>Ga0194128_10000227_pt1 | contig 105759 bp, 85 predicted proteins | sample TA2KigCa65mmetaG_FD_148650 | JGI IMG/M metagenome (GOLD analysis project Ga0194128, IMG submission 148650) | Freshwater microbial communities from Lake Tanganyika, Tanzania - TA2015037 Kigoma Deep Cast 65m | ecosystem: Environmental > Aquatic > Freshwater > Lake | place: Tanzania: Lake...
TCCTCCGTATCCATCTGGTGGGACACCTGGATCGTCGACGGCGCAGTCCGCCTCGGCTCATTCCTCGTCAAGATGTCTTCTTATCCGATGCGCATCGTGCAAACCGGATATGTGCAGGCCTACGCCCTCATGATCGTCGCCGGCGTGGCCATTCTCTTCGGTTACTACATCATGCGGTGAGGGGACTTTGATGAATGACAACTTACTGAGCATCATCTTATTCACGCCCCTGGCGGGCATGTTCGTTCTCCTCTTCATCCCTTCTGCCCAGCGCACCCTCGTCAAGCTCTGGGCCAACCTCACCGCCATCGCCGGCTTCGCGGTCTCCATCCCCCTCGCCCTCAACTTCGACGCCTCCAACGGCGGCTACCAGTTCGCCGAAAAGGCCGAATGGATCCCGCTGCTCGGCGTCAACTATCATCTCGCCGTCGACGGCATCTCCATGCTGCTCGTCATGCTCACCACCCTCACCGGCATGATCGCCGTCCTCTCCAGCTGGACCGCTGTCGAAGACCGCATCAAGAGCTACTACGCCATGCTGCTCCTGCTTCAGACCGGCATGCTCGGCGTCTTCGTCTCCCTTGACTTCTTCCTCTTCTACGTCTTCTGGGAAGTCGTGCTCGTCCCCATGTACTTCCTCATCGGCGTCTGGGGCGGCCCCAGAAAACTCTACGCCGCCATCAAGTTCTTCCTCTACACCCTCGCCGGCAGCGTCCTCATGCTGCTCGGCATCCTCACCCTCTACTTCCAGCACTACCAGCAATTCGGCTTCTACACCTTCGAAATCGCCGAGCTCATGAAGCTCAACATGCCCCTCCACCTGGAACAGTGGGTCTTCTGGGCCTTCTTCTTCGGCTTCGCCATCAAGGTCCCGATGTTCCCCTTCCACACCTGGCTCCCTGACGCGCACACCGAAGCTCCCACCGCCGGCTCCGTCATCCTCGCCGCCGTACTCCTCAAGATGGGCACATACGGCTTCATCCGCTTCTCTCTCCCGCTGCTCCCCAAAGCCTCCATTGACGCCTCCGTCGTCCAGATCGTTGTCGCCCTCTCCATCATCGGCATTCTCTACGGAGCCCTCGTCTGCCTCATGCAGAACGACTGGAAGAAGCTCGTCGCCTACTCCTCCGTCAGTCACCTCGGCTTCTGCACCCTCGGCATCTTCTCCCTCAATCCCAACGGCATCGCCGGCAGCGTCATCCAGCAGATCAATCACGGCATCTCCACCGGCATGCTCTTCTTGATCGTTGGCGTCGCCTATGAACGCCGCCACACGCGCGACATCAAGGAATACGGCGGCCTCGCCCACGTCATGCCCCACTTCGCCAAGGTCTTCGCCTTCGCCCTGCTCAGCTCCGCCGGCATGCCGCTCCTCAACGGTTTCGTTGGCGAATTCACCATCCTCCAGGGAGCCTTTGAAGCCAACCCCGTCTGGGCCGCCCTGGCCGTCCCCGGTGTCGTGCTGGGAGCCGCCTATCTGCTCTGGCTCTATCAGCGGACCATCCTCGGCCAGGTCACCGTCTCCAGCAACTTGCACCTCAAGGACCTCAACCTCCGCGAGTGGCTCGTCTTCGCCCCGCTCATCGCCTGGGCCCTCTGGATCGGTGTTTACCCCAAGCCCTATTTTGAGATTCTTCAGAAACCCGTTGCGCAACTCGTTGAACGCGTCAAGCCCGGCTACGGCGGCGGCGCCCCCGTGCAGGCCGTGCTCCCGCGGAAGGAGGCCCGATGAGCCAGTTCTACACCCAAACCGATCACTTCGTGCTCCTCCCCGGACTCCTGCTCACCCTGTTCGGCTGCGCCACTTTACTCTTCGATTTCTGGCTCGTCCCCGAAGCCCGCTATAAGAAGCTTTTGGTCGGTTGGCTGATCGCCGCCGAGGCCTTTACCGGAGCCTCCCTCTACCGCCACACCACCTACCTGGCCGATAACGGCCTCACCGAGCTGGTCGCCTTCCGCGGCTCGCTCGTCATGGACGGCTTCTCCATCTTCTTCAATTGGGTCTTCCTCGCCACCGCCGTCATCGTCGCTCTCATCTCCTACCGCTATCTCGAAATCGAAGGCGAGCATCACGGGGAATACTACGGCCTCATCCTCCTCGCCCAATCCGGCATGTTCTTCCTCGCCGCCGGAACCGACCTCGTCACCATCTTCGTCGGCCTTGAACTCATGGCCATCAGCTTCTACGTCATGGTCGGCTTCCTCCGCGCCGACCGCCGCTCCAATGAAGCCGCCATGAAGTATCTCCTCCTCGGCGCCTTCTCCAGCGGCTTCCTCGTTTACGGCTTCTCCGTGATGTACGGCATGAGCGGTTCCACCCGCCTCAGCGACATCGCCGCCTCCTTCGCCGCACGCGACCCCTGGGACCCCATCGCCTTCCTCGCTCTCGCCACCACCGTCGTCGGCCTCCTCTTCAAAATCTCCGCCGTCCCCTTCCACATGTGGGCCCCCGACGCCTATGAAGGCGCTCCCACCACCGTCACCGCCTTCCTCTCCGTCGGCTCCAAGGCCGCCAGCTTCGCCTTCCTCATGCGCATCTTCCTCGGCCCCCTCGCCGCCAGCCGCGAAGTCTGGGAGCCCATCCTCATCGGCGTCGCCATCCTCTCCATGACCGTCGGCAACCTCGCCGCCATCTCCCAAACCAACGTCAAGCGGCTGCTCGCCTACAGTTCCATCTCTCACGCCGGCTACATTCTGCTCGGCCTGATCGCCGGCAACGACACCGGCCTCAAGGGCGTCGCCATTTACGTCCTCGTCTACACCTTCATGAACCTCGGCGCCTTCCTCGTCATCGTCGCTCTCCGCCGCGAAAACATCATCGGCGAAGATGTCGAAGATCTCGCCGGCCTCATGCACCGCGGCCCCGGCTACGCCATCCTCATGCTCATCTTCATGCTCTCCCTCGCCGGCATCCCTCCCACCGCCGGCTTCATCGGCAAATACTACATCTTCCTCTCCCTCATGCAGACCGGCCATTATCTGGTCGCCGTCGCCGCCGCCCTCTACGTCGCCGTCGCCATTTATTACTACTTCCGCATTGTGCGCAGCATGTTCGTTTCCGACGTCTCAGAACCAACCCCGCTGGCCGCCAGTCTCGGCATGCGCGTCGCCGTCGCCGTATCCGCCGGACTCACCCTCGCCATCGGCCTCTACCCGGAACCTTTCCTGCAAATGGCGCAGACAAGTCTCATTCGATAAAGGATGCTCATGGAGACCTTGCTCGAAAATCCGCTCCTTCAAAAGCTGCTGGCGCCGCTCATCATCACCATCGTCATCATCGCCGTCTTTCCCTTGATGGCCGGCTATATCGTCCTTGTCGAGCGCAAAGTCCTCGCCGACATGCAGGTCCGCCTCGGACCCATGCGCGTCGGCCCGCACGGCCTCCTCCAGCCTATTGCCGACGCCGTCAAGCTCCTCCTCAAGGAAGACATCATCCCCCGCGATGCCGACAAGTCCATCTTCTGGCTCGCTCCCGTCATCTCCACCTTCACCGCGCTCAGCGGCTTCACCGTCCTCCCCTTCAGCCACTACATCTTCGTCACTGACGTCAACGTCGGCCTCCTCGTCATCGCAGCCCTATCCAGCGTCGGTATCATGGGCGTCGTCCTCGGCGGCTGGGCCTCCAACAGCCATTACTCCCTCATGGGCTCTCTCCGCAGCGGCGCGCAGCTGGTCAGCTATGAAGTCGCCCTCGCCCTCGCCCTCGTCTGCGGCGTCATGATGGCCGGAACCCTCAGCATGGTCGAAATTGTCCGGCGCCAGCAGGACCAAGGCATCTGGTTCGCCTTTGAAAACTACGGCCTCATGCTCATCCCGTTCATGATCTACCTGATCGCCGCTGTCGCCGAAACCAACCGCGCCCCCTTCGACCTCCCCGAAGCAGAAAGCGAACTCGTCGCCGGATTCCACACCGAATACTCCGGCTTCCGCTGGTCTCTCTACTTCCTCGCCGAATACGCCAACATCTTCGTCGTCAGCGCCGTCGCCGTCACGCTCTTCTGGGGCGGCTGGATGCGCCCCTTCCCCAACGTCGGCTTCCTGGAAGTTCCGCTTAACGTCGGCTTCCCCGTGCTTCTGTTCGCCGGCTCCGGCCTCGCCTGCTTCCCTCTCGCCCGCAAACTCAAAGACCCGCTACAGGCCAAAATCCTCGCACTCGTCGCCGTCGGCTTGATCGGCGTCGGCCTCATCTTCCTCGTCCCCTTCGTCAACGACAAAATCATCGGCGTCTTCTGGTTCCTCTTCAAAATCGGCCTCATCGTTTACGTAATGATCTGGCTCCGCGGAACCTTCCCCCGCTTCCGCTACGACCAGCTCATGGACATCGGCTGGAAGTGGCTCATCCCCCTCGGCCTCTTCGCCATCTTCCTCAACGCCATCGTCGGCATGCTCCGCGCCGGCTGATTGTCAACTCCCACACGACTAGGTATGCTTACCCTGTAAGGGGTCCAATCACCATGAAAACTACCCGCTTCGGCGCTAGCCTTCTCCTTGCCGGCGTAACCCTCGCCCAGAACTCCGGCATCCAGGGCGTTGTCACCGACCCTACTAGCGCGCCCGTCCCCGCCGCCCGCATCGTCATCACCAACGTCGCCACAGGCATCCTCACCAACGTCCAGACCAATCAGACCGGCTTCTACACTGCCCCGTTCCTCCCCGTCGGAACCTACCGCGTCGCAGCCGAAAAGGAAGGCTTCTCCACCATCACCCGCGACAACCTCAAGCTCGACGTCGATCAGGTCGCCCGCGTCGACTTCCAGCTCCGCCTCGGCGCCGTCGCTGAAACCGTCGAGGTCTCCGCCGCCGCCGCACTGCTGGAATCGGAAACCACCACCATGGGCCAGGTCATCGGGAACAAACGCATCGTCGAAATGCCCCTCAACCTGCGCAACTATCTCGAGCTCGCCCGCTTCTCCGTCGGCGTCCTCCCCGCCCGCTCACTCGGACGCGGCTCCCGCACGGCCGGCGAAGACGGCACCGAAGGCGGCTTCATCGCACTCGGACAGCACGCCTATCAAACCAACGTCCTGCTCGATGGCGTCGACAACTCCTCGCGCGCCTCCGGCGGCCCCCTCGGCTTCCAGGCACAGGCCGTCAAGCCCCCCGTCGACGCGGTCGGCGAATTCAAGGTCGTCACCAACAACAACTCCGCCGAATACGGCTATCGCATGGGTGGCAAGGTCATCGTATCCACCAAGTCCGGAACCAACGAACTCCACGGCTCCCTCTACGAATTCCTCCGCAACGAAAAATTCGACGGCGCCAATTTCATGGCCAACCGCGCCGGCTCCCGCAAGCCAACCCTCCGCCAGAACCAGTTCGGTGGAACCATCGGCGGCCCCGTCATCAAGAACCGCACCTTTTACTTCTTCTCCTATCAAGGCACACGCATCCGCCGCGGCCAAAGCTTCACCTCCAGCGTTCCCTCCGCCGCCGCCAGACAAGGCGACTTCGCGCGCGAAGGCCTCCGCCGCGACATGGTCTATGACCCCATGACCACCACCGGCACTGGCACCGCCGCCACACGCCAGCCCTTCCCCAACTTCCGCATTCCCACTTCCCGCTTCGATCCCATCTCCGCCGCGGTCGTCGCCAACTATCCGCTCCCCAACGTCTCAGGCCGCGAGTTCCTCCCCAACAACTACTTCTTCACGCCCACCGACCGCGACACCTCCAACCAGTACGACATCAAGATCGATCACAACCTCTCCGACAAGGACCGCATCTTCGGACGCTGGAGCATCCGCCGCGACGACAAGCTCCAAAACGGTCCGCTTCCGGAATCCGCCCAGGGCGGCGGCCTCGGCCAGACTGTGAAACTCCCCGGCGACAACTGGGCCGGCTCCTGGACACGCACCCTCACTCCCACCATCTACAACGAAGCCCGCTTCGGCTACACACACTACCCCACCCGCTTCGACATCCTCGCCTCGGAAAACCTCAACAAGAAATTCGGCATCCGCAACGCCCCCGGCGACACCATGAACGACGGCCTCGATCACGGCCTCGCGCGCTTCTCCCCCGCCGACTACAACGAAATCGGCCACCGCAGCTTCTGGCCCAACAACAACTTCCTCGACAACCTCCAGTTCAACGACAACCTCCTCATCCAGCGCGGCGCCCACACCATCAAGACCGGCGTCGAATACCGCCGTTCCATGGTCTTCCGCGAAGCCTCCCGCTTCCGTCGCGGCCTGTTCAACTTCAACCGCATCTTCACCACCCAGCAACCCAACGTCGCCGCCAGCCGCGCCGCCACCGGCAACGGACTCGCCGACTTCCTCCTCGGCTGGGCCTCTTCCACCACCGTCGGCAATCAGAACGGCGAGGACACCTACACGCCCTACTGGGGCCTCTATCTCCAGGACGACTGGAAAGTCTCCCGCCGCCTCACCATCAACGCCGGCCTGCGCTGGGAAATGTTCGCATCGCCCTACTTCCCCTTCGGCAACATCATCGGCCGCGGCGGCGTCAGCCGCTTCCTCACCGAATTCAACGTCGCTCCCTCCGACCCGCTCTTTGAAACTTTCCAGCGCCCCTCCTCCAAGCGCGACTGCGGTTGCACGCAAGACTTCAACAACTTCGCACCCCGTCTCGGCATCGCCTACCGCCTCTCCGACAAAACCGTCATCCGCGCCGGCGGCGGCATCTTCTACGGCGAAGCCGACAACACCCAATCGGAAAGCGCCCGCTGGAGCAACCAGACCCCCGACTTCACCGAAGTCGTCACCCCCACTTTCGACAACATCACCCCCGTCACGCGCGTAAGCAGCGGCTTCCTGCCTGTCCAACTCCCCGCTCCCGCGCCCGTCCCCAACACCAATCTCAGCGTCTCCAAGGACATCTACCCCACCCAGTACGCCTCCCAGTGGTTCTTCGACATCCAGCGCGAAGTCAGCGACGTCCTCTTCCAAATCGGCTATCAAGGCGCAAAGGCATCGCAGCTGTTCGCCAGCCGCAACATCAACCGTGGCGGCCCGCACCCCACCATCCCCGAAGTCCGCCGCCGCATACGCCCCACCTGGAACAACGTCGCCCTTGGCGACAACGGAGCCAACTCCTCTTACAACGCCCTAGTCGCCAAAGCCGAAAAGCGGTTCGCCCGCGGACTTACCTTCATCGCCTCCTACACCTGGTCGAAGAGCATCGATCAGTCCAACGAAAACCTCAACCAGGGCGGCTCCGGGCGCGCCGATGAGTACAACCTCCGCAACGAGCGCGGCCTCTCCGATCTCGACCGCCGCCACAACTTCGTCGCCAGCTACACCTGGGAACTCCCCTTCGGCCGCGGCCGCAAGTTCGGAGCCAACTGGAACTCCGCCATCGATCACATCCTCGGCGGCTGGGACATCGGCGGCATTCTCTCGCTCCGTTCCGGCTTCCCCTACGACGTCAGCTACCCCGGCGACCCCCAGAACTCCGGCACCCGCAACCGCGGCAACCGCATCGCCTCAGGTAAGCTCGACAATCCAACCATCAACCAGTGGTTCGACCAGAACGCCTTCGTCGTCAGCGCTCCCGGCGTCTACGGCAACGCCGGCCGCAACGTCCTCACCGGCCCCGACTCCCGCAACTACGACTTCATTCTCTCCAAAACCTTCCGCATGCCCCACGAAGGCCACCGCCTCCAGTTCCGCTTCGAGAGCTTCAACTTCACCAACACCCCCACCTTCGGCCAGCCAGCCTCCGGCCTCCGCGCCGCCGCCACCGCCACCATCAACGAAGCCGACGAACCCCGCCGCATCCAATTCGCGCTGAAGTACGTATTCTAGGGGCCTACAAGCTCAACTTCCACCCCTTCCTCACCGCCGGCTTAATCAACTGGTTCGCCTCTGCCACATTCGTCACCCGCATCTTCGCGCTGTCCCATTCGAGCTTTCCCTCAAACCTTAGCGCCAGCACACCCAGCAAAATCCACTCCGTAAACGGCCCCGCAACACCAAAGTTCGAACAAGCCGCCTCCCCTCCCTTGCACGCACGGATCCAATCCCTGTAATGGCCCGGCGACCTCGTCATCAACGCCTGCGGAAACTTGTAATCCGTCATCTTCTCAGCCGGCAACAGCCTCGTATACTCACCATACGTCCCTGTCGTCAAAAACCCTTTCTCCCCCACAAACAAACTCCCATTACTCGACACCGGAAACTGCGCACCGCCCCCTCCCTGTCTCTGCCCCTGACCCGCACCCGCCGGAATCCTCGGCAACTCCCCGCCAAGAACGCTTGCCCCGCGGCGCATCCCTTCCCGGCTGTAATATCCGCCCACACCATCCCCAGGAATCGCATCGGCAGTCGCATTCCGCGGCAAATCGCCCAGCAGCTCTTTCTCATCCAGCCCCTGCGGTCGCGGCGGCGGTCCCGCCATCCCGTCATACCAGAAGATCTTCACCGCCGGCATCGAACCACGCGCCGGAAAATCAAACCGGATGATCGACTTCTTCGGATACGTGAACTCGCTCTTGCCCTCCTGCATCAAACACTCCACGCTCACCGGCGCTCCCAGCATCAGCGCGATATTCGGCGCGCCTAATATATGGCACGCCATGTCCCCCAGCGCCCCGCACCCGAAATCAAACCAGCCGCGCCACCCGAACGGAGCCACTCCCGGCACGTACGGACGCATGCTCGAAACGCCCAACCACAGATCCCAATCCAGCGTCTCCGGCACCGCCGCCTCTCCCGGCATCGCCGTCAGCCCCTGCGGCCAAATCGGACGGTTCGTCCACGCGTGAACCTCCGTCACGTTCCCGATCTCTCCCGCCCAGATCATCTCCGCGCACTGCCGCGTCCCTTCGTTCGAATAGCCCTGGTTCCCCATCTGCGTCGCCACTTTGTACTTCTTCGCCGCATCGGACAGCAGCCGCGACTCATAAATCGTCCGCGTCAGCGGCTTCTGACAATAGACGTGCTTCCCCCGCTCCATCGCCGCCAGCGACGCCGCCGCGTGCATGTGATCCGGCGTCGACACGATCACCGCATCGATATTAGCGCCCTCTTTATCCAGCATCTTCCGGTAATCGGCATACTTCGCCGCGCTCTCGTACCGCTTGAAGCTCGCCGCGGCGCGGTTCGAATCCGGATCCGCCAGCGCCACGATATTCTCCGTCGCGCAGCCCGCGATATCGCTCGCTCCCTTGCCTCCCGCTCCAATCGCCGCGATATTCAGCTTCTCGTTCGGCGACTTGTAACCCAGCTGCTTCAACGAAGCAGTCGTTCCAAAACCCGCTGCCGGAACCGCGCCCGCCAGCAGCGATCCATAGAAAAAATACCGTCGCGAAAAAGGTTGGTGTGTCATGGCTGTCTCTAGCCTACTACTTCCGCGTTCACCGCTTGGATCAGCGCCCGGATATACCCATACCCGAACGCGAACGCCTGCAACTCCCCCGGATCATCCTTGTGCTTTGGCATATGATCCGGACAGAAGGCGCCCGAAAACCCCGCATCGCGCAAGATCCGCATAATCTCCAGAAAATCCATCACCCCTTCATCCGGATACACCTCTTCGAAATCATGCAGCGCCCCCTGGATGTTCCGCATGTGGATCTGGTGAATCTTCTTCTTCCCCGCCAAATACCGCACAATCGGCAGCACCTCCGTCCGGGGATTTTTCAACCCTTCCGCCACCGTCCCCAAACACAGCTGGAACCCGTTGTGCTCGCTGTCCACCTCCGCCTCATACCTCTTGATCGCATCGAACACCGAAGGTGAATCCCAGTTGTCCGCCCGCCCGCGCCACCGGAATAATCCGTTTCAGAAAATACGTGATCCGCTCCCAATATTCCTCCGACGTCACCCTCCCCGACTCCGTCTCCGGAAGCTCCCGCCAGTCATCCTCCAGCTTGAATCGCCCCCCACGTGCATCAACGTATTCTTGCGCCGCGGCTGAGCCGCCGCCTGTCCCGCACCGAGCATCCCCGCTCCCGCCAGCGCTCCGCCCAACTCCCTGCGATTCATGAAGACTCCTTTCTCCGCTGCCGATCATCCGGACCATTCCATCCTGCGCTCCGGCGCCCGGCTCTGCGCGTTCCCTCGAACATAAGAGCAGGCTTTTACACCATATGCGCGGGTACCAGCCGTTTACGTTCATGCTGCTAGACCTCACGAGGCATCCATTCTTGGCCGAAGAGTCAGTGGTTAATCCGCAATTCCGACCGGTCCCGCCCTACCACCACGATCTGCCCGCCATCGTGGTAAACCCGGGCCACACCATCGTACCCGCCCGCCACCTTGCTCAAAAACATCACGTACCCCCGCGTGTGCGTCTCCCCCGCATCCAAATACGACACCAGCGCCCGCCCGAAGATCCGCCCCTTCTCAATCAGCACCGGAAACGGCTGATGCAGGCCCGTCGTGCCGAACTCCAGCCCCCGCGCCAGCGGCTTGCCATCCTGCACGTGCCGCCAGGCGTTGAACCACGCATAATCGCTAGTCTTCCACACATAGCCCAGCAGCAGCCCTCGCCCCGCGTTCACCGCCGTCGCCCACCCCGTCTCCTCCTCGACCACATACGACACCACGTTCGGCGCAGGATCATCCCGCAACCGCCGCATGTCCACCGCCTGTCCGTCCTTCAGCGCCTGCGGCCACCACACGGCGGGCTCCTCCGGATTCGGCATCGGCGAACTCTGCATGAATCCCTTCCGAGCATTCGAATCCACCACCGTCGACTCATCCAGGAACGGCGGACCGATCGTCGGATGCTGCACCATGTTGTAGGGCCGCCCCAGCTGCCGCGTGTTGGTCACCGCTTCCGTCACCTCCAGCACCGCGCCGCGAAGCACGGCCGTTCGCCGTACCGTCAACCCCGCCATCGGCAACGCAGCCGACATCGTCACACTCGTTCCCGTAGACGATTCCACCTTCCACTCCACCCTCGTCGCCTCTCCATGAAAAGGCATACCGTTCTTTCGCTCCGCTTCCGACGGCTGCCCCCACCGGTCCAAGCACAAGAAATGCGACATGGGCCGCGCCTCATTCGCCGGTCCCGTATTGGCCCACCGCAGCGGATTCAGCGCCACGTCCTTCAACTCAAACCTCACGATGGAACCGCCGCGATGATCGATCGCCGCGATCGCGGTTGCGTTTTCCAGAAGAACCGCCGGCCTGCCCTCAAACGTTGTCTGTCCAAAGGCCACGGCCGCAACCAACAAGGCGTATCGCATGAGACGTGATTATGACACCTCTGTGGAATAATGAAATCAAGCCCCCTCATGAAGATCTGCTACCTGGACGCCTTCTCCGGCATCAGCGGAGACATGACCGTCGGCGCGCTCATCGACGCCGGCGCTGACGCCACCGCACTCGTCTCGGCGCTGGAATCTCTCGGCACCGGCGCCCGCTTCCAGATCGAAAAAACCAAGCGCCGCGGCATCGCCGCATCCAAGTTCACCGTCGAAGGCGGCGAAACCAAGAAGCACCGCCACCTCCGGCAAATTCTCTCGATGATCGCCGGCTCACAGCTCAGCGCGCGCGCCAAGCAGAACGCCGAACGAGTCTTCCAGCGCCTCGGCGAAGCGGAAGCCTCCGTCCACGGCGTCCCCATGGAAAAGGTCCATTTCCACGAAGTCGGCGCGGTCGATTCCATCGCCGACATCGCCGGAGCCTGTGAAGCGATGGACCTGCTCGGCATCGAAGCCGTCCTCTCCGCCCCCATCAACGTCGGCAGCGGAACCGTCAACACGGAACACGGCGTGCTCCCCGTCCCCGCTCCCGCCACCGCCGCCCTCCTCGCCGGAAAGCCCATCTACTCCCGCGGCCCCGCCATGGAGCTCACCACCCCCACCGGAGCCGCACTCGCCACCACTCTTGCCGCCGAATTCGGCTCACTCCCTCCCATGAAAATCCACGCCATCGGCTACGGCGCAGGTTCCCGCGACTTCCCCGAAAACGCCAACGTCCTCCGCGTCCTGATCGGTGAACGCCAGTCCGCCGCCGAAGCCACAACGGTTGCCGTCATCGAAGCCAACATCGACGACTCCACGCCCGAAGTCCTCGGCTACGCCATGGAGCGCCTCATGGAGCAAGGGGCCCTCGACGTCTCCCTCTCCCCGCTGCAAATGAAAAAGAACCGTCCCGGCTCGCTGCTCCGCGTCGTCGCGCGCCTGGAAGACCGCGACGCCCTCGCCTCGCTCGTCCTCGCCGAAACCTCTACCCTCGGCGTCCGCCTCTCCACCGCCGAGCGCCGCGTCCAGCCTCGCAGCATCGTCGAAGTAGCCATCCCTGGCGGCGCCGTCCGCGTCAAGGTCGCCGCCGACGGTACCTTCGCGCCCGAATACGAAGACTGCCGCAAGATCGCCCAATCCACCGGAACACCGCTCAAGCAAGTCCTCGCCGAAGCCAGCCACGCTTATCTCAAAAACTCTCGATGAAATACTACCTAACCACTCCTATCTACTACGTCAACGCCGCACCCCACATCGGCCACACCTACACCACCATCGCCGCCGACCTGATCGCGCGTTACCAAACCATGCTCGGCAACGAAGTGGTGCTGACCACCGGCACCGATGAGCACGGCCAGAAAATTGAGCGCGCCGCCCGCGCCGCCGGCAAATCCCCCCAGGAATTCACCGGTGTCATCAGCGCCGAATTCAAATCCCAGTGGGAAAAACTCGGCCTCCGCATCGATCGCTTCATGCGCACAACCGATCCGCGCCACCATAAAAAGGTCCAGGAACTCTTCACCCGCTGCCTCAAAAGCGGCTACATCTACAAAGGCTCCTACACCGGCCAGTACTGCGTCTCCTGCGAGCTCTACGTCAGCGACGCCGAGCCCGGCGCGCCCTGTCCCGACTGCCAGCGCCCCACCGAAACCATCACCGAAGAAAACTACTTCTTCAAGCTCTCCGCCTTTCAGGAGAAGCTGCTCCATCTCTACGAAAAGCAGCCCGATTTCATCCAGCCCGAATCACGCCGCAATGAAGTCAAGGCCTTCGTCAAGCAGGGCCTCGGCGACCTCTCCATCTCAAGGACCACCATCAAGTGGGGCATCCCCGTGCCGGAGGAAGCCAAGCATGTCTTCTACGTCTGGTTCGACGCTCTCACCACCTACATGTCCGCAGTCGAAGGCGAGCACCGCTGGCCCGCCGACCTGCACTTAATCGGAAAGGAAATCGTCCGCTTCCACGCCATCTACTGGCCCGCTTTTCTCATGGCCGCCGAATGGCCTCTGCCCAAGCGCGTCTTCGCCCACGGCTGGCTGCTCTTTGAAGAGGACAAAATGTCGAAATCGCGCGGCAACATCGTCCGCGCCACCCCCATTCAAGCGGTGGTTGGCTTCGACGCCCTGCGTTATTTCCTCCTCCGCGAAGTCGTCTTCGGCCAGGATGGCAGCTTCAGCTACGATGCCTTGATCGGACGCTATAACTCCGACCTCGCCAACGGTCTCGGCAACCTCGCCAGCCGAACCCTTAGCATGATCCGCCAGTACCGCGACGGCGTCATCCCCGCCGGCATTGCCCCGGAACCCATCACATCCCACGCTGCCCAGACCATCGCCGCCTGCCGCGCCGCTTTTGAAAACTTCGAATTCTCCAAAGGCCTGGAATCCCTCTGGTCACTCCAATCCGCCGCCGACAAATACATCGTCGAACAAGCCCCCTGGAAACTTGTCAAGAGCTCCGATCCGGATGCCCCCGCCCAGCTCGACGCCACCCTCTACACCTCCGCCGAAATCCTCCGCATCGCCTGTGTCCTGCTCGCGCCGGTCATCCCTGATTCCGCCGAAAAGATCTGGACCCAGCTCGGCTGCAAATCAAAACTCGCCTCCCAACGCATTGACCAACTGGCCTGGGGACAGCTCGAAGCCGGCCAATCCGTCGGCGAACCCTCCGCCGTCTTCCCCCGCATCGACGCCAAACCCGCCATCGAAAAAATGAAGGAGCTCGAGATCGCTGAAACCGCCCGCCAAAAAGCCCTGCTCGGCCAAAAGGAAGAGCCCGCTCCCGCGGAGCAGAACAACCACATCTCCATCGACGACTTCTCCAAAGTCGACCTCCGCGTCGGTCAAGTCCTCAGCGCCGAAAAGGTCAAAGGCGCAGACAAGCTCCTCCACCTCAAAGTCGACATCGGCGAACCCTCCCCACGCTCCATCGTCGCCGGCATCGCCACCGCCTACGCCCCCGAACAAATGATCGGCCGCAAAGTGGTCATCGTAGCCAACCTCGCCCCGCGCAAGCTCCGCGGCCTGGAATCCCAAGGCATGATCGTCGCCGCATCGCTGGAAGGCGGCTCCCCCGTCCTCGCCGGATTCCTCGAAGATGTCCCCGTGGGTGCCCGCCTCAAGTGACGCTCGTCGACTCCCACTGCCACCTCGACGATGAGCGCTTCTCCGAAGAGCTCAACCAGGTCATCGATCGCGCCCTCGCGGCCGGCGTAACCCACATGATGACCATCGGCACCGGCGACGGCCCGCCCGATCTCGAAGCCGCCATCCGCCTCGCCGACCGCTACGAGTGCCTCTACGCCTCAGTCGGCGTCCACCCCCACTACGCCGCCAAAGCCGAACCCGGCACTCTGGCCCAACTCGATCAGCTCCGCAAGCACCCGAAAGTTCTCGCCCTCGGCGAAATCGGCCTCGACTACCACTACAACAACTCTCCGCAAGACGTCCAGCGCCGCGTCTTCATTGAACAGCTCGAGCTCGCCTCCTCAGCCCACCTCCCCATCATCATCCACACCCGCGAAGCCTGGCCCGACACCTTCACTCTCATCGAGCGCCACTGGAACCCAGCCGCCGGCGGCATCATGCACTGCTTCTCCGGCGGCCCCGCCGAAGCCGAACGCGCCCTAGCTCTTGGCTTCCACATCTCGTTTTCCGGCATCGTCACCTACCCCAAAGCCTTTGAAGTCCACGAAGCCGCCCGCCTCGTCCCGCTCGACCGTCTTCTGATCGAAACCGACGCCCCCTACCTCGCCCCCATCCCCCACCGCGGCAAACGCAACGAACCCGCCTTCGTCGCCGAAACCTGCCTCAAACTCGCCCAACTCCGCTCCCAACCCTCCACCGAAATCGCCCACGCCGCCTCCCTCAACTGGCGCAACTTGTGCCTCCCGCACTGACCCGTGGGCGGGCCTTCGGCCCGCGCGGGGTTCAGCCTCGCCCTGGAGAAGCTGAGCGAACTCTGCCGCATGATTGACGAACGTTCATTAAAATTTCTTCTTGACGTGGCCCCGCCCTTGGTGATACAGTCCCTCCAACGACATAGAGGGGAGGTCATTCCAATGACCCGCTTGCGGTTTTGTGTTTTGGGGTTCCTCCTGGCCCAGTTTGCCGTCGCGCAAACAGGCCAGGGAATTGTCGTCGGCGTCGTCTCCGATATCAGCGGCGCCGGCCACGCCGCCGGCGGCCGCTCACGCGCCTTCGTCATGGCCACCGACGGCGTCTCCGGCATGACGCCAGGCACCGGAGCCATCGGCACCGGCCGCAACATGTCCACCGTCCTCCACAACATGGAAGAGATCAAGGTCATCACCACCGCTCTGCCCGCCGAATACGGCCACTCCGGCGGCGGCATGATGAGCATCACCTTCAAGAGCGGTACCAACTCCCTCCACGGCCTCGCCGAGGAGCGCTACATGGCCCGGCAAATGATCCATCGGAACTGGCAGGACGCGAACTTGCCGAATAATGTTCTTGGCTTTCACCTCATGTCCGGCAACATCAGCGGGCCCGTCGTGCTCCCCAAGCTCTACGACGGCCGCAACCGCACCTTCTTCCTCGTCGGCTTCCAGCGCCATCACGAAAAAGCCTCCGAGAACAACGACCGTAACGTCCCCAGCCCCGCCATGCTCGCCGGCGACTTCCGCTTCGGCGGAATCGGCGATCCCATCTACGACCCCGCCTCCCTCGTTCGCCTCCCCAACGGAGACTATTCTCGCGCCCAGTTCCCCGGCAATCGCATCCCACTTAGCCGTGTCGACCACGTCTCCACCGACCCCGTGCGCCTGGAGCAGATCCGCCGCGCATCGCATTAACAAAAATCACATTGACGGATAGACCAATCCAGTGATACAGTCCTGCCAAAGGAGTGAGGTTCATGCGCTCTGTCCGTCTCTGGGAAGTACTCTTTGTTTCTCTTCTGGTCCTGTGGATGCTTGTGCCCTCCGCCGCGCTGGCGCAAACCGGCCAAGGCACCGTCACCGGACTCGTTACCGATGCTAGCGGAGCCGTCCTCGCCGGAGCGAAGGTCCGATTGACCGAGAGGTCAACCGGGTTCTCCTACTCGCCTGTCACTAACGAACAAGGGCTGTACCGTACGCCGTACCTGAACCCCGGCACTTACGAAATGGTCTTTGAGGCCCAGGGTTTCAAGCGCCTCGTGCGCAGCAACATCATGGTCCGCGCTACCGAAACCCTAAAGGTCGACGCCCAACTCGAGATCGGCGCTGTCGTCGAGTCGGTCGAAGTCGCCGCCGGAGCCACGCTGCTCGAGACCGAAACCAGCACCACCGGGCACCTGGTCACCGGAACACAGCTGGTGAAGCTCCCCACGCCGCAAATGAAGGTCGAGAGCATGCTCTGGTACGTCCCCAACGTCACCTCCCAGGCCGGGTTCGGCCACGCGGCCGGCAGCCGGTCCCGATCGTTCGTGATGGCGACCGACGGCGTCTCCGGGCTCACCCCAGGCACGGGAGTCATCGGCACCGGCCGGAACATGTCCACTGTGCAGCACGCCATGGAGGAGATCAAGGTGCTGACCACCGCCCTTCCGGCCGAATACGGCCATTCCGGCGGGGGTATGATGAGCATCGTCTTCAAGAGCGGCACCAATTCCCTCCACGGTCTGGCCGAGGAGCGCTACATGGCCCGCCACATGATCCACCGCAACTTCCAGGACGCCAACCTCCCCACCAACAACTTCGGTTTTCACCTCATGTCCGGCACCATCAGCGGACCCATCGTCATCCCGAAACTCTACAACGGACGCAACAGGACTTTCTTCCTTGCAGGCTTCCAGCGCCACCATGAGAAAGCCTCCGAGAACAACGACCGCACCGTGCCCAGCCCCGCCATGCTCGCCGGTGATTTCAGCTTCGGCGGTATCGGCGACCCCATTTACGATCCCGCCTCCCTCGTTTTCGTAAACGGCGCCTATTCCCGCACTCAGTTTCCGGGCAATCGTCTCCCCCTCAGCCGCGTCGATCCGGTCTTCAACAAGTTCATGAGCTTCAATCCCTACACCGGCGAAAGCAACCGGAACAACCAAGCCTTCATCAACCGGCTCGGGCCGCAGAATAACCTCAGCGCCGACACCGTCTACCGTTCCTACCGTACCGGCTTTGATTACAAGGTCGATCACTCCTTCTCGGACGGCCACAAGATCTTCGGTCGCTATTCCAATTTCCGGCACCGCGCCTTTCAAGACCGCTGGCAGATCGCCGTCGCCAATCCCATTTTCGACTTCAACTTCACGCCCATCCCGATTAACCAGCGCCAAGTGGTCATCTCCGATTCCTACACGATCAATCCCACCACGATCAACGAAATCAGGATCGGCGCCAACCGCCGCAAGTTCTCCCGCGATCCGCAAAGCGTCGGGCAGGGGTGGGCCGCCACGCTTGGTATCCCCAACGTCGGCCCCGAGACCATGCCCGATTTCCGCAACTCCGGCGGTGGCACGCTCATCAACACGTTCCCCCGCAACAGAGAAGCGCAGGCGAATGAGAATATCAGCGTGCAGGAAAACCTCACGCTCGTCCGCGGCCGGCACACCTTCAAGACCGGCTACGAGATTCTCCGCACCCGCCACAACATTCACGTGGACTCGCAACCTTCCGGGATCTACCGCATGGGTGGCACTGAGTTTCCCTTCCGCCCCAATACCGGCAACGCCTTCGCTTCCTTCATGCTCGGAGGCGTCGTGCGCGCCGATTACACGCGCGATCTGGCGACGTGGCTGCCTCAATGGTGGTCCCACGCCCTTTACTTCCAGGACGACTGGAAAGTCACTCCGAACCTCACCTTGAACCTCGGCTTGCGCTGGCAATATGAATCTCCCTTCAGCACCAAATACGGCCAGCAGAGCCAGTTCAACCCCACCGCCATCGATCCGCTCACGGGCCGTCAGGGCGCTCTGCTCCATCCCAAGGGCCTGCTGGCCGGACGCGACTGGAACAACCTCCAGCCTCGCGTCGGCCTGGCTTATCACTTCAATCCCAAGTGGGTCTTCCGCGGCGGCTTCGCGGTCAACACGCTTGACCTGTGGACGAATGGGTTAAACGAGAATTTCGAGGAGTATTTCGCCAGCGCCGTGGTCCAGCCCGAGCCCGGCAATCCCGATGTCGCCTTCTACCTCCGCAACGGCCCTCCGCGCTTCAGTTTCAACATCGCTCCTGACGGATCGGCGCCGTTCGTCGGCACCAACTTCACGGGCCGCTCCGCCTCCTACTACGATCCCAACATGCGCATGCCCTACACCATGAACTGGAATCTGGGCTTCCAGTGGGAGTTTGCCCGCAACCTCCTGCTCGACATCGGCTACCAGGGATCTTCGGGCGTCGGTCTCCTCAACCGTTGGGACATCAACGCCGTCCCGCTCGATATCTCCACCGACCCGGTCCAGTTGGAACGTGTGCGCCAGGCCTCACAGAACTTCCGGCCATTCCCGCACTTCGGCTCCGTGCTGCATTACGCTAACTACGGCCATTCCAGCTTTCACTCCGGCACCATCAAAGTGGAAAAGCGCTTCTCGCAAGGTTTCTCGCTCACCTCCTTCTACACCTGGAGCCGGTCGATCGATGAGGCGTCCGACGACGGCGGCGCCGGCGGCATCACCTTCTACAACCGGCGCCTGGAGAAGGGCCGTTCCAACTTCGACGTGCCTCACCGCTGGGTCTCTTATGCGCTCTGGGAGCTGCCCTTTGGCAGAGGCAAGAAGTGGTTGCGCGACGCCCACTGGCTGACCAACGGCGTCCTCGGAAACTGGGAGCTCAACGTCATCCAGACCTTCGAAAACGGCATTCCGTTCAACTTCGGCTTCACCGGCTCACCCAACGTCTACCTCCCCGGCGGACAGCGGCCGAACTTTGCGCCCGGCAAGACCTTCTCCGACATCAAGCTGCCGTGGGATGCGCACGGGCCGTGCCGCCACCAGGTGGCATGCGCGCTGCCGTGGGCCGATATCAACGCGTTTGCCTATCCGGCCTCCTTCACCCCCGGCAACGTGGGCCGCAATGTTCAGACTGGCCCTGGCATGCTCTGGCACCAGGCCTCTATCGCCAAGGTAATCCCTGTCGGCGAGAAGCTGAAGGGTTCGCTCCGCTTTGACATCAACAATCCCTTCAAGCGCTACTTCTTCAATCCGCCCGGCAGCACCGTCGATTTCCGCAACCCGCAGAACTTCGGCAAGATCACCGGCAATCAGGGCAGCTTCTCCGGACTCGGCGGACGCCTCTACATGCAGGTGGTCTTCAAGCTGGAATTCTAGCGGCGCGCCAGATCGCGAAACGGTTCGATGAACTGCCCGGGCAACTGCTCCGGGTAGTTCTCGATCCCTTCAAAGCCCAGCCGTTCCGGATCGTGTGCCGGTACGTGCGCCGTGCCGAAGATCCAGTCCCACACGCTCAGCGTCAGCGCGAAGTTGCGGTTCATCGGGCCGCAGTCCGGATGATTATGATGCCAGGCGTGCATCTCCGGGCTATTGATGACGTACTTCAGCCATCCGACATGCCAGCTCATGTTGGCATGCGCGAAGTGGCCGACCAGCGTGTTCACGATGCCCGCCCAGAACATCACGTCACCCCGGAACCCGAACAGCGCCGCGGGCACATAAAGTAGCGACCGGTAAACCACGATCTCAAACCAATGGAACCGCCAGTTGCCGATCCAGTCCAGCTCCTTGATGCTGTGATGCACCTTGTGAAACTGCCATAGCCAGCTCACCCGGTGCAGCAGGTTATGGATGCACCATTGCAGAAAGTCGAAGATCAGGAAGAAGGCCACGAACTGCGTCCAGAACCCGGCCTTGCTGAGTAGGCCAATTTGCAGGTGTTGCAGCCCGAGAATCGGAATCAGCTCAATCGAAATCAACCCGAGGATGATCCCCAGATACTCGCTGTTGAAGATGATGTAGGCCAGGTCAGACAAGATGCCGCGCCGCAGCAGGCGCTGCTCCGGATTACGCGGCCATACCCGCTCCGCCGCCACAAACAGAAGGCCAAGCCCCGTCAACCATACCGAATAGATCACTCTATTCCCATTCTACTGGGCAGGAGCCGTCCGGCTCTTCCAGAACAGGAAGACAGCCACTCCCGCTCCCAGCGTGAGCAATCCATAAAGGATAAAGATCCCGCCCGCGGTGGCGAACACATACGTCCATCCCACCATCGCGATCAGCGACGGAATCGGGTACAGCCATATCTTGAACGGCCGCGCAATATCCGTCCGGTACTTCCTCAAGAAGTGCACCGCCACGATCTGCCCGATGAACTGCACCAGGATCCGTCCCGTCATCAGCGCCGCAATCACCTGGTCCAGCGGAAACAGGCTCGCCACGATCGAAAGCCCGCCGATGGTGAGCAGCGAAATGTGCGGGAAGTCGCCCTTCGGATGCAGCTTCGCGAACGGCTTGAAGAAGTAGCCGTCCAGCGCCGCCGCGTATGGAATGCGGCTGTAGCCGAGCATCAGCGCAAACACAGAAGCTATGGATGTCCACAGGATCATGACCGTCACGGTGCTCCCCGCCCAACCGCCGTAGATCCGCTCCATATACTCCGAGGCGATGTACTTTGACTCCATCGCCTCGCGCCACGGAACCACTCCGATGATGCACAGGTTCATCACCGCGTAGATCAGCGACACGAAGATCACCGAAAGAAAGATTGCGCGCGGGATGACGCACTCCGGCTGCCGCACCTCTCCGGCCACATAGCAAATATCGTAGTAGCCGAGAAAGTCGTACATCGCGATCAGCATCGCTCCGCCCAGCCCCAAAAAGAACCCGGTCGAAAATGACCATGCTCCCGGCGGGAAGTCCGTCGCCCGGGCCAGGTCAAATTTCAAGAAGCCCGATCCGATCACCCACACCACCGTCACGATCATGCCCGACCAAAGGATCACCGTCAGCTTGCCGACCTCCTTGATCTCCCGGTACAGCAGCCCGATCACCAGCAGTCCCGCCCCCGCCGCCACCGCCCGGATTTCCCACTCTCCCATCGAGCGCCAGAAGTAGCCGACATAATGCGCAAAGCCGATGTAGCCCGATGCGATCTCCAGCGGCCCGCTGAAGATGAACTGCCAGATGAACAGGAACGGGATCAGTCGGCCGAGCTTTGTCTTGGCGAAGGTCTCCCGCAGGTAGACGAAGGTGCCGCCGCTGCCAGGCATCGCCGCCGCCAGCTCGCTCCAGATCATCCCGTCGCACAGCGCCAGCAGCGCCCCCAGCGCCCAGCCCAGCATGCACTGCGGCCCGCCCATCGAGGCGATGATCAGCGGGATCGTGATGAATGGCCCGACACCGACCATGTTGCTCATGTTCAGCGCCGTCGCCTGCAGCAGCCCGAAGCTGCGCACCAGTCCGTAACGTTCCTTGATCTGCTCGTGTTCGCCGTTCATCGTGAATTACAGACGGATCAGCGAGGATATCACAACAAGTGGTACTCTGCTCCGTGAATGAAACACATCTTTTTGGCGGTTCTTTGCACCGGACTCTGCTGGGCCGATAGCGCCGCCGGCGCGGCCGCCCGCAAATGGCGCCAGCAGCATGAGCGCGCCATTCTCGATGAGTACGTCAAGCTGCTCTCTCTGCCCAACGTCGCCAGCAACGTCGACGACATGCGCCGCAACGCCGTCCTCATCCGCGCCATGCTCGAAAAGCGCAAGATCTCCACGCAGCTGCTCGAAATCCCCGGCGCGCCGCCGGTCATCTTTGGCGAGCGCAAGACCCCCGGCGCCACCCGCACCGTCGTCTTCTACGTCCACTATGACGGCCAGCCGGTGGCGCCCGAGATGTGGTTCAACAAGAACCCGTTCCAGCCCACCATGCTCGATGCACCGCTCGAGGCCGGTGGCAAACCCACCGCCCTGCCCGCAACCGGTCCCATCCCGCCCGAATGGCGTCTTTACGCCCGTTCCACCGGCGACGACAAAGCTCCGGTCATCACGCTGACTTCCGCGCTCGACGCCGTGGATGCCGCCGGCATCGCGCCCACCTCCAACCTGAAGTTCTTCTTCGACGGCGAAGAGGAGGCCGGCTCGCCGCACATGGGCCAGTTCCTCGAAAAGTACAATCATCTGCTCGCCGCCGATGTCTGGATCTTCTGCGACGGTCCGGTGCATCAGAGCCGCCGCCAGAAGGTGGTCTTCGGTGTCCGCGGAGCCACTGCTCTGGAAGTCACCGTCTACGGCCCGCGCCGCGAGCTGCACAGCGGCCACTACGGCAACTGGGCGCCGAACCCCGCCATGATGCTCGCCCAGCTGCTCGCCTCCATGAAGGACGAAGAAGGCAAGGTGCTGGTCAAGGACTTCTACCGCGACATGGAACCGCTGGGCGAAGCCGAGCGCAAGGCGCTGGCCGAAGCGCCGAACTTCGATGCCGAGATCAAGAAGGAGCTATGGCTGAACCGCACCGAAGGCGACGGCCTGAGGTTGGACGAACTGATCACGCGGCCAGCGCTCAACATTCAGGGCATCTCCAGCGCCCACGTCGGAGCGCAGGCGCGCAACGTCGTCCCCGCGGAGGCGACGGCCCATCTCGGCATCCGGCTGGTGAAGGGAACCGATGCCCGCATCATGCAGGACCTCGTCATCGCTCACATCAAGAGCCGCGGATACCATGTCGTCGAAACCGAACCAGGCCCTGAAGTGCTCATGAAGCACCCCCGCGTCTGCAAGGTGCTGCGCCGCAGCGGCTACAACGCCGTGCGCGCGCCGATGGACCTGCCCATCAGCCGCGCCATTGTCGCCGCGATGGAAGCCGCGCGCGGACCGGTGATCAAGCTGCCGACCAGCGGGGGCAGCCTGCCCATCGCGCCGATTCAAGATGTGATGAGGACGCCCGTCATCATGATCCCCATCGCCAATCACGACAACAACCAGCACGCCCATAACGAGAACATGCGCATCCAGAACCTCTGGGACGGCATCGAGACGATGGCCGCGCTGCTGGCGATGAAGTAAGGGTTAGAAGTTCACGATCGAGGCGAACGAGATCGCCTCCAGGCTCGCCCCGCCCACCAGCGCGCCGTCGATGTCCGGCTGCGCCATCAGCCCCTTGATGTTGTCCGGCTTGACGCTGCCTCCATAAAGGATGCGCACGCCGGCCGCTGAATCCGGGAAGCTGCCGCGTACCTGCTCACGCAGGAACTTATGCGCATCGGCGGCGATCTCCGGAGTCGCCGTGCGGCCCGTGCCGATGGCCCAGACAGGCTCATAGGCGATGACAACCTGGGCGAACTCCTGCGGCGTGAGCGAGCCGAGCCCGCCGCGGAACTGCCTCTCCAGCACGGCGTTCGTTTGGCCAGATTCACGCTCGTCCAGCATTTCCCCGACACAGACAACCGGCTGCAGTCCGGCCGCCAGCGCGGCCTTCGTCTTCTTCGCCACCGTCTCATCGGTCTCGCCGAAGAACTGCCGGCGCTCGCTATGGCCGATGATCACCGACCGGCAACCAGCGGCCTTGAGCATCGGCGCGGAGATCTCGCCCGTAAAGGCGCCTTCCGGCGCCCAGTAGAGGTTCTGCCCTCCGACGCCTACGCCCGATCCGGCCGTGGCCGCGGCAGCGGCAGCCAGGTTCACAAACGGCGGGCAGATCAGAATCTCGCAATGCGTGGATTTCTCCACCAGCGGCAGGAACTTCTCAAAGAACGCCTGGGTCTCGGCCGGCGTCTTGAACATCTTCCAGTTTCCCGCCATCAACGGCTTTCTCATTACGTGTAAGGTCCTTTCAAAATTTGATGCCGAGGATCCCGGCAAAGCGCGGGGCGATCGAAAGCATGTCCAGCTCGGGCAGCTGCTCCGCTTTCACTCCATTGCCCCACAGCAGGAACGTGGCGCGGTAGTCGGCGCGCAACGGCCAGTAGCCATGGGTGCCCTTGTCATGCGCCGGCGGCTGCTGGGAGAGGTAGAACTGCTCATGCGGACGAGGCTCAAAGGCGGCAACCGGAACAGGGCGATTGGGAAGCAAGCGCGTCCATTCCGCGGCGGGGATCTCGCGGCCGATCGCCGCCTTCCGCAGCTCCTGCGCCGTCTGCGCATCTTGCGTCGTGATCAGCGTCCCGCCGCCTTCCACTTTGCCGTTCACCTTCACCATGCGGTCCACTCGCTCGAAGCCGTGATCGGAGACCACGGCGACGACCATGTTCTTCGGCGCGGTGGCCAGAATCTGGCCGAGCAGCTCGTCCTGGTATTCGATCATCGCGATGGCCTGCCGGCTGAATGGGCCGGTCTCGTGCGCCTCCGAGTCGTGATCCACCAGGTGCAGCAGGATCAGATCGGGCTTCTCGTACTTCAGCAGGTAGATCGTGCCCAACGCGCGCACACGATCGTCCACCCACTCCAGAGGGAAGGATGGAAACTTCCCGCTGATCTTCTCGATGAGGCCGGGCGTTGAGGTCTTGGCCATCGACTCGAAGTCCATCCCGCCGCCGCGGCGCCGCTCAAAGGCCTCCGGCAGGTTCCAGGCGATTTGCGCATCCACGGTCACGGGCCAGTGGATGGCGGCGGTCTTCAATCCCGCCTTGCGGGCGATGTCCCACAGCGTGGGAACCTTCAGGTACTTGGCGGAGAAGTAGCGCGTGCCGCCTTGCTCCTTCGGCAGGTTGTTGTTGAGGATGCCGTGCTGGTCCGAGCGTACGCCGGTGACAAGCGTGGTGTGAGAAGGAAAGGTGACGGTGGGCACGACACCGACGACACCGTTGGCCCACGCTCCTTGCGCGAGCATGCGGCGCAGGTTGGGGATCTTCAAGCCCAGCTTGTCGCGGTCGCGAAGGTAGCGGTGATCGAGCCCGTCAATGGAGATGACCAGAAGCGGGCGTTTGGCCGCGGCCAGCAACGGACCGCACAGCAGGATAAGGCTAAGCAGCAATCGCATGGAGGAAGCTTTCTCCTTTGACAATCCGGACGGCGAAGTTCTCGGCCACGGTCTGGCCGATGTCGGCAAGAGTGGAGCGCGTCTTGAGGTCGGCGCCTTGACGGACACGCGGGCCGGCGGCAAGGAGCGGGACGTACTCACGGCTATGGTCGGTGGATGGCGTCGTGGGGTCGCAGCCGTGGTCAGCGGTGAGGAGGAGCAAGTCGCCATCCTTGAGCGCGCCCAAAGCTGGAGGCAACCAGGCGTCGGTTTCCTCGAGCGCCGTGGCGTAACCTTCCACGTCGTTGCGATGACCGTAGAGCTGATCGAAATCGACCAGGTTCACGTAGATCAGCCCTTCGCTCTCCTCGCGCACGGCGTCGAGCGTCGCGGCCATGCCGGCGGCGTTGTTCTTTGTCTTCACCGAATGAGCGATGCCGCGGCCGAGGAACACATCGTAGATCTTGCCGATGGAGGTGACGGGAACGCCTGCCGCGGCCAGCCGGTCCAGCAGCATGCCCTGCGGCGGCGGAACCGCGAAGTCCTTGCGATGCTCGGTGCGGCGGAAGGAGCCGGGCTCGCCGACGAAAGGCCGGGCGATGACACGGCCAACCTCGTGCGGCCCACGAAGGATTCCTCGCGCCGTTTCGCACATGGCGTAGAGTTCGGGCAGCGGGATCACGTCCTGGTGCGCGGCGATTTGGAAGACGCTGTCGGCGGAGGTGTAGACGATAGGGCTGCCGGATTGCATGTGCCGCTCGCCAAGCCGGGCGATGATCTCGGTGCCGCTGGCGGCGGAGTTGCCGAGCGTCGACCGGCCGATCGCCTTCTCAAACGGCTGCATCACCTCGGGCGGGAAACCGTTCGGGTAAAGAGGGAACGGGCGCTCCAGGTGGATGCCGGCCATCTCCCAATGGCCCGTAGTTGTGTCTTTGCCGGGAGAGGCCAGCGCGCAGCGGCCGAAGGAGCCGGTGGGCGAGGCGGCGGGCGTCAGACCGTGAAAGGGCCGGATGTTGGCCAGGCCAAGCTCGACGAAGTTGGGCAGCCGCAGAGGCCGGATGCGGGCGATGTTGCCGAGCGTGTCGCTGCCAGTGTCCCCGTAGGCCGCGGCATCGGGCATCTCGCCGATGCCGACGCTGTCGAGCACGACCCAGATGATGCGGCGGAACGGAGCCATTACGGTTCCCCCAGCGCGGACCGGATGCGATCCGAGAGCATGTCGACGAAACGGTGCTCGACAAAGCCGTTCATGCGCGAGACGATCTCGCCCTTACGTCCGATCACGATGGTGGTGGGGATATTGGTGACGCGCAGCAGCATCGACAGGCCATCTTCGAAGTAGACCTTCTTGTTCCAGCCTGCCTTGTCGAGAAACGGCTTCACTAAAGAACGGTCCTCGTCCGTGTTGATGTTGAGGAAGACCACTTCCGGCCGATCGTGAAACCGCTGCGCCACCTGCTCATAGAGCGGTTGCTGCGCGCGGCAAGGGGTGCACCAAGTCGCCCAGAAGTCGAGGATCACCACTTTGCCAAGCAGAGACTCCATCTTTAGCTTGTGGCCCTCCAGAGCGGTGATGGTGAATTCCATCACCGTGTCGGCGTTGGCGTTGGGGTCGATCTCGCTCCCGCGTGCACGCAGCGCGTCGAGGCGGGCATGTGTGCGGTCAAACGATGCCAGGATGATATCGCCGAGGCCGGCCTCGGAGCCTTTCCACTTTCGATGCATGGCGCCGAGCCGCTCACGATCCTGGCGGCGCTGCTGCTCGTCGGTGGCCGGATCCGGCAGGGTGAAGGCGTCGGCCAGTTGCTGCACGGCTGCCTCCAGCTTGTCCTGGCGCTCCAGCCAGCGGGCGATCTCGCGCGCCGCCCCGCCGGTGGGGTAGCCGTCATAGGCACGGCGAGCAAGCTGTTCGGCCTCTTGTGTGTTTCCCAGGTTGCCGGTGGCTCGCGCCTGATAGACAAGCGCCTTGTTCCTAGCGATGGCGCGCTGTTCAGCAAACACGGCGGCGCCTTTTTCGCCCGGGCCGGGTCCCTGCCAGCCTTCGGCGGCCTTTTCCAGGCGTCGCGCGTATTCGAGCGCCCTCTCGTTCTTTTCCTTGTCCTCATCAGCAAGCAGCAGCCGGCTGACACGTTCCAACAGGTCACGGTTTTCCGGGTCGCGGGGTAGAACGCGCTCGCCATAGAGAATGATGCGCCGGTTGTCTTTGACCTCGATGGCGGCCTTGACGATGGCGCGCTCCAGTTCCGCTCGCTGCGATGTCTCGGGGAACTGGAACAGATGCTGCTCCAGAGCGCGAAGGAAATCGACTTGGGAGTTGCCAGCTTCGGCGAGGGCTTGCCGCAACGCCGCCTGCTCCTTGTCGGCAATGGAGGGCTGAGCCAGCGCGCATGCCGCCAGAAGAAGGAATGCGGAGATTCTCATGGCTTGGGGGCGGTGGGCTTTTCGGCCTCGGGCTTCGGCTCCTCGGCTGGTGGCGGCGGGCCATTACGAATCCAGTCGGCCAATCCGGCGGCGCGTTCGCGCGCCATGTTGAGGTAGGACTCGTTCTTCGCGACGCGGTCCAGCAGCGGGAGGAACTGTTCCAGGGCGACGAGCCGGTTGCGCTCCAGGGCGGCCTGCATCTGAAGAATGGCCTTGTTAGCTCCGAGCTTGTCGAATTTGACGGCGCGCTCCACCGCGATGAAATGCTGCTCGGTCTCGGTCATGCGCTCAAACCAGTCAAGCAGCGTGCGCGCGTCGGGGTCCTGCGAGTAGTTGAATTCGACTTCGTTCGGTTTGGCGGCCCCGTCCTCCCAACGGAACTTCTTCTGTCCCATTTTGGCGACGGGAAGGCCGGACTCGAGCGGCCGGCGGAAATGCTCGAGCTTGGCGGCAAGCGCGAAGATCTGGTCGGCCTCTTCTTTCTTGATGCGGAACTTGAGCGGCTGGTCATCGTCCACGCCTTCCTTGTAGACGCCGGCGCCGGAAGGATCCAGAGTGATCAGCACGAATGGAGGGACGCTGCCCGGGAATGACTTGGAATAGACAATACGAGGCTGCGCCAGGGCAGAGAAGCAGGCCAGAAGGAGCAGGCTTGCGTACTTCACGCCACGGCCCTCGCCTTCACGGTGGCGTGGCAGATGGCGACGGCAAGCGCGTCGCAAGCATCGGGCTCCTTGAGCGGCGCCCCCTTGCCGAGCAAAGAGCGGATCATATACTGCACCTGCTGCTTTTCGGCGCGGCCATGGCCGACGACGCTCTGCTTGATGAGCAGTGCGGAGTATTCGCCGCAGTCGAGTGAAGATTCGGCCAGCACGAGCATGGCCGCGCCACGGACGTGGGCAAGCTTGAGAGCCGACTTCGTGTTCACGGCGTGGAAGACCTCTTCCACCGCGGCGGCTTCCGGGTGGTGGACGGCAATGACTTCACGCAGTCCGGCGGCGATGACGCCGAGGCGCGTGGCAATGGAGTGGCGGGTATTGGTGCGGATGGTGCCGGCCGCGACAATGACGTGACGGCGGCCGTCGCTGTCGATGACGCCGTAACCGGTTCGCTCCATCCCGCAGTCGATGCCCAGCACCCGCATAGGGAACGGCGAACCCTCAGGCTTCCAGAGCGGCCAGCTCTTTTTCGTCGATGTCGAAGTTGGAGTAGACGTTCTGTACGTCGTCGTGTTCTTCCAAGGCCTCGCTCAACCGGAGCATGCCAGAGGCGTTCTTGCCTTCCAGCTTGACGAGGTTCTGGGGAACCATGGCGATGGCGGCTTCGATGGTGGGAATGCCGGCCTTTTCCAGTGCGGCCATGATGGCGTCGTGACTGGAGGGATCGGCGAGCACGGTCCAGGGACCGTCGCCGCCGCGGATGTCGTCGGCGCCGGCTTCCAGGGCGATCTCCATCAGGCGCTCTTCGGTGACCTTATCCTCTTCGATGAGAATCTGGCTTTTGCGGTCGAACATCCAGGTGACCGAGCCGACTTCGCCGAGGTTGCCGCTGTTTTTCGAGAACAGGTGGCGGATCTCGCTGACGGTGCGGTTGCGGTTATCGGTGGCAACTTGCACGATGACCGCGGCGCCACCGGGGCCGTAGCCCTCGAAGGTGATTTCGTCGATCTGGCCGCCTTCCAACTCACCGGTGCCGCGCATGATGGCGCGTTTGATGTTGTCGGCAGGCATCGAGACCGCCTTGGCGGCGGCAATGGCGGTGCGGAGTCTGGGGTTGCCGTCGGGGTCGCCGCCGCTGCGGGCGGCGATGGTGATCTCCTTGATGAGACGGGTGAAGGCTTTACCGCGCTTGGCGTCGAGGGCGGCCTTCTTATGCTTGATTGTCGCCCATTTAGAGTGTCCTGACATGATGAAACCTCAAATCACGGAGGGGTTCAATAGTTCAGGATATCAAATAGTGGCCTTTTAGAAGAAGAAGCGCAAACCGAACTGGACCTGGAGCGGCGTGCCGGATTGCGAGTTGTTGCGGTCATAAGTGCCGTCGGGCAAGCGCAAGCGGAGGAAGCGCGGGTCGATGGGAACGGGCTGGCCGTTTGTGCCGATGCCAAGGCCGTAGACGCCGCCGAAGAGACCGCCGTTGGCGCCGGAGAAGACGACGTTGTCGATGTTGAAGAGGTTGAAGAATTCGGCGGAGAACTGGATTCTGCGGCCCTCGCCCAGCGGGAAGTTCTTCAGCACGCGGAGGTCGTTGCCATAGACGCCGCGGTTGCGGAAGGAGTTGCGGGCAAAGGGAACGCCGGGACCGGAGAAGGGCCGGTCATTATTGCCGAACTCTTCATTGGTATCGCCGCCGGTGGTGGCATTTACGGGCAGGCCGCCGCGTGCGCGGAAGCTGCCCGAGACATCGAAGCCAACCGGGAGAGAGAGGACGAAGTAACTGGTGAATTGGTGGCGAATGTCGAGGCGGGCGAAGCCGTAATCGAGCTTCATGTGGAAAGGGTCGGCGTAGTTGAAGCCGGTGGCGTCGCGCTCGGAGTCATCGTCGGAGTAGTTCTGGGCCCAAGTGTAGAAGCCGCCGAACTGGAGCTTCTTGGCGCGGTACTGGGCGGAGAAGGTGACCGAGCGGAACATGGAGCGGGCCGAGGTTTCCCGCACAGTGATGCCGCTCAGTGTGGGGATGGGACGGAGAGTGCCGGTTCGCAGGCCATAGGTGGGGCGCTGGGAAGCGTCGTTGGCGCGGATGAAGGGGGCTGGGAGGTTGTAGTCGCGGTTCCGCATCAAGTGAACGGTGTTGACGAGGTTGAACTGTGCGCCGGCGACAAGGTTGCGGGCGACTTCCGATTCAAAGCCGAGGCCGGCCTGAAAGGCGCGCGGATTGGCATAGTCAGTGGGCATCATGATGAGCGCGGCTCCGGCGAAGGGATCGCGGGCGGTGCCGCCAAGGGCCAGCGTGGAGGCGCGCTGGACGGTGTCAATGGGAACGACCGGGAGCGAGCCGAGAGGTGTCGAGTTGAGGTCTACGCCAACGGCGCGTAGCTGCTGGTAGACGGTCTGGCCGCCGACAGGGGCAAGCGTAATGGAGACGTCGCCGGGCGGCAGGCGGAAGTTGTTGGTGGGTCCGGTGAAGACCAGCAGGGGCGCGGCGGCGTAGAACAGACCCGTGTGGCCGCGGACAACGGTACGGTGGGAACCGGAGAGGGGAGTCCAGGCAAAGCCGAAGCGGGGCATGACCTGCTTGGTGGCGTCGGAAATAGTGGTGGGATCGAGCGTGGCGCCATTGGGAAAGCGGAAGCCCTTGACGCGGTTGACGAGATCAGTGTTGGATGCCTCTGCGGCGGGATTGTACTGACCCTCCCAGCGGAAACCGAAATCGAGCGTGAGCTTCTGATTGACGCGCCAGCTGTCCTGCACAAAGGCGGCGGCCTGGTGCATGCTCATGCTGGCGACCAGATTGCCGATTTGGCGGGAGTAGGTGACCGAGTTGTCGTTGAACCGGTTCTGGCCGGGAGCAACCGAGAGGATGCGAAGCAGAGTGTCGATGTTGGAGCCGGCGATGGAGAAGCCGCCGAACTGGTTAAAGCCGAAGACCTGGGAGGCGGTGACGCGGTTATAGTCAAATCCGATCTTGAGGGTGTGCGTGCTGCGGGTGATGGAGAGCGCGTCGCTGATCTGGAGGCGGAGGTCGTTTTGCGTGGTGGGCAGGAAGTTGCGCGCGCCGAAGGTGCCGATGAGGCTGGAGACTTGCGGGGTGGCGGAGTTGGAAAGACGCGGCCGGAGCTCGTAGGTGCCGGTGAAGCGGAGGTCGTTGAGGATGGTGGGAGAGAACAGGTGGGTGTACTGCGCCGTGCCGGTGTGCGTGCGGTCCTTCTCGCTGCCGTCGTTGGAAATAGCGCGGCTGGTGAAGGGGCTGATGGCGGTGCCGACGGAGACGGCGTTGTTGGCGGCGGCGTCGGAGAAGTTGTAGCGGAGAGTAAGGCGGTGGCCGGCGCTGCGCTGGGCGTCGCCGCGGATGGTGAAGGCGGTGGCGTCGTTGGTCTGCCGGAAGTTCTGTTCCTCGCTCTTAAAGAAGTTGAAGGCATCGGCGGTTTGGGCGGTGGCGGTACGGTTGAGCAGCTGAGCGAAGAGCACCTGGCGCGGGGTGGCGGAGTCCTGCCGTTCCACGGCGGCGAAGAAGAAGAGTTTTTCCTTTTGCACGGGTCCGCCGACGGAGCCGCCCCATTGATGAAGAGTCTCGAGCGAGCCGATCCGCTGGACGGGATCCTTGGAACCCATCTCTTTATGGCGGATCTGGTAGAAGGCGTCACCATGGAACTCGTTGACGCCGGACTTAGTGATGGTGTTGAGGACGCCGCCGGAGCTGCGGCCATATTCGGCCGAGTAACCGGTGGTGATGACCTGGAACTCCTGGATGGCGCTTTGGGGCACGGTGAAGACGCTGTTGGAACGCTCGCCGCCGCGGATGCCGCCGAAGAAGGGCTGGTTGTAGTCGGCGCCGTCGAGCATGACGTTGGCGTTGATGCCGCGCTGGCCGGCGAAGGAGAGCTGGCCGCGCTGCGGATCCACCTGGACGGTGGGTGTGAGAACGGCGAAATCCTGGAAGCGGCGGCCATTGATGGGCAGGTTGGCGATGGCCGAGGTGTTGATGGTGGTGCTGGGCGCGGGCAGGGAGATGTTCATGAGCGAGGCGCCGACTTCGATGGTGGTGGTGGTGGAGGAGACCTGGAGGACGATGTCGACGTTCAAGGCGGCGCCGACGTTGAGCACGACGCCCTCGATGCGGGAGCGGGCGAAGCCGGAGCTTTCCGCGGAGAGCTCGTACTGGCCGGGATCGAGCAGGACGGCGCGGTACTGGCCGAGTTCGTTGGTGGTGAGCTCGCGGGTGAGGCCGGTACCGGAATTCTTCACTTGCACCTTGGCGTTGGGAATGACGGCCTGGTTGGGGTCAAAGACGGTGCCCGAGATCTCGGCCTTGTTGGCGTTGGATTGGGCGAAGAGTGTGGCGGCGGCCAGCAAGGCCAGGATAAGCAGATAGAGCTTTCTCATTGGAAACCATCCTCCTGAAGCAATCCATCCTAATCTAGACGTTCTTTACCGGGCGCACAACCCCTCCGGGTTGGCCGTAGTTGTGACGGCGCGCGGTGAAGCGGGCCTGGCCATACTCGCCGAGATGGACGGTCCCGGTGATGGAATCGTCCTTCACGACACCGGAGAATTCGTAACCGATGCGGGTGCCTTCATAGCGGTGGGAGCTGCGGAAGATGATCTCGTTTTCCCGAATCAGGCCGCGCAGATCGCTGGAAAGGTATTCACCGGAATGCGTGCCCAGCAACTGCCCCTCTTTTTGTTCCAAGACCAGGTTGTGGCGGGAGGAGCCGAGGCCGTATTGGATATCGACGTCCCACTGGCCGGCGACATGGGCGGTGGGGCCAACGTAGGCGCGGATATGAGGGCCGTGCCCGGTGAGAACGGTGTGGATGCGATCGGCGGCGATCTTCTCATCGCCGGGCATCATCATGTAGGGCATGATGGTGAGGGAATCGGCCCCGCCCCAGGTGCGGTCGCCAGTGGAGCCGCCGACAATGACGCGCGGTTCGCCTTCCAGCAGGCGCTCCTCGGCCTCGCGGCCGGTAACGCTCAGCTTCTCCCACTTGATGCGCAGGCGGGGCGAGTTATTGGAAAGGCCTTCCGGCTGGAGAATCTCGGTGGTGACGCCGGGGATGGTTTTCACCTTACGCGCGATGTGGTCAAGCCAGGATTCCCACTGTTTCCATTCGGCGTCATGATCGCGTTTGACCCAGGCTTCCACGGCGGCGAGCATGCCCATGATTTCTTCCTTGCCGACTTTCATGGGGCGGCCGTAGGCATGATGAGGGGCGGAGTGGAGCCAGGCGGCCTGCAACAGGTTCTTGGGGCCGAGCAGGATGCCGGCGCACTGAGGTCCGCGGAGACATTTGCCGCCGCTGTAGGCGACCATGGTGGCGCCGCGGGCGAGGTGGCCGTTGGGGATGGTGAGGCGTTCGGCGGCGGCGTCGACGAGCACGGGGACGCCTTTCTGTTTGGCGATGGGGCAGAGCGCTTCCAGGCCCAGGGGACCTTTGTCGCCCGAACCGGCAAGCACCATGACCATGGCGGTGCGGTCATTAAAGGCGCGCTCGTATTCCTGGATCGAGTTGACCTCGACGATGCGCGGGCCGACCTGGCGTACGGCGTGGTCGTAGACGTTGCGCGAGTAGCGCGGGGCGATGACCTCGTTCTTCATGCCTGTGAGGTCGGGCAGGCGTTGCAGCTTTTCCGGATCGGCGCCGGCGATGCAAGCGGCGGTGGCGTGGGAGAGGGCGGCGGCGCAGCCCGCGGTGACGATACCCCATTCGGCCTTGGTGATCTGGGCGAGGCGTTGGCCGACCTTTTCCATGAGCTCGTCGAGGTGAATGTAATGGCGCGAGGCGAGGTCCATGGCGCGCTTCACTTCCGGGAGGCTTTGCGAGCCGGAGATGATGGTGAAAGTACCCTTGCAGTTGATGATTGGGCGGACGCCGATGGAGGCGTAAATGTCGCCGGCAAGGCGGAGTTGCGCGGCATTGCCGGTGGAACGGAATCCGGCGAACGGGGCCAGCAGGGCTCCCGCGCGGAACAGATCGCGGCGTTTGAAAAGTTGTGAAAGCATGACTATCGTGATGCTATTGCGGCGGGGGAAAGTTTGCAAGCCCGCCCCGGCGGGGCCGGGTTTCGTTACCATAAAAAGATACCCGGACCGCATGGATCTCAAGAAGACTGTTAACCTTCCCAAAACCGATTTTTCGATGAAGGCCAACCTGGGCCAGTTGGAGCCTCGGCTGCTGGAGCATTGGCAGCAGACCGGCCTTTATCAGAAGATCCGGGCAAGCTCCGCCGGCCGGCCGCGCTACGTACTGCATGACGGGCCGCCGTACGCCAACGGGAACATTCATCTCGGCCACGTCTTCAACAAGACGCTGAAGGATTTCATCGTCAAGTCGAAGACGATGGCGGGGTTTGATTCGCCGTATGTGCCGGGCTGGGACTGCCACGGGCTGCCGATTGAGATCAAGGTGGACAGCGAGCTGGGGTCGAAGAAGGCACAGATGACGGCGGCCCAGATCCGCAAGGCGTGCCGCGCCTATGCGCAGAAGTATGTCGATCTGCAGAAGAAGGATTTCATCCGGCTGGGCGTGTTCGGGGACTGGGAGCATCCGTACCTGACGATGAGTCCGCGCTACCAGGCGGTGATCGCGCGGGCATTTGTCGATTTTCTGGATCAGGGCTACGTGTACAAGGGGCTGAAGCCGGTGCACTGGTGCATGCAGTGCCGGACGGCGCTGGCCGAGGCGGAGGTGGAGTATGAAAACCACTCGAGCCCGAGCATCTGGGTGCGGTTCCCGCTGACCTCGGAGCCGGAAGCGATCGATCCGTTGCTAAAGGGCAAGAAGGTGTACGGGGTGATCTGGACGACGACGCCGTGGACGATTCCGGCGAATATGGCAATCGCCTACCATCCGCAGTTTGAGTATTCGGCAGTGGCTGCGGCGGGCGATGTGTATATAGTGGCGAGCGAGCTGGCCAAGGCGACCGGCGATCTCTGCGGCTGGGTGGAGCCGAAAGAGCTGGCGCGGTTTGCCGGATCGAAGGTGGAAGGGGCGGTGTTCCGGCATCCGTTCGTGGAGCGGGATTCGGGGGGCATTCTTGCCGACCACGTGACGCTGGAGCAGGGAACCGGGGCGGTGCACACGGCTCCCGGGCACGGGCACGAAGATTACATGAGCGGCGTCCAGTACGGCATCGACATCTACTGTCCAGTGGACGGCGCCGGGCGGATGTACCACGTCGAGAACGCCAAGGGGCGTCTGCCGGAGACGCTGATCGGCAAGACGGTTTGGGAGGCGAATCCGCTGGTGACGGGACTGCTGCGAGAGCAGGGCCACCTGCTGGCGGAGAAGCGCATCGACCACTCCTATCCGCATTGCTGGCGCTGCCACAAGCCGACGATCTTCCGCGGCACCGAGCAGTGGTTCATCGGGATGGAGCGCAACGGTCTGCGGGAGCGGACGCTGGAGGCGATCCGCAAGATCAAGTGGATGCCGGGCTGGGGCGAGGAGCGGATCTACAACATGATCGCGACGCGGCCGGACTGGTGCATCTCGCGGCAGCGCATCTGGGGTGTGCCGATCGTGGTGTTCTCCTGTACGGGCTGCAAGCACCGTGTTGAGGAGAAGAAGATTCTGGATCACGTGGTGGATCAGTTCGCCGAGCATTCCGCCGATGTCTGGTATGAGAAGAGCGCAGACGAGTTGCTGCCGGCAGGGGTGAAGTGCGCCAACTGCGGCGGCGCGGAGTTTGAAAAGGAGAAGGACATTCTCGATGTCTGGTTTGACTCCGGCTCTTCGCACCTGGCGGTGCTGAGCGAGGGGTACGGCTTGGAGTGGCCGTCGGAGATCTATTTGGAAGGCCCAGACCAGCATCGCGGCTGGTTCCACAGTTCGCTGCTGGTGGGGGTGGGGCTGAAGGGCGGGAGCCCGTACAAAGAATGCGCCACCAACGGCTGGACGCTCGACGGCGAAGGCCGGGCGATGTCGAAAAGCCTGGGCAACGTGATCGAACCGGACAAGATCATCAAGCAGCACGGAGCGGAGCTGCTGCGGCTGTGGGTGGCGTCGGTGGAGTTTCACGAGGATGTGCGGCTGTCGGACACGATTCTCACGCGGCTGACGGAAGCCTACCGGAAGCTGCGCAACACGCTGCGTTACGCGCTGGGGAACCTACATGATTTCGACCCATCGCGGGACGCGGTGCCGGTGGCGGAGATGCGGGAAATCGACCAGTGGATCCTGATCCGGTGTGAGCAGCTGGTTTCGCGGTGCCGGGAATGGTACGGGAATTTCGCCTTCCACCGCGTCTACCAGGCGCTCTACAACTTCGCGACGACCGATTTGAGCGCGGTCTACTTTGACGTGCTGAAGGACCGGCTCTACACGGCCGGGCCGGACTCACGGGCGAGGCGCAGCGCGCAGACGGCGCTGCACCGGGTGCATTGCGCGCTGGTGCGGCTGCTGGCTCCGCTGGTGAGTTTCACGGCGGAGGAGGCGTGGCAGCATACGCGGCTGCCGGAGGGTTCGCCGGAGAGCGTGCACCTGGCTCAGTTTCCGACGCCGGATGAGGTGACCGAGGGGCTGCCGCCTGAGCACCGCCTGCGTGCGGCTTCCTGGGAGCGGCTGATGCAGGTGCGCGATACGGTGCTGAAGAGCCTGGAGATCGCGCGCCAGGAGAAGTTCATCGGCGCGCCGCTGGAGGCGCTGGTGCACCTGAGGGCGAATGGCGACCTGCTGCCGCTGTTGCGGCAATACGAAGCGGAGCTTCCGGCGTTGTTCATCGTTTCGGAGGTATCGCTCGACGGCCATGCCGAGACGAACCTCGGGGTGCACGTGGAGCGTGCGACAGGCGTGAAATGCGAGCGCTGCTGGAAATACACACATGACATCGGGTCCGATCCGCGGCTGCCCACCGTGTGCAAGCCCTGCGCCGAGGCGGTGGAAAGCTTTTTTCCCGATCAAACCGCATGAGCCGCAGGCTGATCCCATTCGCATGGTCGGCAGCGGTTATGGCGGCTGACCGGGTGAGCAAGCTGTGGGTGCAGGCGACGCTCACGCCGTACGACAGCTGGGTGATCGTGCCCGGCTTCTTCAACCTGATTCACACGGAAAACCGCGGCATGGCGTTCAGCCTGTTTGCCGACGCCGATGAATCGACGCGCCGGTTCCTGCTGATCGGGGTATCGCTGGCGGTGATGGCGTTCATCGCGGTGATGCTGTGGCAAGCGGCGGCGAGGCCTGCAGAGCGGGTGCAGAGCGCGGCGTTGAGCCTGGTGCTGGGCGGCGCATCGGGCAATATCTATGACCGTATCGCCGCCGGCGCGGTGACCGATTTTCTCGACGTCTACATCGGCGAGCACCACTGGCCGACTTTTAACGTGGCCGACAGCGCGATTACGATCGGCGCGTTGCTGCTGTTGTTGGACATGTGGCGCGGACGCGCGCGGCAGACGGCGGTGGCCTGAGATGCTTCCCAAGCTGATCTCCTTCGGCGATTTTTTCCTGCCGGCTTACGGGGTGCTGGTGGCGCTCGGGTTTCTGGCGGCGCTGTGGCTGACGGGGCGGTTGGCGCGGCGCAGCGGACTGGACCCGGACGCGGTAACGAACCTTGGTGTTTACGCGGCGCTGGCCGGACTGGCGGGAGCAAAGCTGCTGATGTTCGCGCAGGACATGGACTATTACATAAGCAATCCGCGCGAGATTTTTTCCTTGTCGACGCTTCAGGCGGGAGGAATATTTTACGGGGGGCTGATCGGCGCGCTGGTGGTGGGAGTGTTGTACATGCGGCGGCAACGGCTACCGGCGCTGGAGACGCTGGATGCGTTCGGACCGGGGCTGGCGCTGGGGCAGGGAATCGGACGTATCGGCTGTTTTGCGGCGGGCTGCTGCTGGGGCCAGGCTTGCGAGCGGGCGTGGGCCGTGACCTTTACCGATGTGGAGGCACACCGGCTGGTTGGCGTACCATTGGGGGTGGCAATTCATCCGACGCAACTGTATGAGGCGGCCGGAGCACTTGCGATATTCGGGGTGCTGTACTGGTGGTTCGGGCGCAGTTCGGGGCCGGGCACGGTGATCGGGCTATACCTGATGTTGAGCGGGATGACGCGCTTTGCAGTGGAATTTGTGCGGGCGCACGAGCAGGGGAATCCGTTTGGGGGTCCGCTATCGGTGGCGCAGTGGATTTCGGCGGGGTTGTTGGTGCTGGGGGCGGTTCTCTACAAAAAGGGCCGCACCATGGCGGGCGGCCCAAAGTTGGCTCAGACTGCGTGACGTATCAGTTGGCGATGCGCAGAATCTCGCTGGCGATGGAGATGAAGGCTGCGTTTAGCTGGGAAGCGTTGGGCGCATAGACGTACATGCCGGTGGGGGCGTTTTGGTCGTGCACGGTGCTTTGCGGGTCGTTGGCGATGCGCCGCAGCAGGGTATGCTCGGCTTCGCCGGCGCCGCCGAGGCCGATCACGTAGACAAGGGTTTTGATGTCGGGGTGGAGTACTTTCTGCCGGATGCGGTAGGCGGCGTGATCGACGGCGTTGATCGCGGCGTTCTGCTGGTTGGTCTGGTCGTTGATCCGGACCTTGTTGTTGTAGGGGCCGCTGGTGTACAAGCTGATCGATTTGAACTGACCGCCGGGCATGCCGAATACGGAATTCCCGTAAATGTCCTGGTTGGGATAGTGGGGAATGTCCTGATGCACGTTGACGGTATTGGTGCGGTAATAGCAATCCGAGCTGGTGGCTTTAGGGGACTGCGATTCATAGCCAATGGGATTACTGACGGCGCCGGGGTCGGAGCTGACCGGCATTGTGCCGGCATTGAATCCCTGCACGCCGCCACGGCCCACGCCGCTCTGCCCGGCGATGAAGCCGCGGTAGAGCTGATTCACCGGGTTCCAGCCGGCCTGGTCGTACCTGCGGTTGTTGGCCCAATCCCAGCAGTGGCTTTTTCCGGTGGGAGAGGACGTGGTATTTTGGGTCTTGACATTCCACTCCGCGGTGATGGCGTTGGGGATACCGTCGGTGAAGAACAGGATCACGTTGAGCGCGCCGGGCTCAGCGATGTCCACGATCTCCTGATAGCCTCGCCAAAGCGCCTGGGCCGAACCGGTCCATCCGTTGCATCCATTCGGAAAGAGCGTGTCCACTTGGCCGATCAAAGTGGGGGAGGAAGTTTTGAAATTCTTGTTTGGGGCATAGTCCACGCGCGAGCTGCCGCCGAAGGTGATGAGACCCATTCTGTCGCGTTGATTGGCGAAGAGACTGACAAAAGAGATGGCGCCGCCTTCGACGTCGTCACAGGCGCCCGCGGTCTGCAGGGAACCGGAACGGTCGAGCACGAGCAGCACGTTCACATCCCTGCGGACGGCTTTTCCGTTCGCGGCGACGGTGGTTTTCGTCAGCCCCATGACGCGCATGAAGTAGGTGGGAGCATCGACGGAGCCGGTGACGGTGACCGATCGCGATTTGGCCGCCGTCTCTTCGACCTTCACCACAACCTTGTCGTTGGCGGTTGCCATCATGCCCTTGGGGAAGTTGGCGGCGAAGAACGCTTCCGCACGCTGCTTGGCTGTGTCCTGCTGCGCCTCAATCGTCAGGCCGATGTGCAGACTGCGGGCGGCGGCCAGGGCCGCGGCGTCGGAAGCGGCCGAGAGCTTGGCCTTGATGGAATACAGTACACCGGCGTCGATTGCCAGGCCGATGATGGGGATCATAAAGGTCATCATGATCGCGGAGAGCAGAACGGCCATACCGCGCCGCCGCCACTGGCTATTCTTCAATCGGCTCATCGAGTTTCTCCTCCCGGTACCCTAGAAAATGCTTCGTGCATAGCTGCCCGTATGGGGGTAGGAGCCTGGAAAGCTCCAGGAGGGGGCAGCGAAAAACGATTCCGCGACATAAGCAAGCTCGCCGGGCTGCATGTTGAGCACCCCAGGCAGGCCGGTGGCGACGCATTGGGACTTGGTCAGGTAATCCGTGGGCGCAATATTGCCGGACGGCTGCAGGATGAGGTTCTCCGGCGGCTTGGCGACGTCGCTTTGCTTGAGGCTCTTGTTGCCGATGACGAGGCGCTGGATGGCAACCGATTTTCCCAAATTCGAGCAAGGCGCTCCGTTGAGGTTAGTGGAATTGCATTCGGTGGTCCCGATATGCTGAATCTTGGTGAGGATCACGACGCCGTCGCCGGTGCCGTCGAGTTTGAAGTTCAGTCCTTCGGCGATCCGCTCAATGATTTTCTGATTCGGTGTCTGGCTAAAATCGACCTGTCGCACGTACATATGTCCGGCGTCGCGGCTGACCTGCGTGGTTTGAATGCTGCGGCCGAGGGTGAGGCCGACGTTCACCGTGCCCAGCATCAGAGGCACGAGCAGGACGCTAATGAGCGCGAACTCGACCAGCGTGTTGCCTCGCTTTGACCTGAGTTTTCTCCTGTTGGTCATCTCCGATCGTTCCTCCTTAGCGTGGCGGGGGTGCGGTCGTTCCGCCCGGCAACCCCTCCATGCGGTCCGAACTACGCACATTAATGGTGAGGGGAGTGCCTGACCGGAGCAACGGCGCAATCCAGCCCCATTGGAATCCCTCCACGGCAATCTCGACAATATTGCCCGGCGCATTGGCCATGGTGGGCGCCAGTGTGTCCGGGATGAAGTAATAGATTTTGATCTTGTTGGCGCCGGTAGTTCCTGCCAGGAAGCCGGAAGCATTCTCCTGCACCACGCTCTTGATGGAGGCGTCATGCTGCATGCCGGGTTTGAGCTGATAGGTGACGGCGTAGCGGACACCTTCGCGGACCGCGTGCTGGAAGGTGCTCTTCAAGAAGATGGCGAAGCTAAAGTCGATGATGGCGAAAACCAGGGCGAACAGGGGCACCATGGTGAACGCCATTTCGACGAAGGCGTTACCGCGCCGCGGCTTCTTGCTGAGTCTGATAAACGGCATTCCGAAACCCCGAATCGATGTACAGATCCACTTTAAATCGGGACCCTGAGAGATGGAATTGTGGAGATCCCTCAGGTCCATGGCAGTTCTACTCCTATGGTTCAAAGCAATTCCCCCTATGCCAACTAGTGGTTTTCTCCGAGGCCGGGCGACGGGGAGAAGTACTCGGCGGCGAGCGCCGGGGCCGGGATTGCGTTTTCCGAGACGCGCCTCCAAGCTTGGAGGGCAGCTTCCAGGTTGCCCGAGGAGGCTTCGCGTTCGGCGATGGCAAGCCAGGCCGGGCCGTGAGCCGGGTGAGATTCGATAAGCCGGCGGTAAAGCCTGAGGGCGTCGTCGAACTTGTCTTGAGTTTCCTGAAGGAGCGCAAGATTCCAAAGGGCGGTCTGGTTGGCCGGGTCGAGGGAGAGCGCGCGCTCATAGATAGGATTCGGCGGCCTGGGTGGTTTCTCCGGTGGCGCGCGCAACCGAGGTTTACCCAGGCGGGGAAGTGGCCCGGCTCGCGCTGCACAAGTTCAGAGCAATGGCGGATGACGAGCGCGAAGCCGCCCAATGCCAGGGCTGTGGCGCAAAGGCCTTCTTCGACGGAAGCGGACGGACTCCGGGCAGGCTCCTGGGAGAGGTTGCGCGGAACGGAGGGAACAACGTGCAGGGCATGACTCATGTTCCGGTAGTCTCCAGTGCCGGGGGCAACCCAGACGGTGCCGCCGGCGCGAACGGGCAGGAAAGTGGTATCAACAGCGGCTGGCGGGTTGTCCGGAACTCGATCGCGGTGCACACGCGAGGGACGCGCGGGGGCGGCAGGCAGGCAGCGGAGGCGGGCCGGCGCAGAGAGGGGTGGGTGGAGACAGGCTCAGGGAGATGCGAGCAAAGGGAGCCGGAGATGGAAAGAAGCGAACATGGAACGGGAACGGCGGGTTCCAGAACTACTTTGACGGTGGCGGCGGCAGCCGGCCTTGCAGGGATGCGGTGCGCAGGCAGCGGAACACAATCGGCGGGAACCCGCAAATAGGCCGAGCGAGGTGCGAAGGGACTGGGTTGAGCTTGCACCAGAGGTCCCGCGGGGTTGGGTGCGGGAGCCCGGGCGTGAGCGGGAGCGGATTGCTCACGGAGCCTGGAAAGTGCCAGTTCTTGTTGCAGTTCAAGGAAGAGTGCGCGGTGGGCGGCCGAGCAGAATTGATGTTTGGCGAGGCGCTGGAGCATAGCGAGCTTGCGGCCACAGTGGCGGCAGCAGCCTTCGGCGGGCGAGCCGGGATCCGGGGTGTAGGTGTCAGCAGTCGGCACAGCGAACCTCGATGCTGCTTATCGGCAAGTGAGCAGAAGATTTTTCTCAAATCCCGCGCGGGCGCCCCGATAAGGAATACGGGAGGAACCGATGACGCTACGTGCGGGAAGACGCCGGAAAGGACTGGCGATCCTGATTACGGCGCTGATGCTGGGCTTTATGGTGCCGATCGTGGGGCTGGCGGTGGATGCCGGAGTGCTGTACGCGATCAAGGCAAGGCTATCGGCGGCCTGCGATGCCGGGTCGCTGGCGGCGGCGCGGAGCCTGAGCCTGGGCTTGACGCTGGCCGAACAGGAGGCGAGCGCAGCGGCGAGGGCGGGGGCATTCTTCAACGCGAATTTTCCCGACAGCATGATGGCAACCACCGGCAAGCAGTGGAGTGTGGTGGTGACGGAATCCAGCTTCCGCACGCGCACGGTGACCGTGACGGCGACGGTGACGGCGCCGGTCTACTTCATGCGGATTCTGGGCAAGACCGGGGTGACGGTCGCCGCATCCGGCAAGGCATCGCGCCGTGACGTGAACGTGATGCTGATCATGGACCGCTCCGGCTCGCTGCAAACGGCGGGGGCCTGTGATGATCTGGAGTCGGCTGCGCTGGCGTTCGTGAACCAATTCGCCAACCACCGGGACCGGCTGGGGCTGATCACCTACGGAGGATCGTCGAACTTGGATTTTGCGCCCGCCTATGAGTTCAAAACAGGGCCGGGGAACCTGCTGACCAAGATCGACGGGATCTTTCCCGGCGGCTGCAACGGATGGACGGGCTCCTCGCAGGGGCTGTGGCAGGGCTATCAGCAGGTGGTGGCGATGAACGAGCCGGGTGCGTTGAATGTAATCCTGTTCTTCACCGACGGAATCCCGAACGCGATCACGGCCGATTTTCTGGTGAAGACGCAGACGACGACCTTCTCGCCGACCGGCAAGAGCCGGTGCTGGGACTGGCAGAACAACAAGAAGTACAACCAGGCGGGCTGGAACCCGGTGACGCAGGTCTACCGCGGCTTCGTCGCGGGCCAAAGCGGGGTTGGCCGCGGCGGGGTGCGGGGTCACGTGGCTGGATCGATCCCGGTGAGCAACGATCCGGGAGCGGTGGCCATTCCTCAGGGCTTTTCGGGCTCAGCAAAGGCGATTGCCGATGACTGCTACTTCCGGAACAACACGAGCGATGTGGATGATGACGTGCCGCACTATCCGAACCAGGACTTCTACGGCAATTCGGTGTTCGGCTGGAAGTCGATCAACACCTACTCCAGCGGTCCGTATGCGGGCAAGGTGCGGATCGATCAGCAGTCCAACCAACAGAACGCGGCGATCAACGCGGTGGATAACGCCGCACAGCGCATCCGGAACAATACGCTTCATCCCTCGATCGACACGGTGATCTATAGCATCGGGTTGGGCGGGGCCGGGGAGGCCGAGCATGACCTGCTGCGCCGGATTTCCAACGATATTGCCAGTCCCATCTACAACGCCAACAAGCCGCTCGGGCTCTATGTCTATGCGCCGACTTCGGCGGAGCTGACGGCGGCGTTTGTGCGGATCGCCAGCGAGATTCTGCGCTACGCGCACTAGCGGGAGCTGTACAGACCACGGAAGGGGAAGGTGGCCTTGGGCTTGCCGCGCAGGGTCTGCTTCCCGGCAGGCAGGTCGAGTTCCAGATTCTCGATCCAGATGCTGATCCGGCGGGGGGCGCCGGACACTGTTTGCGTCTCGACCATCACATGCTCGCGGCGTAGTCCGGCAAATAGAGGCATCGTTGCTTCCTGGCGGGTTCCGTAGAGAACCAGGTTCTGGGCTTCGGTCCGGAGTTGAGCGCCATCGCCATCCCAGTCCGATTCGGAGGCTTGGCGTGCGGCCCTGTGGACAGCGGCCGAGAGCTGCTGAATCTGAAGCGCGGCAACGGTGAGCTGCACGGCTCCCACCAGCACGGGAACCAGGATCGCGAAGCCGAGGGCGAATTCCAGCAAAGCGCTGCCGGCCTGGGAGCGGCGCGTGATTTTCATCGGGAGAGCCTCGCGACGAGGAAGCCGGTTCCGGCTGCGCCGCGCCGGGTGGAACCTTGCAGATAGGAGCCGATGAACTCCGCACAGAAGGGTTGGTCGCCTTCGGCCTGGTAGCCGGAGGCGGGGAGAAGAAAAAATGCTCCGAAGCCGGCGATGTGGGGTTGTTCGCCGGGCGAATGAATGGCGGCGGCGGCGATCCGGCGGCCGTTGCCGCGGCCACGGGCGATGTAGGAGGCGTAATCGGCGGAGGTGTAATCGGCATCGCCACGGACGCGTTCGGCAAGCGCTTCACGCTCCAGCGGGAGGATGCCTTCTGAGCCCTTCACGGCGTCCCCGATTTTGAGCGGACTCGACTGCCGGCTATCGAGGATCGCGCGGCGGATCAGGGAGCGGTCCGCTGGTCCCAGCAACAGCGGCGCGGGGAAGGCGCCATCGAGTAGCCCGGCGTCGCCGCGGCATACGTTACCCGCGGCGAGGGAGGGCTGGGCCGCCCACCGCAGAGTGTAGATTTCCCCATGGCGGAGACCAAGGTCCGTGGAGGAAGGATCGTGAGCGAGGACAGAGTAAGGCAGGAGGCCATGGCCAACCTCCTCTAGGGGAAGCTGGACTGCGGCCGTCTGGGCGGCATGTTTGCCGCTGGAGCGCAGCACTATCCACTCCAGGGGAACTTCCATTCTGATCCTTACAAGATTGGCGGTGACTTCGACTGCGGCCAAGGAGCCGGCGAGCCGCAGCGCGGTGGCGCGGGCCCTTTGAATGCCATCGGGTGAGCCGTCAAGCTCCATCACGGCGGTAAGCGCGGCTGCCTCCAGGGACGATTGAGCCGAGGAGCGGGTGGCAAGGGCGCGGCTGATGTCGACGGCCACACCCATGGCGGCGAAGACGATGATCAGCATGAGGGCCATGAAGATCAACACCATGCCCCTTCGAGTCCGCATCAGTTATCTATCGGCGGAAGGTGCGGAAAACAATAGCTATTTGTCGCTGGATTGCGGCGGGGAGAGGAGGATTTTTTCGACGGTGGCGGCCTCGACCCCCTTGCGGGAATAGAGCATGGGGTGGTAGCCGCCGCCGGCCCACTCATTTAATAGGTTGTCGTAGTGGGGGCTTTCCGGGTCGCCGGATTCGCCGGGGACGTTGGTCATGACGGAACGGTCCCAGTCGGCGAGGTCGAGGATCTGGCGGTAGCTGGCGCCGTTGGTCTGGCGGAAGTTGGAGCCGGAGGTGGAGTTGACGGTGTGGGAGTCGCCGGGACGTGGGATGGGGCCGCGGTGGAAATCCGGGTTCGGAAGAGGGTGGCGGAAACGGATCTGGTGGAGGTTGCCCCATTTCCAGGCGGCGGGGTCGGGGCCGAAGGCGCGGCTGAGTTCGGCGAATGCTTGTTCAAAGCTCTGACGCATGGCGGCCGGGTCGGGCCTGCGGCGCAAGGTTGCCAGCAGCATGGCGAGATCGGTGCGCGAGCCGAGTTCCTTGCCGAAGATGAGTGGCGGGAGCTTGGAGACCCACATCGCGTAGAGGAGCGCTTCCGGGGAATCGGCGGAGAGGTTGGCGCTCCAATCCATCATGCGTTCGAGCAGGGCCCATTGCGAGGCGGAGAACTGCTCGCGGCGGAAGGGCCATTGCCGGACCAGCGTTTGAAAGATGCGGGCCGGATGGGAGTGGACGTCCTGCTGCATGCGCTGGAAATCCTCGACGCCGAACTTCAGCCGGTCGAGCATCATCTCCTCGATACGGTCGATGCGGAAGCTGGGGGCCCACTCATAGGAGAGCGGGTGCGGATAGCCGTCGGGCAGGATGTTGTGATTGGCGGTGGCGATGGCGCCGGAGGGAGGATTGAAGCGGCGCGGCATCTGGCCGGCGGGGAGGAATCCGGACCATTCATATTCGCCGGTGTGGCCGGGCACCGGCAGCAGACCGGACCAGTTGCGGCGGATCGGGGCGAGACCGGCGGCGATCCAGCCGATATTGCCGGCGCGGTCGGCATAGACGAGGTTTTCCGAGGGGACTTTGTAGCGTGCAGCGGCCTGCTGGAACTGATCCCAGTTGTGTGCGCGGGCGAGGCTGAGAGCGGCGAGATAGCCGGCTGTGCCGGGTTCGCTGCCGACCCATTTGAGCGCATAGGCGCGGTGACGGCCGAGATCCTCGGCGATCACGGGGCCATGGATGGTGTAGCGCAGCTCGATGGGGCGCGGTGCTTTCACGCCGCGGACGCGGACCTGCTCGCGCACGATCTCCATCTGCTTCCACTGGCCGCGGTAAAGATACTGATCGGGGTTGGCGGGGTTCAGCTTCTCGACGTAGAGGTCGCCTTGATCGATGCCGACGATGGTGAAGCCGAAGCCGGCTTCTTCGTTGTGGCCTAGCGCGATGCCGGGCAGGGCAGGTTCGCCCGCGCCGATCACGTTCCAGCCGGGGCCGACCAGGTGTACGGTTTTGCGCAGCGAGGGGAGCACGACCGGGCGGTGCGGATCGTTGGCTAGCAGCGGCTTGCCGGTGAGAGAGCGTTCGCCGCTGACCACCCAGTTGTTGCTTCCTTGTTCGCCGGAAAACCGAACGGAGCCGATGGCGTCGTTGTAATCCCGCAGGATCGACGAGTTGATGCCGGCAAGGTCGAGTCCGTTGGGAATGACGATCTTCACGAAGGGGTCGGGAGGCAGGTAATTCTGCACGGTCTCCAGGCCAAAGCGGCGGATATCGTTGGCGCGGGCCACTTCGCGCGCGATGTTCCTGGTCATCAGTAGCCCGGCGACGCGCGCGGCGACATCTTCCGGCGCCCAGAGGCCGGGGTCGTAACCGGCGAGGCGGAATTCGAGTGGGCGCTTGCCGCCGAGCGTCGAGATATAGGCGTTGATGCCTTCGGTGAAGGAGGCGGCGATCTGGCGGGCGTCGGGCGAGTAGCTGTCCCATTCGGCGTTCCAGTCGCCGCGGAAGCGGACTAGGCGGGCGATGCGGTCGCGTTGGAGCGCTTCGGGCCCGAGCACTTCGGCGAGCTTGCCGGTTCCGATGCGGCGCCAGAGGTCGATCTGAAAGAGGCGGTCGCGTGCGGCCATGTAACCCTGGGCGAAGAAGAGATCGTGCGAGGAGCGCGCGTAGATGTGGGGGATGCCCCACTTGTCGCGGAGGACCTCGACCGGCTCGGCAAGGCCGGCGAGGGTGACCTGTTCGGCCGGGGCGAGGCCGCAGAAAAGGGCCAATGCCACCGGCAACCACGTGCTACGCATCATCTTCCGATTTTCCCTCCAATGAGGGCCAGCGCGGCGGGCGCTTCTGCTTCCAGGCGCGCACGCCCTCCTGGTAATCCTCGCTCCGGAAGAGGCGCGCGCGCAAGGTGGCGGCGAGTCTGGTTGCCTCTTCTTCGCTCATTTCGCGGCCCTGGTGGGTGAGCGTCATGCCGCGGCGGATGGCTTCCGGGCTGGATTCGGCAATGGTTGCGGCGATGTGCAGGGCCTTTGCCTGAAGCTCAAATGCCGGGACGACGTAGTGAACCAAGCCCCACTCGAGCGCCTCGTCGGCGCCGAAGCGGCGGCCGGTGAGGCTGAGTTCGAGCGCGCGGCGTTCGCCGATGGCCTGGACCATCGAGCGCCAGATGAGCATCGGCCACAACCCGATTTTGATCTCGGTGATTCCGAACAGGGCGTCCTCGGCGGCCACGGCGATGTGGCAACTGGCGACGAGTCCGGCGCCGCCCGCGAGCGCGGCGCCCTGCACGGCGGCAACGATGGGCTTCAAGCTGCGGCGGCCGAGCGAAAAGAGCCGCTCGTGAATCGCGTTGCGGTCGGCGGCGTCGGGCAGCAGCGATTCTTCCAGGTCCATGCCGGCGCAGAAGGAAGGGCCTTCGCCATCAAGCAGGATGGCTCCGGTGGCGCGGTCATCCGATGCCTGCTCCACTTCGCGGACGATCGCCTCACAGGTGGCCGAATCGAGCGCATTGCGCTTTTCGGGGCGGTCGAGAGTCAGCCGCAGCAGTCTACCTTCACGCCGTACCCGCAAGCTCGTTCTCCTCAATCTCGATTTCCATGCGTAGCAGCGCGGTGGAAAAGGTTTTGCCTTGCGAGTCGATGCGGAGGGAGAGGGTGCCGCCGCCGCCGAGCGCTTCATATAAAAGGAAGTTGAGCGCGCCGAGATTGGGCAGTTCGAAACGCTCGACTTTGCCTTTGACGAGGTGTCCGAAATGGACCTTGACGCGTTCGGAGGTGACTTCACGGACCAACACAGGATAGTGTGCCTGCTGGTAGGCGATGACGCCGATGTTGGCGGTGTCACCCTTGTCGCCGGAGCGGGCGTGTGCGATGCGGGAAAGGGGAATCCTCATTCGACCACCTCGACGCGGGTTTGGATGAGTTCGCGCGGGGCGAGGGCGGGCCAGTAGGCGACCACTTCGCGCACCGGAGGGCGGCCGTCGCCGAAGCCTGTGGCGGTGGGCGGGCCGTTGAGCACCAGCGGGATCAGCTCGCGCGTGAAGCGATCGACAGCCTCTTTGTCCTGGCCCCGCACGCCGATGCGGAGCTGAATCTCGGGCGGATCGGGGCAGTGGGCGGCGGCAGGGCCGTGGCAGGCGTCGTAGCCGAACAGCTCGGTGTAGATTTCTTCGAAGGTGAGACCGAGCTGTTCCAGGCGTTGGCGGACGATGGCGTCGGCGGCGCGCGCCTTGGCAACGGCGTCGGGCCAGCTGTAGACGAGCGTGCCGATGGCTTTCCAGCCGTAGGAGTAGCTGATGGAAAGTTTCAGAAAGGGTGTGCGCGGGCCGCCGCGGATGCCGCTGACGCGGACGCGGTCGATGCCGGCGTCTTCCAGGTGTATGGAGGTGAAATCGGCAATGCAGTCCGGAGTGATGTAGTACTTCGGGTCGCCGAGTTCATAGAGGAGCTGCTCCTTGACGATGTGGGAGCTGACGCGGCCGCCGGTGTTGGAATGCTTGGTAACGACGAAGGAGCCGTCGGGTGAGGCTTCGACGAGGGGATAGCCAATGTTGGCCATATCGGGGATGGAGGGCCAGTCGACCTGGCAGTTGCCGCCTGTGCACTGGGCGCCGCATTCGATGATGTGTCCGGCGATGGTGCCGGCGGCGAGCCGGTTCCAGTCGTCGGGCTTCCAGCCGAACTGGTGGACCATGGGGGCAAGGGCGAGCGCGGTGTCGGTGCACCTGCCGGCAATGACGACGTCGGCTCCGGTCGAGAGCGCTTCGGCCAGCGGGAAGGCGCCGATGTAGGCGTTGGCGCTCTGGATGCGGTTGCGGATGGAGGAGAGCGGCTCGCCGGTCTCCATGTTCTTCATGGCGTGGCCGGCGGCGATGAGTTCGTCGATGCGCGGGTAGATGTCGTCGCCTTCGACGACGGCGACCTTGAGGTGCGGGGCGAGCTTGCGTACCTGGCGCGCGCAGGCGGCCGGGTTGACGCCGCCGGCGTTGGCGATCACCTTCACGCCGCGCTGCTTGATCGTGGCGGCGATGCGGGCCATCAGCGGAGGGAAGTCGCGCGCGTAGCCGAGCTCGGGGTTGCGCTCCTTCTGCTTCTGGACGATGGACATGGTGATCTCGGCGAGATAGTCGAGCACGAGATAGTCGAGCGGGCCTTGCTCGACCAGACGGACGGGCGCTTCCAGCCAGTCGCCCCAGAAGCCTTGTCCGTTGGCGATGCGGATCATAGTGTCTCAAGCGCCAGATGCCGGCGGTGGAAGCTTGCCATGGAGATTTCAAGCGCGAAGGTCAGCACCTGCCGGGTTTTCAGGGGGCCGAGGAGAGCGTCGACGTGGCCGCGCGCGGCTGCGAAGTGGGAGTCGAGCCAGTTCTCGTAATCGGCACGGGTTTTGTCGACGCGGGTTTGCAGCTCTTCCGGGACCGGCTTGCCGTCCTTCTTATAGCGGTCGAGTTCGGGGCCGTGTACGGCGACGACGGCCGAGTCGCCTTCCATGACGCCAATGCGGGCGGTGGGCCATGCGAAAGTGAAGTTGGGATCGAAGCCTTGGGCGGCCATGGCGTAGTAGCCGGCTCCGGAGGCGTGATTGATGGTGAGTACGATGCGCGGAACGGTGGCGCAGGCCATGGTTTCCACCATTTCGGCGCCGGCGCGGATGATGCCGGCGGCTTCGGCCTCGACGCCGACCATGAAGCCGGAGACATCCTGGAAGTAGAGGAGCGGCAGGCCTTGCCGCTCGCACATTTCGACGAAGTAGGCGACCTTGCGCGCCGATTCGGTGTAGACGATGCCGCCGATGCGGGAACCGCCGGGAGCCTTGAGGAAACCGCGGCGGTTGGCGATGAGACCGGCGGGCCAGCCCGACAGGCGCGTGGAGGCGCAGAGCATCTCTGGGGCATGCTCGGGCTGAAACTCCTCCCAAGCGCCGGCGTCAAAGATGCAGCGGATGACGTCCATCATTTCGTAGGGGAGGCGGTGATCGGCGGGGAGCACTTCGTAGAGTTGCTCGGCGGGCCGTTCCGGCAGGGCACCCTTGGGAGGTGGCGGCGGGGCGCACAGCTGGCGGATGCGTTCGCGGATCATCTCCAGGCAATGTTCGTCGTTGCGCGCCATGTAGTGGGCGACGCCGCTGACCGTGGTGTGCATGCGCGCGCCGCCGAGCTGTTCGGGGTCGACGACTTGCCCGGTTGCGCCTTTCACGAGGTTGGCGCCGCCGAGGCCCATGAAGCTGGTTTTGTCGACCATGTAGATGACGTCGCTCAATGCGGGCAGGTAGGCGCCGCCGGCGATGCAGGGTCCCATGACGGCGGAGATTTGCGGGATGTGCAGTTTCCGGCGCATGAGCGAGTTGTAGTAGAAGATGCGGGCGGCGCCGTACTGGCCGGGGAAGATGCCGTCCTGGAGGGGGAGGTTGACGCCGGCCGAGTCGACCAGATAAATGATCGGGATGCGGTTACGCATCGCGACCTCCTGCGCACGGAGGATCTTGTGGATGGTCTCCGGCCACCAGGCTCCGGCTTTTACAGTGGCGTCGTTGGCGATGATGACCGCGGGGCGGCCTTCGATGCGGCCGACGCCAGTGACGACGCCCGCGGAGGGCGCCGCGCCGTCGTATTTGTCGTGTGCGACGAGGAGTCCGATTTCGAGAAACATCGCGCCGCCGTCGCAGAGTTTGGCGATGCGTTCGCGCGCGGTGAGCTTGCCGGCGTTGTGCTGCTTGGCGGTTTTTTCGGGGCCGCCGCCCTGGCGGAGCCGGTCTTCCAGCTCATGGAGCCGCTCAACGGCGGCCAGCATGTGCTCGCGTGGAGAGGTGGTGGGGGCGCGCACTGGAACCAGTGTAGCAGCGGGTTTGGGGGGCTATTTCAACTTTGCCCGCCAGGGCCGCCTGCTGCTGCGATAGACAAGTCCGGCTTGGGGGTCGACCAGTCCATGGACAAGCTTCGGATGGATCGCGAGGAAATCGAGCAGTTTCTGCGCGTGCGCTTCTTCGGGGATTTCCTCGTGAAAGGCCTGCTTGAAGTCGAGTTTCTGGCCCACTCGCATTGTTTCCAGATTCCGGTTGACCCTTTCCGGCACGGTTAATAATGCGCACAAGTAGACGATGCGGTCCATCTCATCATCCACTTCCTTGATCCGCGCCGCCACAGCGGGGTCGCTGCCCGAGGACCAATGGGCGACGATAGCGTCCCACTTGTTGCCGATCTCGGCGACCGCGTCGCCGTAGCGGGCATGCAGCGCCTCATCCCCTTGAAAAACCCGCCTGATGGAGTGCTGCAGGGTATCGATGGATTCCCGGTTGCGCTCGAAGCGCGCCTTGCTCTCCTGGCATGCCGAGATCAACACGGACTTGGCATCCTCGGTGGTCAGTCCGGAAGCGGTTTTCAATTTCTCCAGCCCCTCCTGAAGGTTCTGGATTTCCTGCCGCAATTCCCGCAGGTATGCGATCACCCGCAAATCTCCGCCTTGGCTCATTTCCAACACAGGAACCGGACTTGCTGCCGCCATTTCTGTTTCCCCTCCGCCGATATGGGCTGAGCTGCTGTCCCATATATCCACGAAAAGGGGGTGGTGTCAAGGGCGGAGCTAGTACCGCAGCAGGCGCTCGATCTCGCGGGCGATGCCGGCGGTTTGAGGGAGGATCTCGTCCTCAAGTGACGGGCTGTAGCCGACCCAGGTATCGAGCGCGGCTAGGCGGCGGACGGGTGCGTCGAGGCAGTCGAAGAGTTCGTCGGCTACGCGGGCGGCGATTTCGGCGCCGAAGCCGAAGCTGAGCACGTCTTCATGCACGATGAGCAGGCGGCTGGTCTTGGTGACGGAGGCGGCAATCGATTCCCAATCGTAAGGGGCGAGGGTCCGGAGGTCGATCAGTTCGACGGTCGCCTCCGGAAACTTCTGCTCTACTTGCAGCACCCCCTGGAGTGACTTCTGCACGGTTGCGCCATAGGTGACGAGCGTGAGGTTTGCGCCGGCCTTGACGATGCGCGCCTTGCCGAAGGGGATCAGGTAATCGGGTCCCGGGTGCGGAGAACGGTTGTAGGCTTCGCGGTAGAGCTTCTTGTGCTCGAGAAAGAGAACGGGATCGTCGCATCGGACGGCGGTTCGGAGCAATCCGCAGGCGTCCAACGCGCTGGAGGGCATGGCGACGCGCAGGCCGGGGATGTGGGTCAGCAGCACTTCGCCGCACTGGCTGTGATAGATGGCGCCGCCGGTGAGGTAGCCGCCGATGGGGACGCGAAGGACGAGCGGGCAGGAGAAGCCGTTGTTGGAACGCCAGCGGAGCGTGGCCATCTCGTCGCGGATCTGCATCATGGCGGGCCAGAGGTAATCGAAGAACTGGATTTCGGCGACGGGCCTGAGGCCGCGAGTTGCCATGCCGATGGCGCGTCCGGCGATGGCGGCTTCGGCGATGGGGGTGTTGAAGCAGCGCTCGGGCCCGAAGCGGCGCTGGAGATTGAGCGTGGCCTTGAAGACGCCGCCCTTGCCTTTGACCTGGTCAAGGTTTTCCGGATAGCCGCAATCGGCGACGTCTTCGCCGAAGACGATGATGCGGGAGTCACGTGTCATCTCCTCAGCGAGTGTGAGGTTGATGGTGTCGACCATGGTGCGGGGGTCGCCGCTGAATTGGGGCTCGGTGTCGAAATCCTGGCTCGTGGGGTTGGCCTTTTCCGAGTAGAGGAATCGCAGGGCGGAGCCGGGCTCGGGCGGCGGTTCGCGGAGCACGCGGTCGGTGGCCTGCTGAATCTCCTGCTCCACTTCATGGAAGAGAAGCTGAAGGCCGTGCGGATCAAGGATGCCTTCGCGAAGCAGGAACTCAGGGAAGCGGATGGCGCAATCGCGGCGTGAGTCCTCTTCGATTTGGGCTTTGGTCTTGTACTGGGTCTCGTCGTCGGAAAGGGAATGCGAGTAGGGGCGGATGACGTTGGCGCGCACCAGGGCTGGTCCTTGCCCGGCGCGGCAATGCTGGAATGCCTGGCGAAGCGCGCGATAGCTGTCGATGACGTCACAGCCATCGGCTTCCAGGCGCAGCAGGCCGGGGAAACCGGCGGCGAGAGGCAGAATGTCGCCGCCGGGGGTTTGCTTCTCCACGGGAACGGAGATGGCCCAGCCGTTATCCTCCACCAGGAACACGACGGGGAGTTTGTCGAGGCAGGCGGCGCTGAGCGCTTCCCAGAACTCGCCTTCGCTGGTTGCGCCCTCGCCGGAGCAGACCAGCGTGACCTCATTGCCCGCCGGATTCAGGTAGCGGGAGGCGTGGGCGCAGCCGACGGCTTGCAGGTACTGGGTGCCTGTGGGTGAGGAAGCGCTGACGATGTTGAGGTCCGGCGAACTCCAGTGGGACGGCATTTGGCGGCCGCCGGAGGCGGGGTCGGAACCGGCGCCGACGGCTTGCAGCAGCATCTGCTCGGCGGTGACGCCATGCATGAGGCACAGCGCGCGGTCACGGTAGTAAGGATAGACCCAGTCATGGCCGGTCCGGACGGCGAGCCCGGCCGCGGCCTGTACCGCTTCATGGCCGGCGGCGCTGACCTGAAAGAAGATGCGATTCTGGCGCTTGAGCATGATCTCGCGGTCGTCCAGGCGGCGGGATAGCTGAATGGCGCGGCAGGCGCGGATGAGATCGTGGCGCGAGAGCCCTTCATAGGGCTGGGACGCCGATGCGATGGCCGGGCTGAGCGGTGCGGACATGCCAGTTTTCAGTTTAGCTTTTTCGTAACAAGGCTCTTACCGCATCGACGCACAACACGGCGGCGTGCTTGGATTCCGGGATTAGGCCGCCGACGGCTTCCTCGATGTCGGCGGGGCGAAGCTTCGCCAGATCATCCTCTGATTTGGAGAGCATCCATTCCGTGAGGGCGCTGCCGGCGGCAATCGATGCGGTGCAGCCGCGCGTTTTATAGCGGACCTCGGCGACGCGGCCCTGCTCAAAGCGGGCCGACAGGCGGAGGATGTCGCCACAGGCGGGGTTGGTGACTTCCACTGTAATGGCCGGCGGCTCCAGGTCGCCTACGTTACGGGGATTCTGGAAATGATCCAGAAGTTTGGGCCCATGCATTATGATTCAATGGTAAATTGTCCGGCATGGGAGAATATCTGCCTGTCCTGCGTGAGCGTGTGCGTGCGCCGCGTTTCAACTCCCTGTTTCTCTTCGTGACCTCACGATGTAATTCACTCTGCCGGACCTGCTTTTATTTCGACCAGCTCAACTCACCGGACGATTTGAGTTTTGATGAGATCCGGCGGATTTCCGAGACGGCGCCGCGGTTCCGCAAATTGTGGATCAGCGGCGGGGAGCCGTTCCTGCGGGAGGGGCTGGCGGAAATCATCGGCGTGTTTGCACGGAACAACGGCATCAGGAACGTGAACCTGCCGACCAATGGGCTGCTGGGGGAGCGGATTTTCCGAGAGGTGGGTGAAATACGGCGGCTGGCTCCGGAGACTTCGATTGATCTGAATTTCTCGCTCGACGGGCTGGCCAATACGCACGATGTGATCCGCGGGGTGCCGAACAATTTCGGGCGGACGGTAGAGACGTTGAAGGAGGCGGCGGAACGGTGGCGAGGCGACAAGCGGCTGCGCGTGAATGTGGCCACCGTGATTACGCGAACCAACTATCGTGAGATTCTGCAACTGGGCTTGAAGCTGGCCGAAGAGGCGAGGGTGGACGGGCATTACTTTGAAGTTGTCCGCGGCGAGACGCCGGATGCGGGAATGAAGGGGTTGAGCGAGAGTGAGGTTCGAGAGTTGCATTCGCGGCTGATGCCGCTGCACCGGATGTATGCGCGGCGGCTGTTTGCGCACTTGGCGGCGCCGATGCGGGCGCTGGCGTCGATGTATTATCTCGGCAACATCCGATTGCACTTTGATCTTCATGAGAAGTGTTTGAGCCGGCCATCGAAATGGCCGATGCAGTGCACGGCGGGACAGACTTCGCTGGTGATTGACCACAACGGCGCGTTCCGCGCCTGCGAGCTGCGGCCGCGGGTGGGGCGGATGCAGGATTTCGGGCTCGACACCGGCGCCGTGCTGCGATCGGCGGCGTTGGGGGATGAGGTGGCGCGGATCCCGGAAGCCAACTGCTGGTGCACGCACTCCTGCTTCATCCAGGACAGCTCAAAATTCAGCGCGCGGGTGCAGCTGTTCGAGATACCGTGGGCATGGCTGCGTCAGAGGAAGGACGGGCTGCAGAACGCTCCGCTTGAGGAGATTGAACGGTTCCGGGCATTGGAACTGGCCTGATGACGGTGGTGGTAGCGGCGCTCATTGAGCGGGATGGCAAGCTTCTCATCGCGCAGCGACGGGCGGAAGAGCGGCATGGATTGCAGTGGGAGTTTCCCGGGGGGAAGGCGGAGCCGGGGGAAGGAGCCCGCGAAGCGCTCAAAAGGGAGTTGGAGGAGGAACTGGGGATTCAAGCCGAAATCGGCGAGGAGATCGAGCGCTACCAGTATCAGTATCCCGGGTGCGAACCGATTGAGCTGATGTTCTTCCGCGTGGACGCATATCAAGGGGAGCCGGCGAATCGGGTGTTCGAGCGGATCGTCTGGGAGCGTCCGGCGCGGCTGCCGGACTACGATTTTCTCGAAGGGGATGTGGAATTCGTCCGGCGGCTGGCTTCCGGCGAAGCCGGCGTGAAATACTAGAGCAAGTACCCTCAAACATGGAAATCGGAGAATCTTCCGTTCCGGACTCAACAAGCGGGCTGCAATTCCCCGGGTGGGGAACGGCAACCCGGATTGAAGATCTCGGGAGTGGCCCCGTTGCGGTAACGCACCTAGACTCGGGCGTGGTGCACAAGCTGGGGCAGTGGCGATCCACGGCGATCTGCGGCAACGACATCACCTCCAGTTGTCTCTACGTGAGTGCGCTTTGCGCGATCTATGCCGGCCCGTACGCGCCGCTCTCGCTGCTGGCCGTTGCGCTCGTGCTGTACCTGTTCCGCAGCATTTATGCGGAGGTCGGTTCCGCGCTACCGCTGAACGGCGGCGCCTACAACGTGCTGCTGAACACGACGACCAAGGCGAAGGCGTCAGGGGCGGCCTGCCTGACGATGCTGTCCTACGTGGCGACGGCGGTGATCAGCGCGTATGAGGCGATGCACTATGCGCACAACCTATGGGAAGGACTGGACGTTTTTTGGGCGACGATTGTGCTGCTTGGGATTTTCGCGGTACTGAATCTGATCGGGATCACCGAATCGGCGAATGTCGCACTGGGGATGTTCATTTTCCACATATTCACGCTGACCCTGCTGGTGGTGATTTGCGGCTGGCGGGTGATGCAGAATGGCGAGATTCTGAGCTTGAATTGGAATACGCCGACGCCGGACGGGGCGGCGATGGCGCTGTTTTTCGGGTTCGCGGCGGCGATGCTCGGCATCAGCGGCTTTGAGAGCTCGGCGAACTTCATCGAGGAACAGGCCGAAGGGGTGTTTCCTCAAACGCTGCGGAACATGTGGATCGCGGTGGCGTTTTTCAATCCGATGATCAGTTTTCTGGCGATGGGAATGATGCCGCTGGCCGAAGTGGGAAGGCATAAAGAAGACCTGCTGGCGCAGATGGGCTTGCTATCCGGCGGCGAGTGGCTGCAAAACATGGTGAGTCTGAACGCGGTGATGGTGCTTTCCGGGGCGGTGCTGACCAGTTATGTGGGCATCACGGGGCTGGTGCGGCGGATGAGCCTGGACCAGTGCCTGCCGCAGTTTCTGTTGGCTGAAAACAAATGGCGGCACACCAATCACTGGATCATTGTGCTGTTCTTTCTGGTGTGCTGTTCGATTCTCGCGATCAGCGGCGGCGAGGTGGCGATGCTGGCGGGCGTCTACACGCTGAGCTTCCTCGGCGTGATGATGCTGTTTGCGGTGGGCAACATGCTGCTGAAGGTAAAGCGGGCGCGGCTGGCGCGGGAATACACGGCCTCCTGGCCCGGAGTATTGACGGCGCTGTTGGCCGTGATCATCGGGCTGGCCGGCACATTGGTTTTGAATCCGGCCTACGTGCGGGTGTTCGTGATCTATTCCGCCGTGGCGGTGACCATCGTAGGGCTCATGTTCCTGCGGGTGCAGCTGCTGCGGCTGGCGCTGACGCTGATCAAGGTGGTGGTGGCCAGGATTCGCGCGATGAGCCAGAAGATGAACCAACAGATCCTGAACTCGATCCACGAGATCAACAGCCGCGAGGTGATTTACTTCAGCCGCGGCGACAATCTGGAGGCGCTCAACCGCGCCGCGCTTTACGTACTGAACAATGAAGTCACGAACAATCTGAAAGTGGTGCACTGCTACGAGCAGGAAGCACAGATTGCGGAAAACTTGAGCGCGCACCTGGAGACGGTGGACAGGCTGTACCCGCTGCTGCGGATTGACCTGGTGCTAGTGAAGGGCAAGTTCGGACCGGAGCTGATCGAGCGGCTTTCGCAGCGCCTTGGGGTTCCGAAGAATTACATGTTCATGGGGACGCCGGGGGGCAGATTCCCGCACAACATCGCCGAACTCGGCGGCGTTCGGCTGATCATGTAGCTAGGCGATGGCGTAGAGCCAGGCGGTGAGCTTCGAGCCTTTGAGCGTCTTCTCGATAGCCGGCCACGCCTTCTGATGATCGTCGCTGGCGACCCATTGCAGGCGCTGCTCCTCGGTCTGGAAACTGATCAGCAGGCGGTTCAGAAACTGTTTGGGCGCGTCGCCGTGCATTGATTTTTGGAACTTCAGCAGCTTCACGTCGACGAAGCCCGGCTGGCGGCTGATGGCGGGCTGAAAGATGTTGCGGAAGTTAGCGAGCAGCTCTTTCTCTCGTGCGGGATCGACTTCCAAGTCGACGTGCAGTTGGATGGCGTTCGCTGCCGTCTGCGCGGGCAGGGCGGCGCCCGCGCCGAGCGCGGCGATGGTTTTCATCGAAATACGGCGGTTCATAGCAAGGCGATTCTATCAGAATGGCTAGTCCAGCCCGATGCAGATTTTGCCGAAGTGTCCGCCTTGTTCCATGTGGCGCAACGCATCGGCGGATTGCTCAAACGGGAAGATGTGATCGACGACCGGGCGCATCTGGTGAACTTCGACGGCGCGCGCCATTTCTTCGAACATATCCCGGGAGCCGACAAAGATTCCGTGGATGGTGATGCCCTTCATCATGGCGGGCAGGGGGTTGCATTCGGTGGCGCCTTCTTTGGTGGCGAGGTTTCCGATGAGGTGGATCTTGCCGCCCATGCGGGTGGCGCGGACGGATTGGGGAAGCGTGCCGGCGCCGCCGACCTCGACAACATGATCCACGCCGCCCGGGGTGAGCTTGCGTACAGTTTCCTCCCAGTCCGGGTCTGTCGTGTAGTTGATGGTTTCATGCGCGCCTAGTTCCTCAAGACGCTCCAGCTTTTCGTCCTGGCTGGAGGTGGAGATAATGCGCGCGCCGGCCATATGGGCAAACTGAACGGCGAACAGCGATACGCCACCGGTGCCCAGCGTGAGCACGGTATCCCCGCACTTGAGGCCGCCTTTCACCATCAAGGCGTGCCAGGCGGTGACGCCGGCGCAGGGCAGCGTGGCGGCCTCCTCCCAGCTGAGATGCTCTGGGACATGGACCACGCCTTCTTCCTGGAGAAGGAGCCTCTCGCAAAGCACGCCGGGCGCGGCCGCTCCCAGCGCGGTGCGCGCCTTGGCCTCAGAGGGCTCGCCTGAGAGCCAGCCCTGCATGAAGATGGCGGCGACACGATCGCCTTCCTTGACGCGCGTCACACCGGCGCCCACGGCGATCACTTCACCGGCCGCATCGGAGCAGATGGTGAGCGGAAGGGGAAGCTTCTTGCTGTAGAGGCCCTTAGCGACCAATAGGTCGCGGTAGTTGAGCGAGACTGCGCGCACGCGGATCAGGACCTGGCCGGGGCCGGGAGAGGGCTCGGGCAATTCGTTGAGTTGGAGATGATCAAGGCCGAAGCCGCCGGTAAGCTGGAGAGCGCGCATTGCTCGATTATGGCGCGGATTGCGATTTATCGGCGGACGATCACTTCGCGCAGGTGATCGCGGGTGAGAAAAAACTTGACGGAATGAAAGCCGGTGAAGAGTTTTTCAATGGCGCGGTTGTTGAAGCTGTGCCCCGCGCGGCGGCTGCCCTTACTGAACATGTGCAGCGAAGATGGGCCGGCAATGCGGAAGCTGTAGGCGGGAATGGTGGCCTCGCGCGATTCCGGATGAAAGCAGGCTAGCAGCGGGGATTGTGAGCGAAGCACAAGGTGCAGCCGCTGCATGACGACGTCGAGCAAAGGTTTCGAAAGAAATTCGAGGGTGTCCCAGACGAGGACGGCATCGAAGTGGCCGGGAGGAAATTGCAGGACGTGATCCAGGAAAAGCGCGGCCTTCTGCGGGTCGGCTTGTGCCTCCAGCGATTCGCCAGGTCCAAAGATGAGATCGAGGGTGTGTAGAAAATCCTCGGTATAGAGCCTGTGGCCGAGGCTGGTGATGTAGGTGACGTTGGCTTGCGTGAACTCGCCGAGATCGAGCACGCGCTGTCCGGGTCCGGGCAGAGAAGCGAAGAACTGCTCCAGTCCGTGACTATGTCTCACGTTGCCGGATTGTGGTTGCGGATTCCCGGCCATGGGAACAGCAGCGCGCTAGCGCTTGGATTCGGCGGCGAGCCCGGCGGCGGGCTGTCCGCCGCCACCTGCGGCGGCACTGGCCGCGGGCGCTACGCGCGTGGGCTGAGCCTTGGAAACTTCGGGACGAGAAATGTCTATGCTGCCTTTAAAGTATGCGCCGTCTTCAATGACGATTCTGACGGTCTTGATGTCGCCAACCAGTTTGGCGTCTTTGCGGATTTCGATCTTGTCGCCGACTTCGACGTTGCCGTGAATGGTTCCCAGTACGACGATGTCGCGGGCTTTGACGCCGGCGGTCAGCTTTCCGTTGGGGCCCACCGTAAGCCGGTGCTCCTGCATTTCCACCGAACCTTCCACCTCGCCGTCGATGTAGAGATCCTCGCGGCTGTGAAGCTGGCCCTTGACGATGACGGATTTGCCAATGGACGCCGAGCGGCCGACGGTTTCAAACTCAGGATTGCGTGCGGGCAGTGTGCTCATGGGAATTCCTTCTCGGGCCAGGGAAGCCGACGTGGGCGGCTGCAGAGCCGGTTTGGGGGCGATTTCTTCTTCCTTGCGTCGATTCCACATAGGAGAAACCTCCTTGGGTTGAAATCCCATGGTAGTCGAGCAGGGCGGGGAAACGCAATGATGATCGGACTACGGCTTGCGGAAGGGCATCAACTCATCGGCGGTGAGAATGCCGTCGCCGGAGCGGTCCAGCCGCTTCAGGGAGTCGGCGGCGGACTTGATTTCGGCGGCCGAGAGCTTGCCGTCTGCGTCGGTGTCGAGAGCCGACACGGCTCCACTGGATGGCTGGTAGTACGGAGTGGGAATCTCCGCCGCGCCGCTTTGCGAGGCGGGCTTGTCGGCGCCGGCTTCCAGCACAAGGTCGAAGGTGGTGCGGAGATAGGAGCCGGCGGCAGTCTTCACGGTTTCCGTGTCGACGATGAGGTTGGATTTGCGCGCGTAGGCGTCCTTGGTGTTGTAGGGGTCGCCCTTGAAGTAGAGTTGCGTGATCAGCTGTTTGTGGCCAAAGGCGCGCACCAGGTAATGGATATGGCTGGGCCGGATCTGATCGCCGACGGCGTAGTGGGAGGGCTTGATGGTCTCGTATTCGTAGTAGCCGGTTTCGTCCGTGAGCAGCCGGATGCGGTTGCGGAACTCGGAGATCTTCAGACGGTCCTTGGCGTCGGTTTTGTCATAGCGGCCTTCGGCGTCGGCCTGCCAGATATCGAGCAGCGCGTTGGCGATGGGCTTCTTGGTGGCAAAGCTCCAGATACGTCCGCGTACGAGAAGCGTCTGCCCTGGCTCCAGTGGAGCCGTTACCTTGCCGCGGAACGGAGCGCCGGGCGCATAGAAAGGACCGAGGATGTCGCGATGCGACGTCTCCCATTTACCGGCGGGCGAGATGGCCGGAATACCATCGGAGGCGATGTATTCCAGGTAATTGTGCACGTCACGCGTGGCGGGGGTGGGGCCTGCGCCCTCGGCCAGGGTGAGCGGAGTGGCGGCCAGGGCTCCAAAAAACTTGCGGCGGGGAATGCGTTTCATCGACTTGCCTCCTTACTTGAGCGATCGCCTAGTGCTGCCATTCTATCTCAGACCGTTGCCGGATTCCTTGCCGGGCATCGCGAAATCACTGTATAGTTCGACTTTTCAGGAACTTCCAACTCCTCAATGCTGTAAAATGATTGAAAGGAGGGTTGTGTGTTGACCAGATTTGCCCTGTTTGTCCTTGCTACGGTTTCTCTTGCCCTGGCAGCTGGAAAGAAGACCGAGGTCACGTTTTATAAGGATGTCCTGCCGGTTCTGCAGAAGAACTGCCAGGAGTGCCACCGCGCCGGGGAGGCGGCTCCAATGGAGTTGTTCACCTATCAGCAGGTGCGGCCGTGGGCCAAGGCGATGCGGGAGGCGGTGCTGACCAAGAAGATGCCGCCGTGGTTCGCCGATCCGCATGTGGGGAAATTCAGCAACGACCGTTCGATGGCGCAAGCAGAAATCGACACGCTGGCTGGTTGGGCCGACAGCGGCGCCAAGGAGGGCAATAAGAAGGATGCCCCCCCGCCGCGCACCTTTGCCACGGGCTGGTACATCGGCAAGCCGGATGTGGTGATTGAGATGCCGGAGCCATATGACGTTCCGGCGAGCGGGACCATTGAGTACACCTACTACATCGTGCCGACCGGCTTCACCGAGGACAAATGGGTTCAGCTGGCCGAGGCGCGGCCGGGTGATCGTTCCGTGGTGCACCACATCATCGCCTTTGCGCGCGAGCCGAATTCCAAGTGGCTGCGCGATTACCCGGTCAAGCAAGGATTTGTGCCGAAGCGGCGGGGCGAGGGTGGAGGCGAAGGCGGCGTTGGCGGCGGCGAGTTTATTTCCGGGTTCGCTCCTGGCGCGCCTCCGGAGATGTTGCGGCCTGGACAGGGCAAACTGATCAAGGCCGGCTCCGACATCGTCTTCCAGATGCACTATACGACCAATGGCAAGGCAGCGCGCGACCAGTCCAAGCTGGGACTGATCTTCTCGAAGGATAAGCCGGAATACCGCGTGGTGACCCTGGCGGCGATGAACGGCAAGTTCGTGATTCCGCCGGGCGCTCCGGCGCACGCCGTGGATGGCGCGATCACGCTGCATGGCGACACGCGGCTGATTTCGCTGTTCCCGCACATGCACTTGCGCGGCAAGTCGATGGAGATGCGCGCGGTGTATCCGACCGGGGAAATGGAAAAACTGCTGTGGGTGCCGAACTACGACTTCAGCTGGCAGCTGTGGTATCAGCTTCCGGAGCCGAAGCTGCTGCCGAAGGGCACGCGGATTGAGGCGACCGGAACATTCGATAATTCGCCGAACAACCCGCACAATCCCGATCCGACCAAGGAGGTCCGTTGGGGCGATCAGAGCTGGGAAGAGATGATGATCGGCTTTTTTGACGTGGCGATCGAGGCCGGGAAGAACCCGATCGACGTGCTGCGTGCGCCGCGGCGGGCCGCGCCTGGCAGTGAGAACTAGCGGGAGGGATTCTTGAGAGCAACTGCGTTTCTACTGGCGGCCGTGGCATCCACCGCGGCCGCAGCGCCACCAACTTTTCACAAGGACGTTCTGCCGATACTGCAGAGCCGATGCCAGAGCTGTCATCGTGCGGGCGAGATCGGTCCGATGCCGCTCATCTCTTATAAGGACGCGCGGCCGTGGGCCAAGGCGATCCGCGAAGCGGTTTTGCTGAAGCGGATGCCGCCATGGTTCGCCGATCCTCGGTACGGCAAGTTCTCCAACGATCATTCGCTCTCCGAAGAACAGATCAAGACGGTTGCCGCCTGGGCCGATGCCGGCGCACCGGAAGGTGATCCCCAGAGTGCTCCGAAACCGCAGGCCTTCACCGACGGCTGGACGATTCCGACGCCTGACAAAGTGCTGGAAATGAGCGGCGAGTTCGACGTGCCGGCTTCCGGCAAGATTGACTATCAGTACATCATAGTTCCGACCGGATTTACCGAGGACAAATGGGTGCAGATGGTGGAAGTGAGACCGTCGAATCGCGCCGTGGTGCATCATTCGGTGATTTTTCTTCGCGAACCGGGCTCCAAGTGGCTGAGCCATGCGCAGCCGGGCGTGCCCGTTTCCGGAGGTCCTGCCGATACGGGCGGCGCGGGCAACGAGATCCTCTCCATCTACACGCCGGGTATGGTGCCCGATGTCTGGGAACCTGGCACGGCGAAACAGGTGAAGGCCGGTACGGACCTGGTGATCCAGATGCACTATACGGCTAACGGCAAAGCGGGAAAGGACAAAACCAAGGTGGGCGTGATCTTCGCCAAGCAGCCTCCCACCAAACGTGTGCTGACACTGCTTCCGGCCAATACAGGCTTCCGCATACCTCCCGGCGATCCGAACTACCGTGTTGATACCCGGGTGCGGATTCCCAATCCGACCGAGATCATCAGCTTTTTCCCGCATATGCATCTGCGCGGGAAAGCGTTTGAGTACCGCGTGACGTATCCGACGGGCGAGACGCAGACGCTGCTGCGGGTGGATCCCTATAAATTCGACTGGCAGCTGAGTTATCAGGTGGAGAAGCCTGTCGTGCTGCCGGCGGGCACGGTGTTTGAATGCTCGGCATGGTTCGATAATTCGCCTAACAATCCCAACAATCCCGACCCGGCAAAGGAGGTCCGCTGGGGCGAACAAAGCTGGGAAGAGATGATGATCGGCTTTGTCGACGTGGCGATTGACGCTACCTGGACGCGGCGTGACTTCTTCACGCCGAAGCCCGCGGGCGCCGGGAATTGAGAATCTACCGCTTGCTCACGCGCGCGGCTCTGCTAGCCGCGATCGCCCTCCCTGGCTTGGCTCATGAGACCATCACCACTAAGCTGACCTGGTCGGCGGAGATCTCCCGTATCGTTTATAAACGCTGCGGCAGTTGCCACCGGGAGGGAGGGCAGGCGTTTTCCCTGCTCAGCTACGAAGAGGCTCGCCCCTGGGCCAAGGCGATCAAGGAAGAGGTGTTGGAGCGGCGGATGCCTCCCTGGGGTGCTGTAAAAGGTTTCGGCGAGTTCGCGCACGACCAGGCGCTGTCGATGGAGGAACTACACTTACTTTCGGATTGGGTGGAAGGCGGAGCGCCGGAAGGGGACGCGAAGTACCTTCCCGACCCGCCCGTCTATGGGGAGCCGGAGAAGTTCCGCCCGGTGCAGGGCATCGCCGTGTCAGGTACCAGGAAGCTGACCACACCACTGGTGTTGCGCGCCGTGAGGCCGGAGGGAGTGCCTGAAGGAGGCTCTCTCAAGGCGGTTGCCTTGCTTCCCGATGGACGAGTGGAGCCGCTGGTCTGGGTTTACAACTATCAGCCGAAGTGGCCAAGGAATTACGTCTACCAGAAGCCACTCCGGCTCCCGCCGGGATCAACCATTCACGTGACTGGCGAGGGGAGGTTAGTACTGGGCGCCGCTATCCGGCAGCAGCCTAAACCGTAGCCTTGTTCACAGCCGAAGGAGAACTTCGCTCCAGCCCCGCGTAACTCCTGCGCCGGTTCATCCCGTAAAAGACAGCGAGCAAGGTTACTGCGGCAAGCCCGCCGAGGCCGAGCACGATCATCAGTCTGCCGGCGGTTCTGACTCCGGCGAAGGCCTCTCGCGAACTCTGGCTCACCAAGACGGTCCAGCCCAGGCTCCGGTAATCCTCTTTCAGTCCGGTATCGGCGAAGCCGATGAGGTTCCTGCCGCCTCCTGGTAAATCGGCGAGCAGATAACCCGTCTGGCGTCCGCTTAAGGTGGTGAGACGGTCCTTGACCGCCGTGTACTCATCGGACTTCAGGCGCATGGAGAGCGTGGTATTGGGAGCGCTGATTACCGTGCCGTCCTCCTTCACCAAGGCGGCGCGGCCCGTTTCGCCAAATTCTGCGCGCGTGATGATCGGGAACAGGCTGGAGACTTCGATGAGCGCGTCCACGGTTCCGATGAAGGTATTAGAGCCTTCCTCAAGCACGGGCACCCCCACGCCAATGTAATTGGACTTGGTCACTTCATCGTAGAGAATATCGGTGAGGGAGACGGCGCCTCGCCCGTTGGCGTGGATGTTTTGCCAGTATTCCTCATCGGCCTGAAAGTAGTCGAGCGTTTTATGCGTGGCTGCGATTGTGGCGCCCTTTTGATCCGTAACGGTGATGCGAAGGATCCGCGGGTCCACCGTGCGGTGACGCCGCAAGAGCCGGGAGGCGGAGTTGGACAGCTTTTCCTTCACCCGCGCCTCGGAGGCGGGCGTGTTCCAGGTCTTCTCAATTCCGGCGATGCGTTCCGTGACCGCCGCCTCGCTCATGCCTTGATAGCCGCGATTGGCCGCGTTGATTGTATCGACGACAGCAGGATCGACGGCGATCTTATGGATGTCGAGAACGCGATTATGAATGAAGCGCGAGGTTTCCGCCGAGATTCCCTCGGCGACGGTTTTCAACAGCATCCCGGCTTCCTTCTCCTGGGCATTTTCGCTCTGTGCGCTGGTGAACAGGCCCAGGACACTGAAAGGCACAACCGTGACCATCAAGAGGATGAGCAGACGGCGGATGGATATCCTCAAATCTGAATTTTCGCGGGACATGCTTACCTCCTTCCCTTGCAGGCACACCCTACACGATTTAGCCTGCGCGAAACGAACTCCCAGGCGGGGGAGAAAGCGAAGATTGACTCCCGTTAACATTATAGCAGCAGCCAGCCATGGCAGTCCGGCAACCTCCGAGGTGATCTGTTCGGCGGTCTCACTGCCGGTGTGGTTGCTCTTCCCCTCGCCCTCGCTTTCGGGTCGCATCCGGTCTCGGCGCCACGGCAGGACTGTACGGGCCCATCGCCACCGGAATCGTCGCCAGCCTTTTGGGCGGGACGCCGTCGCAGATCACCGGACCCACTGGCCCGATGACGGTGGTCTCCGCGGCGATCATCGGGACCCACAGCAGCGCCACCGGGGAAGTCAACATGGCGTTGATTGCCGGCACTTTTATCCTGGCGGGTATCTTCGAGTCCGTACTTGGGCTGCTGCGGGTTTTGGGTTGACCAGTCCTTCCTCCAATCCGCTGATGATCCTGTTGAGCCTTCCCAAGCTGGCACAAGGAATTCACTGGACCTCCACCGCGTTTGCCGCCATTACGGTGGGTGTGGTTTACACCATTCGCCGTTTCCGCAACGGATACCCCGCGTCACTCATTGCCTTGGTAGTGATCAGCGGAGTCGCTTATGCTCTGAAGCTGGAAATCCCTGTGATCGGCGATATACCGCGGGGCCTGCCGAAGCTCCACCAACATGACTCAGACGCGCCATGAGAGCAACCGCGAACTGGTAGGTCAAGGGTTGGGCAACGTGTTTTCCGGACTAGTCGGCGGAATTCCGGGTGCAGGCGCCTACCTTCGTACCTTCATATCGTAGAGAACATCCTGATCCTGCGCCGCTCTCTGCTCAAACAGGCGCACGATCTTGTCCCGCCGCGCCAGCAGCCCCTTGACTTCCAGCTCGTTCAGATAGCCCTTCATCGTCTTCACCAGCTGAGGAAAGCTCAGCTGCTTCAGGCGTTCCATCAGCGTGCGGTCGCAGCGGGTCAGGTTCTTCGGCTCGCGCAGATCCTGGAATAGCCGGAACGCGCGGGTATGGTCGATCATCCAAAGCTTCCAGTCAGTGGTGATGAGCAGGTTTTGCAGGTTGCGGTCGATGTTGTAGATCAGCTGGTCGAAGACGCGCACGACATGCATCTGGCAGTTCCAGGCCTCCTGGTCCGGCGGCTGCATCTTATTTTTATGGCGGTCCACTTCCATCATCGCCACATCGTCCACCCACCAGGTGAGGGAGCCGCTCTTGCCGTGGATCTTGCGTTCGATGGTGACCGGCGTCATGTTGAGGTTGAGCAGCCGGTCCAGCTTGTAGCCGGCCACGTTGTACTTCCAGCTGTCGCGGAAGTTGATTTCGGTCCCGATGGCGGTTTGAAACGAAGCCTTGTACTCGTCGATGGTCTGAAAGTGCGCGTCATGCTTACGTTCGGGGGCTTCCAGCGTCAACCTCTGCGAGTTCGTGATGCCGACATTCAGGCTCTTTGCACTCACCACCTTGGCGGTGCGCAGAAAGTTCTCCATCTCCGCGTCGGTCGGCGGAGGCACCTGTGCATGGAGCGCGGCAAGGCCCGATATGGCCAGGATCGCGGTTTGGGAGAAACGCATGGGAGCCTCCTCGGGAGTGGTTTGTGACAGTATAGCGGAGAGGACCAAGATAGGGAATCCTCCCGCCGCCTGATGCGCCCCCTGATTCCAAGACTCTTGATTGCCGGCCTGTTTCTGCTCGCGTTGTATGGCATTGCCGTCCTTGCCGAGCCCGGCTGGTTCACCGATCCGTTTCCGATGCTTCGCCGCTACGGTCAGATAGCGGGGTTGATCAGTTTTCTCCTGCTGGCAGCGGACGTGGTGCTTCCCGTCCCCTCTTCGCTGCTGATGGTCGCCAACGGAGCATTGTTGGGCGCCAGCGCCGGGGCGGCAGTCTCCCTCGCCGCAAACCTTGTTTCTTCGGCGCTCGGATTCTGGATTGGCCGCCGCGCGTCGGCGTGGCTTGCCCCGCGCAGTCTTCCCCTCACTCAAGCGCAAGATTGGCTGAACCGATGGGGTGTGCTGGCGATCGCCGCCTCGCGCCCGGTGCCGCTTCTGGCCGAATCGGTTTCCATTGTTGCCGGATCCACGCCTCTCTCATGGCAGACGCTCCTTCTCGCCTCGCTGGCCGGTTCGGCGCCTGCGTCCGTGGTTTACGCCTACGCCGGCGCCCGTTCGGTGGAACCTGCCGGAGCGATGCTAGTTTTCGGATTGACCATCGCTCTGGCCGCCGCACTATGGCTGATCGGCTACCTCACCTCAAGAACCTAGGTGATGGTAAACTGATACACGGTAGCCTTCCGTTTCCTTTTCACTCCCCGGTCGTCTAACGGTAGGACAGCGGCCTTTGGAGCCGTGAATCGTGGTTCGAATCCATGCCGGGGAGCCACCGTCTGCGTACCAACTCCAAGGCCCATTATCTTGACAGCAGCGCTCGCCGCCGCTCTCGCCTGTATCCGCCACATTCCGCACCTGTTGCGCGCCGCGCTTTCTCTCTCGTTGGAAACCACGAGTCGCGGGGCGGCGCACTCAACCCCCGGGGTTGAGGCCGGACCCCACGTTTCCGCGTACCAATTCTCGGCTTTCTCCAGTTGACAAGTGGCGTTGGTTGACGGCCCCGTCCAGACCGCCAGGCCACACCGAGGTGATTTCCAACTGGGTCGTTCGGCGGATTATCATGAGAGCCGATGAGTACCGGCAAACCGCTTTCCGATGGGTGACCTGGCAGCCTTCGTGTTGGCCGGCGGGCGGCTGGTTCGCTGCGCCATCTACACCCGACAGTCGGTGAGTTCAGATGACGGCCTCTCCTCATGTCAGGTTCAATTCCAGGCATGCGAGTCCCTGGTACGATCGCAGCGCTCGGTTGGTTGGATTCTGTTACCGGAGCGGTTCGATGACGAAGGCTACTCAGGAGCAACCACGGAGCGCCCCGCACTCCAGAGACTGTTGGCGCTCGTCCGGGCCCGCAAAGTTGAGCTGGTTGTAATCCATCGGCTGGACCGACTCTCGCGCAGCGTGCTCGGCTGCGCCACCCTGCTTGATGAATTCCGTAAGTTCGGTATCCGCCTGGTCATCGTCAGCGCTCCGGAGCTCGGACATCATGCCCACGACGGCTTCCTCATGAATATTCTCGCGTCCTTTGCCGAGTTCGAGCGCGAGATGATCGCCGCGAGAATCGCCGAATCCCGTGCCCGACTGAAAGCTCGTGGGCAGCGGATTGCCGGGGCTGTGCCGTTCGGCTACGACGCCGACCCGCGTTCGAAGCAGCTCGTGCCGAGTGCCAACGAGTCGGCGGTGGTGAAGTGGCTATTCGAACAAGCCGCCGCCGGGCGGACACCAGCGGAAATCGCCGATGACGCAAATGCCAACGGCTGGCGCACGAAGGAGCGTGTGGCTCGACGGAGTGCGAAAGCGTTTGGTGGAAATCTGTGGACGGCACGCCAGGTGATCGCGACTCTGCGGAACCCGGTGTATCTGGGCCTCTTTCGGGAGAAGCACGATCTCCGCATCGGCCACCACGATCCGATCGTCACACACGACTTGTTCGCTGCGGCGGCTGCTCAGCTTAAGGCCCGTCGCACTCGGGAGCCGGGCAAGCAATACGCGATTGATTGGCCGTTGAAAGGCCGGATCGTCTGCGCTGTCTGCGAACGGCCCATGAGCCCCCACACGATCCGGTATCGGAATTCCATCTATCGCTACTACCGGTGCAGATCCACAGGCGGTGGCCGGAAACCGTGCGGTCACCAGGTTTCGGCTCCGGCCATTGAGAATTCCATCGAGGCGAACGTCTCGCAGCAGCTCGGGCAGCGATCACCGATTTGGGATCTGATTGAAGTTGTTATGTGGGACTACCGCGACAGCAGTGTGCGCGTGCGGCTGCTCCCGCCCGTTGAGGCTGAACAAGCGCAGGGTAGGTGACAGCGGCTACAGGAACAGATCGACAGGCACGCGGAGGAGTTCGGCGAGCTGCCTCGCCTGCGTTTTACTGATGCTGCGCTTGCCGCTGAGGATTTCCGACACACGGCTCTTGGGCAGTATCGTCCATAGGTCGCTCGGCTTCATGTTTTTCTCTTCGAGCAGATAGGCCAACATCTTGTGCGGTTCCGCCTTCGGTAGCGGGTGCACCCGATTTTCGTATTCGTCGATCAGGATGCTGAGCATTTCCAGGAGCCTGCCCTCCTCCTCAGAAATCTCATCGTCCGGTTTTTCCATGAGGGCCGCGGCCGCGCCGAGCAAGCGATGGTACTCCACCTCCGTTCGGATGGCGACGGGCAGAGTTACATCGAGAAGCTCCCGATATCGGCGTTCGTCGAGAAGCGTCGTGCTCATAGTTTCCATTTCCCCTTATCGTATTCGGCATGGGTGAGGATATGCCGGATGTAGACTATCTGCCAGCGGTACTTGATCACCGAGACCAGCCTGTACTTGTTCCCGCTAATGTTGAACACCGTGAAAGCATCCACGGCATCGGCATGCGAAAAATCGGCGCGGACATCGGCCAAATGTCTCCATGCGGCTCGCTTGGTTACGCCATGCCAATGCAGCAGCGATTCCAGCGCGTCCTTGTGCGTCTTGCAGAATTCGTTGATTGCCGCCTTGCTGATGATCCGCACTACCTAGAGGTTACCAAAACGGTAACCTCTGCGCAAGGGCAGACTGCCGGAGGCTCGACGGGAGGCACGCTCAAACGGATACCGCGCCAGTGAGCACATCCTGCGGCACGTGGCAGAGGCGCAAACGGCGAGCACGCACAGCGTTTTCAATTGCTTACAAGCAGGCTGTGAACCGCGCTGTGGCAGGTGGGAATTGAGCCACACATTTTCACTTCCCAAATTCCAGCCTTGGTTCAGTTGACGGCATCGGGGCGCGCGAGGCCGGGCATATCCCTCACATTCTTTGACTTGTGTGGCTTCCGGGCCGTTCTCTGGTTGGATGCTGTCGGGCCGGATGTGTGCCCGAAATACCTCTGGTTCGGCTTGGGACCCCGGCTTTCGGTTGCGAATTCTCTGTCTTCTCCGGTTGACGGGTCGCTCATGTTGACAAGTGTCCAAGCCGGGGTGCGCCCTGAACTCGATGCGAACTCGGCAGTTGACGCCTCATTTCGAAATAGCGGTTCACTGCCCTGTCCAGGCCGCAGCCAGAGAAGGAGAGGGCAACGCGGTCCGCTACTGCGTTGCGCACGCGCAAGTCCACCGGCTTAAGGCCTCGCCTCCGATTTGAGCACCCTCGATGCACCAGCGCGAATCAGTAGTGCCATGCTACACCGCTATCCACGAGGCCATTTCAGCCGCCACGCGTCAGCCTGGGCTGGCATCCTGTCCGGTTCATGGCCGGACGGGAGATGTGGCAGGCGGCAAGGAATCGAGCACCGCGCGGGCGTGGCGGGAGAAGTGGCCACGGAGATCATCACGATAATCTTCAAGAATACGGCGGCCGAAGCCATCGGGATCCCCGCATTTTAGAAAGGCGCGAGCGAGAGCGATCTCTCGCAGTGAGTTGGATCGCGTGGACTCGTCGCTGGAACTGGGTCCGCTGGCGCGGCGTGCCTCCTCGACCGTAAGATGCATGTGGCCGCGAATACCCGGCTTTTTCAGAACCCGTTGCAGCGCGGCGGCCGCCGCGGGGGTCGCAATCGACTCCAATGCTCCAGCTACCGCGCGGAAGTGGGAGAACTCGGACCGGCTGTTCAACTGGTCGAGCAGGCGGATGAGATGCGGGACAGCGCGGGAATCGCGGGTTCGTCCCGCGGCGGTGATCCACTTATCTAGCGGACTCATTGAGCTCCCATAGCCGGCCATGGGCTAGTCCCGCGCACGCCATTGGAGTTCGTCTGGCCGCTCTCTGGCCCGTGGACCAAACCAAGTTCACTATGTCGACGGTTGGAACTATAATGGTATTATCATCACATCTGACACGTAGCCGCATTGCCTATCTGCTTCCCGTTATTGCGATTATAGGGATCGCCCAGTCCCTTGGCGTCCGGTGGACGTCCATCCCGGCGTCTCAAAGCAGGATCTCCTGGAAGCATGAGAATGGCAAATCAGCCGCGCGTCATCTGCCAGAGACCGTGGGCGCCGGGGTGGCAATCTTCGACTACGACGGCGACGGCTGGATGGATATTTTCTTTGTCAACAGTGGCGCAGCCGATTTCTACAATCCCCCTAAGGCGCTGCGGCACGCTCTCTATCGCAATAATCACGATGGCACCTTCCATGACGTGACGGTCCGGGCGGGGCTAGGAGGGAATAGCGGCTTTGGTATGGGAGCAGCCGCGGCCGACTACGATGGCGACGGCCATACCGACCTCCTCGTTACGCAATACGGAGAGAACAGGCTCTATCGGAACAACGGGGATGGCACCTTTGCCGACGTAACCAGGACAGCAGGAATCGCCGGACCCGGGTGGGGCACGTCGGCCGTCTGGTTCGATTATGACCGCGATGGAAACCTCGATCTGTTCATTGCCAACTATGTCGACTACCGTAAAGACCTGGTCAAGCTTTGCTGGGATGTGAATCTCAAGATCAGCGCATATTGTGTCCCGCGTATGTTCTCGCCGACCTCCAGCCGTCTCTACCACAACGAGGGAAACGGCACGTTCCGGGACGTGAGCCAGGTATCGGGCATTGCGGCCTACGCCGGCAAAGCCTTCGGCGCCGTTGCGACAGATATCAACGGAGATGGCTGGCCTGATCTCTTCGTCGCCAGCGACATGGCGCCGAACGCGCTTTTCTTGAACCACGAAGGCCGGCGATTTGAAGACATCGGGCTTGCCAGCGGCGTGGCCTACAGCGAGGCCGGCGAGCCGCGCTCTGGCATGGGGGTCGATGCCGTGGATTACGACGGCGACGGACGTCAGGACCTCTTCGTAGCCAACATCGATCAACAGCACTTCGCGCTATACCGAAACCGGGGGGATCTTCAGTTCACCGAGGAGCCAGGGCAAGTCCGGCGGGACACCAGGCTGCTCAGCGGATGGGGTCTGAAGTTCTTCGATATAGACAACGACGGCGACCCGGACTTGCTGCTAGCCAACGGACACCCTGATGACATGATCGCCCGCCGAATGCCGGGTGTGACATACGCCGAGCCGCTTCTGCTCTTTGAGAACCGCGAGGGTACATTCATCAATGTCAGCGCCGCGGCCGGGCCCGTCTTTCAACAGCGATGGAACGCTCGCGGTCTGGCGATCGGCGACCTCGACAATGACGGCGACTCCGATGTAGTGATCGGAATTAATGGGGGAGCCCCTCTCCTGCTGCGTAATGAAACGGGGAACCGCCGGAACTGGGTTGGAATCCGCCTGCGCCCGCGGCGCAGCAATCCCGCCGCCGAAGGAGCCGTAATCCAGTGGACAACAGCACATGGTACGTGGCGTCGGCTGCGAACGAGCGGGGGCAGCTTCCTCTCGTCTCATGATCCACGCGAACTGCTGGGGTTGGGGCAAGATTCTTCCGTACGGATCGAGGTGAGATGGCCTACGGGGCAGGTGACCCGGCTGGATACGGTGAAGGCCGGGCAGTACGTGGAGATTGCGGAGCCGCTCCCGTGACTTGACACAGTTTGGAATGATGTGGTATTGTGAGTACCTCAGCATTTCTCGATCTGGGAGAAAGAACATCCATGCCGCAGTCCACTCTCCTCCGAGCCCTTCTGCTTACCGTACTGGCCTTTAGCACCTGCTGGGCGCAGACCATTACCGGAACCATCATCGGGACAGTCGTCGACCCGAGCGGCGCCGCCGTGGCCGGCGCCTCTGTTTCGCTCCGCAGCGAGGCCACCTCTGACGCACGCACCATTCGGACCAATGAAACCGGTGACTTCGTCTTCAACGCCGTCCCTCCGGGCGTCTACTCGCTTCGCGTGGAACAAGAGGGATTCAAGACTTTGGAGCGGCCCGGTCTTGTACTCACCGCGACGCAGCGCCTGACCGCCGGGGCGCTCCAACTCACTGTCGGGGCGGTCAGCGAACGCATTACGGTTGAGGCAACGGGCGCGACGGTACAGACTGCCAGTTCGGGTAACTCGGCGGAGTTAAGCGGCAAACAGTTGAACCTCTTGATGACGCGCGGACGCGACGTCATTTCGCTGCTTCGCGTGCTGCCCGGCGTCTCCGGCGGTACGGATGAGAACGCACTCGGCGGTACGTTCGGCACGAACACGCCGAACATCGGCGGCCAGCGCATCGGGATGAACACGATGTCGTCGGATGGACAGTCCGGCAACGACGCGGACGGCGTTGGCGGATTCAATGGTATGACTAGTCTTGACGCCATCGCCGAGGTGAAAGTGCTGCTCAACAACTACCAGGCTGAGTATGGCCGGAACGCGGGCGCGTCGATCAACCTTGTCACCAAGTCCGGCACGCGCGACTTCCATGGCAGCCTCTATTGGTTCCTGCGCAACGAGAAACTGAACGCCAACGATTTTTTCAATAATCGGAATAGCCAAGCTCGTCCGCTCTATCGCTACAACACGTTCGGCGGCACCATCGGCGGTCCGATCTACATCCCTGGGAAGTTCAACAAGAACCGCGACAAACTCTTCTTCTTCTACTCCCGTGAGAACTGGGAGATTCGCGATCCCCGCAACCCCCGGCGCGTGACGATGCCGAGCGCCCTCGAGCGCCAGGGCAACTTCTCGCAAACTCTGGACGTCAGCGGCCGGCTGATTCCCGTCACCGATCCGAGCAACGGCCAGGCCTTCCCTGGCAACGTCATTCCCGCCAACCGGCTGAACGCCAATGGCCGCGCCATTCTGAACCTCTTCCCGATGCCTAATTTCCTGGATCGCTCGCTGTCGGGAGGCAACTACAACTACCAATTCCAGGAGATCACCAACCACCCGAAAAAGTTGAACACTTTGAAAGGCGACTACAATCCCACGGCCAACGACCGCATTTCCGCTCGCTACACAGGCTGGTGGGCGGACCGCCGCGGCTACGAAGGACTGGCCGCATTCAACTCAAACTGGGATCAGTTCTTTTCTCACTACCTGTTCAAGACCGATCAGGTGCAGACCAGCTACACCAAAGTGATTCGTCCGAATATCGTCAATGAAGCGCAGTTTGGATACCGCAAGCTTGGCGAAATCGGCGCGGCTACGTCGGCGAACTTCTTCGACAAGGTTGACCGGACCAAAGTCGGGCTCAATTCGTTGGGCCAGCTCTTCGCGGCGGGAAATCCCCTCAACATCATTCCTCAAGCCAGCTTTGGCGGCGTGCCGTCGGCGGCAAATATTTCCTATGACGGCCGGTTGCCGATCGACGCCGAGGACTGGCGCTACAACTACAGCAACAACCTGAGTTGGATCCGCGGCGCGCACTCTCTGAAGTTCGGAATCTACGGCGAGCACCAGATGAACAGCGAAGGCCCCCGCTCGAACTTCGGTGGCAACTTCGCCTTCGGGCGCAATGTGAACAACCCGCTCGACTCCAATTACGCGTACTCAAACGCCATGCTCGGCAACTTCGAGTCCTACACCGAAAGCACCACTCGCACCACCGGTCTGGCGCGCCAGTCGATCTTTGAGTGGTACGTACAGGATTCGTGGAAAGCAACGCGGCGATTGACCATCGATATTGGGCTCCGCGCGACGTGGTTCACGCCGTGGCGGGTGTCCGACGGCAAGGCGGCGGCACTCGCGCTCGAACTCTACGACCGTGGCAAGGCCCCGGCATTTATTCAGCCGGTTCTGGTCAATGGCGCGCGTGTCGGCAGGAATCCGCTGACGGGCCAGCAGACGCCGGCCGTGATGATCGGCGCATTCGCACCCAACTCCGGCGAACCGGCCAACGGGATGGTCGTAGCCGGTACCGGCAATCTGCCGAGCGGCTTTGCCAATCGCGGATGGGAAATGGGACCCCGAATCGGATTTGCGTATGACGTTTTCGGCAACGGAAAGACCGCGATTCGCGGCGGCATCGGCGTGAGCAAACAGGCCGTGCCCAGCGCCGGATCTTATCTATGGACCACTCGAACCAATCCTCCCGTGCAGTTCAATCCTCAGATCTTTTACGGCACGCTCGATACATTCAAGTCGGCGGCAGGAACGTTGTTCCCCAGTTCGGTGAGCGCGCTCGAACGCGACCCCAAAACTGCTACCGTTACAAACTACTCATTAGCGGTGCAACACGAAGTCGCCCGCGGGACGATTCTCGACGTCTCCTATGTCGGCAACCGGTCGCAGCACCTCCAGCAGACTCGCGACCTGAACACCTTGCCCTACGGTACGCGCTTCCTCGCTTCCTCCGCGGATCCCTCCGCGCCGGGACGCCCTCTGCCCGACAACTTCCTCCGGCCTTTTCCGGGCTTCGGCGGTCTGACTTATATCGAGAACTCCGGATACGGCAATTACAACGCGCTGCAAACGTCGCTGAATCGCCGCATGGCAACCGGTGTCCAGTTCGGTATCGCCTACACCTGGTCGAAAGCGATGGACTTGACCAGCGGCGACAACGGCCTCCTGCCAATGCAGCGGCCCTATCGCATCTGGAGCTATGGGAAATCGAGTTATGACCAGACGCACGTCTTCGTTCTGAACTATCTCTGGGATCTCCCGAACGCCGGCAAGAAGATGGGCAACCGGGCGATGGCATTCGTTACGGACAACTGGCAGTTATCGGGTATCGTCAGCATGATGAGCGGTACGCCTCGTGCCGTTTCTTATTCCACGGTTGACGGCGCCGACATCACGGGCGGCGGCGACGGAGCCCGCATCAACGTGACGGGCAAGGCGATTCTGCCCAAGAGCGAGCAAACCTTCGATCGATTCTTCAACACTTCGGTATTCGCGCGGCCCGCGCGCGGCGACTTCGGCAACGCTCCCAAGGATATCTTCCGCGGACCCGGCATCAACAATTGGGATATCTCGCTGTTCAAGAGATTCCCGCTTAAGAACGAAGCCCGCTACTTCCAGTTCCGCTGGGAGTTCTACAACGCCTTCAACCACACCCAATTCAACGGCGTGGACGCCGGCGCCCGGTTCGACTTGCAGGGCAATCAGGTGAACCAGCAGTTCGGCCGCTTTACATCCACCCGTTCACCGCGTATCATGCAAGGTGCTTTGGCGTTCTATTTCTGATCGCAAGGGTGACCGACTCTGATCATCTGCGCCTTCGGGGACACCCCCGAAGGCCAGATTCGTCAGACGGCAGCGGCGCCTTACCAATGGCATGACTTCACTGTTGCTCTGGGCAAGCTTCGTTCCGATTCTGGCGCTGGCGAGCCAGACTGGGGAGGACTCCGTTCGAGCCGGTATCGAACGGCAGCAACAAGGGGATCTGCAAGGGGCGGCTGCCATCTACCAGGAGGTTCTGGGCAGGAATTCGCAATTCGTGAAGGCGCGGCACCTGCTCGCCATTTGTAAACTTCAGTTGGGTCAAACCGAGGAAGGCATTCGTGAATTGGAGATCGTCCGCAAGCAGGATCCCGCCAATCGCGATGCGCTCTACACCCTTCTTTCCACCTACGTGGCCGTAAGCCGCCTGGACGAAGCGCAACGACTCGTCGAGCGTGACTTGCGTGCCGATAGAAGCGCGGAAGCTTATTTCATGCGCGGATCGTACTTCATGGCTCGCGCGCAGTACAAGGAAGCGGTGACTCAGTTGGAAACCGCATTACGGCTGAAGCCCCGGTTGCCAGGACTCCGAAGCACGCTGGGAGTTACCCTTTGCTTCGCGAACCGTCTGGATGACGCGATCCCACAACTCGAAGCGGCGCTGCGCGAGAACGCGATGGACGGCAACGCCGCGGCGTTTCTCGGTTGGGTCTATAAAGAGCGCGACCGCGGCGTCGAGGCGGCGCCGCTGCTGGAGCGCACCGTGCAGACCCGGCCTGATGATGTGGGGGCTCTGTTTCTGCTGGCCCAGCTCCGGATGGCACGGGGCAATGCGCAGGAAGCCGTGGAGATGCTGGAGCGGGTCGTCGGCGCGCAGCCCGAGCACCGGGGAGCGCACGTCTTGCTGGCCCGGCTCTACGATCAACTGAAGTGGCCCGAAAAGGCCGCGCGAGAACGCGAAATCGTCGCGCGCCTGAATGCCGCGCTACAGGCCAGAGAGCCGGGTGCGCGCTGATTGAGATTTGCCGAACCCATGTTTCCGATACTCATCCTCCTTCTCACCTCCACCACTTTCGTATCCCCTGCGGCGGCGGCCGTGGAAACCAATCGCATGGTGGAGATCAGCATCGAATCGGCTGCCAGCTCCCCAGACCCGTTCCGTGATGTAGATGTCGACGCTGTCTTCACCGACCCCACTGGGCTCCAGCGACGGGTCCCGGGCTTCTGGAGCGGTGGCCGCACTTGGCGCTTTCGCTATGCTTCCCCGGTTGCCGGCACGCATCGATATCGAACCGAGTGTAGTGACTCGACCAACCGCGGCCTGCATGGGGTCAGGGGTGAAGTTAGGGTTACGCCTTATTCCGGGCAGAACCCTTTGTACCGGCATGGATCGATCCGAGTTGCCGAGGACCAACGCCACTTTGCCCATACTGACGGTACACCGTTCTTCTGGCTCGGCGATACCTGGTGGATGGGACTCGCAAAGCGCCTGCGGTGGCCGGAGGACTTCCAGCAACTCGCCGCGGACCGGAAGGACAAGGGCTTCACGGTCATTCAGATCGTGGCCGGCCTGTATCCTGACATGCCTGCATTCGATGAACGCGGGCTCGGCGACGGTGGACTGCCCTGGGAGAAGTCCTACGCGCGTATCCGTCCCGAGTACTTCGATGCGGCCGACCGGCGGATCCTGCACCTTGTCGACCAAGGGCTGGTTCCCTGCATCCTGGGCGCCTGGGGTTATCATCTCCCGTGGCTCGGCCAGGAGAACATGAAGCGGCACTGGCGCTACATCATCGCCCGGTGGGGCGCGCTTCCAGTTGTCTGGGCGGCCGCCGGCGAACAGGCGATGCCATGGTATCTCTCCGGCAATAAGGAAGCGGAGACGGAGCAACTGCGCCGGGAGTGGACCTCGGTTATCCGATACATCCGCCAATCCGATCCGTTTCAACGCCTGTTGACCACGCATCCGCGGCGCAATGCCCGCGATGAAGTGATAGACCCGGAGCTGTTGGATTTCGAGATGCAGCAAACCGGGCACGGCCACTCAGCGGACAAACATGCCGCCAGCGCCTGGGAAGCCTGGCAGCGTGGCTCCAAGGTCCCCGTGATTTCCGGAGAGTCTCGCTACGAGGCGCTGGAGGTGAAGCCCAAACTGAACGCTCGCGAAGCGCGCGAGGCTTTCTGGGCGCACTTGCTGAATAGCGGTGTCTCCGGGCACACCTATGGCGCCAACGGCGTCTGGCAGGTGAACCTTCCGGATCAGCGCTTCGGTAAATCGCCGGGCGGCCACGACTGGGGCGGCACACCATGGCGGGAGGCTATGCAATTGCCGGGATCGACACAGCTATCCCACGCCAAACGATTTCTACTGACGCTTCCCTGGTATGAATTCGAGGCGGACCCAGCCGCCGCGGAGGGCGCCATGTCAGCCGCGGTAACTCGAAATCGAAAGGTGCTGTTGGCGTTCACCCTTCAGAAGGCGTTGCGGATCTCGACCCAGCGAATCATCGGGCAGTGGACGGCCCGCTGGTTCGATCCGGTGAGCGGAAAGACCCAGCCCGCCGAAGGGGTTTCCGCAGACGGCGCCCGCCTGTTCTCTCCGCCGGCCAAGAACGCCGCAGGCGAGGAGGATTGGGTGCTGCTGGTGGAGGGGCGATGAGCGTTACCGCGTCGACAATCCTGAGCGTGCTATTCGCCGCGGCGTGTTTTGCCGAAAACTGGCCGCGGTTTCGGGGCCCGAACGGACAGGGTGGTTCCGCCGAGCAAGACGTGCCGCTGCATTGGAGCGCTACTGAGAATGTCTCATGGCGGGCTGAGGTTCCCGGCGTTGGGTGGTCGTCGCCCATCGTCTGGGGCAATCACGTATTCGTGACGACGGCCACCGAAGGCGGGGAAAGCGGCCGGGTGCTGGCCTTCGATCGCCGCAACGGGCGCCTGTTGTGGAATCGCGAAGCCGTGCGCCAGAGGCCGGGGCACAAGGAAAAACGCAACAGCTATGCCTCGCCGACTCCCGCCACCGATGGAAAGAACGTGTATGCCTGCTTCGGCGACGGAACGGTGGCCGCGCTGGACTTCTCCGGCCGAATCGTGTGGACAAATCGCGACTATCCCTTCTACGGCCAGCACGGAATCGCAACGTCACTCGCCCTCCACGACGGCGTGCTGATCATGGCGCGCGACGGAAGCAGTCAGGGAGAGGATAAGAAACTCGGCTGGCAAATCCCGTGGGACGGTGGGTTCGTCTTGGCCCTGGAGGCCTCCACGGGCAAGCAACGCTGGAAGACGGGCCGCGGAGCGTCGCGAATCTCCCATGGCACGCCCGCGATCTGGAACGCCGCCACCGGCGGTTGGCAGGTGATCAGCGAGGCCGGCGATGTCCTTCAGGGATTTGACGGGAGAACCGGGGAGCGGCTCTGGACGAGCGAAGTCATCGGAGAAGGCAAGGTGCCTTCCGTGACGCTCGGCGATGGCGTGGCATTCACCTCGGGCGGTTGGGGAGGCAAGGAGTCCATCAAGGCATTCCGCCTTGGCGCCGGCCGAGGCGATCGGAAGGGGTTGGACCTGGTCTGGGAGCAGCGCCGCGGCATGCCGAAGGTGCCGTCGCTGCTTTATCTGAAGCCCTTCCTGTTCGCGATCACCGATGCGGGCATTGCCACTTGTCTGGATGCAGCCACCGGGACTATCGTCTGGCAGCAACGGCTGGAGGGGACCTACTCCGCTTCGCCTGTTGCGGCCGAAGGACGCGTCTATTTTCTGTCCGATGACGGCGCCACCACGGTGATAGAGGCCGGTCGCGAATTCCGCGTTCTTGCGCGCAATGCGATCGGAGAGCCGGTGCAAGCCTCGCCGGCGATCTCCCAGAATCAGATCTTTCTTCGCACGGACAAGCATTTGTTCGCGATCGGGGTGAAAGGGAACACCAGGAAATGAAGACTACCGCGTTGACCCGCGGAGCGGACGGATTCAACTCGTCACTGACGAAATCTACAAGCCCAACGGCATCTGCTTCTCGCCGGACTATCGCAGGCTCTATGTCGGCGACACCGGCTCCACCCATATCCCGGAGGCGCCTCGTACTCGGCTTGCTCACCCTGCTGGGGATGATCACCTTTCTCGATCGGATCTCATCAAAGGCAGGGCCTTCACGGAAGGAGAGATCGGTAAGGTAGGCTCCCTGCCATTCTTCATGGGCGCATGCGGAAACTGGCGGGTGGGTTCCTGAGCGATTACCTGGTGCGGCGCCACGGGCTTCGGAACGGGCGGCGGTGGGTCGGCGCGGGCAGCCTGGCCTGCTCGTCCCTGTTGATGCAGGACACGACGATCGCAAGCAGCCGACCGCCATGGACCGGAAGGGAGCGAAGATGGCGGTGAATTGACATGTCCATGGCGAATTCATGGATTATACGGCGACTGGAGTGCGGTCAAAAACTCAATCCTCGTAGTGCCAAAGGAACTCCTTACCCTCCAGGACGATGATCCCAAACGAAAGCCGCGCCAAATTATGCTCGAACTCGAAGCCCTTGTCGATGGTCAAGAAGACGTCGAACCGGCCCTGGATTTGTGGGATCAGAATGTGGTCCCGTTGCCCGGCCCAACCCAGCTCTCTGACAGTTTCAACGACATCGCCAGGAAGTACCACGCGAAGACGAGATGCAAGCCTAGGATTAATGCATTCGTCGATCAGGATTCGTCGCATTCGGTTACCAGGTCCTGCACCAATTCAAGGTAGCGCTCGACCTGTTCCCGACTGACGGTGGGGCATCCCTCCAGGAACTGTTCTACCGTGTAACCGCTCTTGAGATCATCGAGGAGAAGGCGGACCGGGACGCGAGTCCCGCGAAAACACGGGGTTCCATGCATCAGGTCCGGATCCGTCGAGACGATCTCACTCATGCGGTGCTTCGTGTCTGCGTCCATTACACCTCCACGATACGATACGCTCCAAAGGGTCGCAAGGGCGACTTCAATCAGAACCTCTTCCAGGAGCGGACGCGCTGGCAAATCCTCAGTTCGAAGCCGTCTCCTCGTCAGCATTCGCGTCCGTGACGCCTGTCAAGTGCTCCGAATCGAAAGCGCAAAGGAGCATTTCTAGCCAACAGCGGCGTCATACTTGCTTGCCACCGGCGCTGATCTCAATCTGCGCCGCCCGAACGCTGCGGAAGCCCGACCTGCACGACGCGGCCGCTCTTGCGGGCGGCCTCAACCATCACCCGGCCCTCCCGCACGGAGTTCGCGATTGGTTTTTCAACATAGATATCCTTGCCGGCGACACAGGCATCCACGAAGATCTTGGCGTGCCAGTGATCCGGGGTGGCGATCACCACGGCATCCACGTCCCTGCTGTCCAGCAACTTCCGGTAGTCGGTGTAGACAACGGCTCGCCCATTCGTCCGCGCCCGGGCTTTCCTCATAACAACATCCCATCACGCCCTACCTGCTTTGGCCAGATGGTTTGCTCTGACGGACACCGTTGAACGCGCTGAGCGCTGGGCGCGTTCCCCATTTCGATCCGGTAGGTCTATGAGTCGATACAGGCAATGGCGCAGGCGTCGAGCGTCAATTGAGCCGCTCCATTTCCCGGCCGTAACACGGCTGCGGCGCCCGCGAGTATTGCCCGGCGGGTTACAGGGGCGGACGCTCCACCAGGCGATCCACCGGGCGCGGCGGGGGCGGATCGCGGCGAGCGAAACGATTCCGGATCGGTCATCGCGGCCTCCGCATTCCCCGCGTGTAGCAGACGCACCTTGGCGTCCGCGCTCACGATCGTCGCCGGCAATTCCACCGTGCGCGGTTCATCCGAGAGGTTGGCCAGCAGGATTCGCTGCCTGCTTCCCGCGCGCAGAATCAGCGACTCCACTTCCAGCGGATGACTCGATACCGAGGGTTGGACCAGCCCGTTACGCATTTCGCCGGCATCGGCCAGCAGATGCCAGATCGGAAACACCGATCCCGGGATCGATCGGAACAGTTGCGGCGACGGCGATCCGCCTTCGGTCTCCATCACGCCTTTCCAGCCCGCCGATTCGAAGTAAGTCACGCCGGCCGCGCCCGATTCGGCGAGATACTTCAAGCTCGCCAATGTCCATGCGGCGCCGAACAGCGACATCTGCCTGACGTCGACCCGGCCCGGCAGCGTCCCCGGCGCTGGGGGAGGCTCCGGGCCCGTGGCAACGGCGTTGAACTGCTGCCGGAAGGTCACCGGCGAAACAAAAATGGGCGTGGCGCCGAGAAACGACTTCGCGCTCAGAATCACATCGCGCTGTGCGGCGCAATTCTCGGCAAGCGATGCGTTGTCAAACGCGTGGACCTGCGGATTGATCGGAAACGCCACGCCGTCGAACGCTCCAACGGCGGGGCGGCCGCGATTGATCTCGGTGAAGTTCGCGCGTGTCGCTCCGATCACCGGCGCTCCACCAAGGATCGACTTGGCCATACGCCCGATTCCGGCGGTGGTGACGATCTCTTTCTCTTCGCAGACAACCCAGCGCTTGACATTCCACTTCCGCTCGCGAGCCAGAGCGGCGGCGCGGCGCAGTTGCTCTTCGCCGTGCGCGCCCAGCAGCAACATCACTTCGAGCGGCAATCCCAGAGCGGCTACTTCCGGGGAGTCCCAGGTGCTCTCTTCGACGCGCAAATGCGACAGGCCGAGCGCGCGCAAACGTTCCAGTTGTTTGGCCGAGAGCTTCGCGTCCGCCGCCGACGCCGCGATGCCGATTTGCGGCAGTGGCGCCGGTTGCCCTGCCGGCTGCACCCTGATCGCCGGCTTCATGGCCGGGCGGGACGCCACGCGCGGACGTGCGCCGATGAGACTGAGAATGATCTTCTGTTTGACGGATGTGCCTGCCGGGACATCCACGGGGAATGGAAGCGACAGGGGTGTGCCGTAGGTCTTGAAGTTGCCGTCGGTCCAGTTGCGGTGGTCTTCCATCTCGAAGGTTTCGCCTTCGAAACGGACCTCGAATTGGCAGCCGGGCGCCGCCTCATGGCGGATCGCTTTGATATCGAGAAACGGTTGATGCGGCGCGATCGAGGCCGGCACGGATCCCTTGGTCCAGCCCCCTTTCGCGGTTTCCACCTCACATGGCCGGCCAGCGAATCCAGCCAGCGGATGATGCACGCAGAAACCGATCCGGTTGCGCTTGAACGATGTCACGGCGACGCCGTCGAAACTGAACTCGATGCGACCGTCTGGAGCGCCGGTAATAAGTGCCTGCCAGCGAAAGTGGATGGGCCCGCTGACGTGGTCGGACTGATAGGAGACGCGGAAGCGGTCACGGCGCGAGTCGATCTTCAGATTCGACAGCGCCGCTGGCACGGTGCCCCAATTGTGGTCGCGCACGGCGGCATAAACACGCCGCAACAACTCCTTTTCGCCGAGCCGAACGTAGCGCAGATCGCCGTTCTGAAATACGAGTTGTAGCGGGCCGGCCCGTAGTTCGGTGCGCGGCGCCGGACCGCTTTCGGCGCCGAACAGAAGAACGTTCCTGGGGAGCATGGTAATCGCGCCAGTCCTACTCGGCTGGGACACTACGGTGTTGCATCGCGTCTTCCAGGATCCTATACCGCTCGTTGGAACGCGTCAGGTGGTCGATCATGGCCTTCTCGGCCTCGGCCACGTCATGAGCGGCGATGGCCTTGACGAGCCGTTCGTGCTCGGAAATGGTGATGAGTTCTCCACCGGGCATTCTGAGCAGTTCGCGGCGGAAATGAAACAACCAGTCGAGCATGGCCTCGCTCAGCATGGTGCAGACGCTGTTCCCGCTGATGGCTGCGATTGCATTGTGGAACGCCATATCGTTCTTTACAAACTCACTGGTGTCCGATGAGCGGCGCTGGCGATCGACGCAGCCTTCCAGACTTTGGATGTCATCCAGTGTCGCTTTACCCGCCGCAATCTTGACCATGCCAACCTCAAAAAGAAGGCGCGCCTCTTTAAGATGCGCCAGTGTTGAGGGCGAGGTCTGTAGAAGATGGACCATGGTTTGACCGATACGGTCAATCATGCTGTGGGTGTCGGGGACTGCGACCCGGGCCCGCTCACCATGGGTGATCTCGATCAAACCGGCAGTGTGGAGCGACTGCAAGGCTTCTCGGACAGCCGGACGTCCTACGCCATAGTTTTCCATCAGTGCTCGCTCGGACGGCAAGCGATCACCGGGACGGAGCTCTCCGCTGCGAATCTGCGCCACGAGACGGTCCCGCACCTCATCGGCGAGCTTTCGGCGAATAATGGGCTGGGTACTCATGACCTTAATCTTACTAGAATAGAATCGCTCGGGGTGTTGAAGTCAGCATATCACTTTTCACAGCGCAAAATGGTATCGTGATAATACCTCATGCCCGCTGATCATTCCACCCGTGTTCGCGCCATCTATGAAGTCGAGACCTCCTTTCCGCTGGAGGACGCCATTGCCACCATGGCCGGAGAGCAGTCGAGTGGAACGTTCCTTGCCGTTCCGGGTGAGACGCCCGAACTCAAGCAGAAATATGGCGCCAGAATTGAATGGATTCGTGAGATCGGCACGCGGCCTGCTGCGTCGCTCCCCGGTGCACGAACGCCCAAAGGACTTACACGGCCGGTCTGGAGGCGAGCGCATACCGAACTCTCCTGGCCGATTGAAAATCTGGGCCCGAGTGTTCCGAACCTGCTTGCTACCGTAGCCGGAAATCTCTTTGAGTTGCAGCAGTTTTCCGCCCTGCGCCTGCTTGACATCGCACTGCCGGATTGCTTTCGCTCGACGTATCCTGGGCCAAAGTTCGGGATTGCGGGGACTCGCCGATTGGCTGGCGTCGAAACCGGCCCCCTCATCGGAACGATCGTCAAGCCGAGTGTGGGGCTATCCCCGGCGCAGACAGCTTCCCTGGTCGATGAACTCGCGGCCGGTGGCATCGACTTCGTCAAAGATGATGAGCTGCAATGCGACGGACCGCACTGCCCGTTTCCCGAGCGCGTAGAGGCAGTGATGCGAGTCATCCGCAACCACGCCGCGCGCACTGGAAAAAAAGTGATGTACGCATTCAACCTCACCGGCGAGATCGAACAAATGGTCCGGCGGCACGACCTCGTGGAGAAACAAGGCGGCACTTGTGTCATGGTCAGTCTCAACAGCGTCGGCCTTGCCGGAGTGGAGTATTTACGTCGACACTGCCGCCTGCCGATCCATGCCCATCGCAACGGTTGGGGGCTGCTGCAACGCTCCCCGGACATCGGAATCGATTATGTGGCGTTCCAGAAGTTCTGGCGGCTGCTTGGCGTCGATCACATGCACGTCAACGGCCTGCGAAACAAATTCTGTGAATCGGATGAGTCCGTTCTTCGATCGGCGCGGGCTTGCCTGACGCCCATGTTTGACGGAGTTGGCAGGGGATGCGAGGTCATGCCAGTCTTCTCGTCCGGCCAGACAGTCCGGCAGGCCCCCGACACATGGAGAGAGTTGGGCTCCGCCGACTTGATTTACGCCGCCGGTGGTGGATTGATGGCGCATCCAGGTGGGGTGGCGGCGGGTGTGCGCGCAATGCGCCAAGCTTGGGAAGCCGCGATGTCCGGGATCGATCTGGAGACCCACGCCCGCTCGCATGGGGAACTTCGCCAGGCCTTGGAGAAATACAGCGCATGATGCCCGCCGGCCTTCTGGTTGCGTTCTATGGCGATGACTTCTCCGGATCCACGGACGTCGTCGAGGCATTTGCCACTCACGGTTTACCGGCTGTGTTGTTCCTTAAGCCGCCGACAGAGTCGGATCTGCGGAGGTTTCCAGGCTATCGAGCGGTTGGTGTTGCGGGAACAAGCCGCAGCCAGTCGCCACGGTGGATGCAGGCGAACCTCCCCCCTGTTTTCGAATCACTATCCGCGCTGGGAAGTCCGTTTCTTCATTACAAGATCTGTTCCACCTTTGATAGTTCGCCCGCTGTCGGCAGTATCGGTACTGCCGCCGAACTCGGCCTTCGGGCCACAGGTTGTCCCGTCGCTCCCATGGTAGTTGGCGCACCGGTCCTGCGCCGGTATGTCCTGTTTGGGAATCTCTTTGCGGCGGTTGGCAGCGAAGGCTACCGGTTGGATCGCCACCCAACGATGTCGCGGCACCCCATCACGCCGATGGCAGAGGCCGATCTGCGGCTTCACTTGGCGCGGCAAACGGATCTCGCGGTTGGCCTGGTGGATGTCCTTTCGCTGCAGGGGTGCAGAGCCCGCGAGCGTTTTGCGGAGCAGGTTTCCCGAGGCGCGCGGCTGATCCTGTTTGACACCTTGGATACGGCTACCTTGCGCGAAGCCGGAGACGCCATCTGGAATTCGCGGGTGGCTCCAACCACCTTTGTTGCCGGATCCAGCGGCTTTGAATACGCTTTACTGGCGTATTGGGAATCGCTCGGATGGCTCCCGCCGAAACCGGCGCCACCGGATCCTGGTTCTGTCGACCGTCTGTTGGTGATTTCGGGAAGTTGCTCGCCGGTCACCGCTCAGCAGATCCGTCACGCGCTCGCCAGCGGATTTGTGGGCATTCCCATTGACCCCGAGCGTCTGACAACCGATGAAAGCGAGTTCCAGCGTGCGATGCAGGCGGGCGAATCTGTACTCCGGCAGGGCGGCAGCCCGATTCTCCACAGCGCTGCCGGGCCGGACACTGTCGTATCGACGGAGGATGCCGAATTCGGGAGGAAGATCGGCCAGCGACTCGGTGCACTGGCTGCGGAACTCGTGCGGCGTTGCGGTGTGCGAAGAGTTGTCGTCGCGGGTGGCGATACGTCAGGCCACGCTGGTCTGGCGTTAGAGGTCGATGCCCTGACCATGGTGTGTCCTTTTGCACCCGGATCACCTTTATGCCGCGTATGGTCGGCCAGTGTTGGCATCGACGGCGTGGAGATCCTTTTCAAAGGCGGGCAGGTCGGGGACGAGGGACTCTTCGCGGCGGTTCGTGTAGGGCGGGGACGAAAGGATGTCGGGCCTCCAAGTTCTGCAATCCCATAGCACAAGTAATGATGGACTGATTATTCGGCATCACCAAAACCCACAGCCGCCCCTACGTCTCCGATGACAACCCCTATTCAGAGAGCCAGTTCCGCACCTTGAAGTACCGTCCGGAATTCCCGGACCGCTTTGGCTCGATCCAGGATGCCCGCGGCTTCTGCCTGCGCTTCTTCCCCTGGTATAACGACGAGCACCGCCATTCCGCGCTCGGCCTGATGGCCCCGGCCATGGTCCACTACGACCAGGCCCCGCTGATCCGGCAGCAACGCCAGACTGTCCTCGATGCCGCCTATCAGGCTCACCCGGAGCACTTCGTCCGAAAACCGCCCCAAGCACCCGAACTGCAACAGGTGGTCTGGATCAACAAACCGCCAGACCCGGAGGAAAAAAATCACTAAACTCCCTGGCTTGGTGTCTCAAAGTCGTTGACACGCACCGATTTTTCGCCGCCCGGCGACGCGCTTACCGTCCACATGGACGTTCACGAAGAGGGCCGCAAGCGCCTCGACGCCACGCTCCGCCTCCAGCGCCGCGAATGGAACGCCCGCGAAATCCACCGCGCGCTCGCCCAATTTCCGCTTCACACCTTCAAACCCAGATCTTTGCCGGAGTTCAATTGCTCTAGCGCCTCGGCCTCGGTAATTTTATCGTTCCACTCCTTAGGGTTAGACGCGTCGAGCACGAGGCACGCGAATTGTGCAAGAGTTTTCATACCGTCACTCCCCTACACACATGCTGTGTCATTTAGAAGACGCGGGTCAAGCGGCGGGGGTCTCAGGAAGCGGGTCACCACTCTACGCGAAGTTGGGCCTGAAGGGTGCGGATGATGCCGGAGTCGAACTTGGCGTTACGATCCATGACGGCGGTGATCACGCCGGCCGAGCCGGCTTGTGCAATGTTGGCTCCCGGTTCCATGTAATTGGGGTGGTTGAGCAGGTTATTGCCGAGGAACTCCCAGCGGATGACGGCGCGTTCCTTCACTTTCCATTCTTTGGCGAGGCTGCCGTGGAGGACGTTTACGGGGACGCCTTTGATGACGTACTTGGCGGAATTGCCGAAGCGGCCGGCGGGTGGCGCGGCGAAGGCGGAGACGTCGAACCAGCGATAGATGGAGCGGTCCGAGAGGCGGGAGTCGCGGAGGGCGTCGGGGCGGAGGGTGACGTTGGGGCGCGAGGCGTTGTTGGTGAAGCGGGTGCCGGTGGGGTCGGGACCGGTCCAGAGCGGCGTGACGAAGTTACCGGTTTCGTAGATGTAAATGGGGGAGACTTTCCAGCCGGAGAGGATGAAGTTGGCGGCTTTATTGTCCGTGTTGAAGAGGGGCTTGCCGCGGCCGAAGGGGAGTTCGAAGATCATGAGGCCGGTGAAGCGGTGGGTGGGGAGCGCACCCCAGGCGGCGCGTTCGCGGCGGCGGTCATAGGCGTCCTCGGGGACCTCGCCGTTTTCGAGGTCGCCAATGTCGCGCTGAAGGGTGTAGTAGGCCTGAAACTGGAGGCCGCTCTTCATGCGGCGCTGGACTTCGACGGAGGCTCCATGGTATTGGTGGCCGGCGCCGTTGACCTCATAGTTGATGCCGGGGTAGTTGGGGAAGCGGCGGGGTTTATTGATATAGAGCCGGTCGTCGGCGACGGGTTGGTTGATGTCGTAGCGGTAAACGCCCTGGCGGGTGTTGGTGCCGGTGTAGCTGAGCCGGAAGCCGGTATCCCAGCGCTGATGCTCGACGGTGAACTGATACTGCATGGAGAAGGGGATGCGGAGGTCGGGGCGCATGCCAATGGGGAGCGTGACCGTGGCGGGGCCGCGTCCGGGCGTGGATGGATAAACGACGGGGAGGACTAGTGGGTTGGTGATCTCATTGGTGTAGGCGGGCTCGTTGAGGAGGAAGGGGACGTTGGCGGCGCTGGGGCTTCGGGCGGCGGCGTCATAGTAAATGCCGAAGCCGCCGCGGAAGACGGTGTTGTTGCCGAAGGGGCGCCAGGCCAGGCCGAAGCGTGGGGCGACGTTGTTCCAGTCGGTTTTGACGAGTTTGCGGGAGTCGCGGCCGGCCTGGGAGGCCTCGACGACGCTGACGTAGTTCGTTGGCAGAAGCGGGCTGACGAGGTTGAGCGAGCCGTTGGGGACGACGATGTTGCCGGAACCGATGTCGAAAACGGCTTGGCGTCCATTGGCTTCGGTCCAGCCGGGCATGACCTGCCAACGGAGGCCGAGGCTGACGGTAAGGGTGGGGAGGGCCTTCCATTCGTCCTGGGCGTAGAAGGCGTAGGTCTTGGCGCGGCGGTCGCTCTCGACGGCGGGGAAATCGCGCTGCATGGTGGTGGGGATGCCGAGGAGGAAATCGGCGTAGGGGTGGTTCGTGTACCGGTTCGTGTAGTTGGTGTTGCCGAAGAGGGCGCCTTCGCGGCGAATCGCGTGCGCGGCCCCACTGCCAGGCGGTTCCGAACTTGAGGTTGTGGCGTCCGCGGAACCAGGTGAAGTTGTCGGTGAACTGCTGAATCTGGTCCCAGCCGCAGGGGCTGCAAGAGACGTTCGACACGTTGAGGGCCGAGATTCCAATGCCGGTAAAGCCGACCTGATGGAGGCCGCCGCGGTCGGGTAGATTGTCGACTAAGCCGCGGAGTCCAAGTTCGGAGACGAGTTGTTTGCCGCTGATGGGGGGCTCTCCGGGGAGGTCGTCGAAGGAGATCCCCCAGCGGGCCTCGTTGAGCATCGAGGAGTTGAAGGAATAGGTGTGGGCGATGGTCGAAGCGCGGAGAGTACGGGAGCGTGTGAAGCGTTCCTTGATCATGGGGTTGGCCTCGAAATTGTTTAGAGTCCAATCCACGGTGGTGATGCGGCCGTAGATGAAGTTCTTGTCGCTGAAGCGGTGATCGAGGCGGAGGGTGAAGTTAGGCTGATGAGCGACGCGGTTTTGACGGGTTTCGCGGTAGTTTTGTGCGGCGAAGGTTTCCGGATCGCCGAAGTTGGGGGTGGCGTAGAAGCGGTCCTGGATGGCGCGGGCGGTGGCGTTGATTCGGCTGGCCGGGATGATGTTGCCGGCGAAGGGGGTGTTGGAGGCGAAGGGGTCGCGGACGGCGGCACCGGGGAGCAGCCGGGAAAAATCGCCGCGGCGCCAGGAGAGGGTGGGGACGCTCTGGCTGATGGTGGTTATGCCTCCGGAACCAGTGCCGAATTCAAGAGTGGTGAACCAGAAGGTCTTATTTTTGCCGTTGTAGATTTTGGGGAAGTAGACGGGGCCGCCGGCGCCGAGGGTGATGCGGTGGCCGACGCTGCCGGTGCGTTGGGAAAAGAAAGGATTGCGGGCGATAAAGGCAGGGGTTGTGTAGTAGTCGCTGAAGGTGCCGTGGAACTGATTGGTGCCGGCGCGGGAGGTGAGAGTGACCTGGCCCATGGTGCCGAATTCGGCGTTCGCGCCCGCGATGTCGATGCGGAGTTCCTGGTAAGCTTCGGTGCGGTCCATGAGGGGACCGCTGGCGAAGCCGCCGCCGGAGCGGGCGATGGAAGTACCGTCGATGACGGCTTCTCCCTGATTTTGGCGGCTGCCGGCGAAACGGACCTGGAAGCCACCGGTAGTTTTGGAGACTTGCGGGGAGAGGGTGAAATAATCCCAGGCGCGCCGGAGAGTGAGCGGAAGGGCGCGGAGTTCCTCGCGAGTGCGGACGTCGGAGATGCGCTGGGTTTCGGTTTCAATGAGGGTGGCTCCGCCTTGGACCTCTATGACGGTGTCAACGGTTCCGATGCGAAGGACGGCGTCGACCCGGCGCACGTCGCGTGGGGCGAGCACGATGTTATCGATGCGGTATTCCTGGAAGCCGCTGGCGCGGACGCGGATGGTGTAGGTTCCGGCGTTGGCGTTGGCGATGGTGTAGTCGCCCGATTCGCCGGTGGTGGCCGTGTACTTGAAGTTGGTCTGCGTCTGGACGGCTTCGACGGCGGCGCCGGGAAGGGCGGCTCCGGCAGGGTCCTGGACGGTTCCCGTGATGGTGACGAAGGTGCTTTGCGCGAAGGAAACCGAAAAAGCACAAAGATAGAGAGATACCCGTTTAGCCATGCTCAACATACGGGCTAGATTATCATAGGCATCATGAGCATATAAGTGGTTTGTCAAGAGTTTTGTGTAAGCGTCACTCCGAAAGCTCTTGGAAGTTGCTTTGACGGCCCCCGTCGGCTGACCGGCGGGCGCTGGACGAAATCAATGGGTATCGCTTCGCGGCGCGGCCAGTGTTGGCATCGACGGCGTGGAGATCCTATTCAAAGCCGGGCAGGTCGGGGACGAGGGACTCTTCGCGGCGGTTCGTGTAGGGCGGGGACGAAAGGATGTCTGGCCTCCAAGTTCTGCAATCCCATAGCACAAGTAATGATAGACTGATGATATCACTCGTGGTACACTCCATCTCATGCCTAGATCCTCTCTCCGATGGCGAGCCCTCCGCACGCTTTGTGTGACTCTCTTCGCATTCGTTTTCGTGGCGACAGTTCCCCTGCTCGCCCAGACACCCTCCGCATGTGGGTCCGGCCACAGGGGGTGAAGAAGTGATTGCCGGCAAGAGACTGCCATTGGACTACACTCAACAATCATGCGTTTCTCTGCAAGCCTCCTGATACTCGCACTTCTGGCGGCGCCGGTTTCCGCGCAGATCCGTGTATCAGCCAACGGCCGGTACCTGGAGCAAGCGGGCGGAAAACCTCTGCTGTACCTTGCTGACACAGCCTGGGAGTTGATTCATCGGCTGACCCGTGAGGAGACCGGCTATTACATGAAGAACCGTGAGGCCAAGGGCTTCACCGTCATCCAATTCTCCGCGCTTCCCCTCGAAGGTGAGCTCAACGACCCGAATGTCTATGGTGATCGCCCTTTCCTTGAAGGAAATCCGGAAAAGCCGAATCCGGCCTGGTTTCAGCACGTGGATTATGTCGTGGACAAAGCCGCGGAACACGGACTCGTGGCCGGCCTTCTGCCTACTTGGGGCCGCCACTGGAAACAGCGCGGCGCAAAGCCGCCGCTGTTGAACGCGGAAAATGTCCGGCGTTATGGCGAGTTTCTTGGACGACGCTACCGGACGGCATCCGTCATTTGGATTCTGGGCGGCGACGACAACCCCACCTTGCCGGCCGAACGGGCCACCATCGACGCCTTGGCGGCAGGACTGCGGGCCGGCGACGGCGGCGCGCACCTGATCACCTTCCACCCGCGCGGTCCCGGGCTTTCCTCCACATTTCTCCAGGATGCCAAGTGGCTCGATTTCCACATGGCGCAGTCCTCCCACGCCGCCCGCGACCATGACACCGGCCTGTATATAGAGAACGACCGGGCCTTGCGTCCGCCCCGCCCCACGCTTGACGGCGAACCCCGCTACGAGGCGCTAAACATAGGCTTCTATCTCAAGGACCATTCCCGCCTTCTCCGTTTCGACGATTCCGACGCCCGTCAGGCGGCCTACTGGGCCATGCTCGCCGGAGCCTGCGGCCACACCTACGGCAACAACAACGTCTGGCAGATGTGGGCGCCTGGCCGGAAATCCGCCCTCTGGGCCGACACACATTGGCGCGAAGCCCTCGATCACCCCGGCGCGTTCCAGATGGGCCACTTGCGGCGGCTATTCGAGTCGCGTCCATGGCAACTGCTGGAACCCGCACAGCAGTGGATTGCCTCCGGCCCTCGCGATGGCGGCGCCAAGATCCGCGCCGCACTGGCCTCAGACCGCAGCTTCGGCTTCGTCTACTCGCCGCGAGGAGAACCCTTCACCCTGGATCAGCGCCGCCTGCGCGGCGAGCGTATCCGCGAATCCTGGTTCGATCCGCGTTACGGCACCGTCTACCCTCTGCACACCTCGGACACCATGGGCTTCCAAACCTATGTTCCCCCCACAAAAGGGCGCGGCCAGGACTGGCTGCTGATCCTCGAAGACCCCTCGCTAGCCGCCAGCCTTCCACCCTTCGAGCAGGTGGCATCGGGCCTCGGCGGGCCGCAGTCGTCTCCGGATGTACCGGCGCTCTCCACGCAGTCCTCGAACTACCCTCCGGCGCCTCCCGAGGCCGATCCCGGTCGCCTCGGCCATGGCATCCAGCGCACGATGGCACTACTCGCCGGAAGTACACCCGGACACCGCAACCCTGTCCGCATCCTCTTCTACGGGCAGTCGATCACCAAGCAGGAATGGTCGCAACTCGTCGCCCAGGATCTCCGGACCCGGTTCCCTTACGCCGACCTGACGATCGAGAACCGCGCCATCGGCGGGTACAGCACTGAGTACCTCGTCCAGACCGTCGCGCACGACGTCTATGGCTTTTATCCCGACCTGGTAATCTTTCACGACTTCGGAGGCGAGGAGAACTACGAGAAGATGATTGCGGGCATTCGCCGGAACACTACGGCGGAGATCCTCATCCAAAGCGACTTCCCTACTTGGAGTCACGTAGACGGTGTGCCCGATCCTCCTGCATCGGTCAAGCGGGAGGCCTTCCACGACAAACACAGCTTTGAGTGGCTGCCTGATCTGTGCCGCCGCTACGGTTGCGAAGTGATCGACGTGCGCCGCCCCTGGTCGCAATACTTGAAGCAGACGGGTAAACAGGCGCGCCAGCTCACCACGGACGGCACGCACCTGAACGCCGAAGGCAACTATCTCCTCGCCGAATTGACCAAGCGGCGCCTCCGTTATGACCGGTCTCTGGCGTCAGCCTCCGACATGGTCCGCACGGTCGAAGGCGACGCGCTCGTCTGGAAGGACGGCCGGCTCAGGCTGGAATTCACGGGTAACCGGGTTGAGGTGGTCGCTGGCGCGGGTCCGCAATACCATGCGGAAATCGCGGAAGTTCGGATTGACGGGAAGCGGCCTTCCGAGATCCCGGAACTCTACTTCATCACCCGGCCGACCGATACATTTGCCGTCGATTGGCCCGCCGTCAACCGTGTCTCCAACAGCAAGCCGTTGCTGGCCGAAGATTGGACGCTTCGAGTACTGGAAGCAGCGGCCGACGATTCGCGCTGGCGATTTTCCGTTACCGGTTCGAGAACCGGCGCCGATGGCGAGGGATCTTCGTCCGAGCTTTTCGTATCCAAGTCCGGACGGGTTGTCATCGATCCGCGAGAGTGGGGCGTTGAGCGGGCGTATCGCTTGAGGAAGATAACAACACCCGTGGGCTTCGAGGTCCGTTGGAAGGTCCTTCCGCTGTTTGCCGACTATTACTATGCACCCCGTATCGCAGACCCGGCCGCCGAGTACGTCACGCTACTGGCCTCAGGGCTTCCCGCCGGCAAACACACGCTGGAACTGATCACGACGGACAAGACAAGGCCGCCTATTCGAGCGATTCGCATCTACAACCCTCCGCTGCGGGGGAATTGAACCCGAAAGGAATGCTCCAGAACCGGGGCACGAGCCAAATGAAACGGATCTTTGCTTTTTTCAGCGCTTCGTTATTCGCAGCCGCCGCCAGCGCGCCGCAGTGGCAGGAGGTCGAACTGACTTTCACCGCCTCGCGCAGCACGCCCAACCCCTATATCGATACCGAGGCATGGGCCGACTTCACGCATGATGACGGCGCCAAAATTCGCCGCCCCATGTTCTGGGACGGGGGCCGCACGTTCCGAGTGCGCTTCGCCTCAACCAAGGCCTCGGGCGCGTGGCGCTGGACCACCTCCGACCGTGATGGAGATCCGGGACTGCGCGGACGCTCGGGAACCCTGGCCGCCGTCAGCTCTTCCACGCAGTCCGCGACGATCTTCACGAGGCACGGGTTCTGGAGCATTCCTCCGGGCGGCCGGAACCTGGTCCATGCCGACGGCAGGGCCCGGCTGCTGAGCGCCGACACCGCGTGGGCCTTGCCTTGGAGGGCCACACTGCCCCAGGCGAAAATCTACGCCCAGGACCGCCAGGCCAAGGGTTTTAATGCCGTCCTGCTGATGACCGTGCAGCCGGACATGGACGCCAAAGGACCCCGCTCGCGCACTGAAGACCTCGGGTTCGACGTCGCTTTCGAGGACCTGCCCAAAGGCACCCTCCGCCAGCCGCGCCCCGAGTATTTCCAGATGTTCGACCAACTCACCGCCATCCTCGTCGCGCACGGCATCGCGCCCGTCTACCAGCCTGTCTTCCATGGCTACGGATGGAAGGGCCGGCGCGTGGCCGGCAACGTCGCCAGCGCTGAGGACTATGCGCGCTATTGCCGGTATCTGGTGGCTCGTTTCGGGGCTCGGCCCGCCATCTGGCTCGTGGGCGGCGACGGACCCGGCGCCGATCCCTTCGTCGTCGATCAACTCGACCGTGCCGGCCGTGCCATCGAGGAATGGGACGCCTACCGCCAGCCCACCGGCATCCACTACTCGCCCCACTCGTTGAATCGCACGCACCAGGATAAAGCGTGGCTCGATTTCCAGTGGTGCCAGACCGGGCACGGCGGCGAGCATGTGCCCGAGCGCGTCACCGACATGTGGCGCAACATCCCGGTGAAGGCCGTCGCCAACGGCGAGCCGACATACGAAAACATCGGCAAGACCGGTCGCGGCGCCGGCTGGTGGCAGGGCCACGAGGCTTGGTCCAACCTCACCGCCGGCGGCACGATGGGGCTGGTCTATGGCGCCGGCAGCCTCTGGCAGTGGCGACTGCACTCCAAGGAACCCGACCACGCCGACTGGTGTACCGCACCTGGCGCAGGCTGGCGGGAGGCCCTGGATTTCGAAGGCTCGCGCTATCCGGGCATCGCTGCCAGGATCTTCGATGGCCTGCCATTCGCCGGCATGCAGCCCAATTGGACTTACACCTACGGCAAGCGCGGCCTGGCTGTGCCTGGCAAGCTCTTTGTGCTCTATCTGCCCGAGGGCGGCGGCACGGGGATTCTCTCGCTCGATGTGCCCCGCTCGTATCGTGTCTTCGATCCCCGGTCGGGTGCGGAGGTGGGTAAGGGCAAGTTGCCGGACCAGTCGCGCGCGGATTTCAGCAGCGGTTCGTCCGGCGAACCGCGCGTGGTGGTGTTCGCTGCGGAGGCTCTTACTCCGGATTCCCAGCTCTTGCCGCATTGAGCCGGGGCGCCGCCCAGATCGGAGTGGTCTTCTACTCGTCGGCCCGGCAGACGGGCTCGCTCGATACCTCCAGCGCCTTGGTCAGAGCGCATATACAGTGGCGTTGCACTTCGATCTAATGCCGGAGGCGTTGAGACCGGCTGCTGCTTCCTTGCTTGTCCAGGCGATACAACGCTACGGCGGTCATCCGTCAACCGGGATGCCGCTTTCGGGCCTCAGGATGCTGGAACTCGCTCGCACGGGACGCAGCGATGTGACGTGGCAGTGGCGAGTGGCTCTACCGCGTTGTCCTCGGATTGGCGCCCTCCGAGGACGAACCAGGTTACCGCGAGTTTTTCGTTAGTCCGAAACCGGGCGGCGGAGTGAATGGGGCCCGCGGGACGGTGCGAACAGTCCGTGGACCTGTCGGAATCGCATGGTCCAAGGCTGATTCGAAGTTTCGACTTGCCCCTCTCTGTTCCACCCAACACGAGCGCGACAATCACATTGCCTGTTGCCTCGCTCGAAGGCGCTACGGAGTCCGGGCAGCCATTGGCGAAGGTCCGGGGAGTGACTGTGGTCGATCCCGCGGCGAAAACCCTCCGGCTACAATCCGGCCACTATGAGCTTGCTGTGCCCGAACCCATGGGACCGGCAAGTCTTCCCCGCCCGGCAGGCTTGGAAACCCATGAAACTGAATAGAATACTCGTTTTGTATACTCCCGCCAGCAACGACTTTTGACGTGTGAGAGCATCACCACGGTGGCCCCGTGTCCAGAATGAAACTGCTCGGCCGCCCTCCTTCGATCGTCGGTCACTCGCTCGCTGGATCGAGAGTTCTTGGAGGACTGCGGCCAAGGACTGATGTACTGATTACGCCAGTCCTGTGGTAGAATTAGTCCGATGACCAAAACAATCGCCCTCTTCGGCGCTGGCGGAAAGATGGGTTGCCGTATTGCCGACAACTTCAAAGCATCTCGGCACTCATTGCTTTACGTGGAAGTCAGTCCGTCGGGAATACAGCGGCTCCAGCAGCGCGGCGCAGCCGTCACGCCGCACGACGAGGCCGTCCGCCGCGCAGACGTTGCGATCCTCGCCCTGCCGGATGCCCTCATCGGCAAGGTGGCGCCGACCATCGTGCCCGGCCTGCGATCTGGTGCGATGGTAATCTGCCTGGATCCGGCAGCGCCGCACGGAGGCGAATTGCCAAAGCGTGAGGATATCACTTACTTCATTACACATCCCTGCCACCCTCCGGTCATTCACACGGAAGCCGATCCTGAGGCCGCACTGGATTACTTTGGGGCCATCAAAGCCAAGCAGCATATCGTGTGTGCGCTCATGCAAGGCCCGGAAGAGGACTACGAAGTTGGAGTTGCCATCGCAAAAGAGATGTTCGCTCCCGTGATGAATTCCTATCGCGTGACCGTGGAGCAAATGGCGCTTCTTGAGCCCGCGCTGTCGGAGACCGTCGCGGCAACCTGTTTGACGGTAATTCGCGAGGCGGTGGACGAGGCGGTCCGGCGCGGCGTGCCGGAGGAGGCCGCTCGAGAGTTCGTCCTCGGCCATTTGAAGGTATCCATCGCCATCCTGTTCGGCTACATTGGTTCGCCGTTTTCGGACGGCGCACTGAAGGCGATTGAGCGTGGCAAGAAGCGGTTGTTCCAGCCCGATTGGAAATCCGTTTTTGAGCCGGAGAGTGTGTTAGAGGAAATCAGAGCAATCACCCAGAACGATTCGCTCGCGGGTGTAAAGTAGCGCCATGGACAGGAAGCTGGGTTGGGGATTGGCCGTGCTGGCCTGGGTCGTTCCTTTACATAGCGCGGAGGTGAGCGCCGCGCGCGCGGTGGAGATCCTGCGCGCGAACTGCTGGCAGTGCCATTCGCGCACGATGAACATGTCCGGGCTCGATCTCACGACGCGCGATGCCGCGTTGAGAGGGGGTTCGCGTGGTCCGGCCCTGGCGCCCGGCAAAGCTTCCGACAGCCGGATCCTGGAGGCCGTCGAACGCAAAACTAAACTCGCCATGCCTCCAGCCAAGCCGCTGGAAGCCGCTGACATTGAGAGCTTGCGCCGCTGGATCAACGATGGGGCGCCGTGGAGTGAAACAAGCTCCGCGAGCGCGCCGCGATCGACCTGGTGGGCGTTTCAGAAAGTGACGCGCCCAACGGCGCCCAAAATCGCCGATCGTTGGGTTCACAATGACGTCGACGCATTCATTCTGCAACGACTCCAAGCGGAAAACCTCAGCCCAAGTGCGCCTGCCCCGGCTGCCACTCTGGTGCGGCGAGCCTACCTCGATCTGTGGGGCCTCCCGCCCAGCATGGAACAGGTTCGCGAGTTCGTTGCCGACAACAGACCCGATGCCTGGCCACGTCTGATCGACAAGCTCCTGGCGTCTCCGCACTACGGCGAAAAATGGGGACGCCATTGGCTGGACCTGGTTCGTTATTCCGACACAGCCGGATTCGAACTGGATACCTACATTCACGATGCCTGGCGATATCGCGATTGGGTGATTCAGTCGCTCAACGACGACAAGCCGTACAACCTCTTCGTCCAGGAACAAATCGCCGCCGACGAACTGTTCCCCGAAGACCCCGTGGCGCGGACGGGCACCGGCCTGTACTGCGTCGGACCCAATCGGGATTTGTTCCCCGACCAGGCAGACATCAATCGCGAAGAAGTACTGACCGACTATGCCGACACCACCTCTTCTGTGTTCCTCGGCCTGACTGCGGGATGTGCGCGCTGCCACGATCACAAGTTCGATCCGATATCGCAGGAAGATTACTATCGCATCCGTGCCCTCTTTGCTCCGGCCACCAAGGTCAAGGTTGCTCTCAATCGATTGGAGTCCCTTGGCTTTGACGTAGCTGACGGCGTGCGGGAATGGAAGTTGCGGGAGATCGGTGAACAGATCCGCCGCGCGCAATCCCGGTGTCAGGACTCGCTGCGAACCGCCAAATTGAGCCGCCTCCCGGCTGAAGCACAAGAAGCGCTTCGCTTGCCCGATTCTGAGCGCACCCCCAGGCAGCGGGAACTTGCTTCCGAATATGAGAAGAACGCGCGGGTTACCGATCAGGAGATCCGCGCCTGTTTGAGCCCGCAAGAATCCGCCGACCTGCATGGGGTGGAGAAGGCCCTTGTGCAGATGTACGCCAACTATCGCTCCAAGCCTTTTTCCTGCGGCCTCGCAGACTCCTGGAACGTGGCTCCTCGAACCTTCCTTCCCGCGAAGGGATCCCGGCCCGAACGCGAAGTGCAACCGGGCTTCTTCTCGATTCTTGGCGGGGGTGACGTACCGCCGCCAGCCGAAAAACGGGAGGCCACGGGTCCCATTCCCTTGATGCCCACCACCGGACGCCGCACGGCGCTGGCAAAGTGGATCACCGATCCGGGTAATCCGCTGACCGCCCGGGTCATGGTCAATCGCATCTGGCAGTATCACTTCGCGCGTGGCTTGCTGGCTACGCCAAGCGATTTCGGCACCCGTTCCGGCAAGCCAAGCCATCCCGAGTTGCTCGACTGGCTCGCTTCGGAGTTCGTCGCCAACAATTGGTCGATCAAGCATCTGCATCGACTGATCATGACCTCGATGACCTATCGGATGGGATCCACGCCCTCGCCCGAGTCCGCCAGGCGAGACCCGCTGAATCTGCTCTTGTCGCATTACTCACGGCGCCGCCTGAGTGCTGAAGAGATCCGGGATTCCGTGCTCGTTGCAACCGGTGGCCTCAATCCGAAACAAGGTGGCCGGCCGGTTGTGCCGCCATTATCGGCTGAAGAGAAAGCCACGCTAACCCAATCCCCCGACAACTCCTGGGTCCTGACGACAGACGCGAGCGAGTATTCGCGACGCAGCATCTACCTCATCCAGAAGCGAACTTTCCGCATGCCGATGATGGATGTCTTCGATGCCCCGGAGTCTATGCTCAGTTGTGCCCGTCGCGACTCCAGTACCACGGCGCCGCAGTCTCTATCGCTTTTCAACGGCAGTTTCACCATGGAAAGGGCGGCCGCGCTATCGTCAGCTCTAACCGCGGACCATCCCGCCGACGATGACTCCCTCATCCGCGCAGCGTGGCGCAAGGTGCTGGCGCGGGATCCCGGTAATGCCGAACTCAGCCGCGCTCGCAAGTTTCTTCAGGAGCAAACACAAAACACAGGGGCGCGCCGCCAGGCAGTAATCGAAATGATTCGCGCCCTGTTGAATCTCAATGAGTTCCTGTATGTCGACTAGATCCCGCCGTCAGTTTCTCGCTCGCGCCGGCAAGGGCTTGGGCGCGGTTGCAGCCAGTACGCTGCTGCCTCCGGCCCTCGGGGCGGAGAGTCCGCTCGCGCCACGGAAGTCGCATGAACCGGCCCGTGCTAAAGCGATCATCTACCTTTACATGCACGGCGGCGTCAGCCACGTGGATGCGTGGGACCCCAAGCCGGAGCTCTCTCGTCTCTCCGGCAAGACCCTGCCCGCCAGTTTTGTCAAAGGCCTGAAGACAAGCCGCATCGACTTCACCAAGGCATTGGCGCGAGGGAGCGCGTGGCCCTTTCAAAAACACGGGGAATCTGGACTTGAGATCTCTGCCCTGTTCCCGCACATCGCCCGCCACGCCGACCAACTCGCGCTGGTCCGGTCCTGTCACGGCGACGCCTTCGATCATGCCCCTGCCATGTATCTCCACGGGTCGGGGTCGCAGTTCCCGGGGCGGCCCTGTCTGGGCGCTTGGACTGTCTACGGCCTCGGCTCGGAGAACCAGAACCTGCCGGCATTCGTTGTCATGACCGATGGCGCTATGAAGTGCGGCCCTCAGGGGTACGGAGCGGGTTTCCTTCCCGCCGTCTACCAGGGAACCATGTTCCGAAGCGGAAAGAGCCCGGTGCTTGATCTTTCCAATCCCGACGGCGTCAGCAACAGGACCCAACGAGCCACGCTCGATCTGGTCAGCGAACTCGACCGGCAACATCTCGGCGAGCGCCCGTTCGATACCGACCTGGAAGCGCGGCTCGCTGCCTATGAACTGGCATTTCGAATGCAATCGGAGGCACCTGAGGCGGTGGACATCAGCAAGGAGAGTGACGCCACCAAGCGTCTGTACGGCATCGGCGAGGGCCCGTCTGATGACTTTGGACGCAAGTGTCTGCTTGCCCGGAGGCTCGTCGAGCGCGGCGTACGGTTTGTGCAGTTGTACTCGGGAACACATCTGGGGGACGACTGGGACGGTGCCCACAACGATCTGACAGGCTCACACAACAAGATGGCGGCGAAGACGGATAAGGCTATCTCGGGACTCCTGACGGATCTGCAATCCCGTGGGTTGGCCGATTCGACACTGGTAGTGTGGGGCAGCGAGTTCGGCCGGACGCCGCTGGCCGAAGGCCGAAATGGACGCGATCATCATCCCTATGCCTTCTCCATGTGGTTCTGGGGTGCGGGCGTTCGCGGCGGACGGGTGCTGGGCTCAACGGACGAGTTTGGCCTGCGGCCAGTCGAGAATCCGGTTGTGGCTCATGACGTGAATGCGACCATTCTCCGGATGATGGGCTTGGACCACCTCAAGCTCACCTACTATTTCCAGGGCCGTGATATGCGGCTGACGGATGTTCACGGGGAGGGAGAATTTACCAAGTTTCTTGTGCAGGGTTGACGCAGTCCGCCTGTGACACAGGGCTGCCATCCGCATGGATTAACGCCGAGGATCAGTTCCCCAGATTAGCCAGGCTCTCCCTGATGCGTTTGCTGCGAATCCCCCTCTATGACCCAACCGCGCTTGACCGCACCGAACGGCGACGCACCTTCCTCGAAGCGTACCGCCATGACTGTGCGCTTTCGAGCGAATGAAGGCCAGCGAGGGCATCCAACCGCAGTTTTTGTGATTGACAGGGTGCTTTTGTTGACAGCCTGGTTGAGCGCGGGCCCCCACGGTTGTGCCTGCTCCCCCGCGACGCCATTCTCCAAACAGCGAACGGGTTCCGTCCGCTAGCACCAACTGACTGTTTGAAATTTGCGCGGAATTTCGAGGAAAGGTTCCAGTCAAGATAAGAGCGCTCGGAACTTCGTCACAAACGGAGGTCGCTCCCCTCTCTCAACCCTCCTCGAAGTTTCTGCGTGGCTTGGTGTTATGGGTGGTGCGCACTTCGTGCTATATCATTGCACGAAACGCACACAAACAATTATGATGGGACGAGGGGGCGGGCCATCTTATGCGACGCCAGATTCAGAGTGTCGACTCCCGAACGCCGTCGAAGACGGTTGGTTCCCGGACCGCCCAGTTGATGACCGCGCTCTATGAGAGCGGGGAGGCCTATCGGTTCGCGGCGATCGCTCCAGGACGCGTGGGTCCGGATCAAGCCGAGCCTGGCAAAGAGTTCGAGCGTGACATGGGAGCCCTATGGAGAGATCCAGGCCAGAAATCAACGTGACGGCCTCGCCCGCGGTCCCGGGCGTCACTGCCGTCCGAACAGGGAGGACCACCTGGAGATGATGCGAAACAGGCAACGAACCGTGCTTCGCTGGATTCATATCGTGTTCAGCATCCCGGTCCTGGGCTACATCTATAGCCCGTTTGAGCAACTTCCGCAATACGCCGGCACGGTCCGCTTTGTCGCCGTTCCCATCATGGCGATCTCGGGACTCTGGATGTGGAAGGGACACGTCTTCAAACGATTGACTTACCATACCCCTGGCGGCGTTTCGAAAAATCCATGAATCCAAAGGTCAACTGGTTTTTCGACAAGGACACGCAGTGGAAGGAAGCGTATGCGAACCTGCGGCTGATCCTGCTGGCCAGCGGACTGGCGGAGGAACTGAAGTGGGGTTGCCCCTGTTACACCGTCAAGAAGAAGAATGTCGTGCTGATCCACGGATTCAAGGACTATTGTGCGCTGCTGTTCCTCAAAGGAGCCCTGCTGAAGGATAACAACGGCATCTTGGTCCAGCAGACTGAGAATGTGCAGTCGGCACGACAGGTCCGCTTCCAGCATGCAGACGAGGTTGTCAATCTGGCGTCCGTATTGAAGGCCTACATCCGCGAGGCTGTGGAAGTGGAGAAGGCGGGCCTGAAGGTGACCCTGAAGACGACCCCGGAATTCCAGATGCCGGAGGAATTCGCGCAGAAGTTGAAGGCGTCACCCGCGCTGAAGAAGGCGTTCCGTGCGCTGACAGCAGGGCGGCAGCGCTCCTACCTCCTCCATTTCTCGGCAGCGAAGCAGAGCAGCACGCGCCAGGCAAGGATCGAACGGAACGTGGACCGGATCACGGCTGGGAAAGGCCTGGATGATTAGATGAGGCCTGCCGTGCGCTGCTGAACTTTTTCGAGGTAATCTGGCGTATGCGACCCCTTCGATATTCGATCAACGTCACTTTGGACGGGTGCTGCGATCATCGTGTCATACCCGCGGATGAAGAGTTGCATCGTCACGCGATCGAGAACATCGGCCAAGCCGATGCCCTTCTCTTTGGCCGGGTGACTGATCACCCATTGCCAACGTCGAGAGCATCACGAGTTTGCCGACCGCGTCGGCACGGAGTCTGATCCGGCATGCCGTCGCTCGCGGTATCGTCTCCAGGTTGGAGCCGGGACTCTTTGTGCTGGTCCCGCCGGAGCTGGGCCGCGCCACGGAATTCGCCGGCAACCCATATGTTGTCGCCCGGCAACTGGCAACAGGAGCGGATTACTTCATCCTTTTCATCGTGGGACCGATCGGAGGGCGGAGCTTGGCCGATAATGTCACCTCACGCGGTTTGGATGACTCCTTTCTGCCTTTCCGCCGCCGCAAGACGCCTCCCAAACATGCTCCGGCATTCCCCCCTCGTTAATACCGGCCCAAAAATCACCGCGCCGTCACTTCGGCCCCAGTTTTCCTCGATCCTCATCCCCGGTGAGGAATGCGGACTATCCGGCCGTCGGATACGGTAGTTCCGCAGTGCCGTCGTCGCGACCGCCCCGGCCGCCGCCCCGTTGATGATCGTGAACGGTTTCTCCAGGCGCTCGTTCCGCAGCCGCTTGATCAGGAAGAACTCCAGCAACAGAAACCCTCCGCTCGCCGCGGATTTCACCAGGACGCTCTTCCGCACGTTGATCCCGCCCTGGCTGTTCCGCAGCAGCGGGTTGTTCTCGCGCAGTCCCACGACGAATGCACGTCGGCGACGTTCGCCACCGCCAGCACCGCCACGCTGACCCGCCAGCGCTTTCTCCACGACCGTGAATCGTCCCGATCGGCGGCCCCCGCCGTCCCGCTCGACAAACATAAGAGGATCACCAACCACCGTGTTAACCGCATACGAGTCGTGCTTCCACAAATACAAGACGGTGGCGCCGATGCAGACGGTGAACTTCGCACACAACGACTACCTGCAACTGCTGGCGGAGACGGGAGTGATCGGGTTCAGCATCTTCCTGCTGCTGG
>Ga0194128_10000228_pt1 | contig 105736 bp, 103 predicted proteins | sample TA2KigCa65mmetaG_FD_148650 | JGI IMG/M metagenome (GOLD analysis project Ga0194128, IMG submission 148650) | Freshwater microbial communities from Lake Tanganyika, Tanzania - TA2015037 Kigoma Deep Cast 65m | ecosystem: Environmental > Aquatic > Freshwater > Lake | place: Tanzania: Lake...
CGAAGCCCAAGCAGGCGGGCAAAAAGGAAGGGGGTTGGGGGGAAGGAATTTTTGCCCGCCTGCTTTTGAGCGGCGGCGGGGCGGTTTCCTTAGTCGGGGTTCTGCTCAAAGAAAGTTCGAACATCAATCAAAAACGACCGCAAAAATGTTATCATCCTTTTAGAAGAAAAAATTGGTCGCGCGCAAATCCAAAAAAGCAAGAGACATTTTTCTTTGGTGTTGCCGAGCGAAGCAAGGCAGTGGCGGGGCGGGTCAGTTCATTTTCCGCTCGAAAAAGGTTCGTACAAAGGATATAATTTCACCGCCAATTGGAAAACAAGGGTTTAATTAATAGTCAAAGATAGCTTTTAATGAAAAAAAACTCTATCTCTATTCTTTCTGTTCTTATCATAATTTCCCTTTTTTCTTTTAGTGAGGAAACGAAAATAAAGCCTGGAATTTTAAAAGAGGAGGTTGAGGCGGAAGTGACAATGGTAGCGGTGGGGGATGTGATGCTTTCGCGGACAGTGGGAAAAAGGATGCAGCAATATGGGTATGATTATCCATTTCGAAAAACAGAATCGTTTCTTAGAGGGGCGGATATTACTTTTGGAAATCTTGAAACGTCAATTACGCCGGGCGAGCCGGTGCGGCCTTATGAGATGAGTTTTCGGGCGGATCTGGAGGCGGCTGAAGCATTGCAAGAGGCGGGATTTTCGATTTTATCGCTTGCTAATAATCATGTGCCTAATTTTGGTAAGAAAGGACTTCTTGATACTTTTGAGGCTCTTTATAAAGTGGGGATTGAATATGTGGGAGCCGGAAGAAATAGTGAAGAGGCAAATCGGCCGGTGATTATTACTACTAAGGGAATCAGATTTGCATTTTTAGCATACAATGATCCAGATGTGGTGCCGCAGGTCTATGAAGCGGGGAGGGTCAGGGCGGGGACGGCGTTTATGCGGATAGAGAAAATGCAGGAGGCGGTGCGGGCGGCGAGAGTGCAGGCGGATATTGTGATTGTCTCAATGCACTCGGGGCGGGAGTACGAAGAGAAGCCAAACAAATCGCAGACAGAGTTTGCTCGGTCGGCGATTGATGCGGGAGCGGAGATGGTGATTGGTCATCATCCTCATGTGGTGCAGACCATGGAGCAATATAAAGGAAAATATATTTTTTATAGTTTGGGAAATTTCGTGTTTGATCAGATGTGGTCGTTTGAAACGCGGGCTGGATTGGCGCTTAAAATATTCTTTACAAAGAAAGGGGTGAAAAAAATAGATTTTTATCCAACTATGATTTATGACTTTGCCCAACCAAGATTGATGGAAAAAGATGGAGGAAAAATGGTTTTGCAACGGCTTCGATATGAAGAAGCGGAGAATTTATCTCTCTAAATTATTCTGAATTTCCTGCGTCACTCCACGTGGTACTTTTCTTTTTTTTTGACTGTGCTTTTATTACTATATGACTAGAAATCTTAATAGTTTTTTTGATGGGAGGATTGGGCGAAAACATTGGTTTTTTGGGAGCTTTGTTTTTTCTCTTATTTATTTAGCATTTCTTCTTTTGATCAGTTTTTACTTGTTTGAATCGGCTTGGTTTAATAATCTACAGTCAGAAACAGTACCTTTCACTTATCTTTTTTTTGTCGGAACACTATTTGTGATTGGCACGATTGTTCAGATTTTTTTTATTCTCTCTCTTACCGCGAGACGATTCCATGATATTGGGGAGAGTGGCTGGTTTTCGCTCTTAATGATCGTACCTTATGTAGGGCTTATAGTCTGCGTATTTCTTATTATTATGCGGGGGATTGATGGGGAAAATAACTACGGAACGCTTAAAGAAAGAGGATTTTGGGAGGATATTCTGAATAAGTAATTTTTTAAGAAAAAAGCCCGAGGATAACCCAGGCTTTTTATTGGTGAAAATGGGAGGCTAGAGAAAGATATTACTTCGTTCGCGAAAGGCGAAGTAATGCAGATTTTCGTCATCAGCGTATTCACCAATGCTAAAAGCATGGAGACCACCACCACTTTTTCGCATGAGGCAAGGATGAGCACGTTCGCTTGCGTGGAGGCCGCTTACTATCGAACTAGTGGCGACGATTCTCTCATTAGCTAAGAGATTAAGTTCTCTTCCAATGGCGAGGAGATCCCAGGTGGTAATCTCAATATAATTCTTATTCGGGCCACAGTATCTTTTTTGTTTGGGTCGCCAGTTAGCATTGCGAATAGTCTCGAGGGCTGTTTTGGGACGCTGGCCCGCGGCTTCTTTGATCTCGGAAATACCATAGATGACCCGGACAGTAGCGACTTCGTCTCTAGGGACTTGGTCGGCAATATGGAGTGGATTAATGGAATCGGAACTGCCGGGCACCATCTGGAGCTGATCATGGAAAGAGCGCACTTGAGGACCGATCACAAACAAAAAAGGAAGAAGACTTTGATCTTTGTAGCGATATTGACCGGCTTTGCGAAGAATTTCTTCTTTCCTTCTTTCTAATCGCTCAACGGCTCCTAGCCAGATATTATTCGCTTTCAATTCATCTAATTTAAGATGAAAAAAATGTTCTAATTTTTTTTGAATGTTGGTCACGCGAATCCTCTCTTTCTTTTTTAAGGGTTTTCAAAGTCCGGAGTTTATAGTGCTTCTATTTATTTTTTTTGTCAATTTTCTGTTGTCTTATTGGGAAAAATTTGATATTTTATTGGAACGTATGAAGAAAAGACCGCCAGTCATTGTGGTTGTGGGACATGTGGATCATGGGAAGACCACTATTTTGGACTACATTAAGAAGACGAATGTGGCGGCGCGGGAGGCGGGGGGGATCACCCAGGCGATTGGAGCATATGAGATAGAGCATAAGGGTCAGAAAATGACTTTTATTGATACGCCGGGACATGAGGCATTTTCAATGATGCGGGAACGGGGAGGAAAAGTGGCAGATATTGCTATTCTTATCGTGGCGGGAGACGAGGGAGTGCGGTCGCAGACTAAGGAGGCATTTGAGACGATTAAGAAGGCAGAGATACCGTTTGTGGTGGCAGTGACGAAGATGGATAAGCCGGGAGCGGATGTGAATAGAGTGATTAACGATCTTTTTACCTTGGGAGTGTTACTTGAAGGAATGGGAGGAGATATTTCCTATAAGCCAGTATCGGCAATGACAGGAGAGGGGGTGGATGAATTACTCGATTTGCTTCTTTTTGTGGCGGAGGTGGAGGGTATTACCTATGATGAGACGGCTCCGGGAAAGGGATTTATTCTCGAATCACATTTGGATAATCGGCGAGGGGTGGTCGCGGCGGTGATTGCTCGCGATGGGGTGATTAGGGTAGGAGACTCAGTGCTTTTTTTGGGGGAGAAGGCGAGGATAAAGATGATGGAGGACTCGAGCGGAAAGCAGATCAAGGAAGCGGTACCTTCGACCCCTTTTTTGCTTCTGGGCTTTCCAAAGCAGCCAAAGGTAGGAGAGGAATTTTTGGTTGGAGGAGAAGTGAAGACAGTGGAGGAGACGGAAATGGCCAAAGAGCCCACGGGACTCGTGACTAGGAAGGATCAAGAGAAGAAATTTATTAATCTTATTTTGAAGGCAAATGATGCAGGTTCTTTAGAAGCGCTTTCTTCTATCATTAAGGCATTGCCGGTGCCGGATAAATCGGAGATCAAGATTATTGATCAGGCGGTGGGAGATATTACTGATGGAAATTTAAAAATTGCGATGAGTACCAGGGCGATCGTGATTGGCTTTAAGGTGAAGATGTCAAAGGCGGCGGAGATCATGCAAAAGGCATATACGGAGGAGACGCAGGTGAAGGTTTTTTCTTCAGAGATTGTGTATGAGCTTATCAAAAATTTGGAGGATTGGTTGACGGGGAATGTGAAGCGAGTGGAGAAGGGGAGGCTTGAGGTCTTGGCGACTTTTGGAGCCAAGGGGGAGAAGCAGGTGGTGGGTGGAAAGGTGATTAAGGGTGAAGTGGTGAATAATGCAAAGTGCGAGATTGAACGGAAGGGAGTAGTGATAGGGGAGGCGCGGTTAATTAACTTGCAGCAAAATAAGGTGGATGCAGTAGTGGTAACCGAGGGGAATGAGTGTGGAATGATGGTGAAGAGTGTAACTGAGATTCTTAAGGAAGACTTTTTGGTGTTTTACTAGTTAAAGTTTTTTAACTTTGGTTGGCTGGTTGAAAGTATCCTCGCCTCTTTTCCGACACAAGAAACCCCCAGCGGGGTTTCTTTCAGGCTTCGAAAAGAATTTTTTGTGGTGGTACTTTGAGGACAAAAACCAGACAAAATACCACCACAAAAAAGCCATGCTTCTTTTCTGCAGAAGGTCGGAAAAGAGACGAGACTATTCTATATGTGAAAAGATTCCTCAGGATGCTAGGAAGGACTCTCGGTATCGGTGTATTGAAGATGTGGTTAGAAGGAAAGGGGAGTGTGAGGTAATTCCGGAACAAATGGGGAGAGATTATTGCTATTTGTACCAATTTCAATCAATCATGCTCATGGTGAGAGATAATAGATGCGATATTTATAAAGAGCCTCGATTAGCCGACTTATGCGTGAGGTATCTTCAGGGACAAGTTGATAAAAATACTCTTTGTAGTCCAATAGTTAATCAAGGACTTCAACAAGAATGCCTTTATTACAACATGGATGGTATTCGAGTGAATTATAGAAATTAGTTTTTTCTCTAATTCTTTTCCTTTACATTTCTTTTATTTGATGCTTTTATGGAGGGAATAAAGATATGGGGATTTATAGGGGACAGAGGTTGCAGAGTGTGTTGCTTCAGGAGCTTTCGATGATTTTGACGCGGGAGATGGATTTTTCGCCGGCGCTCGTTACCGTGACGAACGTGGAGGTGACGGAGGATGAGGTGGAGGGGGTGGCGTATGTGGCGGTGGTGCCGGAGAGTGAGGAGAAAGCGGTGATGGATAAGCTTCAAAAAGGAGCGGGGTATATCCAGCGATTCTTAGTGGAGAAGATGCAGATGCGGCGAGTGCCAAAGATGCGGTATAAATTGGACATAGGCGCGAAGAATGCAGCTCGAGTGGAAAAGGCGGTAAAGAGAGTGGAAGATGATTTGAAAGAAGAGCTTTAATTTATTGCATTTTTTTATTACTATTAATGGTAATTTTCTTTTAGGCGCGGTGGCCAAGTGGTAAGGCAGGAGTCTGCAAAACTCTTATTCGCGAGTTCGATTCTCGCCCGCGCCTCCAATCAAACGAAGGTTTGATTATTGCCCGGGTGGCGGAATGGCAGACGCGACAGACTTAAGATCTGTTATCCCTTGGGATGTGCGGGTTCAAGTCCCGCCCTGGGCACCACGTAAAGAAATAAGGATTCTTATTTATAAGTTAACGTGTTTTTCGATATGCGCTTGATTAAATCTTGAGCCATATAGTTTACCTCCCATTTCAAAATTTAGATTTTTTTTAATTAACTTCGTATATTTTGATCCTTTACGTGCTGCGATAGCGAAGCAAAATATGGGAGAAAACTGTTGTTCATTTGACTGAATTACGAGAGTTTCAAATTTATTTTTCTCAAAATATTTCATAATTCCCATTGGTGTTAGTCTATTATAATCACCATATCCTGCGTTAAAATGGATATGTCGGGGGGTAGGTACTATAAGTATTACTACTTCACGAGCCATATCACAGAGATTTTTAAATGCGGTGTTTAAATCAAAGACGTGTTCTAATGTTGTGTGGTTACACACAATATCAAATGAATGCATTAATGATGAATTAATTGGCTTTGTTAAATCTATTTCTATTTCTAATCCAGGTAGTGAACCAACCCCTTTACTTTTTACTGGAGCGTTTGAAATATGATAACTCTCTGCATTACTGAAGTATTTTCTATAAGTATTTCCTTCTAAATCACTGTCTTTCCAGCCCGATACATTTATAATGCTTCCTGTAAAAAGTGGTGCATAATCACGTAGAATAGCGTTTGAGAATTCTCTTGGTTTAGTATATTTTTTATCGAGTATATTATTTGCTAACCCTCTAATTATTCTGTGTATAAGAGAAAATATTTTTATAAAGCTTAATTGGCTTATAGATAGTTTTCGCGGGGGGGAGTAGGGTTCTATCATAATGTAATGAATATTACATTATTTTATAGGAATTGCGCAGATCGGTTCTTAAGATTTTAGTACCCTGTGTTTTGTTGCTTTATTTATTTTTGTGTTTTATAATATTGAAGCTTTTGAAAAGGCGAAAAGCCTTTTTTATTTTCTTATGATTATAGAAAGAAAGGATTTGCGGAATGTGGCCATTATTGCGCACGTGGACCACGGGAAGAGCACGCTTATGGACGCGATGCTTAAACAATCAGATACGGATTTGGGGAAGCTGGGCAACCAGGAACTCATCATGGACTTCAACGATCTCGAGCGAGAGCGGGGAATTACCATATTTTCCAAAAACGCGGCGGTGTCGTACCAGGGGACGAAGATCAACTTGATCGATACACCGGGGCACGCCGATTTTGGCGGTGAGGTGGAGCGGGTGCTTAATATGGCGGATGGAGCGCTTCTCTTGGTGGATGCTAAGGAGGGGCCAATGCCGCAGACGAGATTTGTGCTCAAGAAAGCCTTGGCGCAGGGACTGAAGGTGATCGTGGTGGTGAATAAAGTGGATAAGCCGGAGGCGCGGGTAGAATACGTGCACGAAAAATTGATTGAACTTTTTATTGAACTCGGGGCGACGAATGAGCAGTTGGAATTTAAGACTATCTATGCATCGGGGAAGATGGGCCTTGCGGGCTTTGAGCCGAAGGTGGAATTGATGATGGATGTGAAACCGCTGTTTCAGATGATTATTGAGGAGATACCGGCACCAAAGGTGGAGCTTGATAAGCCGCTACAGATGATGGTGACCTCGGTGATCTATGATAATTTTAAGGGGAAGATTGGGATTGGAAGAATCGTACGGGGAAGTGTGGCGGCAAATGCGCAGGCGATGCAAATCACTCGCGAGAAGAAAGAAAAGCAGTTTAAGGTGACGAGTCTTATGAGCTTTTTGAGCTTGAGTCGTTATGAGGTGGCTGAGGCACAGGCGGGAGATATTGTGGCGATCGCAGGATGCCCGGAGATTGCGATCGGGGAGACGATTGCGTCGGCAGAGTCCCCAGAAGGACTGGAGCCAATTGGGATCGAGGAGCCGACGGTGAAGATGATTTTTTCGGTGAATAATTCCCCATTTGCAGGGGAGGAAGGAGAATATTGTACTTCACGCAACCTCAAAGAGCGATTGGAAAAGGAGCTTGAGACGGATGTGGCGCTTAAAGTGGAGCCGGGACGATCGCCAGAGGAATTTTGGGTAGCGGGACGAGGGGAATTGCACCTTGCAATCCTTATCGAGAAAATGCGACGGGAGGGGCATGAACTCCAAGTGTCACGGCCAGAGGTGATCATGAAGCAGGAGGATGGCAAATGGATGGAGCCGGCGGAAGATGTGTGGCTCGAGGCGCCGGAGGCGTATTCCGGATCGATCATCCAGAAGATGAGCCAGCGGAAGGGTGAGCTTAAGAATATGAATGTAGAAAACGGGATTGTGAGCTTTCACTTCTTCATCCCGACTCGGGGACTCATCGGTTTTCGAAATGAATTTATGATTGAGACGAAGGGGATGGGGATTATTAATACTCTTTTTGCCGGGTACTTTCCGCAGTGGAGTGATATTGATCCGGGGCAACATGGATCACTCGTGGCGCATGAGACGGGGCTTTCTACTGCTTATGGATTGTTGAACTCACAGGAACGAGGGGAAATGTTTATTGGTCCGGGAGAAAAGATTTATGAAGGACAGGTGGTGGGGATTCACGCGAAGGCGAATGATTTGGTGGTGAACGTAGCGAAGATGAAGCAATTGACTAACTTCCGGGCTAAAACGGAAGCGGTAACGAATGATTTGGTGCCGCCGAAAGTAATGTCACTTGAACAATGCCTCGAATATCTAGGGGAAGATGAATTACTTGAAGTGACGCCGAAGAGTCTTCGGTTGAGAAAGAAGGTTTTGAAAAATAATTTAAGGAAATAAAAAAGGGCCGAAGCCCTTTTTTATTTTTAGATTTCTTTTTTAGGTTTGGCACTATTTGCGGATTCATTGGCAAGAATCTCCATTTCTACTTCTTTAATGCCAAAGATTTTGGCCGTTTCCCGCTCGGGCATCCAGAGATCAATGCGAGGAGGAATGGCGTCGGTATAGCGTCTGTTCATGCGATCTTCTACGACGAACACCTTATCTCCAAAGAGTTTGGGGATACGGACCTTGGTTTTGAAATCAAGGAAATTGGCCGCGATGATCCCGTCCCGAACCATGGTACCGAGCGCCGTTTCAAACGGCGTTTCGTCTGTCTGGTCGGGCGTTGAAGAGTAGGCAGTGGCAACTACTTGAATAGTCTTAACCGCTTTCATCTTCGGCTCGGCTTTCGCTTTTGCTGCCTCTATTACTTTTGTGTCGTCTGCATCTTTTTCTCCTCCGATTTTTGAGAACAACAGACTCGAATATCCTAAGAGATTCGGTGTCGAAGACATCGTAAAGAGGGGAGAAAGACTAGTCGAAGCAAAGAGCATTGGCATCAAGGCGTAGGCCAAGAAAGTTTTACGTTTACCCATTTGTTAAGAAGATATCTCTCAAGGAGTGCCTCTTATAGTGAATGCCCACTATAAAAAAACACCTCTTTTCGAGGCATCTTTCTATCTCTATTATAGCATCCCTACCCCTCAAAAGTCAATATTTATGCAACATTATTTATATTTGTCAATATTACTAAAAGAGGGGGTTTTGCGTAATAGAAAGACAGATTTTCTTTTCTGAATATTGGAATGTCCGAAGGATTTTTTTATCTTTCGATCCGCCTATCACTAGGCAAGTAAGCTTAGTATTGCAATATCTTCCGAGAAGCAAAGCAGAGGCAGGATTACTACTATTATTTAATGAGATTGATAGGAGTCTTCAAGCGTTCGAAGTCGAGGAGAACGAAGAAGGCGACGCAGATGAGGAAGAGGAGGATGTAGCTCGTGAAGCCGAAGCGGAGGATGGCGACATTGAAGAAGAAGTGAACGATGGTACCAAGAATAAGGCCTTCAGGAAGAGAGATCCAAGATTTATTTTTTTCAGCGAGGGTCTTGCCCCAGGCGTAGCCGATAATACCAGAAGAAAGCGCGTGAAGAAGGGTGGCGCCCATGAAGCGGAGAACGATCGTCTCGAGACCAACTTGGGAGGCGCCGGTTTTAAGAATATAAACAATGTTTTCGACGGCGGCGAAGCCGAGAGAGACGGAGATGAGGTAGATCATGGCGTCGATGGGTTCGTCAAAGGCTTTTATGGGATAGAAAAGAAGGAAGACGACCAGGAATTTTAATAATTCTTCCAGAAGAGCAAAAGTGAGGATAAGATAGACAGAATTAGATCCTAGGCCAAGAGCGAGATGAACTTTTTGAGTGAAGAGCTGAAGGAAAAAAGCAATGAAGGTCATAGAGCCGCCGAGGAGAAAGGCGGAAAGGAGAAGGAGTTTTGGTTCGGGTTCGTGGCGATCTTCAAATAGAAAAAAAGTGAGCCAGATGAGACTAGGAAGAAGTCCTATGAGTCCAAGAATTAAAGAGAGGGCCATCTTGCTACTAATAGTAGCGTGGACGGACGATCGGGGATATGTTCATAAATCGCTTCGGTGACAAAGGGGATGAAGGGATGGAGAAGGATTAAGGAATTTTCTAGGAGATAGAGAAGAATTTTTTGTGTGGATTCTTTTTGTGTTTCGTTTTTGAGTTGAAGTTTGCTTACTTCGAGATACTCGTCGGCAAACTTCATCCAGACAAAGGAGTAGAGCTCTTCGGCGGCGGTGTGCAGATCCTGCGCTTCAAGATCGGCCTCGACTTTTTTTACGGTGTTTTCGAAAGAGGAGAGGATGGCTTTATCGGCGGTAGTTAAGGAAGGGTTCTTTTTTATAGATTCCAGATCAAGTCTGGAATGACAATCTTCGGTATTTTCGAGGATGAAGCGGGCGATGTTCCAGAGCTTATTTGCAAAATGTTTCATGCCTTTGATTTTTTCCTCGCTTATTTTGCTATCGGTACCGGGAGCGGTGCCGTAGACTAATGCGAGGCGGCCGGCGTCGGCGCCGTATTTCTCGGCGATGTCTAAAGGATCGATGCCATTACCTAATGACTTGCTCATCTTGCGGCCTTGCGCATCGCGGACGGTGCCGTGGAGGAGAATGTGACGAAAAGGAATTTCACCGAGAGCATAGCCACTCATCATAATCATGCGGGCGACCCAGAAGAAAATAATTTCGTAACCAGTCTCGAGGACATCAGTGGGGTGAAAAGTTTTTAAATCTTTGGTTTTTTCTGGCCAGCCGAGCGTAGAGAAAGTCCAAAGGGCGGAGGAAAACCATGTGTCGAGGGTGTCTTCGTCTTGGATCCAGCCCTCACCTTCGGGCTTATCTCCACTCACTACTATTTCTTCATTTCGATACCAGACGGGGATACGGTGGCCAAACCAGATTTGGCGACTCACACACCAGTCGCGGAGATTGTCGACCCAGTTGAAGTAGGTCTTTGCAAAGTGAGCGGGCTTGATAGTGATAGCACCAGATTCTACACTGCGCTTCATAATTTCTTTCAAGGTAGTAGTGCTCCCGCTTTCTATACCAGGGATTGCGGAGTGGGGGAGGGAGAATGATTTATTGACCGCCACAAACCATTGTTTTTTCGGAAGAGGCTCAATGATGCCGCTCGTGCGTTCGGCAGTAGCGACATTTTGCTTAATCTTTTCTTCTTTGCTTATGAGATTATTTTCCTTCAGCCAGGAGACAATGGTTTCACGGGCTTCAAGAGTCTTTTTGCCATCAAGGGCGGGGATCGTGTTAATCATGCGGCCGCGTTCAGAGATGACTTGCTTTAGAGGGAGATGATGCCGCTCGGCAATGTCAGCATCGATTAAGCTATGCGCTGGAGTGACGCCAAGCGCGCCGGTGCCAAAATCTTTTTCTACAGAAGGGTCGGCGATGATTTTGACTGAGACAGGGACATGGCAAAAATCAAAAGAATAATCTTTGCCAATATAGCTTTGGTAGCGGGGGTCGTCGGGATGAACGGCGACGGCGGTGTCGCCAACTTTGGTCTCGGGGCGAGTAGTCGCGATCTCAATAGGGAATTCGGGAGAATAGCGGAAGGTGTAGAGAGTGGCGTCACGTTCTTCATAGACGAGCTCATCATCACTTACTACCGTACCACCCTTCACATCAAAATTGACCACGCGGTAGCCTTGGTAGATAAGGCCGTCGTTATGCATTTTTTTGAAAACGGTATTGACGGCTTGGTTGCGTTTTTCATCAAGAGTATACGCTTCACGGCTCCAGTCGCAGGAGGCACCCATTATTTTGATCTGAGAGGTGATGGTGTCATGAGAATCAAAAGCGAATTTTTCTACTAGTTTTAAAAAGTCATCACGACCGAGATCGAAGCGGGATTTCCCTTCTTTTTTTTGCAGATCTTTTTCGACGCGAACTTGGGTGGCGATTGCGGCGTGATCAGTGCCGGGAAGCCAGAGAGTGCGGTAGCCCTGGAGGCGCTTGTAGCGGATTAAGATGTCTTCGATTGTGAGCATGAGAGCATGGCCCATATGAAGGACACCAGTGACATTTGGCGGAGGCATCATGATGACGTAGGGGGGCTTACCAGTGTTTTCTAGATTGTCGGGGTTGAAGAGGCCGGAGGAGAGTTCGGCTTCATATATTCTTTTTTCGTGATCTTTAGGGTTGTAGGGAGTTTTGAAAATCTCAGGGAGAGCCATAATTTCAATTAATACTAACCAAAAAAGACTAATATCTAAAGAGAAAGGTGGCCATGGACGGTGCTTGTAGGGTAGGGACGGCCAAGGTAGGCGGCGAAAGCGATCATGATGGCATTGTCGGAGTTGAGGCCAGGAGCAGGGGCATGAAAGGTGATTTCGGATTCGTTTGCTACTTGTGTGAGAGCAGTGCGGAGAAGGGAGTTCATAGCGACGCCGCCGCAGAGGAAAAGGGATATGGGGTGAAATTCGTTGATAGCTTTTTTTATTTTACTTTTCAAAAGATCAAAAACGGCGGCTTGGAAAGAGGCGGCAATGAGAGCTTTATTCTCGTCGTTTTTTATTGGATTGTCGCGGAGATGATAGAGGACGGCGGTTTTTAAGCCTGAGAAGGAAAAATCATAGTCTTTGGAATTGATCATTGGTCTTGGAAATTTTATAAGAGATGAGGAGTTTGGTAGCTTACATTTACTGGATTCCAGATCAAGTCCAGAATGATAGCGTGTGAGGCGTTCGATCTCAGGGCCGCCGGGGTAGGGGAGACCAAGCATTTTTGCCACCTTGTCAAAGGCTTCACCGACGGCGTCGTCGCGAGTCTCGCCGAGAATTTGAAAATCATTTTGGGCTTTCATCAGGAGGAGGATGGTGTGGCCGCCGGAGACTAATAAAATTAATGCTGGTAAAGGTAATTTTGCGTCTTTTTTCCCGGATACTGCGTTGCTCGCTTCGCTTTCTCGCTCGACATTCACTCTTACATATGCCTCGCGAGTATTGCTCACTTGCGCCTTGTCTTTGGGAAAAAATCCAGCGAAATTACTTCTGCTTTGTGACGTCTCTTTTTCGCTCTTTTCATTTAACCAATTGGAGTAGATATGGCCTTCGAGGTGATTGACGCCGACTAGGGGGAGGTTGAGTTCGGTGGCTAAGCTTTTGGCAAATTCGAGGCCGGCCCAGAGAGCGGGCTCAAGGCCGGGTCCGATCGTGACTGCTATTTCATCCGGAGTGAAAGGAATATTTTTTCCTCGGAATTCTTTTTTTATTTCTTCGAGGAGGAGGGGGAGATTTTTGATATGTTCACGCTTCGCGAGCATGGGGACGACACCACCATAGGGGGAGTGAGTGAGCGTCTGGGAGGAGAGACGAGAAGAAATGACTTTGAAAATAGCATCAGGAAAAGAACCTTCGCATTCTACATAAGCGAGGCCTGTGTCGTCGCAGCTGGTTTCGATGGCGAGGATTTTCTTCATTCTATTAAGCTTGTCTTTTTGGCGAATTTTCCCGTTTTTTCCTGCGGTATCTCCTTACAGACTTCCCTTAGTATGCTCCGGTAGCTCCTCGAAAAGAAATGGGGAGCCTCGCTGATCTAGCTCATTTTAGTTCTTTTTTACTAATTCTTTTATTTTTTAGTTTAAGAGAGCTAATTGCCAGTGGAGACTCGTCCAAAAATTATGCGCTTTTGCAGAGCGAGTATTTTTTAATAAAATCTTCTTAAATCTAGCTTATACATATATATTAACATTATTGATTTTTATTTTTTTGACTCCTATATATTTATATGGTATATAATAGTTATTCATTGAAAACTTTGCATTTGAGAGTGGAGGATGCTGGGATTGAAAAAAATGGACAATTCTTCACTCTCTTCTTTAAAATTAAGGTAAGGAAATATCAAAGGGTGAGAGAATACTCCGCCTCTTCCTTACCTTTCTTTTTTGAGCGTGGAAAGAGAATCAGGTGAAAATTAGGAGGGTTTTTCTGCGCTTTCTTCTTTGACCAGAGAAATAATAATGTTTGATAAAGTGGCTTATTATTCTCTGACTTCTTTTTTCCCCCACTCCGTACGGAGTGGGGGATTTTTTATGACGCAAAATAAATTATGATTGCATAATTTCTCACGTGGCCTTCGGCCAAATAGAAAAAAACAGTAAATTATTTCGGCCTGCGGTTTTTGAGGATTTTGAGGACGCTTACGAGGTCGGATTTTTTGGTTGGTCGGCCAAGAGTGAAGCGGAGGGAAGAATAGGGACGGTCGGAATCGGGATAAAGGATCTCAAGGACAGGAGACGGAGTAAGAGCGCGAGCGGAGCAGGCAGTGCCGGCGGAGACGGCAATACCTTGCATATCAAGCTCAATCATAAAATCGGTTGAAGGGGTGCCGGGAAAATAGACGCTTAGATTATGTGGCAGGCGGCGTTCTAAGTCTCCATTCAGTTTTATATGAGGATAGATTTTTGCAAGGCCTTCCCAAAGGAAATCTCGGAGAATTTTTATTCTTTTTGATTCCTTAGCCCGATTTTTTTCCGCAAGTTCAACGGCTTTACCAAAACCGACTATAGATGGAACATTTTCTGTACCGGAGCGAAGGCCGGATTCCCGAGTGTCGCCAAAAAGAAGAGGAGAGGAGAGAGAAGAATTTTTGAGAGAAAGCGCGGCAGCGCCTTTGGGACCATAGAGCTTATGCGAAGAGATGATAATAGAATCCGCGCCGGATTCGGCAAGGGTGATGGGGAAATATTGGAAAGACTGGACCGCGTCGATGTGAAAAAGCGGGTAAGAATTATTTTTTATAGATTCCGGATCCCGCTTAGAGCGAGGTGTGCTAAGTCCGGAATGACTATTATTTTTTTTAGATTCTTTATAAGAAGATATGAGAGTGGCGATTTCTTGAATAGGCTGGAGGGTACCAAGCTCGCTGTTGGCGCTTTGGACAGCGATGAGGCAGGTGCGAGGAGAAAGGAGGGGGGAGAGCGAGGTAAAATCCACAATACCGGCTTCAGTAACTTTAAGAAAATGAAGAATAATTTTTCCTTCCCTCGCAAGATCCTTAGCAGTAGCAATGAGCGAGGGGTGCTCAAGGGGAGAAATGATATATTCGGGAATTATGCCAGGATGAGACTTTCCCCAGACCGATAGAGCGCCACGGAGGATGAAATTATTGGCTTCGGTCGCGGAGGGAAGAAAGAGGGTGTTTTTCCACTCGGCGCCAAGAGCGAGAGAGATCATCTCGCGTGCTTCAGCAAGGGCGGCGAAGGCGATTTGGCCTTCACGGTGGGTAGAGCCGGGATTGCCGAAGAGCTTATAAAAATAAGGCTGCATGGCAGACAACACTTGGGGGTCGAGGGGGGTGGAGGAGGCGTAGTCTAGATAGATTCTCTTTTCCATATTAATAAGCTTGTATTTTTTAGAAGATCTTGATTTTTTTGCTGCGTCTCGTACTCACATACTCAAGTTCTAGTATGCTCCGTTCGCTGCTCACAAAGAAAATCCAAACTCTTCTCAAAAATCCTGCGCTTTCGTGGCGTAAGTCACCGATAAAAATTTTTATTTTTTTGGATTAAAACATTTTTTGGTAATTAAGTACAGAAATACGTTTGGATTCACTTTTATGAAAAGCTGCGGCGAGATAAAAAAAGCTCCCGAGATTCAGAATCTCGGGAGCTAGACGGCGTCACAGCGAGGGGGCCATACGCGGTGACTTCTGCCGTCTTTACGGCTGGTAGAGCGGATCACCCACACTAGAGCTCAAGGGGCGATGAGGGCCACGATGAGTCTCGCTTCGGTAGTTGATTATCGGCAGGGCCGCCTTCACTCGCGCGAAGACTCCCCCGCCGACCTGCACCGATGCTTGAGGCCCGATGATTGAGAGTTGCCGCGTTCGCATGGAAGGTGCACTACTACCGAAACCGAGCACACAACAACCACCATTTGGAGGCGGTGGGCAGTGCTCGATGCAGGACGGAACGTAGACAGGGCGATCCCGGTACACAATCCGATCACGATAGACGATTCGGTCCACCGGGACAGGAACGCAGACCCTCTTCTCCACTACCTGCACTCGATCTCGATAGACCGGCACAGGCCGATCCACCGGGACGCAGATCCGCTTTTCGACCGGCACCTCCTTAATGACTTCAACGACTTTCTCATTGTGATTGTGGATGATGACCTCTTCGACATCAACTTCCACTTCAGTGGTAACGGTGACGGGAACGCGCTTTTTCTTGAAGCAGCGTTCCTGCCAGGCGTGGCATTTGGCACCGCCGGGGCAAGCGGCGGAGGCGCCGGGCTCCATAGGTGGATTGGGCGCGCTGCCGGAAGAGCCGGGCGAAGCTTCTGCTGAGGTAGCCAGCGCACAAAGCGCTAGGGCCACGAAACAAAAAAATCGAAGGCATCGCATGAGAGACCTCACTTTCTTGCTTGCTTTGTTTGATTAATCTTTCAATTTGCGTTTAGAGGACATCCTCCAAATTTACAACATATTATCATATATAATAATTGAAGTCAAATTTTTTAAAAAATAAAAAGTCTCTTTTACCTAAGGCTCCTGCCTTCGCATAAAGATATGAAAAGGTGAAGCCGGGGGTAAAATCCTCCTTCGTAATTGCAGAACGGCAGACAAAAAAAAGACCTCAGACGGAGTGCTGTCTGAGGTCAGGGAAGCCGAAGTGAATCGGCGCCCGGTTAGTAGCTGCGGTAGCGCTGGGGTGGAGCGCAGACCGGAGGTTGAGGGCGAGGTTGAGGGCGAGGGTAGTAGTAACCACCGCCTCCAAATAATCCCCCACCGCAAATACTGGAACCACTCGCGTAGTAGTTGTCCCAGTATCCACCACTCGTAAAGCCGTAACCTCCACCGCCACCAAGGAAACCACCGCCACCGTTTGCGACGTTCAGGCTGATAAGGCCCGAAAGATCAATAAACGGAGCGTTGCGACTGCGATCTATATAGCGATTGAAGCTATTGTTGTAACTCGCAGAGGCGCGGGCAGTGGCTGGATTGGCGCACCACTGTGTCGTGGCAGGCTGCTCGCAGTAGACAGCGGCAGGGGTAACACATTGCTCCACCACTTGCTGACCGCCACCTTGGACTGCACCACCGTCCACTACATGGTAGTGATGGTTGTGCTCGTCCACATGGATCACTGAACTGCCGGTAGCGGGAGCCGAGTCATCTTTGACTCGGCCCCAGACTTGACCTTGGAAGTCGATGAAACTTCCGTTGGGCAGTTGCTGAGAAACACTGACTTGACCCTGGGGATTGACTTGGTTGACGGTGTTAACCGTCGCTGTCGAACCCCGCACTCCTTGAATTATTGACTCACGAAGACCTTTGATGATCTCCGGGACCGCTGGCAGGAGAATGATTCCCGCCAAGATTCCAAAAACCCATTTCTGCCATGTGGCCATGATTACCTTTCTGATGCGCCGAGAGAGAATCGGCTGGGGATAAGAAGATTTTCAAGTTTCGGTCACAAGCCTTATTCAGGCTTTTCATTTTATATTATAGCATACTTATAAATTAAAGTCAATATGCCTATTAAAACTTGTCAAATAAGCCTATAAAATAAGGGAAATTTGCACTTTTTCTTTTCTGTAAAAAAGTAAGGTATTATGAGGGATATTTTCTTATATGAAAGATGTCATTGTGTTTGATATTGAGACGAAAAATACCTTTGCGGATGTAGGCGGAGCGCATAATATTGATCGATTAGAGACAAGCTTTGTGGGTGTGTATTCGTACCAACAAGATAAATATTTGTCTTTCTTCGAGGAGGATTTTCCGCAACTGGGACCAATCTTTCAAAACGCGGGAATGGTGATAGGCTTTGCCACCAAGCGGTTTGATCTGCCGGTGATGCGGAAGTATTTCAACTTCAATATCATGGCGCTAAATAACTTAGATCTTCTTGAAGTGATCGAGGCGGCATATGGATCGCGGATCGGGCTTGATATCTTGGCGCAGACTAATCTGGGAGTGGGGAAGACGGGGCATGGCTTGGATGCTATTCGTTACTGGGAAGAGGGAAAGCTTAAAGAACTTCAGGAATATTGTCTGCAGGACGTGAAGGTGACGAAGATGCTTTATGATTTCATTAAAAAAAATGGCTATGTGGCAATACCGAAGAAATATACGAATGAAATTGTGAGGGTGCCGTTAGTCTTACCAAGCTTTGAAGTAAAGGCTAGTCTTTTTTAGTACTCATACTTTGAATTCTTTTGCTCATGTTTCTGCTTAATTTAACATCTTATCTTCCGGCCTTTGATCCAGGATCCAGTACCTTATAAATAAAGAGAAACCCGCATTCAAGATGCGGGAATGTGAAAGAAGGAGAGATGGAGAAGAAGGGCCGGGTAGTAAAGTTTCATTACCAGGAACGGTAGTATCCACCACCAAAGCTATACCCACCACCATAACCCCAACCATATGCAGGGAAGGTGTAGATGGGCGTACCCCAAGGACCATTGAAGATCGGGTACGAAGGATAATGCCCTCCATAGTAGTATGGATATGGCATAGGGTAGGAATAGCAACGGGGATGGTAGTGCCAATAGTCACCCTGATAGGGCGGGCGAAAATGGTAACTGTCCCATCTACTTCCCAATCCCCAAGACAAGAAAATTCCGGACTGAGCCTGAGCTGTATCAGCCACAAGAAACAAGGAAAGCATGCAGAGGATGATGGCTATACTAGCCATTCTCATGCGCCTCAAAAGACTACAGGGAAACTGAAACCGCTCTCGAAAACGACGGCGACCAAACATGATAGTCCTCCAGAAAAAGTGATAGCCTATCACATGAAGATAGGCGGGAATCAAGGTGCGAAGTGCTATATAGCGCTTTTATGGATCTTTGGATAATATACCCTGTTTTCTCCTTTTTTAAAACACAAGGAACCTAGGCTTCTATTACAGATCTTTTTATATATGGTAAAATTTTTTATCATATAGAGCTATTATGCCCAGGACAAAACAAAAAGAAACCAGTAAAAAAGCGGTAAAGGAGATAAAAAAGAAGAAAAAGGCGCGAGAAGAAGAGGATGATGAAGGCAAAGAAGAGATGCCCTGGGTTTCAGCTCACGTAAAAAAGAGCATATCAGGAATAGTACTTATTGGCTTAGCCATCATTTTACTCCTTGCAATGTTTCACCAGGCAGGGCCGGCGGGCGAGACGCTTTTTTCTTTTCTTTATAAAGGATTGGGCTGGGGATATTATGTTTTGCCTTTGGTAGCGCTCGTAGTCTCGGGCTTGTTTCTCACCGCCGCAGAGATGGTGGTCTTGGGGCCATCGCTTGCAGGAGCAGTGGTATTTACCGGGGCATTACTCTCAATGATTGACGTGGCTTTTCCAGATAAGGCGGGGCTATTAGGGCAGGCACTTGGTATGATTGAGGTGCCATTTGGGAATGTGGCGGCGATGGTGGTGGGGTCGGTAGTCCTTGTCTCATCAGCTCTTATGACCCTTAATATACCTCTTAAAATACAATTACCAGGAAAGAAAGCGGCAACTATTGAAGAAGAGCCAGTGGTGACTGGATTACCAGATGAAGCAGAAGAACTTTCTTCAGGGGTACAAGAAAAAGAAAAGAAAGAAGAAGTTAAAAAACCCGAGGAGAAAAAAGAGGTTGAGGTGAAAATTGCCAAGGATAAGATGGAAGCCGTGCCTATTGATGGGCCAAATGTGGCGCCAGTAGCTCTCCTTCATAACTACACTCCCCCACCGCTTAACTTACTCAAAGCAACGATTGAAAAACCTACGGCGGGAGACTTGAAGGCCAATGCAAATATCATCAAGCGGACGCTCGAGAGCTTTGGAATCAATGTAGAGATGGGTGAGATCAATATCGGACCGAAGGTGACCCGCTATACTTTGAAGCCGGCGGAAGGTGTGCGCCTCACGAGGATCACGGCCTTGAATAGTGATCTATCACTCGCGCTCGCAGCACACCCAATCCGTATCGAGGCGCCGATTCCGGGGAAATCGCTCGTCGGGATCGAGGTGCCAAACAAAACAGCGGCGATAGTGCGGCTCGGGTCGCTCATCTCCTATCCGAACTTTATGAAACTTGGGCCTCTTGCACTTCTTATCGGACGAGATGTGAACGGCGAGCCAATTGAGGCAAACATCGAGAAGATGCCTCATTGTCTCATCTCTGGATCGACGGGTTCGGGAAAGTCTATTTTGGTGCACTCGTTTATCATATCGCTACTCTATAAAAATTCGCCGGAGACTTTACGACTCATCATGATTGACCCGAAAAAAGTAGAGCTCTCGGTGTATAATGGTATCCCCCACCTTGCCGCGCCAGTCGTGACCGACAATAAAAAATCAATGAATGTGTTTCGCTGGGCGGTAGCGGAGATGGATCGGCGCTATGAGACACTTATGAGGGCGGGTACGAGAGATATTGGAAGTTACAACAAATCAGCTGAGGAGAAACTGCCATACATAGTACTCATAGTGGATGAACTGGCAGACTTAATGGCCACTTCAGGACGGGAGATCGAAGCGGCAATCGTGCGGCTAGCACAGATGGCGCGGGCGACGGGCATTCACCTCGTGCTCGCCACCCAACGGCCGTCGGTAGAGGTCATCACCGGACTTATTAAAGCTAATATTACGACCAGAATCGCTTTACAGACCGCTTCCCAAATTGACTCACGAACCATTCTCGATAGTGCTGGAGCGGAAAAGCTTTTGGGCGGTGGGGACATGCTTTTTGTATCTTCAACTTCTCCAAAGCCACGAAGAATCCAGGGGGCGTATATTTCTGAAGATGAAATCCGGGAGGTGGCTGAATTTATCAGAGAGCATAATCAGGCAGCGCCAGAAACGCAGGTGAGTATCACTGGGGCAAAGGAGCAGATGAATGCGATGGGTGGGGAAGCAATTGGGGCGCCTACAGGGAGAGATGTAAACTTTGATGATTACGGCGGTGGGAGTGAAGGAAGCGGCGATGACGATGAGATGCTTGATCAGGCGCTCGCGGTGGTCTACGAATCAAAGAAAGCGTCAGCGTCGCTCTTGCAGCGACGATTGAAGGTAGGCTATGCCCGAGCGGCGCGACTACTCGACATCATGGAAGAGAAGGGGGCGATTGGGCCAGGAGAAGGAGCAAAGCCAAGAGAGATTTATTATGATTCGCCAATATACCTCAAGCTAGATATTACTGCTAAGCTTGCTGAAGTTGGAGGTAACGACTCTACTGATGAGGAATAAGCTTGTACTTTTGGAAGATTTCTTAATTTTTTAATAAAAATCCCCGAAAAATTTCGGGGATTTTTATTATTTATTATTCGAGGTTGTAGGTAGGTCGGTCAAAGATTCCAGCATTATTTAAAGGGAGGAGGCGAAGACGGACGACACCAATAATATTTTCATATGGGACTAAGCCCCAAATCCGACTATCGGAGCTGCCAGTGCGATTATCCCCCATAACGAAGATCTGATCATCACCAACAAAGGCATCAGACTTGCCGTTAGTGTACATGCCCTTATCAAGGTAATCTTCTTTTATTTTCTTGTCATTTATCTTCACTTCGCCACTAGAGACGACGACTCGATCACCGCGAACTCCGATTATGCGCTTAATATAATAAATATTAGGAGAGAGAGGAAAGCGGAAGACAATAATATCTCCTCGCTCGGGCTCTTTAAAGCGATAAGTGAGCTCATCCACTAAGACATAGTCGCCATCAAGAAAAGTATGGAGCATGGAAGAACCGGAGACTAAAAAGGGCTGGACGATAAAAGAGCGCATGACAAAAACCATCGCGAGGGCGATGATGATCACCTCGACTACCTCCCAGAGACTAAATATAAACTCACGCATATATATTTTCTGAAAATTATGGGTTTGTATTTTGGTGAATTTTCTTCATTTTTTCTGCGCTATCGAAATGCTGAATCTAGATAAGGACTAAGCTCAAAATAACTTCGCTTTTATGAATTATTTACTTCTATTATTTTTTAATTTCTTTTTGTAAAAATAAAAAACAGGTGTGGTTTTATTGTACCTTATTTTTTTTTCGGGCGGAAAGATATTTTCAGAGAGTGCCTTGAAGGAAGATATTTTTGGAGGATTCACCGGGGTGGGCGACAGGGTCTTTGGAGATGATTATTTTTTTGAAGGTTTGGGTGTCGCGACGGAGGGAGACATCAAGGAAAAAACCATCAATTGAGGAGGCAAGATCTCCTAAAGGGAAAACTTCTCCTCCGTAAGCCTGCTTGAGCCAAGCGCGGTAGACGAAAGAATTATCAAGAGGGGCAAGAGGGGCAAAAATCGTGTAGATCATACTCCCCTCCTTTTCGATAACGCTTGCAAAGCCTTGTGGATAGTCACTTATAGATGAGAAGAGGGGGATAGGAGCAGAGGGGGATTTTTCTGTCTTGAGAGATGGAGATGAAGCGCTTCCCAGCGCTCTTACGCTAAATAAAAAAATAGGGAAGAGAAGGATAAAGAAAAAAGAGAAAGTAGCGCGCATTTTCTCCTTTAGTATAAAATAAAAAAATATAGGTGGGGATAAATACTTTGCATTATACATTTTACAATGCAAAGTATTTTAGATGTTTTTTCTTTGATTTTTATCATATTTCGGGTTATTCTAGTTCTTATCTTTAGTGCAAAGATAAGAGAGCAAGATTTGCATCCGGGCTGTAGTGTAACGGCAGCACGAGTCCTTTGGGAGGATTTAGTCCGAGTTCAAATCTCGGCAGCCCGACTGATAGTAGAGAGTCCCCTTAGCTCAATGGATAGAGCAGCAGCCTTCTAAGCTGTTGATATAGGTTCGATTCCTATAGGGGGCACTAATCTTTTTGGTCTTTTTTTTCGAATGGCGTTGTTGCCTTTTCTGTTTTCTCCCGCAAAGTACTCCTTTGTACATCTTGGTCGTAATGCTCAAAGACGCCTAACCCTTCGGAAAAAAATCCTCAGAAATTTACTAGTTACTCAATGTTTATTCTCCGATTAACTATAAACATGTTCTTTAAAAAAGCTTAACAGTGAAGATATTTATTGGATTGCAGAATATGGCTCGGCGACCATATAGGTCGATTGTAAGCGCGGAACGGGAATTTGATTTTGATACGGCGGACAGAGGGGGTGCTTTTCGATCGTTTGCAGAGAAAGCGCGGCTAGTGATGCTGATCAAACAGAAAAAAGTGAGGGGCTTTTCAGATCCCTCCGGAATTTTTCACTCTCATCATGGAGACGGGATTGGAGGTGATTTTCCCCTGAATGATTAAGCCTTTCAAAAAACTTTTATTAAAAAACCGGTGGAGACCGGTTTTTTTTGTTTATTAGGGGAGGCGGAGGAGCTCCATCTCAGCAGGACCAGCAGCAGGACCAGCAGCAGGACCAGCAGAACCAGCAGCAGAACCAGCAGAACCAGCAGCAGAACCAGCAGCAGGACCAGCAGAACCAGCAGAACCAGCAGGATCAGGAGTGGCTTCTAATAGAGGTTCCTCTGGGCAATCTTCTGGATTAAGTGAAACAAAATTTTCTAGATCTGTGGAAACAGGAAATCCCTCTGCTTGAGGATTAATTAATGGTTTTGAGGATGAGATGAGGACGAGACCAATGACGAGGACGCCAAAGACTACCCAGAAGATAGTGTTACCTCCAGCTTGATTTAATAAAGGTGTTTTTTTCATATAAATGATAGTCTTTGAGAAAAGATTTATGTATTATTTATTATTGTATACCGCTCCCCGACTAACACAAGGGGTACATGGGGAAAACTCTATAAAAAGAAAAACAAGAAAGAAGAAATTAGAGAACATAGAAAGAAAAGGGAGATCAATTTGGTGTGCCTCTATTAGGGGGAAGTCTGGATCCTAAATCCCACTTTCGCTAGTAAGCTACAGCGAAGCGAGGCAAGGTCGAGATGACCACATAAATAAAAAAATACATATATCCTTTTCCACGTGGCCTATGGCAGTCACTTATAGAAAGAGTCGAAGGATTCAAGGGTCCTTATGGCGCGTTGATTAAGATCGTTGATAACGCGGATTTCACTATTTACGGCCTCAAGGAGACTTTTGACCCGAGCGGCGTCGATGGTCTTCCCTTCAAACTTTTCTTCGAGAGTCTGAAAGAGATCTGAAAGCAGGCCATGGTAGGTGATGAGGTGATTAACGAGAGAGACTTCGGAACCGATGGCTTCAATAGCAAGGGAGCGGGCGCGGCTCGGGCTAATCTGTTCGAGATAAATAGACATCGTATTTAAGTGGCTAGAAAGAAGAAGAGCTTCCTTACGAGCATCTTCATTGCGCTTTAATTCAAGTCTCACGAGCTCGAGGGCTTTGGTATATTGCTTCTTTTCGTCGAAGTGACCAATCTGCTCGAGTCCGGCAAGAGCCTGATTAGAAAGAAAAACAATTTTTTTACTGACGAGCGAGCCATCTTCGCGAGCTTGCTGGAATTCTGGAGGGAGATTTTTCCCTTCAACGATTGGCCGGAGATAAAAATTACCGGCCAAAGCCGCTAATACTAGAGCTATAAGAACACCAAAGATAATCCGGGAATTCATTATGTACCGGATATTCTGGATAAAATAGATAGAAAAAGCAAGGGCAAATACTCCTTGCTTTTTCTATTTTAAAATTCTTATCTAAATTACTTAGAAACCACAACAAAAACATTTGGGGCGACTTCTTTGTAGTATCTAGCATCTTTTAGAGTGACATCTATCTTGTAGTCTTCTATCTGCTCGGTGCGCTTCATAGCAACGCTTTGCTTTTCATTCACGGAGATGCTGCTGCTCATGTAAATAATAAAAGCGGCGGCGCAGGCGGCGGTGGCGTAGATACCAGCTTGGGTGGCGCCAAAGTGGAGGGATTCAAAGAAAAATTGGGAACGCGGATGATCAAGTGGCTCTTCATAAAGGCGAGCGCGAGTACGAGAAAGGAAGCCTTCAGAAGGCTTAATCTCTTTGGCTTTATCAAATAAATTATGGATTCGTTCTTTGGTCATATGTAAAATATTTTATTTACTCGACTAATTTACGGAGAGCTTTTAAGGCGCGGTGCTGAAGGACGCGGACGGCACCCAGACTCTTACCTAATGAATGAGCTACTTCTTCATTTGAGAGATCTTCTACAAAACGAAGAAGGATGATGTTTTGATAATCTTCGGGAAGTTTTTTTAAAAGGTTTTTTAGTTTGTCGGCTTCAATCTTTGTCTCCATGGTTTTTACAAAATCAGTGGAGGTAAGCTCGGGACGCTCCTCAAGCTCTTCGTCGATTGAGATATCGCTCTTTTTAGACCGGTAGAAATCAATGACTTTATTGCGAGCGATCTCATAAAGCCAGCTAGAAACCAGAAAACCCTCATCATGATACCGCGGAATGGCTCGCAAAGCGGCCAAAAATACCTCCTGGGTGATTTCTTCGGCGGTTGCGCGATTAGCAGTCTTGAAATAGATAAAACGGTAAATACGAGGCAGATTATGCTCGTAAATAGCTGCAAAAGCGTCTTTATCTCCAAGTCTTGCCCGACGGACTAGCTCTTTGTCAAGATCTTCCATTAATTTATAACGATATACTTATGTTTATGTTACCCTGGCTTATTTCTGTCAATTTTTTACTAGATAACAAGATTAAAAAAATATAAATGAGAAAGAAAAACTTTGAGCGGGCGAGGAGAATCGAACTCCCACCTCAACCTTGGAAGGGTCGTGTACTACCACTATACGACGCCCGCTTTATAGCTCATAAATGTAATCTATTTTTTTAATTTTGAAAAGAAAAAACCCAGTGGGAGGCTGGGAGTGGGGGGAAGTGCAACGGATGCGTTCTTTATTTTAGGAATCCATATCTCGGCACTTGAAGATCAAAAAGAGAGAAAAAAGGAGAATGAAAGAATCATCATCACTATACTCATCTATCCCTCACCCTGAAAATCTGGGTTTTCAATAATTAGTATTTTTATACCACGAAAGCTTCTTTTTAGTCAAAGATTAGTATTTACTTGCTTTTTTCAGCGAGATTGTAAAAAATTGATGAGAAGAAAAGGTCGAAGACCTAAACACTTCAGATTATGAAATTGCAGTTTTTTAAATTTCATAACGCGAATAAATAAAATTATGAAAAAGTCAGGATTAGTGGAAGCGATGATGAACGCGACCGGCATGAGTAAGAAAGATTCCACCTTGGCCGTGGACACTCTCTTTGACACTATTGTGAAGACTATGGGTAAGGGTGAAGACGTCGTTGTCTCGGGCTTTGGTACCTTTAAGGTATATAAGCGAGCCGAGCGTATGGGCCGTAACCCAGCCACCGGTGAGCAGATCAAAATCGCCGCCGCTATTAAGCCTAAGTTCCGAGCCGGTAAGCTTCTCAAAGAAGCAGTTAAATAAATCTAGTAAATAAAAAATCCGAGAGAAATTTTCTCGGATTTTTTATTTACTAGAAAGCTTTTCTTTTTGGCGAATTTTCCCGTTTTTTCTCCAGAAAGTCCTCATATGCCCAGCTCTTAGTATGCTCCAGGCCTTTCCTCAAAAATAAATCGTAGACTCTATCTAAGATTACTTCGCGTGGAGAGCGCAATGCCTAAGAGAATTATTCTACAATAAAGATTAAAACTAACGGGCGATTTCAGTTGCTCTAAGCTCTCTTATAACATTCACCTTGATTTCTCCGGGGAAGGTCATTTCGGAGCGGATGCGGTCGGCGACGTTTTTGGCAAGCTCAAGGGCACCAAAGTCATCAATACGCTCAGGGGTGACAAAGATACGAACTTCCCGGCCTCCAGAGATAGCATATGCGGTCTTGACCCCTGGGAAGGAGAGGGCAATGCGCTCGAGATCTCCTAGGCGCTTCAGATACATTTCTGAGGAGTCGCGGCGCGCGCCAGGGCGGCCGCCAGAGAGAGCGTCAACGGCGGTGACAATAAAGGCTTCGGGGGTGGCGTGTGGATAATCATTGTGATGAGCTTCCATAGCCTGAATAACCCGGCGATCAACGCCAGCTTTTTCGAGAATTTTGCGACCAAGCTCAATATGTGTCCCCTCTACTTCATGATCGATGGCTTTACCAATGTCGTGGACGAGCGCGCCTTTTTTGGCGATCATCACATCGGCGCCAATTTCTTTGGCGATCATGCCGGCCAAGTGCGCCATCTCTACCGAGTGATGCAAAACATTTTGGCCGTAGCTTGTGCGGAAGTGAAGCTGGCCTAAGAGCTTCACAATCTCTTTGGGGAAATCAACGATACCGAGCTCGTAGACAGCTTCTTCACCAAACTCCATAATTCTCTTTTCGAGCTCACCTCGTGCTTCCTCAACCTTTTCCTCAATCTTCGCGGGCTGGATGCGGCCATCGCGAATGAGCTTATCAAGAGCGAGGCGAGCGATCTCACGGCGAATAGGATCGAAGGAAGAGATGGTAATGCTCTCGGGACTCTCATCAAAGATGAAATCAACGCCGGTCAGACGCTCGAGAGTCTTCACATTTCTCCCTTCACGGCCAATAATCTTGCCTTTGAACTCCTCGCTTTTTAGGGTGAAGACGCAGGTGGAGAGCTCTGTGATGTGCGAGCGGGAATAGCGCTCGAGGGCGGTCGTAATGATCTCGCCGGCTTTTTTCTCAATCTCTTCCCGACGCTCTCGCTCAAGGCGAGAGAGAGTCTCGGCCAGGCTTGCGGCGTTTTCTTTGCGGACACGATCAAAGAGGAGGTCCTTGGCCTCAACTTTACTAAGCTGAGCAACTGACTCTAAACGGGCAATAACTTCATTTTCTTTTTCTTTCAGCGCTTCTTTTTCAGTCTCATTTTTTTTATCACGATCAATTAGAACGGATTCTTTGACCCGGAGATCTTCATCGCGCCGATCAAGACTTTTGTCTTTTTCTAAGAGACGAGATTCGAAGGCGGAGAGTTTTTCCTGCCGATCGGATTCTTCTTTTTTTATCTTTTCAAAAAGAGTGGAAGATTTTTCCTTGGCTTCAAGGATGACTTTTTGGGCTTCAAGATCAGCGATATCACGGAGCTTTTTCCATTCGAGCTCTTCCTGATCTTTAGATCGAAGCGCTTCGCGGCGGCGAAAGGCGAGAATAAGAGCGGCGGAAAAGAGTGCGCCCAAGAGAGCAGCAATAAGGGGTGGCATAGTAGTTAAAAATAGACATTTGATATTAACGATTTTTTCTATCAATTAAGAGCTGGTCTTTTTCGATAACTTTCTATTTTTTTATTTCCCGGAGAATACCTAGGATCTATAGCCCTTAGAGAATTGAGAGTATTAGGTGTCTACGAGCTTATTTTTAGTATGCTCCGGCGCTTACTCACAAGAAAAAACAAAATTTCCTCGAAAAATCCTGTGCTTTTTATTGGGTATTAGTGAAATCAAGCCTTCCTTACTACATAATATAATAGAAACTATAATAGAAGTAATGACTCGGTTTAAGAAGATAGTAGGTAGTCAAGAGTAAAATGTCAAAGAAAAAAGTTTGTCTTATTATTACTGATGGCTGGGGGGAGGGAGAACGAGATCAGACGAATCCCATCATGACAGCTAAACTCCCAAATATGGAGATCATCCGAAGCCATTATAGGGGCGGGGCGCTCCAGGCCTCGGGGATTGCCGTGGGTCTACCTTGGGGCGAAGTAGGCAATAGCGAGGTAGGGCACCTAACACTCGGCGCTGGTAAAATTCTCTATCAGCACTACCCCCGAATTTCGATTGCGATTGAGACGGGCGATTTTGCGAAAAATCCGGTACTCCGAGAGACGCTGACCAAAGCTCGGCAGAGTGGGCGACTGCACCTTATCGGTCTCTTGTCACAAGGGCATGTGCATGCGTCGCTTGAGCACCTCATACAGCTCATTGAGGTCGCGGGGAAAGAGGGAGGGATAGAGATATATTTACATTTATTTGCGGATGGGAAAGATAGCGCTCCAAGATCTTTTTTAGAATTATATGAACGGCTTTTACCAACGATGCAAAAGCACGGAGCAAGGATGGGAAGTATCGGGGGACGGGTGTTTGGTCTCGATCGAGATCGGCACTTTGATCGGACAAAGGAAATGTACGAGGCGATCATTGGGAATAAAAAACTGGTGGCAGAGGAGGGAGAGGAGCGGGAGAGGATCAGGACGTATATCGAGGCACAGTATGCCCAAGGGCTCAATGATGATCAATTACTACCAGCGATGTTCTTTATGGAGGGGGCGGTGCGAGCTCACGATGCCGTACTTTTTTTTAATTATCGAGAGGATAGTATCCGGCAGATAGCGAGTTGTTTCTCAAGTACAGATCTTGCCGGACAGAGTTTTTATCCAGATTTTGTAAAGGAAGAAAAGGTGGAAGTGATCCTTGCTACTATGACTGAATACGCGGCAGGGATCACACCGCTCATCATTTTTCCACCCGAACGAGTAGAGGAGCCGCTCGGAAAAGTGATATCGAGGGCAGGACTCAATCAACTGCGAATTGCTGAGACGGAGAAATATGCTCACGTGACGTATTTTTTTAACGGACTCACTGAGGCGCCGGAACCAAATGAATATCGAGTCCTCATCCCCTCTTCCTCTACTGCCCATCATAATGAGCATCCGGAGATGCGGGCGCGAGAGATTAGCGAACGAGTGATTGCGACGATTGAGGAGGGAGCGATGGATTTTATCTTGGTAAACTTTGCGAACGCGGACATGATTGCACACACGGGCGACTTTGCCGCGGCGGTCAAGGCGCTCGAAGTGCTCGACACAGAGATCGCAAGAATCGCAAGCGCGGCGCTAACACGAGGAGTGACCACGATCATTACTTCGGATCATGGGAATGTGGAGCGAATGATGGATCCAATCACGGGGATTCCGGAAACGAAGCATAATGCATCGGAGGTGCATTTTTATTTAGTCGGGTCGGAGTGGGAGCGAAGCTTAGAAGAAAGGAGGAGATGGAGAGCAGAGGAGAGACTATCCGTGATTGGGCTTTTATCAGATGTGGCACCGACCATACTTCAGATACTAGGGATAAAGAAACCAGATAATATGACGGGAGAAAGTCTAGTCTCTCGAATTAACTAATATCCCTGACTTCTATTCACTCATAAAGTTGTAAAACTGATTGATTGTATTTTTTATCATAAGAAGTTTAGAGGTAGTGAAGGTTTATTCAAAAAATCTGCATTTAATACGCGATATGAAATTTTTAAAGAATTAACCTAGCAGAGAAAAGGAAAAGATCATAGAATGTGAAAGATGAAAAAGATGGTGGAGGGTTTTCGAGAAAATTTGCAGGTGTTTATGCGGCGGGCGGGGTATGCCTATGACAGGCAGAAAGGGGCGGAGACGAGCTTCGTGCGACGACTCTCCAGAATGGAGTATCCGAAGTTTCATATGTATACGCGGGTGGCCGAAGGGAAACTTTTTCTTTCTCTTCACCTGGATCAGAAGCGACCAAGCTATGAGGGGGCGTCAGTACATAGTGGGGATTATGATAGTTCTTTAGTTGAGCAAGAATTAGAGCGTGTTGCAAGATTACTTGAGTAGCGCTCATGCTTTTGCCTTATTTTCATTATTTTTTTCTCCGGAAAATCTTCATAGACTTTCCTAGTAGCTCTTAGTTTACTTTCAAAAAGAAGAACGAAACTAAGCTCAAAACTACTTCGCTTAGGCCTTTAAGATACAATATAAAAAAAATTATTTTTAATGAATTATAATTAGTTAGCTATGATTCGGTTATTGGGGACAGTGTTAATTCATTTTTTGTTACTACTTGTACTGATGAGGTGGCTCTCGGGGTTTTTTCTTACAGGGAGGCTATGGGAGATTGGACTTTTAGCGGTGCTTTTTACTTTTATCAATAGAGGGTTGCGGCCGATCATGACCATGCTTCTCACGCCTTTTTACTATCTAACCTTTGGAATTTTGGGAGTGGCAATAAATGGCGGAGTGTTTTTGATTCTTGACTTTTATTCCAAAAACATTACCATTAGTAGCTATCAATCACTTCTCTATGCGGCGCTCGCTCTAGGAGCGACGAATCTTGTCCTTGAGATCTTGCCGTAAATACCAAATATGAATTTCATTCTTACTTTTGCTCAGATCGCGGTCTCGGTCATTCTTATCATTCTTGTCCTTCTTCAGGAGCGAGGAAGCGGATTGGGTGGGGCGTTTGGCGGCTCGGAGGCTCCTGGTTTTTACCAGGCCCGACGCGGCTTGGAGAAAGTGGTGTTTACTTCGACGATCATATTGACAGTGGTTTTTGTAGCGCTTGCGTTTGTCAACCTCGTTAATTAATTTATTTCACATATTTTTATCTTTTAGTTCGTTTTGCAGAGGCGAACTTCTTTTCTCAACGTGTTTCATCTCCTTTCTACAACAATGCGACACCTCACCCCACTCGAGCGTAGGGTGATCTTTGGGACGGGAGTGACGGCTATCTTAGCACTCCTCTTTATTCTTATCTCCGGATATTTTCATATTACTTATGAAGCCCCACGAGAGGGAGGGAGTTTTACTGAGGGAGTGGTGGGACAACCAGTATTTATTAATCCCCTTTTAGGGAGTGGGGCTCAAGCGGATCGAGATCTTATTGAAATCATCTTTCCTGGACTTTCGACTATCACGGAGACGATTGATATTTCAGAAAATGGAAAAAATTATTTAGTAAAACTTAAGAAAGGAGCAAGATTTTCTGATGGGGCGCCGATCACCGCTAAAGATCTCATCTTTACCGTGAAGACGATGCAAAATCCAGACGCAAATCATACGGAACGAAGCCGGTGGCATAATGTGGCAGTAGAAAAAATTAATGAGGATGAAGCACGTTTTAGTCTCGGGACTACTAAACCATATTTTCTTGAGATTCTCCAGGATTTACGAGTAGCCCCAGCGCATGTCTTTGAAAGTATTCCGGTACCTAATCTCCGGCTATCAAGCTATAATCTTTCCCCTATCGGTTATGGCCCATACACAGTAAAAGAGGTGGTTACTGAAAAGGATGGCTTCATCAAAGAGGTGAGGCTTGCAGTTAATAAGGCATTTGCAGAGCGAAAGCCAAATATCACTGATTTTTCTTTCCGATATTACACAAGTGAGATGGAGGCAATTGCCGCTTTCCAGCGACGAGAGATTGATGGCTATGGAACTTATAACCCGCAAGCAGAAAAAGAAATTACCGTTGATCAAGAAAGTTTTGCTATCACGATGCCGCGATCATTTGCGCTCTTTTTTAATCAGGTAAAAAATCCGGTCCTACAAAATGTGAATGTACGGAAGGCATTATTATTTGCAACAAACAGAGAAGAAATTGTTGAAAAGATTTTCCAGAATTCAGCGCGAGTAAGCGTGGGACCGATCGGGGCAAATGTAAAAGGTTTTTTGAAAGGTTTGGAAAAGCAGGAATTTTCTCTTGAGCAAGCCAACAAACTCCTTGATGAAGCGGGCTTTAAAAAGGACGAAAAAAATGGCAGAATGAAAGTAGAAGGTAAGACGCTTACACGCTTACAACTCACTATTACCTACCCGGAAATAGGATTCCTGAAAGAAACAGTAGAGCTCCTTGCAAAGAATTATCAAGCAATTGGCTTTGAAGTGGCCTTGCGGCCGATCGAATCTCAGAAGATACTTGCGGAGATAATAAAACCAAGAGAGTACGAGGCACTGCTCTATGGAATAGAGATGAGAAAAAATCCTGATCTTCTCCCTTTCTTTCATTCGGATAATAGAGTGCATCCAGGATCAAACCTGGCTCTCTATAGTAATCCACAGGTAGATACGCTTCTTACCTCACTTAAAAATGATACAAACGAAAAGCGACGAGAGGAAAAACTCAAGCAAGTCCAAGAAAATATTCAAAAAGACTTGCCGGTACTCTTTCTCTTTTCCCCAGATTTCTACTACTTTATGAATAAAAGCACCATTCCTTCACTTTCCTTCTTTATTCAGGAACCACGGGAACGATTTTCTCGGGTAGCGGATTGGTATCAAAAAACAGCAAGAGTTTTTCAAAAATGAGCATTACATAAACAAACAGCCCCCATGGCGAAATGGCAGACGCGCAAGTTTCAGGTACTTGTGGGAGAAATCCTGTAGAGGTTCAAGTCCTCTTGGGGGCACAAAATTCTTGGTCTTTTTCATCGATTCCTTTGTTCCTTCCTCTTTTTCTCCCGCGGAGTACTCCTTATGTACACCTTAGTCGCAAAAGAGAAAGCGCCTCGGACTCGATGAAAAATCCTCAAGAATTTTCCGAATACCACATTTCTAGCGGCTTCGGAGAAAAATTCTTAATGAACATCATTAGAAATAAAAAGTAAAAAAATATTACAAAAAATAAAAAATTATAAAAACAATAATGGAACATAAAAACAACAGAAGGTCGTTTTCTCGGGATCGGGAAAATGGCGTAAAAGAAAGAGTGGCACCACCTCAAGATGGCAAGAAGCGAATGCGTTTTGCCCCTTTGGGTGGTTTTGAAGAAATCGGTCGGAACATGTGCTTTTTTGAGTATGATGACGAAATTGTAATCATTGACGCAGGTCTCCAATTTCCCGAGGAAACGACGCCGGGTATCGACTTTATCATTCCAAACGTCAATTACCTGGAACGCAACAAGCACAAAATCCGGGCGCTCATTATTACCCACGGCCACTATGATCACACAGGCGCTATCCCCTACGTCTTGCCGAAGCTCGGCAATCCGACGGTCTACATGGCGCCAATTACCAAAGAAATGGTGGCGAAGCGCCATGAAGAATTCCGGAACTTACCAAAACTCGACGCAATGGTGGTGAATCCGGGCGATAAAGTGTCATTTGGAAAATATTTCCAAGCAGAGTTTTTTACGCTTGATCACACAGTACCGGATACGATTGGGACAATTCTTAAGACGCCGATTGGCAATATCGTCCACTTTACCGACTTTAAGATTGATTACGACCATGATGATAATCCGATAGGGCTTGATGACTTCGAGCGGATTGGGAAGATGGGAGTGCACACTCTTCTCATCGACAGTACGAACGCGGATATCCCCGGTAAGACCGTGTCGGAGCGGCTCGTGGAAAAGAATTTAGAAATACTTTTTGATGAAGCGTCAGGAAGAATTATCGTCTCGACATTTGCTTCGCTCCTTACCCGCTTGCGTGAAATGATTAAGATCGCTATTAAACTGAAACGAAAAGTCTTTATTGACGGCTACTCAATGAAGACGAATATTCAGATCGCCCAAAACATGGGTTATATGAAATTCCCCAAGGATACGATTATCCCGATTGAGGAGATTAATAAATATAAGGATGAAAAAGTAATCATTTTCTGTACAGGCGCCCAAGGACAATCAAATGCTTCGCTCATGCGGATTGCAAACGGCGAGCATAAAATACTACAGACTAAACCAGGCGACACTTTCGTCCTATCATCCTCAATTATTCCAGGTAATGAGCGGGGGGTGCAGAATTTGAAGGACAATCTTACTCGGCAGGGAGCGAGAGTCTTTCAGTCAAAGGATATTGATATTCACTCTTCCGGACACGCGCCGGCGGATGAACTTATAAGTGCGATCAAACTTATCAAGCCAAAGTTTATGATTCCGACTCATGGCTACTTCTTTAAGCGAGCGGCGAATAGAGAGCTAGCGGTAAAATGCGGAATCCCTAAAGATAATGTCTTACTTCTCGATAATGGACACGTGGCGGAGCTCGAAGAAAACAAAGCAATGATTACCGGCGAGACGATCGATAGCTACTACGTGATGGTGGATGGCCTCGGCGTAGGAGACGTCGGTGAAGTGGTGCTACGAGATCGCATCCTTCTCTCTCAGGAAGGAATGCTCGTGATCATTGCGACGATTGACAAGCACAATGGCCGCCTCCTTAAAAATCCAGATATTATTTCCCGCGGCTTTATTTATCTCAAAGAAAGTAAGGAGATGATGGATGAGATCCGACGCAAGATCCGATCAGTGATGGAGCGGGTGCAAGGACAAGATCCGGAGTCGGATTATGTGAAGACAGTAATTCGCGAACAGATTGGTTCCTTTTTATTTAAAAAAACCAAACGAAGGCCAATGATATTGCCCGTAGTGATTGAGGTATAAGCTTAATTAACTCAATCAAAAAATAACTTTTACTTTTGGTTTTTTTAAGCGCTTGTCTTTTTTCCCTCTGACATTGTCGAAAGCTCCTTTTGCTCGTCAACATACCGATTATGTATGCCTCCTCGCAATACTTGCTTTCTCCTCGTCATAGGGACAAAAATTCTGCGCGAGGAGGAGGGCATCTTATGAACTTCGTAATGCCAGAGAAAAATCCTTATTTGATGATGGAGGGGATAGTTGATACAATCGAAGGTAATTGTATGAAGTATAGGGTGTTGTCGGGGATACAGCCGACGGGGAGACTGCATATAGGGAATTATTTAGGGGCACTGACTAATTTCGTCCAACTGCAGGAGGAGGCAAATCATGAATGTTTGTTTATGGTAGCAGATCTGCATTCACTCACGCAGAGCTACACGCCAGAAGAGAAACGGGCGGAAATTATGGATCTCATGACCACCTTTCTCGCGGCCGGACTTGACCCTCTCCGATCTACGCTTTTTCGACAATCCCGGATTAGTGAACAGTCGGAGCTCTATTGGCTCCTCTCAACCATCACCTACTTTGGCGAGCTGTCGCGAATGACGCAGTACAAAGACAAGGTGAGTCGACAGGAGGAAAATATTAACTCGGCTCTTTTTACCTATCCGGTCCTCATGGCGGCGGATATTCTCCTCTATGACACCGAGGTGGTGCCGGTAGGTGAGGACCAGGTACAGCACCTAGAGCTCACGCGGGACTTGGCCCGACGATTTAATAATCGGTTTGGACAATTATTTATAGAACCGAAGGCACTGATGACTCAAGCCACAAGAGTCATGAGTCTCGATGATCCGACACGAAAGATGAGCAAGTCACTGCCGGGCGGGTGTCTTTTTATCGATGACACGCCGGAGATTATTCACGATAAAGTAGGGAAAGCGGTAACAGATTCGGATCGAGAAATTCGCTACGACGAGGAAAAGAAACCGGGAATTAGCAATCTTCTCACTATTCTTTCGGGGCTTACTCAAAAAGAGATTATAACACTCGAAAAAGAAGCGGCGGGGATGAGTTATGGGGATTTTAAAAAAATGGCGGCCGAAACTATTAGCAACGCCCTTCTCCTTTACCGTGAAGCAAAAGGAGAATGGGGTCATAAGCAAAAACAGGTAGAGGAAATATTTCAGGCAGGAGAGGAAAAAGCGAGAAAGATAGCGGATAAAAAAATACGGGAAGTGAAGAGAGTAATTGGACTTTTATAACATTAAAAAACGGTGAAAGCCGTTTTTTAATGTTATTTTATTCCGAGCCAGAGGCGGTAGTTGTCGAGGAGGAGTTCGTCGTTCGCTTTAACTCCGGCTACTTTACGGAATTCTATTGTGGCCGCGCCGACTGATTTCTTTAAAGACTTGCTCGACTTCATAAGATCGACCAGGTAGTCGTCACCAGTCGCATACAGGATAATTTGATCTTTGGGCGAAAAACCGGCCTCTTGGCGAAGACCTTGGACAAGACGGGAAATTTCACGGAGGTAACCTTCGCGCTTCAGTTTTTCGGTGAGCTTAGTATCAAGCACAACCTCTTCCTTAAGATCCGCGGAAAAAATAATTTTCTTCACATTTACCTCGTCGCGAAGGATATCGAGGAGGGCTGTTTCATCTTTTTTATTAAAAGGAGATTTTTTTATCTTTAGCGACAAAGAAGAGAGAGGTTGGCGGACTTTGAGAGCAGCCTTTTGCCGAGCGGAGAGACCAGAGGAAGCATAATCGCGGATGAGACCCATAGACTTCACGAGCTCTTTATTAAAAAGGGTTTTATCCCCTACTGGATAGTCGAGGAAATGGACGGACTCGGGATCGGAGTCTTTTTTCAAAGCTTGATATAATGCTTCGCTTATGAAGGGAGTGAAGGGCGCCATGAGTTTTACGAGGGTAAGGAGAGACCGGTAAAGGACGGCGGAGGCGATGCGATGATCGTTTTTTATCGGCTGTTGGAAGCGTTTGCGGGAGCGGCGAATGTACCAACGAGAAAGATCGTCGATCAAAGCGTCAATCACTTTCGTGGCTTCGTGAACGTCATATTTTTCAAGAAGTTTAGTCATTTCACCACTCGCTGACTCAAAGCGGGCAAGGATCCAGCGATCAAGAATATTTGTGAGTTTTTCCTTTTTCCAATCAATCTCGATATTTTTCAGGGCGTAGGTATCATAGAAAACAAAAGAGTTATAAAGGGTGGTCATGATGCGATTCCCCACTTTGCCAAGATCAGTCTCATCAAAACGCTTAGCTTCACCGGGCGGATTGATGGAATAGAGATAAAAACGAAGAGCGTCGACACCATACTTATCACTGAGCTCCCAGGGGCTAACCACATTCCCTTTTGACTTACTCATCTTCTCGCCGTTTTTATCGAGGATAAGACCAACAGAAATTACGTTTTTGAAAGGAGCCGGCTTTTTGAGAAGAGTAGCGATAGAAAGAAGGGTATAAAACCAGCCACGGGTCTGGTCCATCGCTTCGCAGATGTAGTCGGCGGGATACTGCTCGCCGGAATTAATAAGAGATTTATTTTCAAAAGGATAGTGCCAGGAAGCGAGAGGCATGCTTCCAGAGTCAAACCAGATGTCCGCGACTTCGCGGATGCGGTGAGCGGTCTTACCACAGAGATCACATACGAGAGGGACATCATCAATGAAGGGCCTGTGAAGATCAAGGGCACCCACCTCATTAAAAGGAAGATTAACGTGAGACAAAAGACGAACTTCACCAGTCTTGATCTTCGAAAAAGATTTTACCTCGGTCTCAGGCGTGCCGGCGCAGGCAGTCTCGAGCATGAGAAGCGGATTGCCGTGACTGACTAAAAGGATATTTTCATTCTTATATTTTTTATTAATGTCTTTTAGAAGATCAATCACGCGGCGCCGGACGTCATTAAAGCTTTCGCCTTGTGGCGGTCGCTTTTCAAACCGCTCTTCGTAGGAGGAAAAATAATTCCATATTTCCTTGGCATAGCGGCCATTGAAGTAGCCATGATCATGTTCAATCAGCCGATCATCAAACATGACTTTTATATTTTCTCCTAGGACTGACTGGACTAGTTCTGTCGTCTCTTTAGTGCGTATGTAAGGAGAGGAGATAATGAGAGAGATTTTTTTGGAACGAAGTTTTTTGGCGGCTATCAGGACTTCTTTTTTTCCTTTTTCGGATAAAACGGCGCTTTTTTCAAATTCATTACCAACCGGACCGGCGCTAAAAGTATCAGTAATATTATGTGTAGCCTCACCATGACGCATGAAATAGACGGAGTTTTTGGTGGGAGAATTTTTTTCTAGGTCGGCGAGACTCCCGATAACCTGATATGAATTACATTCCTTGCATTCCCAGATGGGAAGCGGGGTGCCCCAGTAACGGTCCCGGCTGATGGCCCAATCTTTAGCGTCTTTGATCCAGTTGCCAAAACGCCCCTCCTTCACATAGTCGGGGTACCAATTGATTTTTTTATTTCGCTTCACGAGCTCCTTGCGAAGCCGGCTCATCTCGATAAACCAGGAGCGGCGAGCCATGTAAAGGAGTGGGGAGGAACAGCGCCAGCAGTGCGGATATTCGTGGTCGATCGTAGCGCGATAGAAAAGAAGATGACGCTCCTTCAAATCAGTGAGGATATCTTTATCAGCATCTTTGATCCACTTTCCCTTGCCCGGATAATCACCAAAAAGATGGCCATCATCTCCAACGTGAAAAGGAATATCTTCAAATCCCCTCTCTTTCATAAGATTGAAGTCGTCCTCACCATAGGCGGGAGCGATATGAACAAAACCGGTGCCATCTTCGCCAGAGACAAATGGAGCGGCAAGGACAATGTGAATACCTTTATTTTTATATGGTGGGGAATATTTGAGGCCGACAAGATCTTTGCCGGAGACAGAACCTATTTCTTCAATAGAATTTTTACTAAAGAATGATGGCTTATATATGGAGTAGATAATTTCCGTACCCCCAAACTCATCGGTTATTTTCCATCGCTTGTAGGTGAGATCAGGATTAATGGCGACGGCGGCGTTGCTTGGAAGAGTCCAGGGAGTAGTGGTCCAGATGAGGAGAGACTCATCTTTTTTGCCAATGAGCGGAAAGCGAACAAAGACAGAAGGGTCTTGGACCTTGCGGTAAACACCGGGCTGGCCAAGCTCATGAGAAGAGAGCGGGGTGGCACAGCGGGCACAGTATGGGATGACTTTATAGGATTTTTTCAGGAGACCTTGGTCATCAATCTGCTTAAAAATCCACCAGAGAGATTCAAGGTAGGAATTTTCGTAGGTGACGTAGGCGGAGTCGAAGTCGAGCCAGAAGCCGATCCGCTCGGTGAGATTTTCCCACTCTTCCTTATACTTCCAGACGGACTCTTTAGCAACTTTATTGAAGGCGGCGATGCCATACTCTTCGATCGCCTGCTTATTTTTGAGGCCGAGGGTCTTTTCAGCTTCAATCTCGACAGGAAGACCCTGAGTGTCCCAACCGGCGCGGCGGAGCACATAGTAACCCCGCATAGCCCGGAAGCGGAGGATAATGTCTTTGTAAGCGCGAGCAAGGACGTGATGAACGCCGGGGCGGCCATTGGCAGTTGGAGGACCTTCATAAAAAACAAAGTTTTTGCCTTTCTTGTGGCTTTTTTCTCGGAGAGCAAGGGACTTTTTAAAAATATCTCGTTCGCGCCAAAAAGTGAGCACTTTTTGCTCAACTTCGGGCAGATGAAAACCTTTATCCCCTTTCAACATTCTTTGCAGTTTAGCTAAAAAAAGCCTTTTTAGCAAAGGAAATTATTTAAAAAAGAGAGCGGGGAGAATTTTTTTTGGGAGCGGAAACAGTGCTTGCCGAGACCGATTTTTCTACTTCGTTAGCCGCGTGACGGAAATTACAATAATTACACTCTCGAGAAGCTTTAGGGACAGAGTCGGTATCAAGACATTTCTTTGCAGCAAGGAGAGCATCGGAAATCCAGGAGTCATCGCCTTTGTATGGGATGATCTTGATAGTAAATTCAAGTTTGGCGTCGAAGGCTTCTTTATCGGTTTCGCCATTGCAGTAGACAAAGAAACCAGTCGAGGCGACAGAAAAACCATTTTTACGGAAAAGCCACTGATACACCTCCATCTGCCGCTTGTAGCTGATCTGCCAGTCGGCATCGAGACTTACCTCCCCATCTTTAGCAGTGGATTTGTAGTCAACGATAATCAAATCACCATTTGATGATTGCCAGACATCATCCACACCACCATAAAAAAGAAAATTAGAGGCCTTGTCGTAATAGCGAATACCGCCACCTAAAGAGTCTCGCCAAGCATCAAGATCTTCGTGAGCGAAGGGAATGGCGTCGAGGCCGTAAGCGGCCATGAGAGGATGCGGGTTCCCAGCCGTGCGATGAATGTCGAATTCTTTCTTTAGAAGTTTATCGACGGCACTGTTTAGGGTAAAGGGAAAACTGGGTGGACGGCCGACGCCGAGCCGACGATCGAGATAGAAGCAACGGGCGCATTCGAGGAAGAGATCAATTTTTGAACGACTGAGTTTAAACGGTTCTTTATTATCAGGACTATAAAGACCTTTCGTTTTTAATGGAATGTAATATTTAGACATACAAATAATAGGCTTTCCTATTATATCAGAAATAAAAATGCCACAACCGGTAAGGTTGTGACGGGAAAAGGGTTGAGGGAGATTTAGCTATGAATCTGAAGGAGTTTCAGGTTTCTTTACAACAAAATGTTTGCAACCTTCGGGATCGCGATGAGGAGCTACCTAGATATGCGGAACATACATGAGAGGCTTGAGACTCATCTCTTTCAGGATTTTAATCCGACCGCCTTTCATCAAGGAGTAGAAGATCTTCCTTGGCCTTGTAAAATTTCCGAGCGTCTCAGAGCCACCTTTCTCTCTCTTAAAGCAAAGGGAAGCTTGATCATAAGGAACTGCACCATAAAGATTAATGGCCTCATAACTTCTTCTCTTCCACACTTAAATCACGGCTTCATCTCAAGCAAGGGAGAAATCTATTTGTTCGTAAGAAAGATCGTACCAACATAGTCGGAGTGATGAGCGTGAAGAAAAGAGAGAGTCGACTGAGGGAGAAATTTGCCGATCTTCAAAGAAAGAATTTCCTGAAGCGGGATCAGAATGAGAGCGGAGGCAAAGAGATCAGAGAGTTCGCCTCGCTCTTAAAAACGAGAATTCTGTCAGTTAGTCTGGTTTTCACAGACATGGTCCATTTCCATTATAAAACAAAAATGTGAGGTGCTTTCGTTCTAATTGATTAGCTTAGAACATACCCCCTGAGAGAGCAGTGAAAATAGTTTTCATATTTTTACCTTAACGCTTCTCAAGAGTGAGAGAAATCAAAATGATTGTTCGATGTATAAAGTACTCTTTATTTATTTTATTGTTAATTATTTTATGGGGCGGATATTTAGTATAAACTCTTTTATTTTTAGTGTGGAAGTGAGGGGAATCGAACCCCTGTCCGGATGATTTTTTTGATAATGTCTACGAGTGTAGTTGATCTAGCACTATTCTTTTATCTAAGGATCAACAGAAAAATAAAAGAAGGAGATAGACTATTTTGTCACACTACCCCATCTATCAGAGAGAAGCGTCAAGCGACATGTATAAGACCGACAAATCCCCTATGAAGCCTCGGGGGTCGATCGTGGAGACTAAAATTGCCCCACTAGATTACCAGCTTAGGCAAAAGCGAAAGCGGGCATCCGAGAAACGTTATTGTCGTTTACTCTGTTTACCTAGGATTAAAAAGGATAGGCACCTTTACTCGCTATTTTCAAAATACAGCAACCGTCAAAGCCGAGCACACTCCCAAAGAATATCGCTTTTTATTTAAATAGATTCCAGATCTAGTCCGAAATGAAAGAGAAAGCGACTTTTTTATTATATCACTAATTGCTTATAAAAGTCAATATCCGTAGAGGCTCGAAAAAACAACTTTTCTGCCTCTAGGCGAGGCGGTGAGAGATATCTCGAGTAATATCTTTCTTTTTAATGGACTCACGTTTGTCATGAAGCTTCTTGCTTCTTGCAAGAGCAAACTCTATCTTTACTAAGCCGCGAATAAGAAAGATATTCAAAGGAATAATTGAGTAGTGTTTTTCTTTCACCGCTCCTATCAACTTCTTTAATTCTTCTTTTTTTACAAGAAGAGAGATGGGGCGCTTTGTGTCTTTCTTCTCATTATTTTTATTAGGTTGGTAAGGAGAGATATCACAGTTTATGAGTTGCACTGATCCATCTTTTATAGAGACGAACGTGGAAGCCAGAGAAACTCGGCCGAGCTTTACAGACTTCACCTCCTCCCCTTTTAGGACAAGGCCGGCTACATAATGATCTAAAAGCTCGTAGTCAAAGGAAGCGCGACGGTTCGTTGCGATTATTTTCTTAGGTAACTGGGATCTAGGGCTAATCGAATTCATTGCTTATAAGAACAATAGCAGGAAAACTAGAGGATTTACCATAATACACATAATTCTTTTGACTTGAGGGAATAATTTTTGTATAGTCTAGCCATTAATAATCATACTCGAATCAATCATCAGATAACCGCAAAGGAACTCCTCGTAATTGATGATGGAGGGGAATCTTTAGGCGTCTTACCGCTTCCTGAAGCGCTCAGAATAGCCAAGGAAAAGGGTCTTGATCTTATTGAAATTGCTCCAACAGCCACTCCCCCAGTAGGCAAGATTACAAGCTACGACAAGTATCGCTACCAGCAGGAAAAGAAGCTTAAAAAACAAAAGAGCCAACAGAAGGATCAAGAGACGAAAGAAGTCCAGATCTCGGTAAAAGAGGCGCTGAATGATATGAAAAATAAAGTCATTCGGATTGATGAATTTTTTACTAAAGGTCATCCGGTACAGATAGTACTCGTCATGCGAGGACGGGAAAAGGCTAATAAGGACTTTGCAATGCGGAAGCTTGACGAATTTCTTAAAATGGTTAATAATTACCGAATTATTAGTGATAAAAAGTTTGGCGGTAAAGGTATCATCGTCCAGATCCAGAAAAGATAAAATAATGAAAAAGTCAGTTAGTAAAAGAATAAAAGTTACCGGATCCGGTAAACTTATTCGTCGGAAAATGGCCCAAGGCCACTTTCGCTCCAAGAAAAGCGGAAATAAGCGTAGAGCCAAGGGAAATACCCTGAATGTCGAAGGAAAAGACTTAGTGAAACATTTTAATAACTATCTCGTACGAAAATAATATGACCAGAGTAAAGAATGGCATTATCGCCAGAAAAAAGAGAACTAATATCCTCAAATATACCAAAGGTTTCCGTTGGGGAAGAAAGAGCAAAGAGAAGGCGGCAAAGGAAGCTTTAAAACACGCTTTTACCTACATGTTTCGTGGACGGAAGGAGAGAAAGCGAGTCTTCCGCTCAAAGTGGCAGACCAAGATCAATGCGGCTTCGCGAATGGAAGGAGTAAAATATAGCGATCTTATTAAAATGTTGAAGGAGAAGGATGTGAAGATGAATAGAAAAATGCTTTCTCTTATTGCTGAAACTGATTCCGTGGTATTTCAAAAAATAGTTGCGGCTGTAAAATAAACAAAAAAACAGAGGAATAGGAAAACAATTCCTTTGTTTTTTTATTATACTTATTAGTAATGATTCGGGGAGATAAAAAAATAATTTATCATGATTTTTTGATCTGAGTAGCGAGTTTCTGAGTCGTATTTTTTTATATAAAAAACAGCGTTTTTGATCTTATTGTCATGGAGGTCATGGATAAAACTCTGTGAGTTTTGGATCTTCTTATCGCTATTACATTACCTACCAATGAGACGGGATAAGTATCCTCACCATACTTCGAGCATACCACTCCCCTCTTTCTTTTTTTATGGCTTATTTTCTTTATTTCTTAGCGATCGTAACTACCATCATCTTTTCCAATTGACGGAGATTCTTTTTCCTTTTTTCCGTTTATTTCATTATGAATAAAATCAGCGGCTCGCTTTAGGATAGCCTGACGGACTTTGAACCGAGAAAGCTGTTTTCTAGCTTCAGCTAGCGTAAACCAACCGTAGCCTTCATGCTCGTCGGAGAGTTTAATTTCTCTCTTTGGAGTCTCGGCTAGATAAAAAATAATAATCTTAAACACCCGTTCTTTGTCACGGGAATAAGGAAATTTTTCGTAGGCGCGGTGAAAGTCTCTCTTTATAATGAGATCGCTAGCTCGAAGACCAGTCTCTTCTCGGACTTCGCGAAAGGCGGTCTCAAGACTATTCTCTTGAGTTTCCATTCGACCGCGGGGCATATCCCACGCGTTTCGCCCCCGATAAAGAAGAAGGAATTTTAGCCCCTCTTCTGTGTGCCGAAAGACGATGAAGCCGGCAGAGATAATCCGGCGAACGTTATTAGTATCTTTTCTTCTTTCAACGCGCCGTCTTCGATTGAATCCGGAAATATCTCGGCGCATAGTGTTTTTTCTTTCCAAAAACTTTATTGTTTTTGGCGTCGGGAAAATCTTTCTTTTTCTATCCTCCGACACTCGTTTCTTCTACGAGATTTTTATTGGACTTTATTAATATACCATAACGACACTTCTTAAGCAAGAAGCTATCTACGGGGAAGAAAAATGTCTTTTTTTGAACGATTAGGAAAAATAATTCGAGGGACATAAAAAAGAATGGCAGCAGAAAGAAGAGAAAGAGCAGAACAAATAATAAAAAGGGTCGAAAAACCCAGCGTCTCGGCGATGATACCAGAGATAAGGCCGGAGACACCAGTTGAGAGAGCAATAATTGAATTATCAAGAGACCAGTCAAAAGCTTCTTTTCCTTTATCTAGATGCCGAGCGAAGATGCCATACCAACCAGCATTATACATTCCGAAGGCAATAGCACGAAGACATGAGAGAAGAAAAAGCTGAGGAATATTAGCAACAAAAATAAAAGCGAGAGAAGTGCCGGAGATCACTAGTAGCCCAAAAATCATAACCAGGAAGTCATCTTTTTCGTTCTTTGTCGCGTCAATAAAATGAGCGATCGGAAGCTGAATCAAAGCGCGGGAAACAAGATAGAGAGCAGTGGAGATGCCAACGGTGATGAGAGTGGCACCCGGAATTTTTTCTATAATAAAAATTGAGAAAAGCGGATCAATAAGACCCCAGCCAGAAAAAACCATAAGATCAGCGAGAATAAAAAAACGAACAAGGTCGTTAATTTTATTTTTTTTCAGAAAGGCGGCCATTACTTTAGGTGAAAATATCCTGGGCGAGCTCAAGAGAGAGGGACTTTACCGCATAGAAAAGATCCTTAGGGTATATGTAATTAGCTTTTCGGCCTTCGGCTATTTCCTTGGCTTTTATAACGACCATCTCTATAAAAGCAATTTTTGCAGCGCTATCTTCTTTATCTTCCGGCTTTCGATCTTTAATTTTCATAATTACTGCCGCCAGATAATCTTTTACAGACAACCCTTCTCGCCCTAACGCTTTGTATTCTTCGGGATTTTCAAGAATTTGGCGGATAAACCAGAAGTAATAATGGCCTCCAATAAAAGCACTCTTTTCCCAAGCCTTCTCAATAACTAAAAAAGAGCTGGGGGTAAGGTAATTAGCAAGGTTTACTTTTTTAGCAGACGGGATGTGGTAGAGAGGCTCTTCCCCATGATTAAGATGAAGACAGCGATCCAGAAGAAAAAGAGAGAAAAAAATTCCGATGATATTTAAAAATTTTAATTCGGAAAAAAGAGCGATGACAGTGCTAGAGACTAAAGCGCCATAAAAAACATAGACACAGAAGCGGACAAGAAAGCGGCCGAAGGCGCCCATCATTAGACGATCACTACTAAAGTAATACCTCATAGAAAAAACGGAGGATGAGATACAGAGGAATCATCGACCAGAGACAATAAAAAAAGAAAAGGAGAATTGAGACGCAAAAACGAGAAGCACTTCCTGAAGGGAAGCGGTCAATTATGCGTCGGAGAATGATAAAAGTATGGCCATACCAGTGATGAAAGAACCCAAAAATCCTGAATACAAAACTCCGAATGAGAAAAATACCAACTAAGTAAAGACTCATAACTTTCTTTAGTTTACCCCACCTGGGGAAAATATCCTAGATAATTTGCTATTTCTACTAGGAAAACCGAAGAGAAAACAATAAGAGTGAAAGCGAGAGCGGGAGAAAATTGATACTTTTTATGCTTCAGGTACATGCAGCCGATGAAAAAACCTTCACAGGAGCCTAGGATACCACCAGCAAAACCAACTAATCCTAAAAAGTCTTTAAAACCCAGATAAAAGAAAAATATGGGCAACGTGGCAATAAGAAAAAAGCGGAGGAGAGGACGGAATTTGAAATCGAGTTTTAAAACATCGTTTATTTCATATCCAAAAAGAACATATGAACTCCACATATTGCACCAACCCAAAGCCGCAATGATAACAAAAATAACAAGAGGGAAAGATGTGGTAAGACCAGTGATGGTATCACTTGAAACGATCGGGCTTCCGATCACTACTGCATAGGAGAAGATAAGATATGCTAGAGCTACAATGCATAAACCCTTACCAATTGCCGCTTTCGTAAGATAAAGACGTTTATTAACCACTCTTAAAATTTCAGCGATGGCAACGCGCCCATTTAAGGCAAAAAGCATTGGCCCTAAAAAAAGGAAGAGGCGCGAGAAAGGCAGTTGAATCTCCACAGGGAAATAAGTTGCGGGATTTACAAGTGAGAGAGAGAAAAAAAAGATAAGGAAAATTACACTTACTTTTCCAAAAGCAATAACAAACTCTAATTCTTCTAATCGGCGAAGAGAAATGAAGATTAATGGAGTGGCTAAAATATAGAGATATGTCCAATTAAAAGGATTGCCCGGGATAATTACAGAGAGAAATTTTTCTCCAAGGACAAGATAAATCATAAGACCAATAATCATCTGAAAAACAGAGATACAGAAAGCGATAATACTCCCCTCTCGGCCGAAGTAGCGATGAGCTAGGCTAATAATATTTCCCGAATCAACATTATTTTTAAGGAGCTCGGCATAAAAGAACGAGGAAGAGAGCATGGTAATGAAAGCGATGAGGAGAAGAAGAAGAGAAAATAAAAAACCAATTTGACTTACAATATAGGGCAGTGAAAAAATACCAGCGCCAATCAAGGAGCTAACCATGATTGAAGTGGGCAATACCTTATCCTTTACGAAAGGAGTCATTTACTCTCGGATTTTTTCTTCATCAATCATCCCAATCACTAAACGAAGAAGCTCTTTTGGATCACTAGAAAAAACGGTCTTACCTAATCCTCGATGGAGCTCTTTCAGCCAGGACTGAATATGATCGGCGGCGCCACCAGAACCTTCTAAGACGCCAGCGGGTTTATTATCTTCAAAGCCGATAGTGAATTCATTGAGCGTGCCTACGCGACCGCAGATCGTGATGATGGCGTCGGCGGAACGAGTAAGAAGGAGATTGCGACCGGAGTAATCAAAACCAGTATAGATAATCATATCATGGTAGTCGATAGGAAGGCGGTAAGACTTGATATGGGCGGCTTCGGAGGTGGCTGGAGAAATACCAACAACAAATCCACCTTCGCTTTTAGCACCTTTGGCAGCCCAATAAGGGGTGCCAGTGGTGGCGCCGGTCACTAAGACAATACCGGCTTTGGCAATCTCTCGACCAATAAGCTCAGCATTTTTTAAGGCTTCGGCGCTGCAGTGACCAGTCTCCGCGGCACCGGAGACACAGATCTTATATTTACTGCGATTCACTTCCCGAATTACTTTTTTGAGAGATGGGAGACCTTTGGTAGAAGGCATGATAATAAATGGAAATATTTTACTTAGATAATATCACGGACTTCATTTTCTTTGGGGATAATAGCATCAAGAGCAAGTTCATCTCTAATCTTTACTGCGAGAGCAACACCACTCAAAGCCTCTCCTTGGACAATAAATACTTGGCGCATACCCTGACTCTGGGGCTTTAACCATGCAAGAAGCTGGGCTTGATCGGCGTGAGCGCTATAGCCGCTCGTTGCTACTACTTTGGCCTGAATAGATACTTCCTCACCTTGGATTTTAATGGATTTTTTTCCTTCTAAAATAGCGCGGCCAATAGAACCAATTCCTTGATAGCCGACAATGAAGAGAAATGTTCGAGGATTATTGAGATAGAGTTTTTCATGACGGAGGATCCGGCCGCCATGAGACATACCAGAACCAGCAATAATTACTTTAGGATTCGGAGCAGTGTCAATTCTTTTTGAATCTTCACTAGAAAATGATTTATGGAGACCAGAAAAACTAAAGAGCGATCCATCGGAGGATTTTAACATCTGCGTTTCGCCGCTCCAATATTTCTTAAAGCGCTTGTAGACTTCGGTAAGCTTTAAGGCAAGAGGGCTATCGACATACACCGGGACGCGAGGCACTCTTCCCTCTTCAAAGAGCTGATCTATTTCAAATAAGAGTTGCTGGGTGCGTTCCATAGCGAAGGACGGAATAAGGAGAACACCCTTACTCAGAACCACATCTTCGATAACGTCCTCAATTATTTCGCGGCGGGAAAGAGAATTTTCGTGGAGGCGATCGCCATATGCGGATTCGATCAAGCAGTAGTCACAATAGGGAAGGGAATCTTTGCTACCGATAAGTGGAGCGGGGCTATTACCCAGATCTCCAGAAAAGACGATCCTTTTTTTCCCATCGGTCACAAGAATAAAAGAAGAGCCAAGAATGTGGCCGGCATTATAAAAAGTGATAGAAAACTCTCCAATCGTGAAAGTCTTGTAATACTCCACGGCTTGCCAGTGATCCATGGCTTTATAAATATTGGATTCTGTATAAAGCTCACCGAGGCCGCGACGAAGACCATCTTCATTAATAAGACGCATAGAATCAAAGAGGAGGATTTCAGAAAACTCCCGGCAGGGTTCGGTGGAAAAAATCTTGGCACGAAAATTACCACGAGAAAGTCGCGGAAGAAGGCCTATGTGATCAATATGAGAGTGAGTGATTAGAACCGCATCAAGGGATTCGGGTGGAAAAGGGAAAGGATTCCAGTTTTTTATTTCTGTCTCGGCGCTGCCTTGACGGAGGCCACAGTCGATTAGGATTTTGGTTGCTGTACCTTCGAGAAGATAGCAGGCACCAGTGACCTCGCCGGCTCCTCCAATAAATCTGAGTTTCATCTCCTTAATTTTACCATGAGCTATTTTAGGCGCTTGTCTTTTTTTCCTCTGACGCATGTCTAAGCTTTCGTTTGCTCGTCAACATACTGATTATGTATACCTCCTGCTAATACTTACTTATTTTCGTTCACTTTATCTTTTTTTATTCATTCTTAAATAAAGCTTTGATTTTTTCTTTTAAAGCCTACTATTCCTAGCGGAGACTCATCATAGGGACAAAAAATCATGCGCGGAGCTGAAACGATTATCCTTATTAAATAAAATTTTCAGTGAAACAAAAACTATTTTTTGAAAAAGTCGTGGATAATTTGATGGTCGCTCCAGGGGATTTTTTTACCATTTTTTACCCGGATCCAGGGTTCGCTGCCTTTACCAGTCACGAGGACAACGTCACCTTTTTTCGCTTCTTTAAGGGCAAAGAGAATTGCCTCTTTACGGTCTTCGATTATTCGGACGTGGTCTTTTTTCTCGATGACCTCAAGGGCACCGGCATTAATTTCTTCCATGATGGCACGAGGATCTTCATCAAAAGGATCTTCATTCGTGATCACGACAGTATTAGCAAACGTAGCGGCTACTTTACCAATTTCTTTTCGCTTCCAACGATCCCGACCACCACCGGCGGCACCGATTACTACTAGAATATTTTTTTTCGCCTGTTCCTCTCCAGCTACTAAAGCGGCCCAGAGAGAATCTGGGGTGTGGGCATAATCTACAAAGACCTTGAAATCTTTATTAAAGACAAGATCCATCCGGCCAGAGACTCCAGGAAAACTTGCGGTGGCTTCTTCGATAAGGGATTCATTAATATCAAAGGCGTGAGCGACACTCGTAGCCGCGCCGATATTACACTTATTATGCTCACCAAAGAGCTGGCTTTCTAGATCGCTTTTTTCAAAAATAAAAGCTTGGCCTCCCGCGGCGAGAAGAAACTTGGAGGAAAAATAGTCATTTTTGTTTATGAAAAATTTGGTAGAGGAATTTTCTTTTTTGGCCCGGCGGAAAAAAGAGAGTTTGGCGTCTTTATATTTTTCAAAAGAACCATGAGACTCAATGTGTTCTTTAGTAAGATTTAGAAAGACCGCTCCAGAAAAGTGGAGGAAATAATTACGAAAGAAACGGACACCTTCGGAAGTGACTTCGACGAAGACATATTCTACGCCGGCGCGCTTGGCGCGAGCGAGAAATTTTTGGAGAAAAAATCGGCCGGGCATGGAATTACCCAGAAGATTTTTTTCACACTGATCCTCTATGCAGATATCGGAGGAAGTAACCATGGCGGAGGGGTGGCCGGCATATTCAAAGATATGCTTAAGAAGGGAGATGGTAGTAGTCTTGCCTTTCGTACCCGTGACACCGATCACGACGAGGTCCTTGCCAGGGAAGCCATAGAGGATGGCGGAGCCAAGCGCCCACGCGTAATGATAGAGACTAATGAGGCCGGTCTTGCGAGCGATTTTGCGCAAAAAGTTTATGAGGATCATTGTTTTTTAAGAAGCTTTAAGGCGGACTTTAAGCGGATTTGGAGGGTGTCGCCGGTAATTTTTTCTTTATTTTCACTAAGGAGTTTCTTTATATCAAAGCGGCTGTAACCTAGGCCAGAAAGCACTTCTTCGAGCTCAAGATCGTTTTCAAGAGAGGTGACGGAGGCTTGCTCTCCGAGATGCTCGAGACGACCGCGAAGCTCGAGAATAATGCGCTCGGCGGTCTTCTTTCCGATGCCGGAGGCGCGGGTGAGAAGCTCAACTCTCTCGCTCACAATCGCGCCAACAAGCTCATCGACGCTCGAGATAGACATTATCCCCTGCGCGCTTTTGGGACCAACGCCATTTACCGAGATGAGCTTTTCAAAAAAAGCGAGTTCATAGTCTTCGAGAAAGCCATAGAGGTCAAGGGCATCATCTTTTACGGCAAGATAGGTATAGAGCGTGGTTTCGGAAAGGGCGGAGGAGCGTAAAAAGTCGGCGGTGCGCTTGGGAATGAAAACTTTATAGCCGACACCGGAGACATTTATAACGGCGTAGGAATCGGTTATTTTTGTTATTTTACCAGAAAGACTATAGATCATTATTATGACTAACTTTACTGGAAAATAATTAGAAATTAAAGGAAGCTTGATTTTTTAGAGAAAGATGTTTATTATATTGGACAAATGCCAAATACACGAACAGCGAAAAAGAATATCCGGAAAAATAAGACCCGGAGAGAGCATAATGACAGCCAGCGGAAGGTCTTGAAAGACTTAATCCGAGAAGTGCGCAAGAGTACAGCTTCTTCTAAGAAAGATGAGGCTTTAAAGAACTTGCCAATAGTCTATAAGAAGCTCGATAAGGCGGCGAAGACGAATCTTATTAAGAAGAATAAGGCGGCAAGATTGAAATCTCGTCTGACTAAGGCTATTTCGAAGATTAAGTAAAAGAGTTCAGACTTTCGTTTTTCCCCGCACCTTGTGTGCGGGTTTTTTGTTTCTATAAAATGGCTTTAAGGAGGGAGAGGGAGTGATCGGTCTTACCGAGCTTGATTAGGACGTCTTCGTGGGCGAAAAAGCTTTTTGGGAGACCACCTTTTTGATAGGCGAGGAGATTGAAGACTTTGGCGGCGTCTTCTTTTTTTAATAGCTTGTAAAGGGTGGCGAGGCGGCTGCGAGGAGAGCGGGCACTGGGGCGGAGGCTGAATATTTGGTTAAAAAGGCCGGCGGTATCAAGCTCATAATTACCGAGAGAGGCGCCAAGGGAGAGCTTATCAAGCTCGGTCACGAGACCCCAAGGGTCGCCCACAAAATAGGTGGCAAGAGTCCTCTCTATCCCCTTCTTTGGCTCTACTCCTCTTTTTTTCATCTCGCGGAGAACATAATCAAGCCAGGCTTTGCCTTCGGGGATCTCGTAGCTTTTTACCACCACTGGCTTTTCTAAGAGGAAGGATAATTTTTTATCAGGAGCGGCTTCGCTTACTAGAATCAGGATGAGCTTAGGGTCATCAATCGCTTGCTTGAATATAGGAATAAGAAGCGCGTCTTTTTTGAGGGCAAAGGGCTCGCGAAGGATAAGAGCCCGCGGAGCGCTGAAGAGGGATTGGCTCCGGGCATGAGAGAGAAGCTCGGACTCGAGATCGGTATTTTTGTCGTCAAAGAAGTTGATGGTGAGGGGGTTGCCGTGGCGGCGCTTAAACTCCGAGACTATGACTTGGAGGTTTTCCTCTTTTTTATAAGAGTCGGTGCCGTAGAGAAGGAAAATCATATTAAGTAAGAACTAGATTCCGGCTCGGAGTCCGGAATGATCATTATCTTTTTGGTTTTTGGCATTTGAGACAGAAGAAGGCAGAGCGGGCGCCGATCTTTTTTCTCATAATAATAGTACCGCAAACCATACAAGGAAGCTTTTCTCGGCCATAGATCTGGATTTTATTACCAAAGAATCCCCTTTCTCCGTTTGGGCGGCGATAATCATCAAGAGAGGTACCGCCGAGATTGACTCCCACTGTAAGAATCTCAGCGAGCTTACTATGGAGGCGCTTTAGGAGCGCTGGAGAAATTTGAGAAGACACGGTCTCCGGATGAATGCCGGAAAGAAAAAGGGATTCGTTCACATAAATATTTCCCGGGCCGGAGATGACGGTCTGATCGAGGAGGATTTGGTAGATCTTTTTCTTGCGAGCGCGGATACGATCACTGAATACTTTAGAATCAACTATAAGAACGTCGGGACCGAGAGAGGTGAGATCTTTTCCAGCAGCAACACTATCAGCCTTGCCAAATTTAACATTCCCAAATTTTCTAAGATCAGAAAAGCCGAGCATCGGCCCTTTATCAAAGGAGAGGATGAAGTGAATATAGCTATTCACCCGCTCTTTAATAACGGCAGGTGAGATGGGCTCAACGCCTTTTTTGCCTATCCGCCACTTCCCTAGAAGGAGATGGCCGGTCATCTTCATATGGACGAGAAGGACATGACCTCCACTTAAAGAAAAGAGGATGTTTTTCCCTTGGCGAGTGATTCCTTCGATCTTTAAGCCTTTGGTCTTAGCGATGGATTTGAATTTAGGCACATCAAACCAGACGGAGGTAATTTTCCGGCCGATGAGAATTCTTTTTAGGTCACGGACAGTGGTTTCAACTTCGGGAAGCTCGGGCATTGCCCTGGAATTATAAGGCTAAGGGCAACTTAATCAAGAAGGTGGTGCCTCGGCCGAGGATGGAAGTAAAAGAGATTGTACCACCATGGCGCTCAATGATATTTTTGGCTAAATAGAGGCCGAGTCCGCTGCCGGTAGTTTCCGCTTTGACTACGCTTGGAGCTCGGAAAAATTTAGTAAAGATTTTTTTCTGATCTTCATCAGAGATACCCACGCCAGTGTCTTTGATAGCGACTTCAATGTACTTATTATCGGGAGTAGGTCTAGCTCCAACCCAGACCTCGCCATTTTTCACATTGTACTTAATCGCATTATCGATCAAGGAGGCAAAGCAGAGACCAAGCTGAGTACTGTTCCCTTTTATAAGCACTTTATCTTCAATAGCTTTTTTAAAGTAGAGTCTCACGCCAAATTCCCGACTAATGAGCTCGGCGTCTAAAAGAATTTTTTCTAAGAAAGGAATAAGATCAAACTCGGCAAACTCGTAGCCGAAACGACCCTCATCAATCTCGGCGGCACGAAGGAGATCATTGATGATCTTTAAGAGATTTTGCGTAGCAGTCTTGGCTATCATAGCGATTTCCTTGTCAGCGGGATTCCCTAAAGCGGAGATAAGAGAATCAATAGCCCAACTGACGGCAATCGTAGGCGTCCGAAGTTGGTGAGCGGCAATGGCAATAAAGTCACTCTTTGCCCGGCTCAAGGCCACGGTCTCCGTGCTATCACTCACCACCTTCACAAAACCCCAGAGTCTTCCCTCTCCATCACGAATCTCGCTCGTCACAACTCTCAGATTTCTTTGCGGATTTTCTAAGGAAAGCTCAAGAATTTGTGGGAAAACTCCTGGATCAGAATGTCGGATAACGCTTGGTGCCAAAGAGATATACATAACCTCGGCAAAGAGCCTAGAAGGAAAATTCTTTGCAATATCAAGAGAAAAAATCTTACCAACAAGATCTTCTTTTTTAATGGAAAAAATTTTTTCGGCGGTGGAGTTTACAGAAAGAATGGTAAAATCCGGCGCATAGACAATGGCGGCGTTTACATCGAGCGCTTCAAGAAGAGAGAGAAGAGCACCTTTTTCAAAGCTCCAAGGAGGGGAAGGGGGGGATTTTTTAGAAAAAAAACTCATGTGGAGTTAATTATTTACATAGATTCCTAATCCTACTTACGCTGAAGCTTCAGCGGAGCACAGCGAGTCCGGAATGAAAAAAACTAGTTCACCTTGTATTGTACCAGATTATTACGAGAGATCAGACCAGCGTTTTCCTTTAGCTACATCTACTTTTAGAGGAACAGAAAGAGAGAGGACGCTTTCCATAATTTTTATTAGATCAGGAATCACTAAATCTATCTTGCTGTCTTTTATTTCAAAAAGAAGTTCATCGTGAATAGAAAGAAGAAGTTTTACTGAGCTGTTGGCATGGTACTTTTCCCAAAACTTAATCATGGCGAGCTTGATGACATCAGCACCAAGACTTTGGACCGGCATATTAATAGCGGCTCGGCGAGCATTATTTGCCAAGAAAGAATTTCTTGAAGCCAGGTCAGGAAGGAAACGTTTACGACCATGAATATTCTCGGTATAACCGACTTGCAAGGCTTGCATCACAATATCTTCTTCATAGTTTTTAATGGCGCTGAAATTTTTGAAATATTCTTTAATGAATGCTTCGGCTTCCTTGCGGGTGACGCCAGCTTGTTTACTAAAAGCAACGCTGCCCATGCCATAGATAATGCCAAAGTTTAAAGTCTTCGCCATCCCGCGCATTCTATCATCTACTTCTTGCAGGGGAATTTTGAATATCTTAGAGGCGGTAAGGCGATGAATATCTATGCCTTTCTTGAAAGCAGCAATCATCGTCTCATCCCCTGAAAGACTAGCGATTAAGCGAAGTTCGATTTGAGAATAATCGAGGGAGACAAAAGTAAAGCCATCGCTAGGAATAAACACCTGCTTCACTACTGGAGGAATATTTTGCATGTTAGGGTCGTGGGAACTGAAGCGGCCAGTAGCGGCGCCCATCTGATTAAAAACCGCATGAATGCGCTCGGGAGCAGAAAGGAGTTTACTTACGTACGTGCCTTCTATTTTTATAAGCTCTCGGGATTTAAGGAGATGCTCGACGATGGGGTGGGCAGCCTTAAGACTCACTAAAGTTTCATAATCGGTGGAGGAGGTGCCGGATTTACTGTTTTTTTTCAACGGCTTTAAGCCGAGATTAGTAAAAAGGATATCTGCAACCTGCTTGGGAGAATTAAGATTAAATTCCCCACCAGCTAAGGCAAAAATCTCCTTGGTTTCTTTAGCAATCTCATCTTTTAATTCTTTAGCGAGCGAAGCAAGACGACTATGATCGAGACGAATGCCGGTCGCTGACATGTCTTTTAAAATCGGGAATAAAGGCACTTCAATTTCTTCGTACACTTTCCACAGAGAAAGAGTGCGAAGCCTTTCCTCCGCTTCTTCTAAAGAAAGAGACTCTGGATGATCGGGGTTTAAAAGCCAATTAGCTATTTTTTGTTTTTCTTCTTCAAACATTTATTTGAATATAGAATTTAATCTGTAAAAGACAACTTATTTTCAAGACTAATGAAATCGAGTTCATGAAAAAAGGTACCGAGAGCTGCCTTATCAAGTGGATAATTTTTAAGATTCTCTAAAGATAAAGAGAGTGGGACATCTTTTCTTATAGTAGCAAGTTCTTTAGTAATAAAAGCGGATTCTTTACCAACTTCGAGTTTCTTACTGATTTTTTCCGGAATTTCCCAGAGATTTTCGTATACTTTTTCTAAGGATCCATATTTAAGGATGAGTGGGACGGCGGTCTTATCCCCTATTCCTTTTACACCAGGAAGATTATCGGAAGAGTCCCCTAGAAGACCTTTAAGATCAGGGATGGCTTTCGGGGCGACACCTAAGTGACTGACTACGGAAGATTCATTATATAAATCGCTGTCCGAAATACCTTTTTTTAAAAATTTAACCAGCACTTTATCGTCCTTAATAAGCTGAAGAAGATCTTTGTCGCCAGAGAAAATAATCTGAATAAGATTCGGCTCGGAGAGAAATTTTTCAGTAACACTCCCTAAAACATCATCAGCTTCAAAACCCTCAGCAGAAAGGATGGGGATACGGAAAATCTCGAGAAGTTTGCGTACGAGCGGAATTTGAGAAATCAGATCATTCGGCGGAGTGGGACGGTGAATCTTATACTGATCATAGAGCTTATCCCGGAAAGTAGGGGCAGGGAGATCAAAGGCGGCGGCTAAATAATCAGGGTGCTGTTCTTTGCGAATTTTAAGGAGGAGATTGGCGAGGCCGAAGACGACATTTACGACGCGGCCATCTTTGGTACTTAAGGGCGGCAGGGCGAAGAAGAAGCGAAAGACTAGGCCGAAAGTATCTATTAAAATAAGAGTCTTTTTCATGGGGTTAAGCTTGTATTTTTGGAATATTTTGAATTTTTTTACTGTGTTCCGTACTCACAGACTTTTAGAGCATGCTCCGTTCGGTACTCGTAAAGAAAATCCAAACTCTTCTCAAAAATCCTGCGCATGTGTGATGCAACGATTTTTAAATACCTCCTCTAATTTAAACTTGTCTAAAAATGTAGCGAATTAAGGAAGTTGAATAACTGTGAAGATTCGGGAGTCGGGGTGGGGGCCGGGGGTGCAACGGATTTCCACTCGGTCTTTGGGGAGAATTTCTTCTATTTTATCAGCCCACTCAATAATACAGATATTTTTAGGGTCGGCCAATTCTTTTTTAAAGTGAAGAGGCTTGAGTTCTTCAAGGGACTCTAGACGGTAACAATCCATGTGCAGGTATATACGGTCGCCGACTGGATATTTTTTAAAGATAATAAAGGTAGGGCTCGTGACCTCGTCTTTTACTCCAGCTCTGTAGAGAAGGGATTTAGCAAGAGTGGTCTTACCGGAACCAAGGTCACCAATAAGTGCGTAGATACGAGCGGGAAATTCGGAGAGGATTTCCCCGGCAATTACATCAGTGTCAGAAAGAGAATCAGAGTGGAAATTTTTTATCATGTGGGAAGTATTTATTTAATGAAGCGATTTTCTTTCTCGGGAAGACCAAGGTGGTGATAGGCGGCGTCGGTCGCAATCCTTCCAGAAGGGGTACGGATAAGAAATCCAAGAGAAATAAGGAAAGGCTCATAGACGTCTTCGATATTTCCCACGTCATCGTTCAAGGCGGCGGCAAGAGAATTAACGCCGACGGGCCCGCCATTGAAATTAGAGATAATAAGCTCGATGAGACGCCGGTCCATAGGCTCGAGGCCAATAGAATCAATATCAAGAACTTCAAGAGTTTTTCTTACTACTTCTTTATTAATTATGGAATGGTTATGGACCTCGGCGTAGTCACGGACGCGCTTTAAGAGCCGGTTGGCAACGCGAGGAGTAGCTCGGGAAGCAAGTGCAAGCTCATGAATAGCCTCAGGGTCGATAGATAAGGAAAGAGTCTCAGCGGAGCGAGCGATAATCCGCTCAATATCAGTAAGTTCGTAAAAATCGAGTTTGAAGCTGGCGCCAAAGCGAGAACGGAGTGGCCCGGAGACAAGATGGGGCTTGGTCGTAGCGGCGATGATGGTGAAAGGAGGGAGATCAAGGGAGACGGTGCGGGCGCCAGGACCCTTTCCAACAATAATATGAAGCTTGCGGCTCTCCATGGCCGGGTAGAGCACCTCTTCAATTGATTTGTTGAGTCGGTGAATCTCGTCGATAAAAAGGACATCGCGATCTTCAAGATTGCTTAGCACAGCGGCAAGATCTCCCATTTTTTCTAAGGCGGGGCCGGTGGTGATCTTTAAATTAGCCTGAAGATCATGAGCAACAAGGTGAGCCAAGGTAGTCTTGCCTAAGCCGGCTTGACCATGAAAGAGAAGGTGGTCGGCGGATTCACCGCGTTTTTTGGCGGCGTCGATGATGATCCGGAGGTTTTTTTTCACTTTTTCTTGGCCAATGTAGTCATTCCAGTCGGTAGGCCTTAAAAGGGTATCAACAGTTATGTTATCCATGTTTTCCTTTTTAGTGCTCGTAGAACGAAAAATATTTTGATTACAAAAAATCACGTTTTCTCCGCTTCGGCTTTTTTAGAGTGTAATGTTTTTAGGAAAATTAAGGAAGAAATGAAGGAAAAACTCATTTTCCAGTTTTTATAGTTTTTTTTAAAAAAAGGCGGAATTATTGACAAATGAATTTTACTATGCTATGATCAAATGGTTAGGAGCTTGAAAATCACTAGAAATAGAGGCTATTGATCTGTGGGCGGGAATTTCTTTTAGCACCCGGATAGCTTGGTTTCGGCTGGGCTACTCCTCAAGGAGATTCTAACTCTTTTATTTATTAAAAGGGAATTGGTTATGTCACATATATTTATATTTCGTGACTGTGCCCACAGATCAATGGCCTTTATTCATCTTTACTATTTTTTTCTTTAGGGCATTATCAGAGGCTCTGATTTCTCGTCTTATACCTCGAGTACTTGGGGCCTACACCAGAGAGAGCACTCACTACTTGCAGTAAATACATTAGCCCAGTATACCTCCTCTTATTATTCTCTTTCCCCTAGCCCTAAGGAAAAATCCTATACTTTTACGTATTGTACGCCAGCACTGATGAAATAAATTGAAAATTCTTTTATGTTCATATAAATACGAGAAGATAAAATAAAAATACTTCGCTTACGCTGGGTGATGATGTGACGAAAGAAAAAATAAAATTTTCTCGGTGGATTTATCAAAAAGATTTCCCTTCTTAGAAGAAGTTTCTTGGGGATTTTTTTATTCGAGGGAAAGGGGGCCGGTTGTGAGTTCGAGTTCGGAGAGGCTTGTGATACCTGAGAGAACTTTAAGGAGGCCATCTTCCTGCATGCTGACGAAACTATTTTTCTTGGCAATAATGCGAAGTTCGGACTCCCCTGCTCCACGCTCAATCGCTGATTCAAGATCGGGCGTGCGCTCGATGAGCTCGAAGATGCCGATGCGGCCTTTAAAACCTTCGCCATTACACTTATCACAACCAACGGGCTCAAATACTGAAAAAGGACTATCGTGAGATCGAATTACCCTAGATGGTAATCCTTTTATTAAAGATTGTAACTGAGCCAAAAACTCCGGAGAAAGTACCTGCTCTTTTTTACAATAAGGACAGAGGCGACGGAGGAGACGTTCGGCAATTATAATCCTAAGAGCTGGCCCTAAGACGAGTGGAATGGCGCCAAGATTTATAAAACGAGGAATCGCGCCTGCAGCATCGTTGGCGTGGACGGTCGTAAAGACAAGGTGACCAGTGAGAGCGGCTTGGAGAGCAATATCAGCGGTCTTATTGTCGCGAATCTCACCGACGAAGATAATATCAGGATCCTGGCGGAGGATGGCGGAAAGGCCGGAAGCGAAGGTATAACCCGAGGAGATATTCACTTCAGTCTGCTCAATACCGCCTACATGATACTCGATTGGATCTTCAATGGTGATAATTTTTACCGAATCAGTTTTACGTTCCTCTAAGAAACTGTAGAGAGTAGTAGTCTTACCAGAACCAGTAGGTCCAGTGAGAGCAATCAAGCCATTGGGCGCCTTAATATATTTTTTGATAATTATGAGATCATCAGGGCGGAGACCAAGATCGTTTAAGGATACTTTAATCGATTGCGGATCGAGAATGCGGAGAACAATATTTTCACCAAGTTCGGTAGGAATCGAGGAGACGCGGAAATCAACGGCGCGATCACCAATACTGAAAGAGAAGTGGCCATCTTGGGGACGGGCAGTGATATCAATTTTAAGCCCACCGAGAAGTTTTATACGGGTGACAAGATTGTGATAGTTGTACTCAAGATTATCAAGAGCGTCGAGGAGGCGGCCATCGAGGCGGTAGCGAACTTTAAAAGCATCTCTTCCCGCTTCAAGGTGAATATCAGAGGCGCCTAAAGAAACTCCGCTTACAAGAAGAATACCAACAAGATCGGTGATGGAAATTACATTTTTTTCCCGGGCAAAGAAATCGCGGAGATCAAAAAGGCTTTTAATGGAAGCGAAAAGATTTTTTGGATTAAACTCATATTCCTTTTCTTTTTCTAACTCTCCTTCCGAAGGCGTCTCTTTTGAAGCGGGAAGAAGAGTGTCGGGAAGAAGAACGGGTTTTTCCTCATTATGTGTCTCACTTTCTGATTTTTCTTCTGATCCTCCATTAGGCTCATCGGATAATTGATTTTTTAATTCCGTGAAGGTAGTCGTGGAGACGAGGACGGCAGTAGGCGGGGCGCCTAAAGGGAGAATATGGGTAGGAATAGAAACGGCTTGCCAATCGGATGGATTTTTTATTGCACAGACGAGACGATTGTCGGCGAATTGCAAGGGAAGAGCATGAGTAAAGCTTTCTCTATTTTTTTCAAAAATATTTTTTATTTCGGTTTTAATAATCAAATCCTTCGGATCTTGATAATTAAAATTATGAGTAAGAGCAAGATAGGCGACTTGGCGCTCTTCGGCTTCACGCTTCATGCGCTTTAACTTTTCTTCGATAACTCCCATTTACACTATTATACCTTATTACGCTTTTCTTTTTGGCCTCATTATTATACTTTGAATTACAAGATCCTATTCTTACCTATTTCTACTTCTTTCGGCTGCGCCATCTTTTTCTTCAGTTTATGTTACCTTTTTTTATTTGGTAGTACTTCGCTTCAGAAAAAGCGGCTCGCTCGAAATAAAGAAGAAACAGATTAAGAAGCGGATTTATAATTTAAAGTAGGATACTTTTTAAGAGATATGGCGGGGCATAATAAATGGAAACAGATAAAAAACCGGAAAGAAGTAGTGGATAAAAAGAAAAATAGGGTTTTTTCCAAGATCTTAGCGGCGATTACTTTAGCGGCTCGAGAAGAAAAAAATCCGCAGTTTAATCCTCGGCTCCGGAGCTTGATTGAGAAGGCGCGGGCGGCATCTCTTCCTCAAGATAATATTGAGCGGGCTATTCATAAGATGAGTGAACGGCCACTTTTAGAGATTATTATCGAAGCATATGGAACGGGGGGTGTAGCTCTTCTTATCCCCTGTATTACCGATAATAGTAATCGGACAATATCAGAACTCCGGAAACTTCTCTCGGATTTTGGAGCACGGATGGCGGAACAAGGATCAGTACAATGGATTTTTCAGGGAGAAGCGCCACAGTTTTTTCAAACTCTTCCTGAGGTGGATCTACAAAAATTCAGCAAACTTTACGAAGCTCTTCACGAATATCCAGACACCCAGGAAATAAAAATGAATATAGATCCTGCCCAATATAAAGAAATAACTGGGGAAGAATAAGGTAACCTACTTCGATTCTAAAATAAAGGTGACTTCATAATAATAGATATGGAATAATCTATTTAATTATTATTACGAAATAATTGTATTTCACTTCGCTTAATTAAATGAAAATATTAGGAATTGATCCGGGGAGCGCGCGGGCAGGATATGCCTTACTTACTAAAGAAAAAGGGAAGATAACGCTTACTATGGCGGATATTATTGAAAATAAAAAACAAGATATGGAAGGGAAGATCCGGCATATCGGCACAGCGTTTGAATTATTATTTACAGAAATACGACCGGATGTGATTGCAATTGAAAAGATTTTTTTTCAACGGAATATTAAAACAGCGATCGAGGTTGCCCAGGCGCGGGGAGTAATTCTTTTTTTAGCGTATCGAAGTGGAGCAAAGGTGGTAGAATTCACTCCAAATCAAATCAAGGCGGCGGTAACTAATTATGGATCAGCAGATAAGAAAGCAGTAGCTATAATGACAGCGAGGCTCTTAGGATTGCCAAGATTTAATTATATTGATGACACCACTGATGCGATTGCTATCGCTATTTCAGCGGCATTTCAGGAAAGATAATAAATATAAAAAATATTCTTTTTTCCACTCTTTTTTTATCTTGACAGACAATTTTCATCGAATATACTTTTTTTACACTTTATAAAAAAGCATTTTACAAAAATGAATCCATTAGAATTATATACGCGAGAGCTGCTTACTTTACAGGAAGATGAAGCGATAGAAGAAGAGGAGGAGGAAGATGATGATATAGATGATGGAGAGGATGACGAGGAAGATGAGATTGATTTATATGATGATGATGATGATGTAGAACCTTCATTTGAAGAAGGGGGAGATAACTATTAATTGTCAATAAAAATAAGGTGTGTTATTATATATCCTATAAAAACTAGGATGTATAATTTTTTAAAGAAGACACCACTCCTTATTAGTATTCTTTTATTTTTAGGGGCTTCGGGAACGGCTTATGTTTTTTTTATTCTAAAAGATTTACCTCGACCAGAACTTTTTGATACCCGACAAATAAACCAATCAACAAAGATTTTAGATAGAACTGGAAAAGTGGTTCTTTATGAAATTTATGGAGAGGAAAAAAGAACGGTAATCCCCTTTGAGGAAATACCAGAAAATGTAAAGCGGGCGACAGTAGCAATTGAAGACGCTACTTTTTATAATCATTCCGCGCTTAATTACCGATCTATTCTCCGAGCACTCTTCACTAATATTTCTTCCGGGGAAATAACACAAGGAGGATCAACAATTACCCAACAGTTAGCAAAAAATGCTTTCTTAAGTACGGAAAAAACTTTAACTCGTAAACTTAAAGAAGCAGTGATCGCTTATCAACTAGAAAGAAAATATTCTAAAGATGAGATTCTTAATTTCTACCTTAACCAGATTCCTTATGGGTCAAACGCGTATGGTATCCAAGCAGCGAGTCAGACTTTTTTTAATAAAAACGCGCGGGATCTTACTCTTAATGAAGCGGCACTTCTTGTAAGTTTACCGCAAGCACCAAGTTACTATTCTCCTTATGGAAGCCATATAGACCAGCTTTTAAGGCGGCGAGATATAGTACTTTTACAAATGGAAAAAGAAGGGTATATCACAAGTGAAGAGCGGCAGGAAGCGAAAGTAGAAATATTATCGTTTACACCACAATCTTATGGAATAAAGGCGCCACATTTTTCTATTCTTATTCAAGAATATTTAATAAATAAATATGGGGAAGATTATGTCCGGAAAGCTGGATTAAAAGTGATTTCTACTCTAGATTATGATTTACAGCAAATAGCAGAAAAGGCGGTTAGAGAAGGGGCGGAACGAAATACTCGGCTTTATAAAGGCACTAACGCTTCGATGGTGGTAATGAATTCTAAGACGGGCGAGGTCTTAGTAATGGTCGGATCATATGATTATTTTGATATTAAGAATGATGGAAATTTTAATGTAGCAACACAAGGATTACGGCAGCCAGGATCAGCTATTAAGCCGATTGTCTACCTCACTGCCTTTACCCGAGGTTATACCCCAAACACTATTCTCTTTGATACACCAACAGATTTTGATACTTCTGGAATAAATCCATATACTCCACAAAACTTTGATAACACTTTTCGAGGACCAGTGGATATGCGGCACTCTCTAGCTCAATCCCTTAACGTACCCGCTGTAAAAACTCTTTACCTTACGGGAATTAATAATGTCTTAAGTATGGCGGAAAAATTAGGTATCACCACTCTCACTGAAAAAAACCGCTACGGTTTATCACTAGCACTCGGAGGCGGAGAAATAAAACTTATTGAACTCGTTGGAGCATACTCAGTATTTTCTAATGATGGGGTAAAACATAAACCAGCTATTATTCTTGAAATCCAAGATACTAAAGGAATAGTCTTAGAAAAATATAAAGATAAAGAAGAACGAGTAGTAGACGCAGAACCTATACGAAAACTCAATGATGTTTTAACTGATATTAATGCAAGGAAAGAATTATATCACGGAAGCCTAGGACTAACTCTTTTCCCGGGCTATGAGGTAGCAATTAAGACCGGAACAACAAACGATTATAGAGATGCTTGGACAATCGGTTATACTCCCTCATTAGTAACAGGGGTATGGGTGGGAAATAATAATAATAACGCAATGCAAAAACAAGGAGGAAGCATCTTAGCAGCACTTCCTATCTGGAATGCGTTTATGAAAGAAGCTTTACTTACCCAAGAGAGTGAAATATTTCCTAAATCTCAAGAAGATATTACTGGTAAGCCAATTTTAGAAGGAAAATATATAATTAATGGAGAAATCCATGATACGCTTTACTATATAAATAAAGCGGATCCCCGCGGATTACCACCTACTAACCCTGAACGAGACTCTCAATTTTCTGGTTGGGAAGGATCTCTTCAAGAATGGTTAGATAATCATCCAGGATTTCAAGGAAATCAGAGGGAAAATATAAATACTTCTGAAAATTCCGGAAATAATAATCTTACCCTTATTTCACCTAAGACTGGAATCTTCATCCAGAATAATCAAATTCCCATACAATTCACTTATAAAGGTATTAATCCTGTAATATCTATAGAAATACTTCTTAATTCACTTACCTTATTTACTGAAATGAGAAATTATGGGAATGATTTTACTTTTTCAGAATTAATATCTCTTTCTAATATAGAAAGTCAAAATCAACTCACTATACGATTAACCACTTCTAATAAAAAGATAATAGAAAATAACCTTATTCTTTATCGTTAAAAAAATCTCTCTTTTTATTTTTTTATTGGCATTACGATATATGAAAAAAAAATATCACTTTCAGTGCTTTTTATAAGCGAAGGACGATCAGAACCATTCACACCAAAAAAAATAGTGGGGCCTTCAAGAGCACGTAGGCCATCTTGAATAAATCGCCAATTATAAGCAATATTTTCAAATGATTCTCCTTTTCCAGAAACGGAAAAAGAATACTTATTTTCACCAATTACCTGATTTAAGGAGTATAAAGACATATCACCAGCATCACTATATGAAAGATTTACATCATTATTCTTACCACTAAACGTACTTACTACCTTCACCGCATTTCCTAAATCTTCTTTTTTAAGAATAACTTCTGTTATAAATGTCTTGGGAATTATTTGCTCATAATCTGGATATTCTCCTTCTAAGAGACGAGAAATAAGTTCAATAGAAGAAGATTGAAGAAATACCTGAGTTGGATCAAAAGAAATTTTTATCATCTCATCTTCGGGAAAAATTCGGATAATTTCTTGAACGGTTTTTAAAGGGATAATAGCTTTAAAGCCCGAAGTACCGGAAAAAGAAAATAATTCTTTTTTTACAATCATTTCCGCGAGGCGAAAACTATCAGTAGCAACTAATTTAAGATTCGAGGTAAGAAAATCAAATAAAACACCACCAATCTCAGGGCGAATCTCGGAAAGTTCAGCGGCATAAAATACCTTACTAATAGCTTTCTTAAGAACCTGAGAAGCGATAATAAGAACACTTTCTGTCTCTATTTTGGGAATTACCGGAAATTCATCATCTTTTACTCCTTGAATTTTAGCTTGATATTTTTCTGTACTAATAAGGAGAGTGGTATCTTTCGTATCAAGAGAAACTTTTTCATCAGAAAGATTGCTAATAATTGAATATAAAACAGAAAGAGGGACGGTAATAGCTCCTGGTTCAATTATTTTTCCGGAAAGAGTTTTTTTAATGGCTAATTCGAGATTAGTGGTCCGGAGGACTATTTTTTCATTTTCTGTTTGGATAAGAACGTTTTTAAGAATAGGGAGAGCATTATTATCTCCTACGCCATGTTCAATAACCGATAAGGCTTCTTTAAGATTATTTTTTAAAACAATAATTTTCATTTTCTACGTATTTTTTGTTTTTTTTATTTTTAAAACTTTAGGATTATTAGGGGGTGAGAATATGTGGAAAAGTGATTTTCTTTATTGTAAAATCGAAGTTTTTTCTAAAAGTATCTTGTCTATAACTACTGATACTTTTCCACATTCTCTTTTCTTTTTCAAATTATCTTGGTCTTTTCTTTTTTTTCCCCAGACTTTCCCTTCTTTCTATACTTCTTATTAACAACTTGTACAAACATTCTTTTTTCTTATATTTTTTATTAAAAGTACTTTATTAAATAAAAAAATCTTCATTTATAATTAAGAAAAAATAATTAATAAATAAGAATTTTTAACAAGAGGATTCTATAAGATCTTTAATAGAGATTATTTTTTGGTTAAGGGACTGATTTTGTTCAATTTCTTTTTTAATTTTGTCGTAGGCATAGATAGCGGTCGTGTGATCGCGTTTTCCTAATTTTCCGGCTATAGCGGGATAAGACATATTAAGAATATCTCGTAAGAGAAAAATAGCGATTTGCCTAGGCTCGACTATTTCTTGTTTTCGGGATCGACCAATAATGTCTTGGGTGGTGATTTCAAAATAATTAGAGACAATTTTAATTATTTCATTAGGATTGGCGAGTTTATTAATTTTTTGAAGAGAACTATTTCCGATAATTTCATTAATAACTTTAGAGGTAATCTCTGCTTTTTTATGATCTTTATAGAACTGAATTTTATTTACTATTCCTTCGAGATCTCGGAGGCTTTTTTCGGCTTTAGTAGCAATTTCACTAATAATAACTGGATCGAGAGAGAGGTTTTTTTCTTCTAATTTATTTTTTAAAACAGCAATGCGGAGCTCATAATCTGGTGGGGAAATATCAATAATCATACCAGAATCGAGACGAGAACGAAGGCGTTCTTCGAGATTAGGCATGGATTTAGGAGGTCGATCGGAGGAAATAATTATTTGTTTATTATCTTCTTTAAGGGTGTTGAAGGTATAGAAGAATTCTTCTTCTGTTTTTGCCTTACCAGCGATGAATTGAATATCGTCGATTATAAGAACATTAATATCCCGGTAACGGCTTTTAACTGTATGCATATTTTGAGTACGCATCGCATGGACTACATCATTAATGAATTTTTCAGCGTGAACATAGCGAATCTTACATTTAGTGCCATAGCGATTTTTTATTTCATTACCGGCTGCCTGAATAAGGTGAGTCTTACCAACACCAACACCACCATAGATAAGGAGGGGGTTATATTTTTTTCCGACGTTTTCGATAATTGCATTTATAGCGGCAAAAGCCATTTCATTTGAAGAACCAACAGCATAGGACTTTAGGGTGTATTTAGGATTAAGAGAAGTTTCGGGATCGGTGGCGGGCTCAAAAGTTTGTTGGTAATCATCGAGGCGAGTTTCTACCTTTGGGAGTTGGGAACGATTTATATTCTTAGTGATGACAGTAAACTCTACCCTCTTAATAGAATCATTTAAATTCCGAAGAGCTTTTAAAATAATAATTGGATAATGTTTTTCTACCCAACTTTGAGCAAAGCGACTGGCGAGTCCAACTTTTACTCCTCCATCAGTCATTTCTACAATTTGGCTATTCTTTAACCACGTAAGAAAGTTCGGCCGAGGAATTTCTAGTTCGAGATCGCTCAGTGCCTTTTCCCAGAGTTGGGTTTCGTTCATAGACTCTATTTTAGATAGAACTCAGATAAGGTCAAAAAAGAAGAAAATATTTTTTTGGGGATTATTTGTGGAAAACTTTTTTTTATGCTATAATCTTTTATTATGTCAACGACATATCAACCAAAAAAGAAGAAGCGAGCACGGACTCACGGATTTTTAAAACGTTCAAAGAGTGCGAGTGGTAAGAAGGTTTTAGCACGACGGCGGGCGAAGGGTCGAGCAAAGCTTACTGTTTAATAAATGCTTTCAAAAGAAAGGCGCTTTCCAATTCAATCTCTTCCTTTACGAGGATTTGAGAGAAAATATTCGAAGGCGTCTTTTTTCTTGTTAAAAAAGTATCCTGAAAAAGAAGGTCGAGCGAGATTTGCAGTGTCGGTGGCGAAAAAAGTGGTTTTAAAGGCGGTTGATCGGAATATTTTAAAGCGACTTATTTATAGGATTATTCAAGAAAAATTCCTATCGCTTCCTTCAGGAAAATACTTTATTATTATCCAGAAAACTGGAAATCAAGAGGAAATAATTAAAGACTTATCAAGTCTCTTTTATGTTTAATCAACTTTTAACTCAACCAATATTTAATGCGCTTGTAGTACTTAATAATCTTTTAGGTGATTTTGGCTTCGCAATTATTCTTATCACTATCCTTATTCGTCTGATTCTTTACCCTCTCTTTTATAAGAGTATGAAGAATCAGGTTTTAATAACTAAGATTCAGCCGATGATTAAAGAGATTCAGGAAAAACATAAAGATGATCGCCAGGTGCAGACGGAAAAAATCATGGCTCTTTATAAAGAATATAAAATTAACCCTTTTTCTGGTTTTCTTATTATTCTTATTCAGATTCCTATTTTTATCGCTATTTATAATGTATTTCTTGCGGGAGTTACTCCAGCGACTCTGGATCAAAATTTATACTCGTTTATAAGCCGGCCAGAAATAATCATAACTAATTTTTTATCTATTCTTAATCTTTCAGAACGGAGTTATGCGTTGACTCTTATTACCGCGGCGGCTCAATACTTCTTAGGAATGGTGTCATTACCAAAAGATACTGGGACCAAGGAGGGTGCACAAGCTCGGAATATAGCGAAGAAAATGATGGTTATTGGACCAATTCTTACCTTACTTATCTTAGGAACCTTACCTTCGGCAGTGGGCCTTTATTGGCTTACGAGCACCCTTTTTTCTTTAGTCCAACAGGTGTATATTACGAGAATAATTTATGGACAAGATCAAGGGCTTTTATCAGAATCTATTCCAACAAGCGGGGTTTAGCGATTTTTCGATTGATTTTGATCTGGAAGAAAATAGGCTTCTCATCTTTCTTTATGAAGGAGAATGGTTGAAGCGGTGGCTTTCGGAGATTGTGGGATCTTTATTGCTTTTAGAACGACTTAAGGCCACTAAGGAAAATCGGGAGCCGATCCGGATTGATGTGAATAATTATCGGAAAGAGCGGGAGCGGATTATTTCAGATCTTGCGAAAGCGGCGGCGAAGAAAGCAGTGTTTTCTAAAGGAGAAGTGAAGTTGCCGGTGATGAATGCATATGAGAGGAGGATTGTGCATGAGGAGCTTTCAATACGGCCGGATGTGAAGACGGAAAGTGAAGGAGAGGGTAAGAATAGAAGAGTGGTTATTAAGCCTATTTAGTTTTTTTATTTATATAAATTTTAGAATAATAAAAGGTAAATGACCACTGGAGTAATATCTGGTGGATATTAACTTTATTAGAGGGGGAGGGAGTGGAGGAGGTCGGTTTGGTGGTTAATGAAGTAGAGAGTGGAGTTGAGGATGAAGAGATTTTTGAATTGGTAGGATTCGGAGTCGGTGGAGGAGAAGATAAGGTGGCGTTTCACTATCCCCTCTCCTTTGCGAATCTCGAAGGAGTAGAGATCGTCTCTAGGGTATTCTTCGCCACGAGTGTAGCGGTTGCTAAAATTATTTTTATTAATTACTTCTTGAGGGAAGGCACAGATGACGAGCGCGTCTTTACCAGCACATTTTGAGGGGAGGGTGAAATTATTCTCGCCGCCTAGGGCGTTTTTAAAGTTGATAATTTCTTTTTTAGTGATGGAATCTTTAAGAATGATTTCGGGAGTGTTGTCGGCCTCTTTATACTCGAGATAGAAGGCGTTGATATTTTTATAGAGGCTTACAGGAGCTTCGTTAATAAGGGTGACAGTCTGATTTACTGTGTTTACGAGAAAAGTTTTTTCTTTTGTGTCAGGATCGGCTTTTTCAGAAACAAGGATTTCGGAGACGGAGAGCGGAGTAATATCGGCTTCCACAAGATCGAGGCTTAAGAGAATTTTTTCAGTCTTTTTTTCGAGGTTTACTCTTTTTATTCCAATATTTTTTTCTAGGACGAAAACTTCGGTATCGGAGCCGGGAATGAAGGCGGCGCTTATTGGGGTCGCGCCAAGAGAGATAAGAGAGTTTGTTTTTCGGTCGAAGACGGTCAGGGTGTGGATTGGGCTGTTGCCCAGCTCAATAAGAGAGAAGCGGCCAGAAGGGCTTAAGGTAAAGTCGGATATTGGTAGAGATCGGGATAAAGAAAGAATATTTTGATCAGTGGCGGAGGGAGAGAGAGTGTCGATGGTAGTAGTTCCGGGGGTAGAGGTAAAAGAGAAAGGAGAGTACCAGACCACAGGACTCTCAGAGAGAAGTGAAGCTTTAAGTTTTATTATATTTTCGGTAGGAATAGCTTCTTTTTTTTCTTCCACTATCACTGCCACGTCTTCTTTTGAAGTGTTTTCTGAGGTTTCTTTAGTGAGAAGATAAGCAGAATAAAGAAGTCCAAGGAAGATTATTATGAAACCGATACTAATAAGATATTTTTTCATGGTTATGGCCGAATATTAGAAATGTCGAATTCAATGGGAATGATAGAATCTTTTTTATTATTATAGAGACGATATTCCTGCTCGATGCCTTGAAGAGTGGAGTGAACCTTAAGGAGCTCGGTGTTGCGAGCCTTAATTTCGCTTTCGAGGCGGGTACGTTCGGCGGCGCTCCCCCTACTACTTATATTTTGCCCATAGCTATTCATAAGATATGAAAGATTGTCGCTTAAGGATTCTTTTTCCCGACTAAGAGACTCTGTCTCTTTTTGGTAGCGAAACATCCATTCAGCCCGATCTTGCTCTTCTTGTATTTTTGCCGCTTCATTAGTGGCTTTAAATTCTTCAATGCGTTTTACTTTTAGATCATCGAGACCAGTGATACCAATACGATTAGCGTCGGAGAAAATACGGCCGACGTAGAGAAGATCGGGATTAATAAAATAAAGAATGAGAGTTCCGGCAAATAAAAGAAGGAGACCCAAGAGGGATTTGTTCATTACCTCTCTGGCATAGTCTTTTTTAACCACACTACTCGAAGAGATAATATAGATGATGCCACCATAGAGGAGGCGCATGAAGGCGAGGAGGCCGGCAATAGAGAGGGCAAGGGTGAAGATGGCGGCGATGTATTGATCAAGACCAGATACAGTGGGGGATTTTTGACCTGGTAGAGGAACACAGAGCGTGTAGTTTAAGCCATTAGGGCCGCAGGCTTTAGTCTGGGCTAAGACTACCCCTCCTAGATTCATTAGGGCAAAGGAAAGACAAAAAAGAAGTATATAAAGATAATGTTTAGCCATTTTTAAGGGAAATAGTTTCACTTACTTGCTCCACTTTGCGAGTTTTATTTTTTACCGTGCTTTTTAAGAGAATAGAATCAATTTCCGGAGGGACGCTTAGAGTAAGAGAACTGGGTCCGACCACTTTCTTTCCGCCCGCTTCCCATTCAAAGGAAAGATTTTCTAGATTATTAACATTAAAGAAGAGAGGGCGAGCAAAAAAGACGGAGCTTTTAGAGATAGTTTTTTTCACTTCAATGTAGAGATTGGATGAGACCGGGTTTATGATAGTAAGTCCTTCGATAATAGTGTCGTCCTTTTTTACTTTCACTCTGATGGTAGTTGGGGTGCCGGACTCATCAAGAGTGAGGGTGATATGAGAAAGGCCTGAGCCTTTCTTAATAAGATTTTCATTTTGGTACCAGAAAACATCGGCGGTTTTTAGATTTGTTAGTTGATTACCATCTAAAGCAAAGATTCCAAGCTCTACTTGAGAGCCGGGAGTGGGAAGATTTTTACCGGAATAGGAATCAGAGGAAAGGGTTAAGGCTTTCCAATTAATAAAAAGGGAGGGAGTGGCCAGGCTATTTTTTGGCAACAAAAAAATGGAAGAAAGAATAGTGAAAAAAAGGAGTGATTTAGGAAGCAGAGTTAAATTTAGCAGCCGCATGATTATGGAAGGTTATGGAAATCACAAGTGCTGTGGTTTTTAAAGGGAGGATGTTTATGATTGGGAAATAGTCAAAGAAGGATAGCCAGAAGAGGTAATTTTTCTTTGCTCCTTTTATATTAAGATACTCGCGAATAATAATGAATAGGATAATTGAGGGAATACTGGTAAAGAGGCCACCAACGGCGGTGAGCTCAATAAGATCGATAATAACAGAAAAGATAATGAGAGGGGCGGCTTCGGCTAAGAATATTTTCTTCATGAGGCAGGTTTAGTGCTTACTATTTCATCTTCAAGGTCGGAGGCGACAATTTTGATTACCACATGCTTTAAGCCGGCAAAAAAAAGGCCCTCCCCCACCTCGGCGTCGAGGAGGAGAATTTTTTCATTCTCGGTGAGATTGAAGGTCTTAACCAGAGTGTCAATCATAGCGGGCTGCTGCTTTAACAGAAGCTTTTGAGAGGAGTTGGTCAGGATTGGTCGGCCGTATGAGGAGAGGAGGAAATCTTCAACATCTTGGGTGATGGTGGTGACTCCTAGATAATACTTGCGGGCGCGCTTTACAAGACCAAAGAGGAAGGAAGCACCGTCAGGATATTTCATCATCCACCAGGCTTCATCAACGATTAGGATACGTTTCTTCTTTTCGCTTTTAATAAGATTCCAGATGTAGTTTAAGATCACATACATAGCAATCGGACGGAGTTCTTCCTCAAGATCTCGGATAGAGAAGACGACGAGCCGATTATTAATATTAATATTTGTTTCTTTATTGCTAAAACCGGCGTAGCTGCCGTTCGTAAACCGGTAGAGGCGGCTGGCGATTTTTTCTCCACCTTCAAGATTTCTCAGGACGGATTCGAGGTCGGAAAGGAGGGGGGTCTTAATATTCTTAAGGTTGCTGCCGGGGTAGATATCAAAAGCGGCATAGGTCTCGGAGATAGCTCTGTCGATTAAGGCTTCTTCTTCGGGCTCGATTTTACCAAGCATCATCTTGATTAGGCCCGCGAGATTTACTATGTGAGACTTTAGAACGTCGGCAGGATTTTCATCTTCGGGGATGATAGGAATATCAAAAGGGTTTACATGTTCCTTACTAGCTAAGGAAATATTAATAAAGGTGCCGCCGACGGATTCGGCGAGTTTTTTATATTCATTTTCCGGATCAATGATGATGACGTCGGTGCCAAACATAAGCTCACGGAGGGCTTCGAGTTTGGCAGCGTAGGATTTACCGGAGCCGGAGGTAGCGAAGATGACTTTATTAGCATTTTCCAAAGAGAAGCGATCAAAAATAATAAGAGTATTATTTTCAAGATTAATACCCTGCAGAACACCTTTATTAGAAGTGAGAGTGGCGCTCACAAACGGAAAGAAAGAGGAAGCGGGAGAGGAGTTGAAAAAAGCAGAAACTTCTAATTCATTTTTATTTAAAGGGAGAATAGAGCGAAAGCCAGAGAGTTGTTCGAAGATAGCGGTTTTTACATTAATAAGGCGGCTTTCGAGTATGTTGCTGATTTTATTTTCCAGGCGGTTTAATGAGGATTCATCGTCCGCATAAAGAGCAATATAAGCGCTGACTTTGAAAAGATTTTCCGTGGCTTGGAGAAGAACGTCGCGAAGAGTCTCAATATCGTGGTGGGCGGTTTCCAGCTCGGGCGAGCGAATAAGGCCTTGCTCTTCCCGTTCGAAGATCTGGGCTTCGATCTGCGCTGTCTTTTTTTTGAGATTTTTTAGAGCGGCTGCAGTTTCGACCGGATCAAAATGTAGGGAGATGTCCATGAGTTCCGGTGCGTTTACGATGGGTGAAAACCAGCCTACGCTGACGTAGCGAGGATAATTTAAGAGGAAAATAATTTTTACAAATTTATCCCCTACCTTAAGCTTACTCGAGTAGATATCAAGAGATTCGGGAGTGATTTTATTTTTTACTTCGTTTGTATTTTCCATTTATCTAGAACTCATCTCAAAAATACCACAAAAAATAGATAAAGTATTTTAACAGAAGTTATTTGAAGCATTATTTTATTTTGTCATCGTCAGCTCACTAAACCTAGATAAAAGAATTCATTTCTTTCCTAATGAACGAGGGTTCTCTTTGATTTCAAACTTATCTTTTGGTTCGCGTTTCATGGGCTTTTGGATGGACAATATTTTTAAGATTAATTCTAAGAATGATTTTCGATAGTTTTTGGATGAGAAAAGTTTTCAAATAATTCAATTAACTCTTCAGTTTCCAAGGCGACGGAGCGGAGACCAATACGGCTTAACCCAGCCATCACTTCATCGATGCGAAGACCGATATTTTTTACCTTTTCTTTGTGTTCGTTCTCAGACTCTTCGGTGGCTGTTATTTTTTTACCAAATAATGTTTTTAAAGAAGCCTTAGCGCTACTTAGCGAAAAGGAATCATACGGAACGACGACAAAAAAGGTTTTTTCCATTATAGGATTATTTTTCACAAAATCACCGACAAAGTTCCCATAATCTTTCATGATGCTTTGGAGGAGTTTGTTTTTTTCCATATTCTCAACGGCGCGGATATTTTCGAGATATGAAGCAATGTTTAATTTTCGGGAATGAATGATGATTTGAAGCGGGAATTTGAGAGAGTTTAGAAAGTCTTGGAAAGTATAGATTAAGACATTTTGGTCTTGTTCAGACTTTAATTCAAAATTAACGCCGGAGACGAGGAGGATTTTACGGAGACCGCCATCATTGAGGAAGATGATGTTATTTTTGATTTCTTTGATTGGGAAGAGATCAAAGGCTGATCCGAGTGTATTTTTATTGTCCATGACTTTATCGGTAATCAATTCTTCTTGCGACCTCTTTTTCTCCAGTGATCTTTTTTAGGATTTCGTAGCGGTCTTTTTCTTCACGTAAGGAATCAAGGAAGGGTTTTAAAAAGGAGCGTTCGTTTTTCATCGGGGCGGTACTCGTCTCTAGGGCGAGAGTGAGATCGCCGAGGTGGCTTTGAGGAATCTCTTTTTTACCCTCCTCTTCTCCGCTAATATTTTTGCGATATTTCTTTTTATGAAAGGCAAATGAAACGACGGAGAGGAAAAGAATAGAAAAAGGGCGCTCGTTGTAGCGGATGAAGGCGAAGAGAATGCTGATTGCGGCTACAAGGAGAGTGATGAGTACCCAGATAAGAAAAGTGAAGATAAAAAAAGAGAAGAAAGAGAGAAGAAAAGCGATGGCGAGATAGCCGAATTGCTTTAATGTGAGCGGACCAATAATCCGATCTTCAATATCGATGAATTGAGGGACTTGGAAATTCATATAAACCAATGAGAAAGAGGTTTTTTTATTTTCGATTCCAGATCTTTTTTAGCGGATGGAATGGAGGAAAAGGCGTGATTAAGCTCGGTCTTGTAGGAGGTATAATGAATGACTTTTTGGGCGGTGGGCGGAATTACGGGAGCTAAACCTTCTATAGAGCTGACTATTACCTCTTCTTTTTTAGGGATTTCGGTGATGGAAGGGGTGTATGTAAACGAAGGGGTTTGAGAGATATTTATTGTTTGCTCTGCCTTCTCTTCATGGAGAATAAAGGGCGAGGCTTCTTTTTGGTGAACTAAGGGAAGATTTTCGGGAGGGGTGAAATTTTTTTCTTTTTTTTCTTCTTGTCTGTTCTCGCTAAATTCGAAGATAGGAGGGAGAGTAATCGGGGTTTTGGAGAAGGCTTTAGAAGGAGAATCCCCTTCTTTAAAGGAAGGGGGAGATTGCGGAAGAGGAATGTTTTTAAAGAAAGCTTCGGATTTAGGAGAAAGAGGGGTAGCGAGCGGATTTATTTCCGGTGTTATTGGGCGGGGGGTATTACCAAAAGTGGAAAGTCTGGAGTCGGGAAGGCTGGGGTTTGCGAGTCCGTCCCTCACATTAATTCCTAAAGGAATTAATTCTTTTTCTATGGGGGTGAGAGTGGTTTTTATGAGAGTGGCGGCAATTTCTTTTGCTTTCCCTTCATTTATTTGCAGGAGAAGACCAAGCTCGTTTATAAGGTCGCGGATATCGAGATCAAGGGTGATGATGCGGAGGAGAAGATTGCTTAAAAGAGATTCGTTATCCCCTACCAGACCAAGAGAGTTGTTTACATCAGAAAGCCGATCAGCGAGCTCGAGCGAGCCAAACCAATCTTTTACGGGTTCGGGGAGGGAGAGGAAGGCTAAAGCGAGGTTCATTAGTAGTATTATACTATATTTGATTAGCTTGTAGGGCGCTTGTCTTTTTGGCCAATTTTGCGATTTTTTCTTCCAGTAAGTCCTTCACCTCGAGAGCACTCGAGATCTCCGGTACGGAGAGTACTCCATACCTTCGACATACCTTTTTCTTAGTAGTGCTCCCGGGCTTGTCCTCAGAAATAAATCGTAAACTCGACTCAAAAATCCTGCGCTTGGCGACGGGCTATATTTTTAATTTATTTATAAAGAAAATCGTAAAATCCTCTCCTCCTTCGTGAGTACGCTATGGCAAGACAAGGCATATATAGTGTTTTGAAGGGATTGTCATTCCGGCCACCGAGCCGGAATCCAGTACATTTAAGAATGCAAAAAAGAAAAACGTTTAATGATCTTATAATGCCTTCATGGTTAGATGCCGAGGCCTTTGTCGGTGAATTGGCTGGGGTTATTGTTCGAGTTAGGTTTTTAAGGAGAAGGATTTTTAGCTACTGTGATTGTAGTGGTCCAGGCGGGGGTATTCATGATTTTGCCAAGAGTATTAAGCTTAGCTTGGAGCTCGGGAGTCATGGTGTCTTTTTTCGCAAGGAGGGTTTTTACCTGGGTGTGGATAATATCTTTGATTTCGGGAGTGGCGTTTTTACCGAGTTCGGAGAGTTGAGAGTTCTCGAGGGCGGTGATCACTTCATTATTTTCGAAGGCGTCACGCTCCAGCTCAATAATGTCTCTCGGTTTAATCTTCTTTACTTCTTCGGCAATATTTTTGCCGAATTCGGTTGCAAGATGTGGGCTGGTTTTTAAGAGCTCTTTGTCGGTCTTTAGGTCGCGATTAAGGTCGAGAAGGCGATTCATGGTAGTAGTCTGAGTTTTTGCATCAAAAAGAGTTTTGTTTCTCAAGAAGAATTTAGTGAGGGCGGTGGCAGCGGCTTTATTTCCGGCATTTTTAGCGGAGTCGACGTAGGAGGTTAATTTTTTATTAAGGGCGGGGCCTTTTAGGCCGGCGAAGATGGCACTTATGTCCCCTTTCTCACGGGAGCTTAGCTCACTAACTTTAGCGAGACGCTCTATTTCAGTGCCTTCACTATAACTTGCGACAGCGCTGCTTGAGGGAAGGTTTTTGAGATAGCTGTTTTGATAGGCGGTAACCTGACTATTTACAGCTTCTTTCTGATTTGTGATGGCGTTGCTTAAGGAGCTGCCTAAGCCACGGAGTCCGGGCGTACCTGCAGAACGATTTGCAAGAGACTGGGCGAGATTGGATTGAAGAAAGGGTTTCGCAGTGGTGTTGTAGACGGAGGTCTTAATTCCTCGGCCGGCGCCGATTGCGGTATTTTTAGCAAAGGACTTAGACTTATTAAAGCCATACTTAGCGGCTCGATCAAAAGCGCCAACTATGGCTACTGATCCCATACTGCTAATACTTTTGGAAAAAATAATACTACCATACATAAGGCCCATAACCATGACCATTTGGCCGGCAGAGGCGGCGAAGTCTTGAATTCTAATAAGGAAATTTTTATTGAAAAATTCATTTTTAATATTTAAACCTTGAGAGAGCTGGATAATAGAATTAGGATCATTTTTATAATTAGTGACAAGAAGGATGGAGATGAAAACAAAGAAGAGAGAGATCGGTACGTAGAAAAGTTGGCCGATAAAATTTTCCCACCAGATTTTCCAGTACCTGTTCCAGGTAGGGACGACAAAAGTAAGCCAGACTATGGGCATGACGACTAAAAGAAGAATGAGCCAGATGTAGCGGACGATAAAGAGGGCGGCGATCATGCCCATTACAAGAGCGCCTAAGAGTGAGAAGGCGGTGACGAAAAAGAGGCTTAAGATGAGACCAAGAGCGCCGGCGGAAAAATCATCAAAAGAAGAGTTTTTAATGGCTTCGGGGGTTGTGGTTTTCTGAAGGCTTTCAAGTTGAAAAGCGGTTCCAATATTTTCCGTGAGCTTGCTTAGGCCGCCGGTGCTCGTTACTCCCCCATTGATCTTATAAACGAAGAAGTTGCTGATGATGCCGGTGCCATCGATTAAGCTACCGGCGATGGAGAGGGAAAAATTAATAAGAATACCGATGATGACAAGCTTTGGGATGATTTTTTTCAGGTCATAATTTTCGATATTGAGCATCGTGGCAAAGGCGATGAAGATAAGAGCGATCACAATCCCGAGATTGGTGAAGTCACGCATGATGAGCCAGCCGTTTTGGACTATAGGAGAGAGAATGATGCGGGAATTCAAGTCAACGGCAAGCTCAACTAAGGCGGCGCTAAAGGCAAAGATGGCGGAGGCCATCTGTCCTAAGACATAGTAGATGAAGAGAATAACGCGAACCGCAAGAGCCATACCACCAGCCAAGATTTGGCTGCCAAACCAATCCATCGGGGCGGCGAAGGCAAAATTAGGGAGGAGGGCGAGAGCGGGGGCGAATATTTTTAGAAAACGGAAGATGGTTTTCATGGTTATTGACCTAGCCTAGAAGCGAGGCAGGCGTTGAGCTCGCTTCGGATTTTAATAAGTTTCTGATTGTTTTCAGTGATGATGCTGAGAGACTGGCCGCTCTTCGTCTCCAAGAGAGAAATTGCCCGATTAGGATCGAGGAGGCCGGAGACGTTGTAGAAATTGGTGGCAACTGCATCGGCGCCGCCGACGCCCGGGGAAGCGTTCCCGATAAATCCTCGGGCATTTAAGAGACTGCGGACGTTGCCGTCGAGGGAAGTGATTTCGGCACGGAGATTATTAAGTTTAGTGGTTTCTGAGATTAATTCCGCCATAAGATTTATTTTGGATGTGAAATTGTAGCGGGTAGAGCAGGCGGTGAGATTTGTAAGATCATTTATTACTTCTTCGGTGCTGTAGGCCGAGTCGATCAAGGCGGACTCCGCTTCGCTTAAAGGAGCGAGAGTAGCGTCGATCTCTTGGATATATGCGGATTGGACGAAAGAGAGGCCTTGGAGCTCAAGAGGTGGGACTTTGCGGCAATCACGGAGGCTGGGACCAGAGAGGCCGGAGCAGGGATCAGTGTTTAGGACGGTAACGACATCAGCCCTTTGGACCTTAAGACCTAAGATGCCTTCGGCGCCGGCACGGATAGCGCGATTGATCAAGGCGTCGGCGATGGCGGCGGCGTAGACGGAGAGTTCCTGGGAATTAACAATGTAATCAATGTCGGTGCCCATGGCTTTGGATAAGAGGGCGGCGACTTGAGGGCCGGGAGTGGTAATATGGCAATTCACGCGGCCGTTGAAGATTTGGCAGCTTTCCGTGGATAGGAAGCCTTGATTGGCGAGGGATTTGATAGCGCCGGTCAAACCTTCCTGAGCAATGCGGCGATCACGCTCCTGGAGAGCAAGAAGGACGGAGCCATAGTAATTATTTTGCGGTTGCCAGGATTCAGCAAAGGCGATCCAGCCGCCATTTCGGAAATCATTATAAAAATTTTCAATGTTGCTCACGACTGTATCAAGAGTACAGGCGGCGTAGGTGGCAAAGCGGGGCGCGCGATTAATGCTTATTTGGATATTGAAACCAAAGGGAGAACATAGGAAGCCGAGGCCGAGCTCGCCAACAAATTGAGTGGTGATGGAATTAGTGATTTCAGAGAAGAAGCTTTCCCAATTAGTGATGAAGCGGGGGGAGCCACCGTTTTCAATCCAGTCGATGATATTGTTTGTAATGTGAGCGAGGGCTTGGCGCTTTGCAGCCTCCAAAGCACTACGAAAGACCTGCTCAACGACGGCGTCGATGCCGAGGCCGAAGATGGCGTGCGCTTTTTGAGGCTTTACAACTAATGGAATGATAAGGCCACAGAGAAGAAAGGAGAGAATAATTTTTTTAAGGGTGGAGGTCATAGCCATTCAAAGGAAAGCTTATTTTTTTTGGCGAATGTATTAATGTCATTTTTTAGCGTCATGAAAGCACTTAATACTTCTTCTCGTTTTTTATAAGCAATAATCGCTTCAAAGGGACTCTGCTTGGCATTTTGGATGCGGATGATATTTTTTATATCTTGCTCGATCAGGGAGAGCTCGCGTTCGTAGAAAGGAACGAGAGATTCGGAAAGGGGGCGACTTTTCAAATCAATTTTCAGATTTTGGTAGGCGGTGAGAATGTTTTCCATATCCACGTCTTTTGGCTCATGTTTTTCAAGCGAGGATTTGAGGAAGAGAAGAGAGGAAAGAAGAGTAGAGGAATCGGAGGCTGTAATAATTTTTTCTTGAGGGAAAGAGACTATGGGGAAGGATTCTTTAGCGATGATGTCGGTGATTTTGCTCAATTCGGTTTTTAAATATTTATCTACGAAGACTTCAGGGTCTTCGACTTTCAAGAGCTCTTCATCTCCATATTTCATTGGCCCTTCGGGATTTAAGGAAGTGAGAACTTGGGCGATTTTTTGGTTAATGGCGGATTCGGCTTTGCTAAGCTCGGAGGGGGTGGAGCTAGTCCCCTCTTCTTTGAGGGCAGAGAGGGATTCATAGAGAGGGGTGGAAGAAGATGAATTTTCGAAGATTTTTTTAGTATTTATATGATTTTCTTGAGTGGATTTTTGGGAAGGAAGGGTGGAGGGAGGAGGAGAAATGAGGTTGCCGAAGATAATAAGGGATACAAAACCAGCTAAAAAAATTCCCATACCAAAAATAAGTTTTTTTGGCGGCTTCATTAGTTAGTATTTTAGCATATATGGATATGGGGATTAGGGTGTTTTTTAGAATCTTCACCTCTTTCCTTCAAGATGCATGAAAGTTCCAGCGAACTTTCATGCAATTTTTGAAAATAATTTTTTATGGCTATGTATTGAGGAGATGAATCCAGGTAATACATCACTACAAGAAACTATGCTTCTTTTCTCCAAAAGGTCACTCATGGAAGGGGTGAGGGTTCTTTAGCAGTGTAGAGATTCAGAGGTGATGAAAAAAAGAGGGTGGAGGGGAGATAAAAAGATTGAAAATCTTTTTATAGAAATGTCGATTATACTCAATCGATATTTCTATCCTCTGTTTAGAAAACAAAGATCCACCTCTTTGGAGGGCCTTCGCTGCGCTCTGGCCTTTTTATTGTTTAAAGAATAAAAATCCCCACGAGTGATCAAGTTCATAGGGATATGAGGGAGGTCAGAAAAAACCGAAGTTTTAACCAGTGTCGGACATTTCTCTTGCTTTTTAGGGAGGATGGAAAGTCTCAATAATTTAGGTAGAATAAGGTTTTTTTATGTTAAATACAGAAAAAGGAAAGGGATTTATAAGTACCTCCCAGAAGTGAATTACTGGATCCTGAATCCCACTTGTGTTGAAGTTAAAGCGGGGTAAAGCAAGTTTAGGATGACTCGCCTCTGCTAAAGCTACGGCGGACAAATCCAGAACGATAATATTCCTTTATTTTAAAAGGAAGAGGAGAGAGGTAAGTAAATCAAGGATATTATTGAGGGAGAGGTCTTGGGGGCGGGCGTTTAGGGCGAGGTGATGGGTTTTTACGAGCTCGGAAACGTCGTTTTTGCCAAGGTGGAGGCCGTCACAGAGATTGTTTACTAGGGTTTTCCTAGGTTGTTTGAAGATGACTTTAATAAGTTTGAAATAAGGGTCTTTTTCGGGGGTGAGAGGAGTTGCGCGAGGGGTGAGGGAGATGACGGCGGAATCGACTTTGGGCGGAGGGGTAAAATCTCGGGCGGGAACGGAGAAGAGGAAGTGGGATTCATAGGCGTAGCTTATGGCGGCGGAGAGGAGATTTTGCTCGCCTTTTTGAGCTGTGAGGCGATCAGCGACTTCACGTTGGATCATAAAGATAGCAAGAGTAGGTTTGTTTTTGAGGTCGACGAGATCGCGAAGAAGGCTGCCGGTCAAATAATACGGAAGATTGCCGACAAGTTTGTACTCCCCTCTTATACTTTCTGTAACTTCGGAGAGAAGGTCGCGAACATCGCCGCTTTTTAGGTCGAAATTACTTTTTTTAAAGTTTCTTGTGAGGTGGTGGATGAGATCGCGGTCTTTTTCGATAGCGAGAAGGTGAATATTTTTTGTGAGAAGTTCACCGGTCAACGCGCCTTCGCCAGGACCGATTTCGAGCACGGTCCCCCCTGCTTGTAAGGAAAGACTATTGATGATTTTTTTGATCACCTCTTTATTTTTGAGGAAATGTTGGCCGAGACGAGGCATGAGAATAGTAGTTAGTATTTAGTAATTAGTAGTTGGCGCAAGGAAATTTTTTATAGAATAAAGTTTTTTTTTGTATTTGACAATATTTTTAATCTGCCATCTGGAATAACCCGCCGCTGCGATTATGATATGGTGAGGTAATACAAGCCCGGAATGACGACGAAAAAGAAATATGAGTACATAATTCTCACGTCGCCTATGGGCCTGTAAAGGCGATTACGCCCACGCGGCCTATGGAAATTTAATTATCATAGGAGAGCCAAGCGTCTTCTTCGAGGTCATCAAAGGAACGGGAGTCGCTGAAACGGCGGCGGGGAGCGAGGCTTTGGAGAGAAAGGACTTCTTGCGGGAGCTCATTTAGGAAGCGGGAGGGAATACCATAGATGGTGATCACTAGCTCATGGCGGGCTCTAGTGATCGCGACATACATAAGGCGACGTTCTTCCTCAATATCAATGTGAGAGCTCAAGGAACGTTCGTGCGGGAGGATGCCGTCGACGCAGCCGACTACAAAGACGCGATTAAACTCAAGGCCTTTTGCAAGATGAATGGTGAGCAGATTGACGCCCGGGAGCCGTGACCCGGAAGGGTCATCAACGCTTTGGACGAGGCTGACCTCTTCTAAGAAACTCACAAGATCAGACTTTCCTTCGGCATACTTGATAAGCTCTTGGATGTTTTCTAAGCGGTCGAGGGCATTTTTTTCTGTTTTTAAGGATTGGACGTAGTCACTAACTTCAAGAAAGAAATTAATAAGAGGGGCGGGACTGTCGGCACCAGATTTTTCTTTCAAGCGTCCCACTACTTTTTTAGTAATGCGTTTGCCAAGGTTTTTTTCGAGGCGGTCGAAGGAGGCAGAGTCGGTGGGATTCGCGATCAACCGAAGGCCGGCTAAGATGTCTTTGATTTCCATGCGTTCGTAAAATTTTAAGCCGCCAAAGATTTGGTATGGAATACCTTCACCTAAGAGAGCTTGCTCAAGAGCGCGGGATTGGGCATTGGTACGGTAGAGAAGGGCGATTTCCTGCATACTTTCTCCATCGCGGACCATATTGCGAATCTCCCCTACTATATAATCAGCTTCGGATTCGGGGCCATCGGCAATCACCACTTTAATTTCTTTTCCTTCGGGATTTTTAGTGAAGAGAGTTTTTTCTTTTTGGAATTTATTGAAACCGATTAGATGATTGGCGGCTTTCAAGATGGTGCCGGTGGAGCGGTAATTTTCTTCGAGTTTGACGATTTTTGTGCCGGGCCAGTCGGATTCGAAATTTAGAAAAATACGGTAGTCGGCGTGGCGCCAGCCATAGATGGATTGAGCGTCGTCGCCGACGACATTTACATTCCCTTTGCCGGCTAAGAGACGAATTAAGGAATATTGGGCGGTGTTGGTATCTTGAAACTCATCGATCAGGATATAGTCGTAGAGAGAGTGGTAGCGGGCGGCGAGATTCTCTTCTCTCTCAAGAATCTCGATGGGTTTTACTATCAAGTCATCAAAGTCAAAGGCGTTATTGCGCTCGAGGCGCTCTTCATAGGTCTTAAAGAGATTGTTTATGAGTTCGTCGGTAGATTCTTCGCGGCGGCTTTTGATGCGAGAAAATTCTCCAAGGACTTTGGCGGGCTTGCGAGAGGGATTTTCGGGGAGATTGAGTTCTTTTAGGATTTTTTTGACCAGGCCTTCAGAGTCGGAGCTGTCATAGATGGTGAAGCTGGGAGTGCGGCGGGCGTGGGGGGCAAGTTTTCGAAGGAGGAGGGCACCAAAGGAGTGGAAGGTGCCAAGGAAGATGTTTCTGGCGATCTCAGGATCTTTATTGTGGAGGACTTTTTTTACTCGTTCGCGGATTTCTCGGGCGGCTTTATTAGTGAAGGTGATGGCTAAGATGCTTTCGGGCGGAGTTCCCTGCTCGAGGAGGTGGATGATCCGGCCGACTAAGGTGCTCGTCTTGCCACTACCGGCGCCGGCGAGGATTAATAAAGGACCATTTCCATGGTTGATGGCTTCTAATTGCTTATCGTTGTACTTGGGATTTTTGAGCATTGTACGATTTTGATGGCGCTCGTATTTTTGGCAAATTTCACGGTTTTTTCTGTGCTGTATGCTCGCATACCGTTCGCTATGTATTTTCGGCTCGCTGCTCGAAAAGAATCACGAAACTTTATCAAAAATTATTTTTCGGAACTGAAGACGCCTGTTTATATTGGCAAAATCTAGAAGAAAATCTGCTATTTTTTAGGCTTTGCAATAGGGGTTTAGGATGTGCTAGAATGGCTGAGCTATTGATACATTCCTTACATATATGCGGCGCTTGCCATTTGCAGTGGTGAGTCGGCGCATCATAATCATTGCGGCGTTTGCGGCACTGATAGGATATGATTGTATCACAGATTTTCCTACGAAAGTGGCAGAGAGTCAGATTTTAGGAGGTCCGGAGGAGCAGGCTCTTTTTTCCGAGGTGTTTTTAAAAGATAATTCAGAGCAAATTTTATCGACAAGCGTTTTTTCTCTTAGATCAGGATTTTTTTTAAGTGGAGAAGTGAGTGAGGGAGCAGAACGGGAGAGGACTATTTTTTATAAGGCGAGAGCTGGAGAAACAGCAGGAGAGATTGCGGCACGATACGGAGTGTCGCTTGAGACGATTGTAGCGGCGAATCCGGAACTTATGCATGAGGCAAAGACTTTAGGCGGGGAGAGAGTGGTAATTCCCCCGATGAACGGTATTTTTTATACAGTAAAAAGTCGAGAGGATGCGGTGATGATCGCGTCACGGTATGGACTGACTCTTTTAGAGCTTGAAGCGTACAATAAAAATCAGAAGATAAAAGAGGGGGTAACTATATTTGTGCCAAAGGGAATTTTGGTGAGTGAAAACACGATTCTCGTGCGGGATGGAAAGGCGACGATTGCTATTCCCGCTTCGGGATGGAACTGGGGCGCTCTTCACTATAATAATGCGGTGGATATTGCCAATGAGTGTGGGACGCCGGTCTTTGCAGCGACAGAGGGAGAGGTGATTCGAGCGGAGGTGGGATGGAATAATGGCTATGGGACTATTGTAATAGTGATGAGTCCGGAAGGAATTGAGACTCGGTATGCACACTTGAAAAATATGGAAGTAGTCTTAGGAACTAAGGTTTCTCAGGGGGAAAAGTTGGGGCTCATGGGGAATACAGGTAAGACACATGGGGTAACGGGGTGCCATTTGCATTTTGAAGTACTAGGCGCAGAGAATCCCCTAGTTAAGCATTTTTAGAGCTAGCTTGTTTGACTGATTTTGCGATTTTTTTCTGCGTTGTCGCGATACATTGTTTTTTGTGTACATAAAAGTGACCCATCTTCGCTAATAGCTATAAGAAGCCGAGTATTTTTTCCCCTTTAGGACAAAGAAAAGGAATGCCGGGAGAGCGGACAAGTCTTATTAGATATCAGAAAAAAGAGGAATAAGGAATATGGGCGTGGGAAGGAAATATTAAAAATAAAATTTTGCAGATATTTATTTTGCGAAACCCTCGGTTTCACATATATCTGACACGGGAAGGGTATTAAATACCCTTCCCGACCCTTCCCACGCCAAATAAAAATACCCTTGCGGGTATTTTTATTTTGTGGGCGTGGGAAGGATCGAACTTCCGACCCCAGTCTTATCAGGACTGTGCTCTACCACTGAGCTACACGCCCCTCTGGTTTTCGCTGGTATTTTGGGGTGCATTTTATCTTTTTTCTTCCGTTAGGTACTCACATACTTTCCACAGTATGCTCCGTCCCATACTCAGAAGAAAAGACGAAATGCCCTCCAAAAATCCGGCGCTTTACGCATTGTTATATTTAGAGGGATTTTGGCATCACTTCGCTTTTATGCAAAGGATATTTTTCTTTACTGTATTTTCTCCTCGTACTAAGAAAAAAATCCTAGGGCTTTTATGCTTGGGGATGCTATTGCTTTATCAAAAACGTAAATGAAGGATTATTTGTTTGTATAGATTCTAGGTCGAGCCTGGAATGACCATACTAAAATCCTCGATTTTTTAGGATAGATTCGGCGGATTCGAGGTTAAATCTAACATTTTTTAGTGAGTTATTCAAGGAGCGAGAGCTGACGAGAGAATTAATGTTTTCGGTGAGGAAGAAGAGGAAGAAGATAATAAAGGCAATCAAGCCTGCACTTATGGCAAGGCTTCCTATTATATAAGGAGTTTCTTTTTTATTGAGTGTAAATTTGGCCATTGACGATGATTTTGTAGTTTATTCCATTTTTTCCTCGGTTTACTTTGTCAAAGTGGATGAGGTAGCGGGAAGTCTCGAGTTTATGCAGAAAGGCGAGAAGAGCTTGCGGATCGGAGCTTTCGGCAATGAGGGTAAAAATGATGGAGCCGGGTTCGGCCGCTTTCCCTTCGCGTTCATTGCCAAAGATGAGAGCGGCATTTACGCCGAGTGTAGCGCCAAGGGCTTTGATATCTTGGGGGAGTTTGATCAAATTATCGGTAATGGGAAGGATGGAACCAAGGCGAGAGCTTGTGAGAGCGGCAGCGTCTTTGGAGGCAGTGAGGAGGAGGAAAGACTGATTATCGGACTTGCGAGCAGCGAGCGCATCTTTGAGAAGAGAGATATTTTTTACGCTGTTTCTTGTGAGAATTACGAGAAAGAAAAAGCAGAGAATGAGAAAAAGAGCGATAAGGGAAGGATAAAGAAGAGATAGGGAAATTTTTGTTTTAAAAAAAGAGGTCATTTGCCAAAAAATATTTGATGCTTTATAAGTACCTACATTTATACAAAGTATATCATGGTTGACGAAAGCAAGCGGGATATTTCTAAGGAGGCGGCCTTTGATATTATCACTCCGCTATTGCGGAAAATGAGTTTTGAAGGGAATGTGGAATTGCTATCCCCGCAAGAAATCCGGGTAGCGATCGTGGGGACGAGGCGGGTCTCGGAGTATGGGCTTAAGGCGACGGAGTGGTTTTCGCGGACGCTCGCTGAGGCGGGAATCACGATCGTTTCTGGCCTTGCTTATGGCGTGGATGCGGCGGCGCATCGGGCGGCGCTTATGGCTTCGGGAAAAACAATTGCGGTTTTGCCTAGTGGTCTTTCCAATGTATATCCCAAGGAAAATCTTCGGCTTTATCAAGAGATAGTAAAAGGAGGTGGTTTGGCCCTTTCGGAGTATGAGGCGAAGGAGTCGGCTCGAGTGTATTCTTTCTTGGAACGGAATCGGATCGTGGCTGGGATCTCTCGGGCGGTGATTGTGATAGAAGCGCCGAAGGCGTCAGGGGCGCTCAATACGGCGAGCCATGCTTTGCAAATAGGGCTGGATGTCTTTGTGGTGCCGGGGAAGATCTTTGATCGGAATTACGAAGGGTCAAATATGCTTATTCGGGATGGGGCGCAGGTAGCCCTTTCCCCTACTCAAATACTGGAGTGCTTAGGGATTGTGAAGCCGGATAAAGAAAAGGAAAAGAAGGGGGTGAATGCGAAACAATTGGAGCTTTTTACGCCGGAAGAGAGATTGGTGTTTACTATCCTTTCGGAGAGTTCGGATGATATATCGATTGACAAAATTTGCGAAATTACTAAACTAGAGGCTCATTCAGTTAGCGTTATTTTATCAAAGTTTATACTTAATGATCAGGTTTTTGAGGGGAGAAATGGCTATAATCTTGTTCGCTAAGATTTTTATCTTTGTAGATCCTGCATTTATTTTGGAGTAGGTAAAATCTCTGAATGTTACTATAGAAGGAAATTGTTTTGTTTTTATTTTCACGATGAAACTTATTATTGTAGAGAGTCCGACAAAGGCAAAGACGATCGGAAAATTTTTAGGTAAGGGGTATGAACTCTTGTCGTCTTTTGGCCACATTCGGGATTTACCAAAGTCAAAAATCGGGGTGGATCTTGAGAATGATTTTGAGCCGAAGTACATGATTCCAGCTAAAGCGCGAGAGACGGTGAAGAAGCTCAAAAAAGAGGCGGGTAAAGCGGACGCGGTAGTGCTTGCCACTGACGAAGACCGAGAGGGAGAAGCGATTGCCTGGCATCTTGCCGCGGCTTTAGGCTTGGATGCAGAGAAGACGGAGAGAATTGTCTTTCATGAGATCACGGAGCGAGCGATCCAGGAGGCGCTCAAGTCGCCACGGCGGATCGATATGAGCCTTGTAGATGCTCAGCAAGCCCGAAGAATTTTGGATAGAATCGTGGGATATAAACTCTCGCCGTTTTTATGGCAGAAGGTGGCGCGAGGACTCTCGGCGGGACGGGTGCAGTCGGTAACTCTTCGGCTGATTGTGGATCGGGAGCGGGAGATTCGGGCGTTTGTGCCGACGAGATATTTTTCGGTGGTGGCGGAGCTTACGAAGAAGACAGATCCGGCCGCAACGTGCCTTGCGGAGCTTTTTTCAGCGTATGGAAAGCAGGTGGATCGACTGGAGCTGCAGGATGAAGCGGCGGCTAAGAAAATTGTAGACGATATCAAGGTGGCGACGGTACGAGTCAAAGAAATTACCCAAAAAGAGGTGAAACGGCATCCGTCACCGCCTTTTACTACGAGCACGCTTACGCAGACAGCGGCGAATAAGCTCGGCTACGCGGCAAAGAAGACAATGTTTGCGGCGCAGAAGTTGTATGAAAATGGTTGGATCACTTACATGAGAACGGACTCGGTAAATATCGCCTCGGAAGCGCTTTCAATGGCGAAGGAATATTTAGAAAAAGAGTTGGGAGCGGAGTATGCGGCTGACGCGCCGCGGCGATTCGCGACGAAGTCAAAAGGGGCGCAGGAAGCGCACGAGGCGATCCGGCCGACGCATCTCAATCGGAGCGCGGCGGATATTGAGGCGCTTGAGCCTTCGATGCGGAAGGTGTATGACCTTATTAGTAAGAGGTTTTTGGCGTCACAGATGCCGCCGGCCCGATTTAACCAGATGACGATTCTTTTTGAGGCGGGGCCGCACATCTTGAAGACGACTGGGAGCCAGATGCTTTTCCCGGGATTTCTTAAGGTATACCCATCAAAGACAGAGGATGTAATTTTGCCAACTTTGGAAGAAAAGGAGGAGATGGATGTAAAGGAAGTGAAGTATGAGGAACACTTCACCGAGCCGGCGGCGCGCTACAGTGAAGCGACTCTTATTAAAGCTTTGGAAGAGAATGGGGTGGGGCGACCGTCGACCTATGCGCCGACGATCAGCACGATTGAGGCGCGAGGCTACGTGGAGAAGATTGAGCGGCGATTTCACCCGACGGAGATCGGGGAAAAAGTAACAACGCTTCTTGAAGAACACTTCCCGACTATAGTGGATGTCGGTTTTACAGCAGGGATGGAGGAAGGTTTGGATGACGTCGCGGAGAAAAAGATTGCTTGGAAAAAACTCCTGAAAGATTTTTATGATCCGTTTGCGAAGAATCTAGCGGAAAAGTATGAGTCGGTAGCGCGGGCAGAGCGGCCGGAGCCAATTGAGACAAATGAGATTTGTGATAAGTGCGGGAAAAAAATGGTGGTGCGTGCGGGGCGGTATGGAAAATTTTTAGCGTGCTCAGGATTTCCGGAGTGCAAGAATGCGAAGAAGATTACTGGAGAAGTAAAAACTGAATCGGGAGCGGTGATTGAGCCGGAGGCAGATAATAGGAGTACGGGAGTGAAGTGTGATAAGTGCGGGGAGGGAGAGATGATGAAGAGATTTACGAAGAAAGGGAGGAGGTTATTTTTTGGATGTAGTAGATATCCGCAATGTGACAATGCGACGTGGACCGATCCCCGAAAGGCTGCTGATAAGAAAGATTGATGAGCTTGTCTTTTTCCTCCAGGGCGTTGTCGAAAGCTCCGTTTGCTCGTCAACATACAGCTTACGTATGCTTCCTCGCAAGCCTCGCTTTCTCCTAGCCCTGAAGAAAAAATCCTGCGCTTGGCGTAACGCAACGTTGAACTTGAATATTTTTCTTGAAATAATTTTTGTACAAAATTAAGTATAAAAAAACCGGTTTTGGGGATTACCCACAAAACCGGCTCGCCTAGCTTTCGCTAGAAGACGACGCTTGGCAGTGCCCTTTTCCCATGCTCTCACGTGATGAGCTTTTGGGATGGTGCTTTCACACCTTTGAAAGTGGATTGAGTATTAGCAGATCCAGAGGGATCTGCATTTTTCTCTGAGGATTCCCACTTCTTTGTACGTTCTGTACCCTGCTGGGGAGAACGGCTGTACCCGCGCTTTGCTTGACCTCTCCTTTTTGAAGTGAAACCGGTTCCACTTACAAAAAGAATATTCAAGTAGCGTACGAGTTTCCTCAAGCCTTGTCGCTTAACCAGTCGGTCCTGGCGGAGCTTATAACCGAACAGATGGTCTTCACCGTACCCCGCGAACGGGTATTCTCTTGCCTGAGACGCGCTCAGGGAGAATAAGTTCATCGACTTATCCAGAACGGTTGCCTAATACCAGTGACAAGTAGGTTCAAGAAAAGATTCAGGAAAGCAAGCATTCGTCTTTACGCTAACTTACCTAATCCTAAAAAGATCTCAAGAGTAGATCTGCGAAAGCTTTTTAGGATTAGGTAAGAAGCGTCTTATTTCTAAGTTCTAAAACTATTATAGCATATCCACAGCCTATGTCAATACCCTATTGGTTTTTATCTATTTTTGTCAAGTTGACAAAATATTGACATTGGATTTTTAGTGTGCTATAACAGGTGTGTTAGTCTGAAAGGACTTTGAAAAGTTGGTTTCTCCCCTCTTCTTCTTTGTGAAGGAATTTGAATTATGATGCTTACTTTTTCTCAGCACCATTCAATGGAACAGCGGATGACGCAGGCACAGCGGATGACGCAGGCACAGCGGATGCTCTGCCAGGCGCAGATGCTCAGTATGCGATTGGAATTGGTGGGCGCTATCCATGGTCATGAGAAGTTTCGGCCGCAGGCGCTTTGTCCCAAATGCAATCGGTCTTTGACGCCGGCCGAGATCCTCAAAGGATTTGTGGATGATCCGAACGATCTTAACACTACTTGTACGAGATGTGGCCATCGCTTTCCGCCGAAGCTTGTGTGGCAAGAGTTGGTGTCGGCGATGGAAGTGCCCTTTTTTTGCGCTAGCCAGTCGCTCGCTCGATTGCGTGGGAAAGAGGTGTTGGATCCTGACGCTTTCAGGCGGGAGGATCCGGCGCTCTATCACAGCACCATCGTGCATCACGGGACGCTTCGGAATGCGTTTACTTCGATTGGGATTATCTACGGATTTCCGGAGGTGGTCGATATCGAAAAGAAGATTCGGCCGTTCTTGGGCAAGTTGCCGGACACGATGATCGCCAAAATCGCTGGTCTCCGAGTCTCCCAGGTGCGAGGATTGCGCAAGAAGGAGCATATTTCGCCTTGCACACGGCGGGATATTCTCAAGGCGGCGAAAGAAGCTCAGGACGCTGAGACGGAAGAAGTGGCTTCGGCAACTGCTGTAGCTAATGATACCGTCGCGACCTGAGGCGCATCACGGGAAGACGGAAAAATCTCAAACAAGCGGTGGCTGTAAGGTCGCCGCTTTTTTCTTTTTAAAATTAATTTGATAGAAAATGTACTGGATTCCGGCTCGGAGGCCGGAATGACAATCAGTTGGAGGCGCGGAGGAGATCGAGGACTTTGAAGAGGGATTTGTTGGTAGTAGTGATAATGAGATTATCACCGAAGAGACCGTAGTTGACCGCGGCGGGACGATCTTCGAAGAAACTTCCATAGCGGGTGGTGACGCCAGCGATGACACTATCCTTGAAAGGGCTGATCTCTCCCTTGGGCAGAGCGAGGTAGAGATTTTTTAAGGAAGCAGATTCGATATTTTTGAGAAGTTCGGGATCGAAGTTGCTATTGGGCAGTTTTTTGGCGATGAGGCCTGGATAGGCTTTTCCTTTTTCGTAGTAGAGGAAGGCAGTGAAGTCTTTGTCGAAGTAGGTCTCGAGAGCGGCGCTTAAGGGCGCGCCTTGGAGCTCGGGGAGGAGGGTGAGGAAATATTTAGAGAAAATAGCCTGACCTTCCGGAGTACCAACGACAATTTCTTGGAGAGTGTCTTCGGGGCGAGTGAGGTTAACTTTACCCTGGAAGGCGGATAGGATGTCGACGAGATTATAATTATTGATCTGAATAACGGCGAGATCTTTTGACTCGGGGGTGAGGCCAAAGGCGGAGGTGTGAGGAAGCATGGTCGGCTCCTCTCTTGTCTCTGGCGGCATGCGATCAATAGTCATTGCGGGAGTATTTGGCTCGATATTAACTGAAGGAGAAAGATCTAAGGTTTCGGGAAAGAAGAGGTCTTTCATGAGGAAGTAGATAATAAAGCCGAGACCACCTAGGACGATCAGTGCGAGGAAAATTAGGAGGGTTTTTATCGGGAGACTTAGGCCTGATTTTTTTTCTACTAAAATGTCATTCGCGGGACTTTGGGGAATGGTGGTCTCGGGTTTGAAAAGAGGGCTTTTAGTGTCGAGCTCTTTTTCGCTAACTATGAGAGCTTCGGGGAGGTTGCCGCCGGAGCTTTTTATTGAAGCAAGGTCGGAACTCATGGTGCGAAGCTGCATTTCGGGAAGGCTGCGAGTTTCGGGAAGGCCGGCTTCAATGCTCTGGGCTTTAGGCTGATTTTCTTTAGCGTCTTTAAATGGATTATTTACTGAGCTATTAGGAAAGTTGAAAGGATTTTCGGGAGCAAAGAAGGGTGAATGCTCGTTTGGAACTTTAGGAGTGATTTTTATTTCTTCGATAGGTTCGGAATGAGATTCTTCAATAGGTTTAATAGGTTCAGGAGTAGAAGAGATAGACTTAGGATCGAAAAATTTACTGTTTTCAAAAGGAATTCGGGAAGGCGGAGCGGCAGTTTCTTTCATGGGCTCAGGGGTGGGAGCAGGAGAAGGTTGAGAGGTGTTATTTACTGAGGCGAAAGGATTGAAGGGTGGGGATGTTTCAGTAGATTGGGGAAGGATTTCTTTAGGAGATTCAGAGGCAGGAGAAGTCGGCGGAACAGTGCCTTCTTTGAAAAAAGAGTCCCAAGAACTTGGGTCAGGATTATTTTTTTTGGGATCCATGTCCATAGTAGTAATTATTTTATCATATTATTTAAATTTTTTTAGAAACTTTTTCTTTCCCCTTCATGACCCATAAAAACTCCAGTAATTTTTTATTTAGGCTTCAGAGAAAATTTTTCACGATGTTATTTTTGGGGAATAAGAAGAAAAAAATAATATCATGAAAAAACCATGCTTTTCTCCTCCAGAAAGCCATTCAAGGGAAATAAAAAGTTTCTCTTAGCGCATTATTAGAGAAAAAGGGATATTAGGGAGATCAGAGGGGAGGTGGAGGGGCGAATAAAAAGTCTTCAACTTTTTTATAAAAGAGATTCACCCCTTTGGAGGGCCGGTGCCACGTCCCAGCCTTTTTATTTAGGATTATAGATTCCGGAATGACAATCTACTTTTTGAGGGCTTTGAGGGAGAGGCCGATTTTGTCGCCTTCCATTTTTACGATTTTGGCCGTGACTTCTTCGCCAAGCTTTACCACATCTTCTACTTTTTTAACGAAACCATCTTTGAGTTCGGAGACGTGGATCATACCGTCTTTACCAGGAGCGAATTCGAGAATAGCGCCGAATTCAAAGATACGGACGATTTTGCCAGTGACGATGTCGCCTATTGAATAGTCTTTCGTTAGTTGTTCGATCCGTTCTCTGGCGCGCCAGCCTTTTTCTTGGTTGCTCGCGTAGACATAGATCTTACCATCTTGATTCACATCAATATTATCGATGCCAGTATCGGCAATGATGCTATTAATAGTCTTGCCGCCGGGGCCGATCAATAAGCCAATCTTGTCGGGATTGATAGAGACTGAAAAGACTGAGGGGGCAAAGGGAGAAAGAGCGGCACGGGGGGCACTAATTGTTGAGATGATTGTTTCGAGAATTTCCTTACGGGCTTTTTTCCCCGCTTCTAGGGCGTCTTTTATGGTATTAAGAGTGATGCCTGAAACTTTAGTATCAAGCTGGATGGCGGTAATACCAGTTTCGGTGCCGGCAACTTTGAAGTCCATATCTCCATAGTGATCCTCTGCGCCTTGAATGTCGGTCAAAATCTTATAATCCCCTTTTTCATTACTCATGAGGCCAATAGCAATACCGGCGGCGGGAGCAAGAAGAGGAATGCCGGCGTCCATCATCGCGAGCGTGCCCGCGCAGACTGAGGCCATGGAAGAGGAGCCGTTGGAAGAAAGGATTTCAGAGACTATTCGAATGATATATGGGAAGAGCTCTTTTTTTGGAATTAAGCGGCGGAGAGCTTTTTCGGCTAAAGAGCCATGACCGATTTCGCGGCGACCAGGGCCGCGCATCCGACCGACTTCACCCGTGGAATATGGCGGAAAATTATAGTGAAGCATGAAGCTCTTGTTTTGAATGCCTTCAATGGATTCGACGATTTTTTCGGAGTCGGGAGAAGCAAGGGTGACTACTGCAAGAGATTGAGTCTCGCCGCGCGTGAAGAGAGCGGAGCCGTGAGCACGCTTGATGACGGAGACTTTCCCCTCTAGAGGGCGGATTTCCTCAAAGCCGCGGTTATCAGGGCGGAGATTTTTTTCTAAGGCGTTTTGGTGGACGAGCTCATCAGAAAGTTCTTCGAAAATATGCGAGAGTTCTTTTATGCTTTTTTCATCGGCTCCATTGTCTTCATAACTTTTTATAAGATTTACAAGAAGCTCTTTTACTCCCTTTTCGCTTGCGTCGCGCTTTCCTAAAAAGAGAGCGGCTTCTAGGTCATTGCCTAATTTTTCTTTTATTTCTTTTTTCAAATCAGCATTTGAAGAAGCAAGTACGGCATCTATTTTTTTATCGCCGATTTCTTTGCGAATACTTTCCTGAAAATCGATCAAGCTATCAATAGCTTCCTGACCCGCTTTGAAAGCAGTGAGGATTTTTTCTTCATGAGCATTTAGGCCTTCGATCTCAATCATATTAATCCGGCCTTTGGGACCAGAGATAAAACCCTCAAAGGTATTTTCGACGCTTTCTGAATTTTTGGGGTTTACGAGGATTTTGTTATCAACTTCGGCGAGATTTACGCCGGCGACTGGTCCTTGCCAAGGAATAGAGGAGAGGTGAAGGGCAAGAGAAGCAGTTACTAAAGAAAGAAAATTGTGATCATTCTCGCCATCGAGAGCGAGAGTGGTGACGACGACTTGGATCTCACGGCGGAGGCGCTGATCAAAGAGGGGGCGAATGGTGCGATCGATGACCCGGCCGGAGAGGACAGCTTCATCAGAAGATTTTCCTTCGCGGCGAGTGTAACGACTCCCAAGGATCTTGCCGATGGCATAGAAACGCTCTTCGAAATCTACGGTGAGAGGCATGTAATCTAAATTAGTGTCCAACTCCCCCATCACGACGGTGACTAAAACTTCGGTGTCACCGTATCGGCCAAGAACGGCTTTGGTGGCGCGAAAAGCGAGTTCCCCCACTTCAAATTCGAGAGGTCGGCCGGCAAATTCAGTCTTAAAAACTTTTTTAGTTGTTGCGTTCATTGAGATATGATTCGTTGGTTTTTTTATCTTCATTTATTTTCTTGCGGGTGCGGATGGGATTTTTAGCTTCAGACTTTTTTTCTGTGAGAGCACTTTTTCCCCGGATACGGCGGGCGGGTTTTTTCTTATTTCCCGCATCTTGAGAGGCTTCTCCGGTCTCTATCTTTCTCACATACTCTTCATCATCTCTTGAAAGGCGAGAGATGTCTTCCCGATATTTTGATTTAGCAAAAGAAAGATCCCCTCCTTCATTTCGGAGAGAGCTTGTGCGTCTTGGAAAACGATCAAAAGATTGGTTTTGGTTGTTATTGTTTCTGCTATTAAAGATATCAGGTCGGCGCATGACGACTTTGTTTAACTCATCCATATTAATAAATTCGTCGGCGGATTCTTTGAGCTTACTTGAAGCGCTGCGACCAAAAGCGGCGACCTCAACGGTCTTACCAAGGCCCCAGCGGAGATACTCGACGAGTGGGACGAAGTCGCCATCGCCGGTCACGAGGACGACGACGTCGAGGGCGTTACTTAAGCGGACGGCATCGATAGCGAGGCCGACATCCCAGTCGGCTTTTTTCATGCCATCAGGGAAGATCTGGATATCTTTCATCCGAAGATCAATACCGGACTTTACCAAGGCATCAAAGAAGGAGGATTCGCCAAGAGTGGATTCGGTCTTGACGACATAGCCAATAGCCCGGACGAGCTTCCTATCTGCGACAAGCGTGTCCATGAGTTCTTTATAATTTACTCTTGCAGAGTAGAGGTTTTTTGAGGAGTGGTAGAGGTTTTGGATATCAATAAAAATTCCAACTCTCTGTTCACGATTTTTTATCATATATTTAGTGCTCGTACTTTTGGGCTCTTTTCGATTTTTTTCTTGCGTTGCGTGCTCACAGACTTGGCTCCAGTATGTTCCGTTCGCTGCTCAGAAATAAAATCGAAAAGTCCTCCAAAATTACTTCGCATGTGTACGCGCATTATTTCCCCTTTTTTATGTTTTTAAATGAGGGAGGTAATGCAGATATTATTTTATAATTTTTTTTTAATGAAAATTCTTTCAGGTTTTAAAAGGGAAAATTAATAGCTTGAAAAAACGGTCACGGGGCAGGAATTTTTCTGAAGGGAAAAATTCCTGGGTGAAACAGATCTACTGAAGAAAAAAAGAATTAGAGATCGAGCTTTTTGATGAGGGCTTTGTAGCCTTTTTCGTCATGCGTCTCCATATACTTTAGGAGGCGGCGGCGCTTGCCAACCATCTTCAAGAGGCCCCGTCGGGAGTGATTGTCTTTTGGGTTTTTCTTTAAGTGAGAGACGAGCTCGTTGACCGACTTGGTGATCAGGCCGATCTGGACGCCAGTAGAACCAGTATCTTTGTCATGAATAGAAATGTCTTTCATGACGTTTTTCTTTTGTCGAGGACTTAACATGAATTTATTTTTTTAATTTAAGCACAATTCTTTTTTCTTCGGGTTTCACTACTTCGACGGTGAAGTGATAATTCTTGCCGATTTCGAGCTTCTTTTTCATCTCTTCCACAGATCCGAATTCAGAGACGTGGATCAAGCCCTGGATATTCTTTTTAAGGCCGATGAAGGCGCCAAAAGGATTGAAGCGATTCACAACACCTTCCACAACGTCACCAGCTTTAAACTTGCTCCCGACTTCATCCCAAGGATTAGGCACTAAGGCTTTTAAGGAAAGGGAGACGCGGCCATCTTTGATATCGACGATCTTGGCTTTGACCACATCGTCAATCTTTAAGATCTCCTTCGGATTTTCGATAAGGCTGTGGGAGAGCTCGGAGATGTGAATGAGACCTTCAAGATCGGTGTCGTTTGCAAACTTCACAAAAGCGCCGAAGTCAGCGACGCCGGTCACGATGCCGTCGATGATGTCTCCTATTTTGTAGGTAGAGAGGCGCTCGACGAGATTCACTGCCATGAGTGCGCGCTCGGAGATGATGAGCTTGTTGGTGCGAGGATTAAGATCAAGAATCTTGACCTTGAAGGTCTCGCCGACAAACTTTTTTAGCTCTTCGAGGAGTTTACTCTTATCACCTTCGCCAATATCGGGGTAATGTTCGGCCGAGAGCTGGGAGACAGGGAGGAAGGCTTTGAGGCCGTGGAGATCGGTGATGAGGCCGCCAGTATTGGCACCTTCAATACGAACCATGATCGGCTCGCCGACTTCTTTGAGTTCCTTCACTTTGTCCCAGGCCTTTTGCTTATGAGTCTCGCGGAGGGAGAGCTCAATGTAGCCATCTTCGTTTTCCACGTCGACCACTTTCACAAGGAGAGTGTCGCCAGGATTCACTTCTTTGAGTGCGTCTTGAGAATTGATGAGCTCAAAGCCATAGATGACGCCAGTGCCATGGCGACCGAGATCAAAAAAAGCGGCTTTGTTGGTCTTTTTTAAATATTTGGCTTCAACGTGCTCATCGGTCTTGAGCACCACGACTGCATTGGGATTCTCCTTTACTATCTTGGCCAAGGGAGAGGCATTTTTCTTTGCGGAAAGTATTTTCATTGGTTTGTAATTGGCTTCTTTATTCTTTTATTAGGTTTGTTATGAAAATTTTCTAAAGAAAAAGAAGTTGGGCTTATTATAGAGTATTTTCGGGGGTTTTGCAAGGGATTTTTGCTAAAAAAATACCGCTTCACGTTCCTTTGAGGGGAATACGTGAAGCGGAGGGTAAGAGGGGGTCCGCAGTCAAGTACTACGGAGGAATGAGGAGACGACGAATCTTCATGGTCTGCCTTCATTCTCTCGACCAAAATCTTTGTTTATTTGACTATTTGGCCGAGGCACCATTTCGGGCGCTGGGTGAATTCAAAAAAAAAGAGGGAGAAACCAAGGACGACTACGGGTGATCGCGGATCAACACGGATATCCTTTATTAAAAGAGGAAGTTGAGCACCCCAACCCGGCTACATGATTCCAAGTAACTTTATAAATATATCATATCTCTCAATATAGTCAATAACCTTTATAAATAGTACATTTTTACTTTTTAAATAAAATAATTATAGAATAGTAAGGGTGTTTTTAGTTCTTTGGTGAAAAATTCTATATACTTCCCGATGTAAGGCGTAGAGTGGTCTTCCGAGGGATAGATAAGAATGACCCTTTCTTATTGAAACGACTCGCCTCGCGGCAGGTTTTTCTTGGACTCTGGTCTTCCCTTCCTTAGTTCAAAAAATGTGGGTTTAGGGTGAGAGGGGTGTTTCGAGTTTTCTTACTTTCTCATCTAATTGAAGTAGAAATACTTCTGCCCGGAATGTATAGAATTACTCCTTGTTTTCTTTATGAGAGCAAGGAGTTTTTTTATGAGGCTTTTAAGTATTTTAGATGCAAATCTTTCTTACTTTTTATTTTAATATGTAGAGCTTTACTTCGCTTGCAAGGTCTTTCTTTTTTAAGGTGATTTTTTCTAAAGATTCGGCTTTGAGGCCTAATTCTTTTTCTACTTGATCAGCTTTGTCGTCGAGGACAATTATGACTTTAGCTTCAAATTGCTTGCTAAATGCGGCCATTTTAGCTTTGTTCTTCAAGAAGATTACTTCGGCCTTGGCGATCAACTCATTTCCCTCTTCGCTTCCTAGGAAACCTATATAGATATTTTCGGCGCGCAGAAGATAGCTCCAGTCGGGAGACCCCCACATCTCAATTCCTTTCACATCATATTCGCCGGGACCGGCAATCACTCTGTCTGCTATGTCTTTTAGCTCATCGGTCTCGAAGGGTCTTTTTGATTTTATAAAAATGTTGGTTTTGGTGCGGGCGGGAATAGCGCCTTCTTTGGGCTCGAATATGATATCAATCCCGCCGGACTGAAGTCTTACGCCGTCGCCGGAAAAAGTTTGCATAACCATGCCCTACAAAGTAGCAATTTTATTAGAAAAAGACAAAATATGATGATTTTCTTGCCTATTTTTTCTAATATTTGATAGAAAGTACACTGTATTACCTATTTAAAATTTTGTATTTACTACATTTGAGCTGATAAATGAAAAATTTGGGGTTAAGGTTTTTGAGAGGGTGTTTTTAGGATTTTTATTATCAGGTACAATTAGAAGTGATGAGATCGGTGATTCGGCATATAAAGGAGTTGCGGGATCAGGATGAGAGGACAAAGTGGCTGTGGCTTGTCTCTTTTTCTACTTTAGGAGGACTTTTAGCGCTCGTTATTTTCCTCTATCAGATGGATCACAAGGTGCTCGCGGTGGCGGACCAAAATGGAGTGGTGAAGGAATCGGATCTGCGGCCGGATCCGGTAAAAATTGTAGCTTTTGGTTTCCAAAAAATATCGGAGACGACAAGCTATGGCTTGGCGAATAGTTTTGTTTTTTTTAAGGATTTTTTGGATCCACAGGTGAACGTTGAGAAATCAAGTCCACGGATTTTTCCGAAGGCTGATCAATTAGATTTTTCTTATGATGGTTTAGAGAAAGTGCCAGATACTAATCTTCCGTAAATAATTTTTGGTCTTTTTTCGATTTATAATATTAAGAAGAAGTTTAAAGGAAATGAACTGGATTCCGGCTCGGAGGCCGGAATGACAACCGAAAACTCTCAAAAACTATTACTGTTTGGGCCACTTATTCTTTTTTTGATTAATAAAGCATTGGTTTGAGTAGATTGCCTAAAGAGGTTTTTTTTGTAATAATGGGGCTACCTAATTTTTATGGCGATTAAGAAGGAAAAAGGGCAGGAGGAAGGGATTATTCTTGGACGGATTGAACCAAGAGAGATTACGGATGAGCTTAAACAGTCATATCTTGACTATGCAATGTCGGTGATTGTTTCGCGGGCGCTTCCTGACGTGCGAGATGGAATGAAGCCAGTGCACCGGAGAGTCTTGTGGGCGATGTGGGGTCTCGGGATTACTTCCACGGCCAAGTTGCGTAAGTCGGCAAATGTAGTTGGAGAAGTACTTGGAAGCTATCACCCACATGGGGATCAGGCAGTGTATGACACGATAACGAGAATGGTGCAGGATTTTTCCCTACGTTATCCCCTTCTTGTAGGTCAGGGCAATTGGGGCTCTCCAGAGGGTGATGCCGCGGCCGCTATGCGGTATACCGAGTGCAAGATGAGCAAGATCTCAGAGGAGCTCTTGATTGATATTGAGAAAGAGACGGTTGATTGGGTAGATAATTATGACGGACGACTCAAGGAGCCGAGAGTTTTGCCAGCGAAGGTGCCAAATCTTTTAATAAACGGTGGTATTGGTATTGCGGTCGGAATGGCTACCTCTATTCCGCCCCACAATCTTGGTGAAGTAATCGATGCCACTATACACATGATCGAAAACCCAGAGTGTACCGGCGAGGATTTACTTCAATATGTAAAGGGACCAGATTTCCCTACAGGAGGCATTATTTACAATAAAAAAGACATTCAGCAGGCGTATCTCACTGGTCGCGGATCAGTAGTCTGCCGTGGCGTGACGGAGATTGAGGACTCGGAGATTATTATTTCGGAATTTCCCTATCAGACGAATATTTCGGATTTTCTCATAAAGATCGCGGAGCTCGTCAATGAAAAGAAGATTGAGGGCATCCGGGATGTGCGTAATGAGACAGACAAGGATGGCGTGCGGATCGTGATTGAATTGAAGCGCGATGCGGTGCCACAGAAGATCCTCAATCTTCTTTATAAGCACACGGATTTGCAGAAGAGTTTTCACTTTAATATGCTGGCCCTTCATGAAGGGATCCAGCCACGGATTCACACTCTTCTTGATATTATCGGTGCGCATATTAGCCATAGGAAAGTGGTCGTACGCAGGCGGGCGGAGTTTGATCTCAAAAAAGCAAAGGAGCGAGCTCATATTCTCGAGGGACTCAAGCGGGCGCTCGATGACATTGACGCGGTGATTAAGACTATTAAGAAATCTGCGGATCGGGAGGAAGCGAGTATTAACCTCATGAAGAAGTTTGACTTTACGGAAATTCAGGCGGGGGCGATTCTTGAAATGCGGCTTTCAACACTCGCAAATCTCGAGGTACAAAAGATTATTGATGAACTTAAGGAAAAGCATCAGCTGATTGCGGACTTGGAAGCGCTTTTGAAAAGTGAGAAAAAGATTTTGGCGCTCATCAAGGATGAGATGATGGATCTTAAGGAGCGATTTGCCGATGCACGGCGGACCAAGGTCGTCATGTCGGGGCTTAAGGAATTTTCGGAGGCAGACTTGATTGCGGAGGAGGAGGCGATTATCACTCTTTCTCGCGGAGGGTATATCAAGCGGCTAGCACCGGACACATATAAATCACAGCATCGGGGCGGGAAGGGGCTTATAGGCTCAGAGGTAGCGGAGGAGGACTTCATCTCACATATCACGCACGCAAATACGCACGATAATATCCTTTTCTTTACGAGCCGCGGACGAGTCTTTCAGACCAAAGTGTGGGAGATTCCAGTAGCGCTCCGGACTTCAAAAGGAAAAGCAATTCAGAGCTTTCTTGAGATTCCCTCTTCAGAGGAGGTGACGGCTTTAGTCTCTTACTCGGATCAGGAATCAGATGGGTATCTTGTGATGACGACGGAAAAAGGAGTCGTAAAGAAGACGGCGTTGTCGGATTTTGCCAACGTGCGGCGGGGCGGAATCATCGCGATCAGTCTCCATGAGGGGGATATGCTCCACTTTGTGAAGCGATCAACAGGGAAGGATGAGGTGGTGCTCACAACCGTGCTTGGGCAGGCGATCCGATTTTCGGAGGATGATATCCGGGCAATGGGGAGAGTAGCGGCGGGAGTGACGGGGATCCGGCTTCATGCGGGAGACATGGTGAGCTCGCTCACTGTGATTGACAAAGAAGCAGCTAAGAAAGCCAAGTTTCTCGTGATTATGGATAAGGGGTATGGGAAGAAGACAAGGATGAGCGAGTATAAGACGCAAGGAAGAGGCGGCTCGGGAATCTTAACGGCGAAGATTACCAATAAGACGGGAAAATTGATTTCGGCGCATCTTATTACCGAGGAGAAGGATCTTTTTGTGCTCTCGGCGAAGGGGCAGATGATTCGGACGACCCTTGAGAGCGTACGGGAGGCGTCGCGGGCGACGCAGGGAGTCCGACTAATGTCGTTGAACGACGCAGATTATATTATCGGGTCTATATGCTTAAAAGAAATTAACGGAAAAGAAGAATAAAAAAGGGCGAAAGCCTTTTTTTATTCTTCTTTCGCGGGTGGATAGTTTTTTTGAAATTCTCACCTTACCCCTTCATGACACATGAAAGTCCCTGCGGACTTTCATTCAGTCCTCAAAAAGAATTTTTCATGGTGTTGTTTTTGGGGAACAAGAGGATAAAACAACACCATAAAAAAGCCATACTTCTTTTCTCTAGAAGGTCATTCAGGGGTAAGGTGATAATTTCTTGTGATGCCAGAATTAGTTGGGGGCGGTGAAGTAGGCGGGCTGAGTAAAAGATTTTTAATCTTTATCCAGATAAGGTTTTTATTCGGACCGTGGCGGCGGGAGTGGATTTTTTAGGCTGGGTGCATTTTCCGGATCATCGAGTGCTGCGGACGGTGACAAAAAGGAGGATGATAAGAAATGTAAGGTTGGATGACAATGAAAGATGGGTTAGTTCGTATAAGGGATTGTTGAGATATGGAAATACATACAAATTAAGAAAGAGATCGGGGTTGCACTGAATTAGATTAGGGAAATATTCTGATTATCCGCTTCGCGAAACGAGCAGAATATTTGTGTTTGGAATAATACATTGATTGGATCCCAGATCAAGTCTGGGATGACAGCCGCCTAACGGCGGCTGTCACTGATAGCGGAAGGAGGAGGAGATGGTTGAGGCGGCTTGTTCGAGGGCTTGATCTTCGCGAATTCTCCCACTACCGGCTTCTTGAATGAGCCTGTTGAAGGCGGAGCGGACGACAGAGTCATCGGGGCGGATCCAACTTCGGGCTATTAAAGCTTGGGAAGCGAACTCACTCATTTCGGGATTGTTGACGGCGAGACTCAAGTATTCGCGGAGGGCGGGGATGTGGCCGGTGGCGTTTAAGTAGCTCTGGATGGCGGAGGAATTAGTGGTGGCAAAGACGATGAATTTCCAGGCTTCGGCTTGATTTTTGGAGGCGGCGGAGACGGCGAGACCATAGTAATCAGCAAGAGTGAGAGGCTTCTCGGTATTAAAGGGTTGAGGCATGGCAAAAGAACCTATCTCAATATTTGGGAAGGCGCGGGCGAGGGTGCGGTAGTCTTCAAAGTAACCAAAGAGCATTCCGAGCTTACCTTGGGAGAAGAGAGTGGGGGCGTCGAGCTCTTTTGAGTTCCAGGTATAGTAGGTGTTTTTTGGGTCAGTGAAGGAAAGGTAGAAGTTGAGTCCGGGCAAACCTTCGCGATCAAAAGTGACTCCCCCACCCACGCGATCTACCATGACGGCGCCAGATTGCATCATGAGCGTCTGGAGGACTTCGGGTCCACGGAGGGTATTTGTGTCATTGCCGCCGATTGCGGCTCCGGCGACTTCAATCATATTTTTCTTGCCGAGTTTACGGACTTTGAGAATTGCATCTTGGAAATCGACCCAGGTCTTGGGACGAGTGGCGACACTTGCGGCGTCAAAGAGATTTTTGTTGTAGATGACTCCCAGAGTATCGAGATAGAGAGGAAGACCAAAGACATAGTTGTCAGGAGCAAAATCTTGGCGGACTACGGTAGGGAAAATATTTTCGAAGCGGGTAAGGGTCATCTCCTCCTCTCTTGCTGGGATGATTTTATTGAAATGTTTGGAAAGCCAGGAACTTTTGAAATACATGGCGTCTACCTTTTCGCCGGAGGCGAGGAGATTTAGCAACTCTTGTTCGTAATTATCCGGATTTTTTTGAAGGTAGGTGATTTTTACGTTTGGGTGCTCGGCTTGATAGAGATCAATGACATCATACATGGCACGATTATCTTCCGGACCGACAACGGTGAGGGAGATCTGCTCGATGTCCTTCCGGAAAATTCCGGGAATTATTTGCAAATATGCGAGGAGTAAAGTTATTGCTATTAACCCAAATACACTAAATAGAATTATCTTCCATTTCATATTTTTATTTAATCTATATTGCTTTAGATTGCTTAGCTTAGATAGTTTGCAGTGGCGAAGAAGGTGGTGATGAAGGAGACGATGAGGCGAGCGACAACAATGATGACGTAGCCTAAAACGGCGTAACGGATTATGCTCCATCCTTTACTAATGTTTGCAGGAATTGCTCCTGCGAAAATTAAGACAAACGAACCATAGAGAATAGTAATAATCACAAGGGGGGCGGCGAGGAGGAAGAGAAAATTCGCTAATTTAGTTGCGAGCTCTCCGATATTAGAGAATGAATATGGGAATGATTGCGAGAGATTGATATCTTGCATCCCTGCTCCTGGAGTATTTATCCCTGCTCCTGGAGTATTCATCCCTGCTCCTGGAGTAAATACTCCCGGTCCCATTGGCCCTGATTGCTGGGTGGTAGGGATGTTAGGAACCTGAATATACCAAGGATCTTGCTGTGGTACTGGTACAAATCTATTTTTCGAAGTGTCATACTTTGGATTCCGAACTTCTTGGAAAGGTCTTCTACCAGAACTTCCTCCTGGAAAATATGATTCAGCAAAAACTGCTTGGAAAGAAATAAAAAAAAGAAAAAAAGCTAAAAAAGAAAAGTATTTCATCTTTCTTTAGTATATCATTTTACAATTTTTTTTGTGATATACTATAAATATAATGTTTCTTTTTCAATTTGTCGGACCTCTTCTTCCTAAGTGTTCTGGCCGGCCTTTGCCAAATGGAGAAGCTTTTTGCACTCTTTGTGATCTCCTGAAACTTCTCGATAACTTTATAAAACTTTTTGCCACGTTGGCACCTATTCTCGCCGGGATGTTTATGATGTGGGGCGGTCTTGTCATTCTCACTAGTGGTGAATCACAAGAGCGTATAAAAGCTGGTAAAAATATTATTAAGACAGCTCTAATTGGCCTTATTATTGTGATGGCATCGTGGGTGATTATCTCTTCTTTTTTCCTTGCTATTACTGGAGGGAGTCCATATCCGTGGTATCAGGTGAAGTGTGGTTAATTTCTCTGTTTGCGACGTGCTCATACTTTTGCCTTCTTTTGCTTGTGTAGCCGACCCCATCTTAGCTGATGCTTCTCTTTCTTCTTTTTTTAATCTAGAAGTAGTGGAGGCCCATCTTTTTTTCTAAGGATGTTTCTCATAAACT
>Ga0194128_10000234_pt1 | contig 104694 bp, 97 predicted proteins | sample TA2KigCa65mmetaG_FD_148650 | JGI IMG/M metagenome (GOLD analysis project Ga0194128, IMG submission 148650) | Freshwater microbial communities from Lake Tanganyika, Tanzania - TA2015037 Kigoma Deep Cast 65m | ecosystem: Environmental > Aquatic > Freshwater > Lake | place: Tanzania: Lake...
GTGTCAGATACTCCCGTCGCGCTTCCGGTCCCACGCCAGTGCCCCCTCTGCTGACACTGGTTTCGGTAACAGGGGTTTTGGCGCGATGCCCGGACCCTCGGTAACACTTAGCACGGCGCGATACGCACTCTTGACAAAAGTGTACGTCGGCACTACTGTGCACGTTCTCGGTGTGAACGTGCACGTTCATACTGTGAACATACGCAAGGAAGCAAGATTGTCTCAGGCTGGTTTCGGCTGCAGAATTGGTCGAAAGACCCATAACGCCGAGTAGGGCTTGCCGCTCTCGAGGTCGCGCGTCAGGTCAGGTGTGACTGACGGGCACGAAGTGCCTTCCACAACAACGCAACGAGCAATCGCGCCGATATCCTGGCCCTTTCTTCAAACGAGGTCTGCTGTACTCCTTCACCTCGCCGAGACCGCCATTATTGCGGGCGCCTTCGCGCTCGCGCACTGGCTGACTCCGATGCTTCGCTCGCTTCGCGGAGCCATTGGTGTTGTCGCTGCGCACTTGTCGCCTTGGCTTGCGCGCCAGCTTCAACCGGACGAAGGAACCCTCCGGCCGCTCACGGAGCTGGCTTGGATCTTGGGGGTGATGGCCCCTGCGATTGTCTGGTCGCTCGCCGGGATCGACAACTACCGTCAGCGGCGCCCTTCAGTCGTGCTCACGCTACTCGCGACGCCGCTGGCCGTGGGGTCGGGCTTGGCGTTCGCGAGCCTCATCATCTGGAACCTCCGCCTCGCCGAATGGAGTCGCCTGTTTCTCACGTTGTTTGCCGCCCTGGCCGCTATGGCGCTCGCGATCTTCCGTACTGCTTTTTCAGTATCTAGGGAGCGTCCAGTGTCCACGTTAGCACCCGGAGGCGACGTGGCCTATCTTGAGACGGCGGGGGCTGCCGATTCGACGTTTACGCGGACACCCTCGACTGTGCCGCGAGCTCCGCTCGAATCAGCCGCTCCGGCTTTGTCCGGGGCTTCTCTAGCAACGGGAACGGTCCCGGCAGAATCCAATCAGCACGATCGCTTCGTTCACGACATTCTCGATCGCGTCGCCGTGGGCGGCACCGACCTGTCGCAGCGTGCTCTCTCCCAGGAGCTTGGAATCGCCCTGGGGCTGACGAATCTCCTCGTCAAGAAGCTCGCACGGCACGGTTGGATTACCCTTGTGCGCATCCGTCCCAACCGCGTGCGGTATCTGATCACGCCAGAGGGGCTCGCAGAGAAGGCGCGTCTCTATCGTCAGCGGCTGGTGTCGAATGTCAGGTTCTATGCCGAGACGCGCGCTCGCATCCAGCACACGTTGGCCTGCTTGGTGGCGGCGAGTCAAGCTGGAGATTCTTCGACGAGTCACGTCCACGATTCGTTGCGCTCCGCTGGCGCTTTAAGGCGAGCCGTGCGCGTCGTAATCTACGGGACGGGCGAAGTGGCGGAAATCGGCTTGATGCTGCTTCAAGGAAGCGGATTCGAGCTGGTCGCCGTGATGGACGAGCGAACAGGCGGGATCTTTCACGGTCGATCTGTCCTTGGTCCCGAGAGCTTGGAGGGTCAGTCAATCAATGGTCGAAGATTCGACTTCCTTCTGGCCACGACATTGGACGATATTGGTTCCTTGCGTAATAAACTCGCGGCACGAGGTGTTCCTGCGAACGTCGTTAGCGCTGTGGTTTAGATAGGCCTAAGATACGCGAAGCGTCTCTCGGCGAAGTCATGATCCGCGTACGTGAGCACAGGGCAGAGCCGGGAAAGCGTGAGCGACATTGGCGGCCGTTCGCGGGATTGGGCCTTGTTACCGCGCTTCTGGGTCTATTGCTGACTCCGTCGACGCGGGTGGTGGCCCTGAGAGCCGCCGGTCGGGTCCTGGTCGCGGAAGATTCACTTGCCGAGCGCGCCGACATCGTCGTCGTTCCCGAGTGGGCCGGCGCAGCAGGTGCCTTGGAAGTCTGCGACATTGTCAAGAGGGGCGTGTCAAGCCGAGTCGCGATACTGCCAGGTCCGCAGCTTCTCGAGGAGTTGAGCGCGTGCCCGAAGGCGCGTCGGGAACGGAAGCCGAAGGCCGTGTGCTAGCGGAGTGGTTCAGGCAGAACCATTTTCGAATCGTCGTGGTCGTGACCTCGCCCGATCATTCCCGCAGGGCTCGACGGACCTTGCGACGCACGGTTGACCCGCGGATGACACGGGTCGTCGTGCGGCCAACCCATTTCGCTGAGTTCAATCCCGAAGATTGGTGGCAGGATCGGGACGCGCTTCGCATCGGCGTAGTGGTAATGCCATTCGGAAATTCGCTGGTCATGTTGTCAGACGACCGTAAGCCGCAGGGGTCCTTCGACCGAGTGCGTCTGCATGAGCCGGGGCCACTTTCGGACAGGCTGGCGGACGGCTCGGGGATTGGTACGCGAGCGGCGCTTGGCGGTGACACAGCGGCGCATGAGGGCTTGGCCGCGTTGCACGATCTGCTGTTTCTGCCGCGCGGTCAGCAAGTCCTCGCACGGCCCGAGGTAGAACCACGTCGATTGCACGACGGCGAGGAGCACGCCAAATTTCACGCGCAGGACGGGGACCTGTCCTGCGGCAGTGCGCACCCGTTCGCGGGCGAGCATGGCCGTGGCCAACACGATGGCGGCGAGTTCTTGCGCCGCGGTCACGAGGGTGTGGCTCTGCAAGACGTCGGTCTGGCGCAAGATCCGTTTCGTCTCGCGGAAGTACAGCTCGTGTTCCCATCGGGTCGCATACAGCTGCGCGAGTTCGCGCGCGGGGGCAGTGCGCGGACTGAGCAGACTCGTCCACAGCCGCAGTTCGTGCGCACGCGCTCCCGGCCGGCCCACGTGCACCCGAATCTCGCGGAGCTCCAACCACTGCACGAGGTGCGCGGGCCGGCCCTTCTCTCGGACCGCCACACGGATCCGGCGACTCCCGTCCGGCAGCCGGCGGCGCACCTGTCGCGTCAGATGGCGGGGCACCCGAAACACGCAGCGGCAGTGACTGCCCACCCACTGACAGGCGGCCACGGCGTGGACGAGGAAGGCGGGGACGCCATACAAGCGATCGCCCAGCAACAGAACCCGCTTGGGGAGTTGCGCCAACAGCCGCCGGGCCAATTCCCATTCAGACTCGCCGTGCCGCCCGATACCGGCCGCCAACGGATTGTGCAGGCCGAGTTCGAGCAGGACGTTGACCGTGATCTTGGCAAAGGCGGCCCGGCCACGCCGCGTCTTCGCTTTCGTCGTCGTGGCTGTCAGTTGCGGCGTGTTCGTCACGCTGTATTGCGTGCCATCGAGCGCGAGAAGGCGCCAGCCGCGCCAGAAGCTGTCCCGATGGCGACGCGTCGCGATCGGCCGCAGCGCCCGCCGCATCAGATCGGCAAAGACCTCCCAGGGCAGGCGGGCCCGCCGGTCGGACCAGGAGCTGTCGGCCAGCGGCTCTTCGAACAACGCGAAGAAGTGCTCGGCCAACGTGCCCGCGCCCTGCGTCACATGAAACGTCAGGCCTTGCAGCAGCTGATTGATCGAGACTCGCGGCTTGCGCCCGCGACGGCGCAGCGGGGCCGGCACCCAATCTGCGCCCACCATGTCGGCCCACGCGCCGAGAAATCCGGTGGGGTGCTCTTTCAGGGGCGCCGGAGACACCCGGCCGTGCGACCGTCGCTTTGGCTCTTCACCGAAGTGAATGCACCGTTTCCAGGAGTTGAGCGTCGGGCCGGCGGCGGTGAAGTGTAGCCCTGTGCTCGCCAGCGTCCAGGCGCCGCGCGATGCGCGGCCCCTGCGGGCTGCGGCCTTGACGCCGGCTGCGCGCAGGGCACCGTTGGCCTTTACCGCCGGCCCCTTGATGACCAGGGAATGAAGAGAAAGCGATCCCACTAGCCATCGGCGGGGCCGATGGTGTTCTCTCTGAGTTGCGAGACTTAGGGAGGACCGAGTGGGATCGCTGCGTGATTGTACGTGGATTCTGGGTCTGCCGGACTATCGGGTGGTCGAGATGGAGCGTCAGGACGACGGACGGCTCGTGATCGAGGTCGAGCGCCGCGGGCTTCGACGCCATGTCTGTTCGGGTTGTGGGCGACGAACCGGACGCGTCCGCGATGCGAAAGCGCGTACGTGGGACGACCTGCCGTGGGCCGAGCATCCGGTGACGCTGCGCTACGGACTGCGCCGGCTCTGGTGCCGGTCCTGTGGTATTCGCACCGAGCGCGTGGGCTTTGCGGATCCCCACGCGCGGTTGACGCGGCGCTTCCGCCAACGGATTGGCCTCGACTGTCAATCGATGCCGACCAGTCACGCGGCCGTGCGGCATGCGGTGAGCTGGGGCGCGGCGCGCCGGGCGGAACGGGCGTTTCTCGACGCGTGGGATCGGACGCGGCCGACACACCGGCCCAAGCACTTGGGCGTTGATGAAATCCAGCGCGGCAAAGGGCAGCAGTTCTGGACCGTCCTGTCCGACCTGGTTCGCGGCGAGGTGATGGGGTTGCAGAAAGATCGCAGCGAGGACAGCTTGCGCACCCTGCTGAACGACCGACTGGACGCGCGGCAGCAAGCGGCCGTCCAAGCCGTCTGCATGGACATGCACCGCCCGTATCTCAACGTCGTGACCGAGGTGTTGCCCCGCGCCGAGGCGGTGTTCGATAAGTTCCATGTGCTGCAGCACGCCTCGGCTGCGCTCGATGAGATGCGGCGCCAGGAGTTTTTTCGCGCCGGGCCCGCGATGCGCCAGCACGGCCGGGGTAAACGCTGGTTGCTCCTGCGGCGCTGGAAGACGCTGCGCGGCTCCAAGCGGGCCGAGTTGCAGACCCTCTTTGCCGCCAATCGTCGCCTGTTCAAGGCGTACGTGCTGCGCGAGCCACTCGATCGGCTGTGGACCTACAAGACGCGGACCGGCGTGTTGAATTTTCTGAATGGCTGGTGCGACGCGTTGCGCTGGCAGCGGCTCCCCGAGATGGAACGGTTGGGCGAGTTCCTGTTCAGGCATCTCGAGGGGATCGCCGCCTACTGCGATCACCAGGTGCGCTTCGGGGTCGTCGAATCGATCAACACCACGATCAAAGCCGTCCTGCGTCGGGCACGGGGCATGCGAGACGAGACCATGTTGGTGCTGAAACTCAAATGGGCGACTGCGCGGCCCATCCGATCCGCCCGTGATGTCGCACGATTTCTTCATCCAGAGGGAGTGCATTCACTTCGGTGAAGACCGCGCTTCGGGACTGAGGATGGGTTCTCATCCCCACGGTAAGTACCGATTTCGTGGGACCTGTACAAGAGGAATCTCACGTCTGCGAATTTCCGAATGGCATTAGGCTTAGTGGAGTCACAGAAGTTGTTTCTCGATTTCGTGCGTCATCCTCTGACATGAGCATTTCTCAAGCCGCGCCGCCGCTCGACGCGCCTCGGCCCGTCGATTCCGTGTTGCAAGGCGTTGTAACCTCGCCTGCAGATGCGCTTGAGCGTTGGGAGAGCGCGGTCCAGTCCTCCTACGGCTATACCGTGCCCCGGCGCCTTCTGTGGCTGCTTGACTTCGTTGTGCAAGCTGTTGCAGTCCTGGCAGCAAGGGAGATCGCGCCGGCGATTCAGTCTTTAGCTGCTGGTGGTGGGCCGTTGCGCAGTCACTGGCTGCCCTGGCTGGCCTTACCGGACGCCTCGACGCTCGGTGTGTTCAGACCGTTCAGCGAGCTTCTGTGGATTCCACTGGTGATGGTGCCGAGCACGCTGCTCTTCATGCAGCTACTTGGAGGCTATCGGCCGCTTCTCGAACAGTCCCGAACGCGATTGCTTGTCAGCAGTGTCGGAGCGCCCTTTCTCGCGTTGAGCCTCGTCACCGTGCTCGTCACCAGCTTGCGCATCGAGCGTACGAGCCGGGTGTTCTTGTACTCCACCATGGCCCTGGCCGCTCTTGGGATTATCGCGTATCGCGTCGCTATACGTGAGTACAAACGGTATCGCCTCGGAGGCGGGTATTACGCGAGAAACATGATCCTCATCGCTCCGTCCACCGCGCTTCCACGCCTGCAAGACCATTTTGCAAGGACCGGCCAAGAGGGCTTGAACCGGCTGAGGGGATACCTGGCTGTTCCGGAAGTGAGGGCCGGTGCCGGATTGGAATTGGCCGGCAGCGAACTCCCGTTGCCGTGTCTCGGTCCAGTCTCGACCCTCGGCGACCTGCTCGTTCATCGGCCCGTCCACGAGATTGTCGCGGTGCCTTCGGCAGGATCCGCAGGATCCGAAGGATGGCTGACGCAGGTCATCGAGCAGTGCGACTTCTTCCGGGTCACGCTGCGTGTCGTACCCAAGGAACTGTTGTACTGGCATACGAAGGATGTCTGTGTGGCGATGCGCGCGGCATCCCTTCCTTTGCCGGAGATCGTGCTCCGGCCCAGACACTTCGATAGCGACGCCGTCTTTGTAAAGCGGCTGTTCGACATCGCCCTGTCCCTGAGCCTCCTTCTGCTACTTGCGCCAGTCTTCCTGATTATCGCCGCTGCTATCAAGCTGACTACTCCGAAATTGCCAGTGTTCTATCCGTGGCGCGTCGTCGGTTATAAGGGCCGTCTGTTCACGGGCTACAAGTTCACGACGATGAGCGCGGATGCTGACGATCGCAAAGCGGCGCTGATGCATTTGAATGAGATGAGTGGACCAGTTTTCAAGATAAAGAACGATCCGCGCATTACGTCACTCGGCAAGTTCCTGCGCAGATTCAGCTTGAACGAGCTACCTCAGCTTTGGAGCGTTCTTAAGGGGGACATGAGTATGGTCGGTCCGCGACCGGCGTCCCCCACAGAGCTCAAGCGCTACGAGCTGTGGCACAAGCGAAAGCTGTGCGTCCAGCCAGGGATTACGTGTCTGTGGCAAATCCGCGGTCGCAATAAGATCAGCAACTTCGATGACTGGGTGCGGATGGATTTCGAGTACATCGACAACTGGTCGCTATGGCTCGATTGCAGAATTGTGATGAGAACAGTGTGTGCTGTTATCAAGGGCACTGGCTCATAGTTTTCGAGCAGTAACTTGAGACCTGCTTCCGGGGACCGCACGAGCCGCACCCTAACGGTAAACGCGCGACCGACCGGAATCGCGACTTGCAGTGTGGCTCGTGATTATGACCGCCGACACCGACAGACCCGACGAATTTTTTTTCAAAGATGTAAGGGCCAGGACGGGTTCGGGGATTACTGCGCATCGAGCCGCGCTTCAGTTTTCGTATTTGGTTACCGCGTCTGACTTGTACTGAGACGGAAATCTGGCATAACAGGCGCGTGAGCCGGCGCGCCGACAATCAGCAGTTCAGCGATCCGGTCAAAGATCTCCGACGCGAGAATGCGCGCCTGCGGCAGGAGCTCGAACGGTCGGAGGCCGAACGTGCCCGAGTCGAGCGCGAGCGCACGCGGTTGGAGCGCGAAAACACGCGGCTGAAAGAGGAAGTGGAGACCGCGCGGCGTGCAGGCGCGCGGCAAGCCGCGCCGTTCTCGAAGGGTGCGCCGAAACGTCGGCCGCGCCGTCCGGGACGGAAGTCGGGTGCGGCGTATGGGCGGCGCGGGCAGCGGCCGGTGCCGACGGGCGTGCCCGAAACGCTCGATGTGCCGTTGCCGGAGCGCTGTCCGCACTGTGGCGATCGGGTGCGTGAGACGCACGTGGCGGCCCAGTATCAAGAAGATCTGCCGCCGGTCGCGCCGATCGTGCGCCGATTTGACGTCCATATCGGCGCGTGTCGCGGCTGCCACCGCCGCGTCCAGGGGCGGCATCCGCTGCAGACCTCGGATGCGCTCGGCGCGGCCGCGGTCCACCTCGGCCCGCAGGCCATCGCGCTGGCCGTACTGCTGAACAAACAATTCGGCCTGTCGTTCGGCAAGATGGCCGCGCTCTTCCGCACGCGGTTCGGGCTTCACGTAACCCCCAGCGCGCTGGTCCGCGCCCTCCATCGCGCCGCGGCCCAGAGCGAGCCGACCTACGCGGCGCTGTGCGACACCGTGCGCACCAGCGCGGTCGTCGTCCCCGACGAAACGGGCTGGAAGGTGCGCGCCGTGCTGCACTGGTTGTGGGTCTTTGCGACGGCGACGACCACCGTGTATCGGATCTGTGCGGGCCGCGGCTTTCGCGACGCAGCGTCGGTGCTCGGGGAGGACTTTGCGGGCGGTCTCGGGCGCGACGGCTGGGCGCCGTATCGCCAGTTTGCCGACGCCTTCCATCAAACATGTCTGGCCCATCTCCTCCGCCGCTGTCGCGCGTTGCAGCACGATCACCCCCGCGCCCGGTTTCCCGCACAGGTCGCCGCGATTCTGCAGCACGCGCTCGAGGTGCGCGACCGTCGCGCGGCCGGCACGATCTCGGCGCACGGTGTCGATGTCGCCCGCGGCCACCTGTTCAACCAGATGCTGGACCTGCTCGACGATCCGGGCCTGATTCCGGAGATGCAGCGCTTCGCGCGGCATCTGACGGTCGAACTACCGGCTCTCTTCAGTTTTCTCGTGGACGCCGATCTCGACGCCACGAACTGGCGAGCCGAGCAGGCGATCCGGCCGGCCGTGATTACACGCAAGGTAAACGGCGGCGGCAATCGATCACGACGCGGGGCGGATACGCAACAGGTGCTCACGAGTATTCTGCGCACCGCGCATCAGCGAGGCCTCGATTCGACCGACGTGCTCACCACGCTCCTGCGCGCGCCGGCGCCGATCGTGTCTCCGCACTTTTATCCGACGAGCGTCTCCGTCAACTGACGCGGTAACCAATTACCAGTTTTCTTGCAGCCAAGGGCCATCTGAGTCGTGATTACGCGGATGGGATCGTGAGCACAAAGGACTTCTGGCGCCAGCGGCGCGTGATGGTCACCGGCGGCCGGGGATTCCTGGGCCAGTACGTGGTGCGGATGCTCGAAGAGTGCGGCGCCAGCGTGTACGTACCGGATAGCAGCCGCTGCGACCTGCGAAAGCTCGAAGGCATTCGCCGCGCGCTCTCTGAAGGACGTCCGCAGATGGTGATCCATCTGGCGGCGCGTGTCGGCGGCATCGGCGCCAACCGCGCGCACCCCGCGGAATTCTTCTACGACAACCTGATGATGAGCGTGCCACTCCTGCACGAAAGCTGGACGAGCGGCGTGGAGAAGTTCGTCGGGATGGGCACGATTTGCGCGTATCCCAAGTTCACTCCCGTGCCGTTCAGGGAAGAGAACGTGTGGGACGGGTATCCCGAGGAGACCAACGCCCCGTACGGCCTAGCCAAGAAAATGCTCCTCGTCCAGAGCCGGGCCTATCGCGAGCAGTACGGGTTCAACAGCCTGTTCCTCATGCCGGTCAATCTGTACGGGCCGGGCGACAATTTCGATCCCGACAGCAGTCACGTCATCCCTGCGCTTATCAAGAAATGCGTCGAGGCCGTGGAGTCGCGAGCGGATCGCATTGAAGTCTGGGGCGACGGAAGCCCGACACGCGAGTTCCTTTACGTCGAAGATGCCGCCCGCGGCATCCTACTGGCGGCTGAACGCTACAACGAGAGCGAGCCGGTCAATCTTGGAAGTTCGTTCGAGATCAGCATCAAGGAGCTTGTGGAGACGGTTGCGCGCTTGACCGGGTTCCGGGGGGCGCTGGTGTGGGACACCGGCAAACCGAACGGCCAGCCCCGCCGGCGGCTCGACACCCAGCGGGCGAAGATCCGCTTTGGGTTCGAGGCGCGAACGTCGTTCGAGGACGGGCTGCGGAAAACCATCGAGTGGTATCTGCAGGGCCGTGGCGTCTACTGACAACGGGGATGCCATAGAACTTCGCGTTCTAGCGGCGCTGCCGACGCCGCCTCCGTATTCTGGTCCGGAAACCGTAGCGGCGTTGCTCCTTAGATCCGGACTGGGGCCGGGTGCTCGACTGATTCACGTCCGGACAAACGTCCAGAAGAGCAATGCCTCCAAGGGGCACGTCACCGGCAGCAGCCTCGCCCGCTTGGCAGCCGCTTGGGTCCGGGCGCTCGTCGCGATCGCGAGGGACCGGCCTCACGTCCTTTACCTCTACCTTTCGCAGAATTGGACAGGATTCCTCCGAGATCTCATCTTCATCTGGACGGCGCGATGTGCGAGGCTGGCAGTGGTGGTCCAGATTCACGGCTCGAACTTCTCGAACTTCGTGCTGGCTGCCTCGCCGTTTTTCCGGTCACTGATTCGGCGGTCCTTCCGCTCGATTGACGACGTCGTGGTGCTTGCTGACCGACTGAAGCCACAGGTCGCGGGCCTTGTCCCGGACGATCGCGTCTGGGTGGTTCCCAACGCTGTGAGCACCGGAACACCCTGGAGGCCCCGTCCGGATCGTGCGACTTGCACCTTCTTCTTCATGGGCCATCTGAGCGTGGCGAAGGGATTCGCAGATCTGCTCAGGGCGGTGCCCCTCGTCCTCGAAGCCGAGCCGGACGCCCGGTTCGAGTTTGCGGGCGAGTGGGTTGTAGACGATCGGAACATCCACAGTGACGAGCGGCAGGCGCCAGTCGGCCGTCATCAGCGCCTCGCGGCGGAATGCTCGGACCTCTGTTCGCGGTTTGGAAGCCGTGTCAGACTCCTCGGGCTCGTGTCAGGAGCGGCCAAGGACGAGGCGTTCGAACGTGCGGATGTCTTTGTCCTTCCCTCGTACTCTGAAGGGCTGCCGATGGCCATTCTGGAAGCCATGGAAGCCTGTCTGCCGCTCGTCGTCACGCCCGTCGGGGCGCTTCCCGAGATTCTTACGTCCAACACACACGGCGTCTTTGTCGAGCCGGGCGATGTCAACGCGCTCGTGTCCGCCCTGCTGCAGTTGGCACGCGACACGGGCCTGCGGGGCCGCATGGGTGTAGCCAACGCGCGGCTCGTGCGGGAGCGGTTCACCCCGGCTTGCGTCTCCACGGCGCTGAGGCAATGTCTCGAAGCCTCGGTCGCCCGTCATCAGACCCAGCGATAGCCGGACTTCCATGCGCCTGCTGTTCCTCAACCACAACGTGGCCTGGAGCAGAGGGACGTTCTTTCGCGCATTTCACCTGGGACGCATGCTGGTGAGGCGCGGTCATGAGGTCACGCTCATGTCGATCTCGCGCCGCCGCCGCTTCACGTTCGAGACCGAGGAGCACCAGGGTGTCTCGATTGTCGAGAGTCCGGATCTACTCTCCGGGGCAGCGCGATCGGGCTGGGACCCATGGGACGCCCTGCGGCGCTGGCAATTCGCGCGGCGGCAGACCTGGGACCTCGTGCACGCGTTTGACTCGCGGCCGGCGGTTGTGTTGCCCGCGCTGGCGCTGGCCCGCCGTGGCGTGCCGCTCGTAATGGACTGGGCGGACTGGTGGGGGCGCGGAGGCACGATCGACGAGCGTCTGGAGGGACGGTGCCTTCGAGGCGTCATCCGGCCCGTCGAGACGTTCTTCGAAGAGCATTTCCGAACCAGAGCCGACGGCACGACGGTGATTTCCGCAGCGCTGGGTGGCCGCGCCGCCGTCCTCGGTGTGCCGCCCGAAACGATACTGACCCTTCCGGGCGGGAGCGATATCGAAGCCATCCAGCCGCGCCCTCGGCACGAGGGACGAGCGACCACCGGCGTCGATTCCTCGATCCGGCTCGTCGGCTATCTGGGGACGTTGTTGCGCGGCGACGCCGATCTGATGTTCGAGACGTTCACGCGGATTCACGCCGCCCGTCCCGCCGCGCGCCTCGTACTAATTGGCGCTCACAAGGCCACCGTGCCGCCGCACCCCGCAATCATCGAGACCGGCTTCGTCCGCTTCGAACGGATGCTCGACTGGCTGGCGTCCTGCGATCTGCTCCTTCTGCCCCTACGCGACACGATTGCGAACCGCGGCCGCTGGCCTTCGAAGGTGAACGACTACCTCGCCGCGGGCCGGCCCATCGTCACGACGGCGGTCGGTGACGTGGCCCGGCTTTTTGCCGACTGGCAGATCGGTGAAGCCGTGCACGACGACGCTGGCGCGCTGGCTGAAGCGGCGATTCGCCTGCTTGACGATGAAGGACGCCGCGAGGAACATGGCCGCAACGCGCGGGCTGTCGCGCAGGGCGACCTCGCGTGGTCGGCGCTCGCTGCCCGTGTGGACGACTTTTACGCGCGCGTGCTGTCGGGCCGCACAAACGGTATGCGACGGCCGCCTCCTCCAACTGAACGTTCGACTATGCCTACTTACGAAAACCATTTCCGGCCGATGCTCACATCTTCGAGTCGGAACTTAGCGTTTCGCAGCGGTCGCTCGCCGAGGATCTCGGGATCGCCCTCGGCCTGACGAACCTCCTCGTCCGGCGCCTGGTGCGCAAAGGGCGGGTGCAGGTCATCCACATCAAGCCGAACCGCGTGCGATATCTCATTACTCCTGCGGACGTCGTCGAGAAGAGCAGGGCGTACCGGGCGTACCTTGAGAGCAGCTTGCAGTTCTACCGGCAGATGCGGGACTACATCCTGGAGCAGTTCTCTGCGCTCTCGACGGACTGGCCGAGAAACGGATCGGGCCACCCGAAGTGGATCACTTTCTACAGCGCGGGTGAGGTGGACGAGATTGGCCACTTCTGCTTGTTCGAGACGGACTTGCAGCTTTTCGGCGTCGTCGACGCGACGCGGAGGAAACCGTCCTTCGGTCTAAGCCTGCGTTCTCCCGGACATCTCGATGGCTCCACCCTGGTCGGCGAGGCGTTCGATCGACTGGTTGTGATGTCGTTCGGCAATAAGCGCTCAGAGCGGAAGTGCAGGCGCGCGGGGTGCCCAATCAAGCGGGTGTTCAGGTTGTGAAAACAGCCGCACCCGTTGACCTGGCATCCCGGTCTGCTGGAGAGGCGCCGGCCGCTTCGAGGGACGCGCGAAAACTCCTGGTAGTCACTCCGAGGGAGGAGACCTGGGGCACTGACGAGCCCCTCGTGTTTCTGGGACCGTGGTGCAAGCTTCCCGAGAAACGCCACGTTTGGGACGCTCGGCACCATGAGACGGTTCCGTTTCACTGGGACGACCCCGAGACCCTGAAGCGGGACTACGACTACCTGCAGGCGCTCCATCATGATCTCCTCAGGCATCTCGCCGCGGCGCTCAATCGGCTTCATCAGCGAGAGTGCTCGGTCCGTTACTGGCAGATCCTGCTCGACCCGTGGCTGCTGACGTATCTCGCGGTGATGTTCGATCGGTGGGAGTGCCTCCGCTTCGCGTTCGAGCAGTACCCGGATCTGGAGATGAGAGGCAGTAGAGACGACGCCGCCACGTTACCGCCGTTTTCATACGGAGAATTCATCAGGCAGGTGGTGTCCGACGAGTGGAATCGCTCGATTTGCTGCCGGATTGTCGCGGGCGCGTATAGCGACAACTACTGTATTCATCGGAATGCATGCGATATCCCGCGTGGGTCATCCGGAGCAGGGGTTGCGTCGGAACGGCAATTCAGTCTTCCCGCGCGTTTCTTCCGCGCTGCCGACCGGTTTGTCGGCAGGCTAGTCGTTCGTTACGACGTTGTTTTCATTAAGAGCTACTTCGATGCGCAGTCGCTTTTCCGGCTAAACCTGGCGCTCGGTCAGGTGCCGCGATTGTTTCTGGAGGAGTTCAACTGGCCGAGTGACCGCGCGGATTCAGCACCGGCCGGGGCCGATCGTGCGGAGCTCAACATCGAATGGAAGCCACGCTCTTCATTTGAGCTGTTTCTATCGCGCTCGCTTGTCGGCGACCTTCCCGGTTGCGTTGTCGAAAGCTACCGCCAGCTTTGCGAACGCGCCGAACGGGTGCCGATCAAAACGAAGACGATTGTGACAGCGAACGCCCACTGGTACGACACGAGCGCCAAGTTCTGGTGCGCCGAGCAAATCGAGCGAGGCGTGAAACTCGTCATCCTCGAGCACGGCGGATCCTTTCCGGCATACAAAGAACTGTTCGATTTCGAGGAAGACATCGCAGACGTCAAAGGCACTTGGTTCGAACCCTACCATCCGAAGCACGTGAAGGTGCCTCCGTCGAAACTCGTTAGGCGGATGAACGGTCGACTGCCGTCGTTCCGGTCTAGTCCGGAGCGAGAGTATTGCGCGATCATCGAGAATGCCTATCCGCGGTGGGTCTATCGGGCGCACTTTCGCTCAATGGCGGCCCAGACGCTGGAGGTACCCGCGCTCATCGGCCGGTGGTACGCGGCGCTCGACGATCTGGTTCGAGCGAGCGTTCGACTCAAACCATACCCGCCGGCTGATTCTGTCTACTGGAACACGCGAGAACTGTACAAAGAGATGCTCGGCGAAGGGAATGTTCTCGCAGAGCCTCGCATCGAGCGTGTTTTTGAACTTTCGCGGGTAATTGTCTGCACGGCCCCTGAGACCGTCTTTTCCGAGGCGATGATTTCGGGTCTTCCGACAATCCTGATTTATCCCGCCCGATTCTTTGCACGGCATCCTGTGGCTGACTCCTTGCTCGATACGTTGCGCGCTGCGAACGTCGTCTTTCACGACCCCTTGTCAGCTGCCGCGCACATCAACGCAATCTGGGCTGAGCCCGGACTCTGGTGGAGCCAGTCTGATGTCATGAAGGCTCGTCAGGCGTTCCAGCGTCAGGCGTTGTATGTCGGCGACGACTGGCTGAAAGAGTGGACGGCGTTTCTCAACAACGTCCTGGCTGGCTGAATCGCCAGATTGCATGGCCAAGGCCCTGATAACCAGCGTTCCGTTTGCCGCCCAGAACAGCCTGCCGCTCGAGCTGCTCAGGAACGCCGGCATCGAGTACCTGATCAACCCGTTTAACCAGAAACTCACCGAGGATCAGCTGGCCGATCTGGTGGCCGACTTCGATACGATCATCGCAGGCACAGAACCCATCACCGACAGGGTGATGGCGCGCGCGTCGAAGCTGGCGCACATCTCCCGGATTGGCATCGGCCTGGACGCCGTCGATCTTGTTGCTGCCCGGCGTCGCGGGATCAAGGTGTCGTACACGCCGGACGCACCGGCGCCGGCCGTCGCCGAGCTGACCCTGTGCGTGATGCTCACATTGCTCCGGTCGGTGCACGTCTCGAACGCGCAGATGCACCAGGGGAGATGGCAGCGGATCTTCGGCCGGCGTCTGGCCGAAACGACCGTCGGGATTATCGGGATGGGCCGGATCGGCCGGCGCGTCGCGCGTCTCGCCAGAGCCTTTGGTTCGCCCGCCATTCTCGCGAATGATCTGGTTCCCGACGATGCCCTCGGCGCCGACGTCGACGTCCGGTGGGTGACCAAGGAGCAGATCTACCGGGGCGCGGATCTCATCAGCGTTCATGTGCCGCTGACCTCGCTGACCAAGAACATGATCCGGCGCGAGCAGCTGCTCAGCATGAAGCCGGACGCGATGGTGATCAACACGTCGCGCGGCGGCATCATCAACGAGCGGGATCTGTACGACGTGATGATGGCCGGCCATCTGAGCGGCGCCGCGATCGACGTTTTCGAGCAGGAGCCCTACTGCGGGCCGCTGGTCGAGATCGAGCGGTGTCTCCTGACGGCGCATATGGGATCCATGTCGGTCGACTGCCGCAGCCGCATGGAGATTGAAGCCACTGAGGAGGCGGTCGGGTTCCTGTCGGGCCGGCCGCTCGAACGCGAAGTACCTCAGGAGGAATACGACGTGCAGAGTCAGGGGCTCTGATGCGATCACAGGTGGACGGACGCGGTCGGTCGGTCACGGTCATCGGCGGCAGCGGCTTCCTTGGATCGCACGTCGCCGACCATTTGAGCGACGCCGGCTGGACGGTGCGCATCTACGACCGGGTCGAGTCGCCCTGGAGGCGGGCCGATCAGCAGATGGTCGTGGGCGATGTGCTGGACGCGGGACACCTGGCGGCCGCCGTGAAGGGGTCGGATGCGGTGTACAACTTCGCCGCCCTGGCCGACCTGAATCTCGCTCTCGACCAGCCGATCGAAACCGTTCGCGTCAACGTGCTCGGCAACCTCCACGCGCTCGAAGCGTGCCGCGTCAACCGCGTGCCGCGGTTCGTCTACGCGAGCACCGTGTACGTCTACAGCCGGACGGGCGGGTTCTATCGGTGCAGCAAGCAGGCGGCCGAACACTACGTCGAGGAATACCATCGCGTGTACGGCATCGGCTACACCATCCTCCGTTACGGCTCGCTTTACGGGCCGCGCGCCGACGCTCAGAACGGCCTCTGGCGCATAGTCCGCCACGCGCTCGAGACCGGCGTCGTGCGGTACGAAGGGAGTCCGGACGCACTGCGGGAGTACATCCACGTCCAGGATGCCGCGCGGGCCAGCGTGGCGGCCCTGGGCGACGACTTCCGGAACGAGAGCGTCGTGCTCACGGGCCAGGAGCCGATGCGCGTGCACGATCTGCTCAAGATGCTGGCAGAGATCCTCGGGATTACCAATCCGGTCCAATTTGTGGAGGGCGACCAGCCGGGACATTACGTACGCACACCTTACGCGTACCAGCCGAAGCTCGGCCGCAAGTACGTGCCGCCGATGCATGTCGATCTGGGACAGGGGCTGCTCCAGCTGATTGACGAAGTCAGGGCCCGGTCGTCGGTGGCGCAGACCTGACCGGCGTGAAGCACACGATCAAGAACGTGGTGGCGGCGGCTGTTCGTTCGAGCGTGAAGATCGCAGAGGGAACGGCTCTGGGAAGGTTCGCGGTCGAACAGGTCCTCCGTACCGCCGTAGGCCAGACCCGACCGGTCCGGCACCGCGGCGTTGATCTGACGTTCGCCGTGCCCAACAGCCTCAACCGGTTCCGCATCGACACGTTCTCGACCAAGGAGCCCGAGACGCTCGAGTGGATTGACAGTCTGCCGGCCCGCTCGGTGCTCTGGGACGTGGGCGCCAACATCGGCCTGTATACGTGTTACGCCGCGAAGGCTCGAGGATGTCGCGTCTTTGCCTTCGAACCGTCGGTCTTCAATTTGGAGCTGCTGGCGCGAAATATCTTCCTCAACAACCTGACCGAATCCGCGACCATCATTCCACTGCCGCTCAGCGATGTGACGGCCATCAGCACGCTCAACATGACGTCGCAGGAATGGGGCGGCGCGCTCTCAACCTTCGGTCAGTCTTACACCCAGGACGGCCGGGCGCTGTCCAGGGTCTTCGAGTTCCGGACCGTCGGAGTGTCGATGGTCGATGCCGCGGAGCACCTGAAGCTCGCTCGCCCCGACTACATCAAGATGGACGTCGACGGGATTGAGCATCTGATTCTCAAGGGCGGCGGATCCGTGCTCAAAGATGTCAAAGGTCTGTTGGTCGAAATCAATGACGAGTTCGAAGAGCAGGTCGTGACCGCGGCCCGCCATCTCTACGCGGCGGGGTTGATCCTGAAAGAAAAACGCCACGCGGCGATGTTCGACGATAGCCCGTACAGGAACAGCTACAACCAGATATGGCATCGACCGCAGGCAGCGTGACGCCGTCTGGCGCGGAGCCGGGCCGCAGCGCCCGGGCGATGCTGACGGGCGCGCTCGTCGTGTTCTGGGACTTCGACGGCGTGATCAAGGAGTCGGTGACCATCAAGTCCGACGCCTTCGAGCGACTCTTCGCCTCCTATGGCGCGGAAGTGGCTGCCAGAGTCCGGCATCATCACGAGACCCACGGCGGCGTCTCTCGATACGAGAAGATGCCGCTGTATCTCGAGTGGGCGGGTGAAGCCGCGACGCCTGCCCGGGTGGATGAGTTCTGCAGCCGCTTTTCCACCCTCGTGCTCCAGGCGGTCGTCGACGCCGCCTGGGTGCCGGGTGTTCGCGAGTACCTGCAGGCGCAGTATGAGCGGCAGCGCTTTGTATTGATTACCGCGACCCCACAGGACGAGATCGAGCAGATTCTGGGCGCATGCGGCATCGCGCAGTGTTTCCGGGAGGTCCACGGCGCGCCGATGAAGAAGGCGGCGGCGATCCGCAGCGTGCTGGACCGGTGGGGTCAGAAGCCGGGCGAGGCGCTGGTCGTCGGGGACTCAGACACGGAACTGGCTGCCGCGATAGCCAATGACGTCCCCTTCCTGCTGCGATGCACCGACACCAATCGCGAATTGCAGGAGCGATTCGGTGGCCCCACTTTCGGCAGCCTGGACGTTGCTGTCAGTTGACATCGACGATGACGCAGAAGGCGGTATGCGCGCTGATGATCGGCCGGGACGGCAGTGTGGGGTTCCCGAAGAAGAACGTCTATCTGGTGCTGGGGCGGCCGCTTGCGGCGTATCCGCTCATGGCGGCGAAGGGCGCTCAGCACGTCGATCGCCTCTTCGTCTCCACCGACTCTCCGGGCATCATGGCCATCGCCAGGGAGCAGGGTGCTGAACTGATCGAGCGTCCGCCGGAGCTTGCGACCAGACAGGCGCTCGGAGAAGACGTCTTCGTCCACGGATATCGCGAGATCAGACGCCGGCTGGCTCTCGAGGGTCGCGAGGTCGAACTGGTTGTCCTGCTCTTTGCGAATGCCGCAACGATCACCGGGCAGCTGATCGATCACGGGATCGAGATCCTGCGGAAGAACGAGCAGCTCGACTCGGCGGTCACCACGTCGATCTACAACATGTGGAGCCCGATTCGCGCGCGGAAGCTCGATGACGACGGGTGCCTGAAGCCGTTTGTACCGTTCGAGACCTTCGGCGATCCCCGGACGCTCGACTGCGACCGCGACTCTCAGGGCGACGTGCACTTCGCCGACATGTCGGTGTCGGTGGTCCGGCCGCGGTGCCTGGATCGCCTGCACGAGGGCCTGCTGCCGCAGAAGTGGATGGGGCAGCGCATCGCCCCGATTCCATCTTGGGGCGGCTGCGACGTGGACTACGAGTGGCAGATCCCGATGGTCGAATTCTGGCTCCGCCAGCACGGGTTCGAGCAGGCCTGATGGCTATGGAGAAGGGCGCCCGTCCCGTCTACAAGAAGCACAACAGCTTCGTGGAGATTCGCCATCGCCATGAGGAGGCCTTCGCGAACGCACGCCGGCGGGTGTCGGCGCTGCGCGAAGATCCCGGTCGGTCGAAATCTCTGTCGGTCGCCCATGCGGCGATTCTCGAGCAGGTTTTTGTCGATCTCCTCGACCCAGAAGATCCTGCGAGCGCGACGGAGCCGAGGTTCGGCTTGACGCCCCATGTCGTGGAGGAGATTGCGACGCTCTCGGACGACCAGCTTCCTCGCTATCTGGCGCACCGATACCGGTACGAGATCTTTCCGCAAAAGAAGATCACCGACGACTATCCGCCGTACCTCCAGATCGAGCCCACCTCGGTCTGCAACTTCCGATGCGTGTTCTGCTTCGAAACCGACCCGACGTTCACGAACAAGGCCAACGGCTTCATGGGCCGCATGACACTCGACCTCTTCAAGGCGCTCGTGGACCAGGCCGAGGGACACATCGAGTTCATCTCGCTCGCCTCGCGCGGAGAGCCGCTGCTCTATCCCGACATCATTCCTATGCTGGCCTACACCCGCGGCAAGTTCCTCAACCTGAAGATGAATACCAACGCTTCGCTGCTGGACGAGGCGAAAGCGCACGCGATCCTTTCCGGCGGCGTGCGGACGTTGGTCTTTTCGGCGGACGCTGCCGCCGAGCCACTGTACGGACAGCTGCGGGTCAATGGCAAGCTGAGCGTGGTGATGGCGAACATCGAGCGGTTTCAGAAGATCCGTCAGACTCAGTATCCCGATACGCCGATCATCACGCGCGTGTCAGGAGTGAAGGTATCGGCCGATCAGGACATCAACGCGATGGAGGCCACGTGGGGCGGCTTGGCCGATCAGGTGGCCTTCGTCCATTACAACCCCTGGGAGAACGTCTACAACGAAGCGGTGAACGATGTGGCTGCACCGTGCTCAGACTTGTGGCGGCGCATGTTCGCGTGGTGGGACGGGAAGGTCAATCCCTGCGACGTCGATTACAAGTCGACGCTGTCGGTCGGCACGTTTCCCGAGCGCACGCTGTCGGGGCTCTGGACGTCCCCCCGGTACGAGGCGCTTCGCGACGCGCACCTCAACTCGTCGCGAGAGACGGTCGACCCCTGCAGACGCTGCACGGTGATCTGAGTCCGTGACACTCCCGACTGCCGCGACCTACGTTGTCATCGGCGCCAGCGGCACGATCGGTTCGGCGGTGGTCCGCCGGCTGGCTTCGCCCGGTGTCGTCGTCGGTCTGCACTATTGCCGGAACCGGGCCGCTGTCGACGGACTCAGGGCCTCGGTCGAACGTGCGGGCGCGCGCGGCGTGTGCTTCCAGTCGCCGCTCGATTCCGAGGAGGCATGCCTCCGGCTGTCGAACCAGATCGGCGTCGAACTCGGGACACTGGATGGCTTGGCGCTCTGCGCCGGACGCGTCCCTTGGCGCCAGTGGAAAGATCTGTCGGGCGGTGACTGGCAGAATGCAGTGTTCGAGCATTGTGTTGCCCCCTTCACGCTCGGCCAGGCCGCCGTGGCCGGCATGCAGGCACGCGCCAGGGGACGGATTGTGTATCTCAGTTCGATTGCCGCGAAGTACGGCGGATCGCCGCGGACTCTGCACTATGCCGCAGCCAAGGCAGCACTGGAGGCAGCGATGCACGGTCTGGCCGCTGACGTTGCCAGATCCGGCGTGCAGATCAACGGTGTGCGTGCCGGTTTCGTCCACAGCCCTCAACAGCAGGCGGGACGATCGCCCGGAGAGATCGCGGAGCGCCTCGAGCGCATTCCGATGGGGCGCGCCGGCCAGCCAGACGAGGTGGCCGCGGCGGTCGCGTTTCTGATGTCAGCCGAAGCGGGGTTCATTACCGGCGAAATCATGACAGTGGCGGGCGGTGACTGATCGAGTGCACCGTGAGTCGAGATGTTAGACTGACGGTTGCGACCGCGAGAATCGATCGGCCGACGCCCAGTCCGAGCGAGGTTTGAGAATGCGCGTGCTGCTCTTCTACCCGAATCTCTACGGCATGAACATGCTGCCGCCGGCGATCGGGTTGTTCTCGGCCATCCTGAAGCGGGAAGGGCACTCGGTCAACCTGTTCGACACGACCATCTACGAAGGGCTGGCGGCGATCGATTCGGACAAGATGAAGTCCGACAACCTCAACGCGCGTCCGTTCGACGACACGCTTCTGAAAGAGCGGGCGAGAAAGACGGATGCGATCGACGACTTCAAACAGCTCGTCAGGCAGTTCGCCCCCGATCTCATCGCGATGTCGGTGACCGAGGACATGTATCCGATCGGGCTGACCCTGCTGTCCGCCCTTGGTGCGCATCGTCCGAAGGTGGTGGCGGGTGGAGTCTTTCCGACCTTTGCGCCGAAACTCGCGCTCCAGCTTTCGAACGGTTGCATCGATTACGTGCTCAAGGGTGAAGGCGACGAAACGCTGGCGGAACTGTGCCGGCGGCTCGAAGCGGGCAGCGACCTTAAGACGCTTGATGGCCTGCACGCAGTCCTTGACGGCGTCGTCGTGAACAACGGTCTGCCACGACCGGTCGATCTGCAGACGCTCCCCGAGCCCGATTACGATCTCTTCGAAGAGAGCCGTTTCTATCGGCCGATGCAGGGCAAGCTGTGGCGCATGTTCCCTGTTCAGACCATGCGCGGATGTCCGTATACGTGCGCGTACTGCAATTCGCCGTCGCAGATGGATATCCACCGGCCGAGAACTTCAAGTTCTTCCGCAAGCAGCGGACCGATCTGATCCGCCGCGAACTCCAGCACTGCCTCGAGCGCTACAAGGCCGACTCGTTTTACTTCTGGGCCGACACGTTCCTGGCCTGGAGCGAAAGCGAGTTCGACGAGTTCTGTGAGATGTACTCCGAGTTCAGGCTACCGTTCTGGATCCAGACGCGGCCCGAGACGGTCAAGGCGAGCCGCTTCAAGAAGCTTCAGGAAGTGGGGTTGCTCCGCGTGGCGTTTGGGGTCGAGCACGGTAACGACCCGTTTCGACAGAAGGTGCTCAACCGTAGTGTGCGGAACGAGGTGATCGTCGACAACCTCAAGATCGTCACCGACATGGGCATTCCCATCAGCGTCAACAACATCATGGGCTTCCCGACCGAGACGCGCGATCTCGTGTTCGACACCGTCGAGCTCAACCGCCGGTTTAAATCCGACGGCATCAACGCCTACAGCTTCACGCCGTTCCACGGCACACCGCTGCGAAAGATGGCAGAGGACTTGGGCTACGTGCAGCCCGGAAGCCTGGCCCGCTCGATCACGGCGCCGACGATGCTGTCAATGCCGGAATTTCCGAAAGAGGCGATCGAAGGAATCCGCCGCTGTTTCGTCCTGTACGTGAAGATGCCGAAAGAGCGCTGGTCGGAAATCCGTCTGGCGGAGTCGCTGACGCCTGAGGGCGACGCGGTGTTCCGTTCCCTCAAGGATGAATGCCTCGCGCGCTACATGCGCTATGGAGACTATGCGCGCGAAGAGGACGTCGAGAGAATCGAGTTCGCGAAGGACGATGTGCACAAGGTTGTCGGGTACCGGAAGGCGGCCCCCGTCGACGTGGACTTCGTCCCCCTGCTGCGGAACCAGTCCGCCTCGCCGCAACCCGTGAAGATCCAGGAATAGCTCGGCGACTGCCCGCTACGCCTGCTTCCTCCGCCCCGCGAACGCCTCGCCCCCAACCGGCAAGGCCTCTCAGAGAACGTGTCGACGACCACCCTCACCGTGTGGGATTCCGACGCAAGCCCGTCCGGCGTCGACGGGCTTGTGTATCGATGGAACGGACACGTCGACGACGACGCGGCCTGCTCGCTCCTGCGATATGTCGACGCGCACGAGGAGCGGCTGCGCCAGAAATATCTGGCCTGGATCCACGACCTGGGGGAGAGCCGCATCGACGGTCGACGGGTCGTCGATCACCTCGCCTTCGACGATGGGTTGAGCTACTGGTGGCTGACGCGGCTGGCGGAAAAGAGTCTCTACCGGCCGCCTTCGCCGATCACCGACGCCATTCGCCTGCTCGCGCTCGAGGAGATCGTCCTCGAACGCAGGCCGCGGGCGCTCCGGCTGGTGAGCGGCAATGCCACCCTGAACGAGACGCTGGAGGCATGGTGCCGGAATCTCCGGATTCCGTACGAATGGACTCGCATTGCCGAGGAGGGGACTGGGCGACAGGATTCCCGGCGAATGATCCGCTGCTTGCCGCATCCCGCAAGGGCACTCGGCGCATTCATCCATCACGTGTGCCGCCGCTGGCCGCTGCGACGCGCCAAACGGCCCGGCTGGACTGGCGGCGATCGGGCGTTGTTCTTCTGTTCGTTCTTTCTGGGGATCGCGCCGGGAGCTGCCACCGACGGCCGGTTCGTGTCGCACTACTGGGCGGGGGTTCCCGATCTTTTGGAGAGGCTGGGCCTGTCGGGCAACTGGCTGCATCATTACTTTCCAGGTTCGCCCGACGCTCGCACCGCGATCGATTGGGTCGGACGGTTCAACCGCAACCGCCGGCAGCCGGGATTTCACACCTTTGTCGACGCGTATCTGACCCCGCGGGTGTTGCTCCGTACGCTGCAGCGCTGGTGCTGGCTCGCGTTCCTGTCGTTGCGGCGGCTCCGCAGAATTGAGAAGGCCTTCCGTCCCAGCGGTTCGCAGCTTTCCCTCTGGCCGGTGATGCGATCGGAGTGGTTCAAGTCGATGCGGGGTGCGGCCGCGATCGAGAATCTGTTGTTTGTCGAGCTGTTCGACGCGGCGCTGCGCGAGCTGCCGCGGCAAGTCAAGGGCATCTACCTCTGCGAGAACCAACCGTGGGAGCTGGCGTTCATTCATGCCTGGCGCAAGTACGGGCACGGGAGGCTGATCGCGGCGGCGGTTCACGTGTCGGTCAGATTCTGGGATCTGCGGTACTACGTCGACCCTCGGACGCTTCAGTCGTCGGAGCCCCACGCGAGGCCGAAGCCCGACGTCATGGCCCTCAACGGAAAGGCGGCCATCGAGACTTGCCTCGCCGCCGACTACCCGCGAGAAGCCATTGCTGAATGTGAAGCGCTGCGGTACGGGTCGATCGAAAGGCGGACCAGCGGCGCCGGCCGTACAGCCGGGGATGGCCCGCTCAAGGTTCTGCTGCTTGGCGATTACCTCGGGTCGAGCACCGTCAGCATGCTGCGGCTGCTCGAAGCGTCGGCGCCGCGGCTCGCGGGCCGCGTGTCCTGCACGATCAAGCCACATCCAGGTTTTCCGGTGAGGGCGTCAGACTATCCTGCGCTGAAACTCGACGTCGCGACGGATCCGCTTGCAGCACTCGTCGGCCGGTTCGACGTGACGCTCTCGAGCAACATGACGTCGGCGGCCCTCGACGCCTATTTCGCCGGCGTCCCGGTGGTCGTGAAGCTGGATGACGCGGAGTTGAACATGAGCCCGCTGCGCGGCCTGCCCGGCGTGCGTTTCGTCAGCACCACGGATGAACTGATCGAAGCCCTCTGCGCGGCTGGGCCCGGGGACGCAATGAATCGCGCTCCCGATGAATTCTTCTTCATCGATCCGACGCTCCCTCGTTGGGAGAGACTGCTTCGTCCCGCGCTCACCGACCACTCTCCGGCCATCGACGAGCGCCCAGTTGCGTCAGGGATGATCGCGTCGTGAAGAGGGCCTTGTTCGCGCTTCTCGCCATGACCGTGGCGGTGGCCCTGTCGCTCATGGCGGCCGAATTGGTGGTCCGGACGTGGTACCCGCAGAAACTGTCTCTCAACGTGACGCGGTGGGATCCGGACGTCGGTTTCAGCAACCTGCCGGGAATCACCGGGTACGGTGAGACCGCCGAGTACCGCATGCGCATGCAGATCAACTCGCGCGGGCTCCGGGATCGCGAATTCACCCTGACCAAGCCCGCGGGCACCTTCCGCGTGGGAGCCTTCGGGGATTCGTTCACATTCGGGGAAGGCGTTCAGAACGACGAAACCTGGCCCAAGCGCCTCGAGTACTACCTGGCTGTTGACAAGTCGCCTGGCTCGGGCGGACGCCGCGTCGAAGTGCTCAACTTCGGCATCGGCAAGACTGGCACCTCGCACCAGCTGGCGTGGTACCGCAAGGAAGGACGCCTATACGGACTGGATGTCGTGGTTGTCGGCTTGTTCGCCAACGATGTCGGCGATAGCTGGGGCGGGGTGTACTCTCTCGACGGGAGCACGCTCGTGCACAATGCGACTGCGTACTCGTCGGTACGCCGGATTCAGAGCATCGTGCTGAGGATACCGTTCTACTCCTGGTCAGCGACGCACTCGCATTTCTTCAATCTGGCGCGTGCTGCCGCGACGACCTACGACGACATGCGCCGCACGCGTCAGGCGCAGGCCGCTCAAGTGAATGGCCTGGTGGTGCCAGCGGCAAACGATCAGGCGCAGGATGCGGCGCTCGAGGAGCGGAAGTACCAATTGACGGCGGCCCTCGTGGACGCCTTTCGGAGCGACGTCGAAGGCGCGGGCGGCCACTTCCTCCTGATGCTGATTCCGCAGCGCGGCGAGCGGCCGCTGACGGAATACCCGGCATCGGAAGCGGCGCAGTTTGTCAGGCATTTCGACCGGCTGCTGAAGGAAGCGGCGGGGAAGGGCATCGATACCTACGATCTGGTGCCGATCTTTGAGCGCCAGCCCGACGTCGAGACGTACTACTTCCCGCGCGATGGAAACTTCAATGCCACAGGGCACGACGTGGTCGGGCGGCTTCTGGCGGAACACCTGCAGCCTCAGCTTCAGGCAATCTCGGCGCGGAATCAGTGAACGGTCCGTCAGCGATTTCGCGGATGGGCTCGACGTCGATCGGCGCGTCCAATTCGCTTGACACACGCCGGAGGCAGCAACACAATGCCTCTGCGGTCACGTTCACTCCGTGAACAAGGCATCGTCTCACTCGGTCCAAATCCCTGTGATGCGTCTGCATTTTCGCTTCACATCTGTCTCGCTCTGTAAGTGACAGGCACGGCGTGTCGCTCAAAAACGTCCTGCTGACTGGATCCGCGGTCGTCGTCTGGTTCTGGAGTGTGCCTCTCGTCCCGCTCGCTCAGCAGAACACGGAGTTGATTCGTCTCGTCAAGCTCTACGAGCACGGCAATCCAGAGCCCTCGGGTGCACACGAATCGGTCCCGTCGTGGAAGCGTGCGGCCGGAACAGCCAGCGTCTCGTGGATGCGCGGGCGCGTCATTCTTCGGTCCGGTGGACGGGAGGCCGACGCCGTGGCGCTCTGGCAGAGCGCTGCTGTCGACAACGCACGTCGATTGTCGATGGTGGGGCTGTCCGACTGGAACCAGGGGCGCCGCCGGACGGCGGTCGACTACGCACGGCTCGCCTTCCTGGTCACGCCCACCAATTCACAGTACGCCGGAGCGCTTTCAAGCTGGCTCGTCGCGACCGTCGGTGTCAACGAGGCGGCGCGCGAGATCGACGCCCTGCTGAACGATCATCCGGACAACGCCGCGTTGCTTGCCGGCCGCGGATATCTCTCCTTCCGGCAGGGGTCGGCAGACGACGCGCGGCGGTACCTCGAGCGGGCGGAGTCGCTCGCCCCGGAGGATCTGGCGGTGCTTTCATATCACGCGACGTTTCTCATCGAGAGCCACGGTCCGGAGGACCAGCTCGAGAGCTTGATGCGGCTCGGTGACATGAAATACGGGGGCTTTCACCTCGATCTCGCCAGGCTCTACATCACGCAGAAGAGGTATCAGGACGCTTCGGCGTACCTAACGAAGATTCTGGCCGAGCGCGGCCGCGACCCGTATGCGCGGGAAATCGTCGGCGGGTACTACTTCGGGACGGGCCGCTACCGGGAGGCCCTCGACCAGTACGAGGCCGCTCGCCAGATGGCGCCGTCCGAACCCCGCTTCTTCATTAACGTGGGTCAGGCGCAGATGGCGCTTGGCAACAGGGCGGCCGCCGTCGATGCCTACTGCGCGGCCGTACCGCTCGACGCCACGGGGAACGCGCGCGCCCTTCTTCAGGCAGCCGGAGCCAGTTGCAGCAGTCACTGACCGCCGGATTCGACTTCAATCACGGCACCCAGGTTCGCTTCGGTGCGGGCCGGCGGCAGGAATTGTGCGATCTGCTGGCGCGCCGGAGGTGGACTCGGATTGGGCTGGTTGTCGATCACAACCTGCGCGACGTTGAACGCGTTCGATCGCTTGTCGCGGCCGTTCGCGTCGCCTGCGAACGCGTCGTCCTTTACTGGTGCGAAGTCAGCGAACCGACCTATGACGTGCTGGACCGCGCCCGGACGGCGTTTGCCGACGAAAGCCTGCAGGCGATCGTGGGCATCGGGGGTGGCAGCGCCCTTGATATGGCCAAGGCGATGGCCGTGCTCGTGCACAACCGGCTGCCGGCGCTGAAGTACCGAGGCTTCGATCAGATGACGGCACCCGTCCTCCCGATTGTGGCGATTCCCACTACGGCAGGGACGGGAAGTGAGGTGACGCCGAACGCGTCGTTCGTCGACAGTGCCGAGCAACGGAAGCTGGGGATCAACGGCGAAACCGTGCGTCCGCGATTCGCCCTGCTCGATCCCGAGCTGACTCTTAGCTGCCCCGAGCGGGCGACCGTGTCTGCAGGCGTCGATTCGCTCGTGCACGCGACCGAAGCTTACGTCGCGAAGAAGTCCAATCCGCTGGCCCGGCTGCTGGCGCGCGAGGGGTTCGGGCGCGTCTTCAACGCGCTGCCGCGCGTGGTGGAGTCGCCGGCCGATTTGAGCCTTCGCACGGAAGTGATGTACGGCGCGTTTCTGGCCGGTCTGGCGCTCATGAACTCCGGCACGGGGCCGTCGGCGGCCATGTCGTACCCGCTGGGTGTGCTGCACCGTGTGCCGCACGGCCTCGCCGGCGCACTCTTTCTGCCGGCGGTCGCTCAGCACAACGTCCGACAGGGCACCTACGATTACGCCGATCTGTATCAGGTAATCGAGGGGGCAGACTTCCGTCTGCCACGCGAGGTGCAGGCGTCACGGTTTGTCGAGTGCCTGGAGATCGCCTGGCGGCGTCTGAAGATCCCCCGCGAGCTCGGCCAGTTTGGCATCGCGACGGCTCAGATCGAGCGGCTGGTGGCCGGTACGCTCGACCTCAAGGGCGCGCTCGATCAGAATCCAGCGCCGTTCGGACGGTCTGAAATCGAAGCGATCCTCCGGCCCCTCGTGCCCGTCGCCTGATTCCGGAATGGGCGGATACCACCGCTACGTGTTCGACGCCGAGCGCCGGACGTTCGTCGGCCGCTTCGAGGAGATGTACCAGGCCGAGCAGTCCGAGGGGTTCGATTCGTGGCATCAGGACGATCTGAGCAACCTGACCAAGCGCGTGTGTCTGGAGATTCTCTCGTCCTACAACTTCCCGAGAGTGCTCGACATCGGCTGCGGAAAGGGGGCGTTTACCCAGCGGCTGACGCGCGAGAACAATCAGGTGACCGGCATCGACGTCAGCCCGACCGCGCTCAAGACGGCGCGCCTGCGCTGCCCGACGTCGACGTTTCTCGAGGCCGATCTCGACGCGCCATCGTCCGACCTGAGGCATCTGGTGGGCGGTGGGTTCGACCTCGTCGTCTGCCTTGAAACGCTGTCGTACCTCGAGCGCTGGACCGAGCTGGTCGCGCAGATCGCCGCAATCGGCCGCTACGCGCTCTTCGCTCTCGACATCCCGGTTGACCCGATTGGATTCGTGAAATTGCACGACGATCTAGCCCAGGTGGTGCGGCGTTCGTTCCGGATCACCGAGGACATCCGCTTGGCGTCGCGCGAGCAGATCATTCTCTTCGGCGCCTCGCAGCTCATGGATGCGTGAAGGAAGCTAATGCCAGGGTTTGAACTGATCGGCAGTGAAGAGCTGGACGAAGTCACCGACGTGTTCCGGCGTGGCGGCATTCTGTTCCGGCACGGGTTCGATGCCTTGCGCAACGGATCGTACAAGGTGAAGGATTTCGAAGCGGCGTTTGCCGTGCGCATGCGTGTTGCCGACGCGCTGGCGGTGACGTCCGGCACCTCGGCGCTTCGCGTCGCGCTCGCCGCGCTCGGCGTCGGTCGAGGCGATGAAGTCATCACCCAGAGTTTTACGTTCGTTGCGACGGTCGAGGCGATCATCGAGGCCGGCGCCGTCCCCATCTGCACCGAGATCGACGACACGTTGAACATGGACCCGCGCTCGCTCGAGCGGGCCATCACGCCGCGGACCAAGGCGATCATTCCGGTGCACATGCTCGGTACGCCCGCCCGGCTTGACGAGATCAAGGCGACGGCCGCCCGGGCCGGCGTGCCGGTCATCGAGGACACGGCCTGGGGGTGCGGCGGCGCCTTCCGCGGGACGCCGCTCGGCACTCACGGCGTCATGGGCACGTTCAGCTTCGACTTTGCCAAGACGATGACGACGGGCGAGGGCGGAATGGTGGTGTTTACGGATGCGGCGCTGGCGGCAAAGGCCCGGGCGTGGCACGACCATGGCCACGAGAACAATCCCGCGCTTCCGCGCTGGGAGGACAGCCGGAGCGGCAGCGGCTTCAACTACCGCATGATGGAACTCCAGGGCGCCGTGGGCCTGGCTCAGCTCGCCAAGCTGGATCGGGTGGTTGCCGGCCAGCGCGCCAGTAAGGCTCTCCTCGGCCAGGCGATCGCGGATCTGCCCGGCCTCAGCTTCCGTAACGTCCCCGAGGGATCGGAGGAAACCGCCGACGCCATCGTCTTCTACGTCAAGGACCGCGAGACCGCCCGCGCCTGCAGGCTGGCGCTTGTCGCCGCGGGCCTCGGGACGAAGATTCTCCCGGAAGCGATCACCTGGCACTTCGCGGGCACGTGGGGCCATATGCCGTCGCTCGTTGCGGCCCACGGAGGCGATCTGAGTGCAGCGTTTCCCGAGTCGCGCGCCAGACTCGATCGCTCGGTGGCGCTGCCCGTCACCGTGAACATAGCCGCCGATCTGCCCGGCCGGGTTCGTGCCGCCCTGCAGCCAGTTCTGGCCGGCGCCGTCCGTTCGGAGCCGATTCGTGTCTGAACAGCCGACCGCAGGGGACATGCACGCCTACGGCGACGTGCTGGTCGTAGTGTCGGCGCCGCTGCACGGCGATGGCCTGCCGCGCAAGGTGCTGCGGCTGCTCAACGAGCGGCCACTCCTCTCGCACGCGCTCGATATCGGCCGCGGAGTGGTGAAGTCGAATCGGCAGGTCATCGTGCTTACCGACGATGACGAGGTCGCGATGTGGGCGGAGCGCGAGGGGTACCAAGCCGTTATCGACGAGCGTTCGGCCGGCGAACCCACGCGCGCGGCCGGCGCGCTCTTCTCCCTTGTCGTCAAGGCGGAAGTCGACCGCGGAACGCCTTTCGAAACAATCGTGCTGCTGGAGCCGTCCTCGCCTTTGCTGAAGGCGGTCGATCTGGCCGGCGCGGTGGAAACCGTGCGATCAGGCGCGTTCGATTCGGTGATCAGCGCCTCGAAGGAAGTCCACCATACCTGGCTGCAGATCAACGGCCACTACCTGCCGGATTTCGGGCGGTGGCCGCAGGCTGCGACCGAACGCCTCTACCGCGAGACCGGAGGCTTCGTTGCCAGCTGCCGAGGCTCCGTTCAATGCGATCGGTTCATGGGGCGGCGCGTGGGCATGGCGGTCGTGCCGCCGGAGCGCGCCATTACCATCAGGTCGCCGCACGAGTGGTGGATCTGCGAACGTCTGCTACACAGGAAACGCGTCGTCTTTGTCGTGGCAGGAACCCGCCTGGTGGGCATGGGGCATATCTACCGCACGCTCCAGCTCGCGCACGAAATCAACAACCACGAAGTGATATTCATCTGCACCCGCGACAGCGATCTTGCGGCGGAGGTCTTCACCGCGAACCGCTACACAACGCTCGTTCAGGGCGAAGAATCGCTCACCGACTGTGTGCTCGCCCAGTGTCCGGACGTCGTGATCAACGACTTTCTCGACACTGACGCAGAGTACGTGGACGGGCTCAAGGCCCGCGGCGCCAGGGTGATCAACTTCGAGGACCTCGGGAGCGGTGCCCGGTCGGCGGATCTGGTCTTCAACGAGGTATATGGCGACCCGTCGCCGGCGCCAAATCATCGGGTCGGTCCTGACTACTTCTGCATCCGCGACGAGTTTCTGAGCGCTCCGAAACGGCCGTTCAGGGGAACTCCTCAGGAAGTGCTCATCACCTTTGGCGGTGTCGACGAGGAGAACCTCACGTCGCGGATTCTTTCACTGGTGTGGCCGGAGGCCAGCCGGCGGGGCATTCGGCTGAGCGTCGTCACGGGACCTGGCTACGGCCATGGCGCTCACCTGAAGACGCTGATTGACCGTATCGGAAGCCCGCTCGTGCTCCAGACCAATGGCACCAAGCGCATGTCCGAATACATGGCGCGGGCCGACGTCGCCTTCTCGTCAGCGGGACGGACTCTGTTCGAGCTGGCGACGATGAAGGTGCCGGCGATTGTGATGGCGTGCAACCGCCGCGAGGAGACGCATCCGTTCGCGTCGTCTCACAGCGGCTTCTGCTATCTGGGCTGCCACGATCGCGTGTCCGATGCGGAGCTAGTCTCCACGTTCGTGCAGCTGCTCGATGAGCCGAACAGGCGCTTGCAGATGCGCCAATGCCTGGAGCGCTTCAATTTCCGCGACGGCAAGAAGCGGGTCCTGACGGAGATTGCCGAGGCGACGGGTGTGGCGCTCGACTGAGCCGGGCCGGACTAGATTCCACTGGATCGATGATGCGTCAGTTCACGGTCGGCAACCGGGTGATCGGTGAGCAGTCGCCTCCGTATCTGATTGCCGAGATCGGCGTCAACCACGGCGGATCGATTGATCTGGCCCGGCGCCTCATCGACCTGGCGCGCGAAGGCGGCGCCGACGCCGCCAAGTTCCAGTCGTATAAAGCCGACACCCTCGCGTCGAAACACAGCCCTGCCTACTGGGACACCACCAAGGAGCCGACCACCAGCCAGCATCAGCTGTTCAAGAAGTACGACGCGTTCGAACCTCACGACTACGCCGCGCTGGCGCGTCACTGCGAGGCCGCGGGCATCGATTTTCTCTCGACGCCGTTCGATGAACAGGCCGTGCAGTTTCTGACTCCGTTGATGCCAGCGCTCAAAGTGGCGTCGGCGGACCTGACCAACGTGCCGTTGCTGCGACAGGTTGCCGCGACAGGGAAACCGGTGCTGCTGTCCGCAGGTGCGTCGACGCTCGCCGAACTGGACCTTGCGCTGCGGATTCTAGCGGAGGCGGGGGCTGGCGACGTGGCCGTGCTCCACTGCATCCTCAACTACCCGACGGCTTATCAGGACGCGAACCTGGAGATGATCACGGACCTCCGGCGTTTGTACCCGAATCGCCTCATCGGATATTCGGACCATACTTTGCCCGATCCGGCCATGACCGTGTTGACGACGGCCTACCTGAAGGGCGCCCGCGTTCTTGAGAAGCACTTCACGCTCGACAAGACGCTGCCCGGCAACGACCACTATCACGCCATGGATGTGAACGACCTGAAGACGTTGCGCCACCAGCTGGCGCTGATTCGAACCCTCGAGGGCGCCGGCGCCAAGGCACCGCTTCCCTCGGAAGAGCCGGCGCGACAACACGCACGCCGCAGCATCGTGCTTCGGGCCGACGTCGGGCCGGGGACCGTTCTTACTCCGGACCTGCTGACGTGCAAGCGCCCGGGCGCCGGCATCAGCCCGCTGCACTGGGACGAAGTCGTCGGACGTTCGGTGGCCCGCGCCCTCAACTCGGATCACATCCTGCAGTGGGACGATCTGGCCCCCCGCGCGGTGGCTGTCGGACGGCAATCAGGATGACGACCGTGCTTCTTTGCGCGACCGATGCCGGTGGCGCCAGCAACCTGGCGTCGCTTCGCGAAGTGTTCGATCGCGAGCGGGTATCAGCCGTGCTGGTCACCTCCTCTCGGTGTCGTCACTTCTTTGATCCCCTGGAGTGCTATCGGCGCGTGATCGTTGACCCGCAGGAAGACGAGCTCGCGGCCCTCGTCGACGACACGCGGCCGGCGGTCGTCCTGTGCGGAACGACTCGCTACGAAAGCCCCGACCGATGGGCGGTGAGGCTGGCTCGGGCCCGCGCGATCCCTTCGCTCGCGATTGTCGATGAACGGTACGCCTATCATTCGCGCTTTGCCGGTCCCGGCGATGACCTCGTCGATCTGCCGGACGCGATTGCGCTGGTCGACGAACAGGCCGTCGAGGAAGCGGTGGCCGAAGGGTTGCCGCGGGATCGTTGCCATGTCACCGGAAGCCCGGCCTTGTCGCGTCTGACGACGACTGCGGAAGCGTTTGCGCGAACGCCGCCAGGGCGACCGCCGTACCTTCTCGATCTGTCCACGCGGCCGGTGGTGACGTTTCTGTCCGAGACCTTCGCGAGCGATTACGGGGAACGGGCGGATCAGCCAGGGCCGCTTGGTCCCTTTGTCGGATACACCGAAACCAGCGTATGCAGGGACCTGCGCGAGGCGCTTGACTCTCAGCAGACACCGGTGACACTCGTCGAAAAACTTCATCCCGCTTCGGACGAGGGTCCCGCTTCCGTCGGGTCGCTCGCCTCGGAGCGCTGCCACCATGTTCGCGTCAAGAACGTGTCGCTGTGGGATCTGCTCTGGCACAGCTCGCTCGTCGTCGGCATGCGCTCGATGGCCCTTCTCGAGGCGCACCTGCTCGGTGTCCCTGCGGTTTCCTATCAGCCGGGCCTTATTGGCACGGACCGATGCAGCGCCGTGCGGCTCGGCCTGATCCCGCGCCTTTCGACGTGCCAGCAGCTGGCATCGTGGATCCAGCGATCGCTGTATTCGACGAGCGTCGGCCGGCATGTTCCGCTTGCCCGGTATCGGTTTGCGGCCATTGACGCCGCCGACCGCGTGCTGTCGCTGGCGCTGAGATCCGTGGCGGTCGGGCGAGCGTGAAGATCTCGGCTACCGTCGCGGCGCGCATGGGTTCGAGCCGACTGCCGAGCAAGGTCCTGCGGCCCATGGTCGGCAAGCCGATGCTCGCCCTGCAGATCGAGCGCATTCAGCAAAGCATGCTCATCGACGAGGTCATCCTCGCGACATCGACGGCGCCCGAGAACGACGTGCTCGAAGGCCTCGCATCGGACCTCGGAATCCACTGCTTTCGCGGAGCTGAAGATGACGTGCTCGGCCGGATTGCGAGCGCTCTTCGCGCCTTCAATGTGGAGTTGCACGTCGAGTTCATGGGGGACAACCCGATTCCGGATCCCGGCCTGATCGACGCGATGATAGGCGTCTACCTCAAACACGAGGGCGCGTATGACTACGTCACCAACGCGCTGACGACGACGTATCCGCCTGGCGCCGAAGTCTATGTCTATCCCGCCTCGATTCTGCTGGAGTGCGATGCCCGCGTGACGGATGCCGCATCTCGGGAGCACGTGGGCATTCATATTTATCAGCACCCCGAGCGCTACCGCATTCTCAATCTCGAGGCGCCGCCGTGGCTGCACTATCCCGACGTCCATCTCGAGGTCGACACGCAGGAGGATTTCGAGGTCGTCCGCGCGGTCTACGAGCAGTTCTACTCGCGCAATCCGGCGTTCAGCCTCCAAGAGGCGGTCCAGTTTGCGGTAGCGAGCGGACTTGCCGAAGGCAATCGCGACGTGGAGCGCAGGTGGCGCGCGTACCGCCTAGACGAACCGGCGTGACGGGTCATCAGTATGCGACGGCGATTGTGGGATGCGGCAAGATTGCGGGTCAGGCGGATCGGCCGCGGACATCGGGACCGGTTGGAACGCACGCGCAGGCGTACGTCCGGCACGGCGCCTTTCGGATCGAGGCCGTATGCGATCCGCGGGAAGAGCGCCGTGTCCGGTTCGCAGAGGTATGGGGTGTGCCGAGGACTTACGGCTCGCTTGGCGATTTGCTGGAGCACGAGCGTCCCCGCGTGATTAGCGTCTGTTCCGATACGGCGCTCCACGCGTCCGAAGCGTGCGATATCCTTCGCGCGCACCCAAGTCCTCCCGTCGTCTTTGTCGAGAAGCCTGTGTGCACGACGGCCGCTGACCTGGACCACTTACATCGAGTCGCCTCGACCGCCGGAGCCGCAATTCTCGTCAACCACAGCCGCCGCTTCGACCCGGCGCATCAGCGGCTGGCCGCGCTCATCCGCCGCGGCGAGCTCGGCCCACTTGTCCACGGCCGGTGCGACTACTACGGCGGCTGGCTGCACAACGGTTGTCACATGGTCGATACGCTGCGGATGCTCTTTGGCGCACTCACGATCGATCACGTGGCGGCTGGCGCTCCAGGGAGGCCCGGCGATCCGTGTATCGACGTCCGGCTTCTGGCAGACGGCGCGCCGATCGAAATGACGGGATCCAACGAGCAGCACTTTCAGCTCTTCGAGATGGATCTCAGGTTTGAGCGCGGCCGCGTCCTGGTCAGAGACTTTGGTGAACAGATCGTCGTGCAGGACGTCGAGATCAACGCCATCGGGGAGCGTGTCCTGGTGCCTCGGGCGGATTCGCCATGGGCCGGCCTCGACTCGCCGCTGCTGCACGCCGTCGGTGCTATCCGGACGCACCTGGATACGGGGAGCGGACTCGACTCGACCGGAGCCACGCTGAAGGAGGCCTGCGAGACGATGAAGGTGCTCTGGCAGGCTGTGGCGCAGGTATGACGTCCCTGGCCGCTCTCACGAATCCGGGACTGGCGATCAACGGAGGTTCGCCAGTGCGGACGCGACCGTGGCTGGACAACTTCACCACGGGCGAAGAGGAGAAGCAGGCCGCGCTGGCGGTACTCGACAGCGGGTACTTGTCTCTTTTCGAAGGCTCGCACACGCCCGACGCGCCGTTCAGTTTCTGGGGCGGGCCGCAGGTGCAGCGCCTCGAAGCCGAGTGGGCCGCGTACTACGACGCGCGGTTTGCCGTCAGCATGAACAGCGCGACTTCCGGACTGGTGGCCGCGATTGGGGCGCTCGGTCTGGGATACGGCGACGAGGTCATCGTGTCGCCCTACACGATGTCGGCTTGCGCGGTCTGCGCTCTCGTCTATGGAGCCATTCCCATCTTTGCCGACGTCCGGCCCGGTACCGGCAGCCTGGACCCGGCGAGCATCAGCGAGCACGTTACGTCAAGAACACGCGCGATCGTCGTCGTGCATCAGTTCGGCATTCCGGCCGACATGGACCGGATTCTGGCGATCGCGCGGAAGCACGACCTGAAGGTCATCGAAGACTGCGCCCAGGCGCATGGCGCCAGATATCGCGGCCGCCCGGTCGGGACGATGGGGGACATCGGCGTGTTCAGTTTGAACGTCAACAAGACGATTCAGACGGGTGAGGGCGCGGTCTGTCTAACGAGCGACGAGAATCTGCGTTATCGTCTCGCGCTCATCCGCAATCACGGCGAGGCCGTCGTCGGACCCGCCGGCTACGCGAACCTGACCAACATCGTCGGATTCAATTTCCGCATGACGGAGATGGCCGCGGCCATTGCGTCCGAACAGCTGAAGAAGATCGCGCGCCTCAATGAGATCCGGATCGGCTATGTACACGCGCTGACACAGGTCGTGGGGCGGCACGCGTTCCTTGTTGCGCCGCCTGCGTGCAGCCATACTGCCGAGGGCGAGAGTTGTTCCACCTGCACTAGTACGTACTACGTCTACCCCCTGCGGTTTCTTGGCCCAAAAGCGGATCTCACCCGATCGGATTTTGTCCGCGCGCTGGCCGCTGAAGGTATTCCGTTGGGCGCCGGCTACGTGCGCCCGCTGTACTTCCAGCCGATCTATCAGCAGAAGCAGGCGTTCAAGCACGGGTATCCGTTTTCGGCATCGGAGAACCGCGCGATCGAAACGAACTATCACCCTGGTGCATGCCCGACAGCCGAGCGGCTTCACTTCGAAGAGATGTTAATCAGCGAGCATGTCCGCCCGCCGCACTCGCTGGACGACATCATGGACATCGCTCGGGCGATCGACAAGATCGCGCGAGCCGCCAGCAGCCCGCAGACCTTCGCGGCCACCGCGGTATCGGGCGCCGGCAGCACGTCGGGACAGGAGTCCTGAATGATCGAAGACGGCAGACCGTTGTACGATGGCGTTCTCCAGTACTGCGTCCGGTGCTGCATGCCCGAGACGCAGGAGGGCATTCACTTCGACGAAATGGGGATTTGTCCGGCCTGCCGGGCGTCAGAGGAGAAGATCCACATCAACTGGGCCGCGCGCGAGCGTGCGCTGCGCGAACTCCTCGATCATCACAGGCAGCGGGCCGGGACGAACTACGACTGCATCGTGCCGATCAGCGGCGGCAAGGACAGCACGTTCCAGCTCCACGTGCTCACAAAGATTTACGGCATGAAGCCGCTGGCCGTCACGTTCAGCCACAACTGGTACAGCGAGACCGGTCTCTACAACCTCTACAACTCACTTGAGAAATTCGGCGTCGACCACATCATGTTCACGCCGAACCGCAACGTCGTGAACAAGCTGGCGCGCAAGTCGCTCGGCATGATCGGCGATTCCTGCTGGCACTGCCACATGGGCGTCGGCGCCTTTCCGCTGCAGATTGCCGTCAAGTTCCGCATTCCGCTGCTCATCTGGGGTGAATCCCTTTCGGAGTCGGACGGCCGGGCCACGTACTTCGACGGCGTGACGAAGTACGATCGCGACTACTTCACGAAGATCTCCGCCCGCGTCGAGGCGCCGGCGATGGTCGACGACACCATCTCCGCGCGTGACGTGTACCCGTTCAACCTGCCGTCGGTCGAGGAGATTGAACGCGTTGGCGTAATCGGGATTCATCTCGGTGACTATCTGTTCTGGGACGACGAGCGGCAGACCGAGTTTGTCAAACGGGTGTACAGCTGGAAGGAAGACTACGTTGAAGGCACCTACAAGATGTACAAGAGCGTCGAGTGCGTCATGGCGGGGGTGCACGACTATGCCAAATTCGTGAAGCGCGGCTTCGGGCGCGGCACCGATCACGCCAGTCAGGATGTGCGCGTCGGTCTGCTCACTCGCGAGGAAGGCTTCGATCTCGCGAAACAGACGGACACGGCCCGACCCAAGGCCCTCGACTACTACCTCCAGATCGCGGGGTTTACCGAGGACGAATTCAACGAGACGCTGGTCGGTTTGAGGGCAGGCAAGGCGCGCGACCTTCCGAGTCCGCCGCCGGCGGCAGGTCCCTCGGCTCCCACGCTTCGGCCGGCCATCGTCGACCTCGTCGATGCCATGGGCGAGGTGCAGACAGAGCGCGCGGGGACCGCTGAGCCCTCGACGATCCCGCTGGCGCGGACGGACGTGTACCCCTTCGATCCATCCATCCCGCCCGGGTCGCTGCTGCCGGAGGACCAGCCGGTGAAGGACGTCGTCGTTCCGCTCGTCGGAGGGGTGAAGCGGACATGATTCGTGAGAGCCGCGAGCACGGCGTGGCCTGCGGCACGCCGGATGCAGTGACGGTCGAGGCGCCGCATCTGCTGAGCGCTGTCGAAGCGATTCGACGGATTCGGCACCGGACGCTTACGGCCTCCGCGTTGCTTGAGGCGTGCCTTGCCCAGATCGAGGGGTTTGATCCGGCGCTGCGGGCCTGGACCACCGTATCGGCGGCGAACGCGCGGGTTGCGGCGGCGCGGCTGGACAAGGCCTTCGCCACCGGCCAGATCAACGGGCTCCTGCCTGGCATTCCCATTGGCGTCAAGGACATTTTCAATACTGCCGACATGCCAACGGCCATGGGGAGCCCGATCTGGAGGGGATTTCTTCCGGGCAACGACGCGCGTGTGGTGACTGAGCTGCGTCTTGCTGGCGCGGTCGTTCCGGGCAAGACCGTGACGGCGGAGTTCGCCGTGCATACGCCGGGCGAGACGCGTAACCCGCACAATCCTGAGCATATGCCCGGCACGTCTTCGAGCGGCTCGGCCGCCGCGGTGGCGGCGCGGATGGTGCCACTGGCGATCGGCACCCAGACCGCGGGATCGGTGATTCGACCAGCGAGCTACTGTGGCGTCTTCGGATTTAAGCCGTCGTTCGGGCTGGTGCCGAGAACCGGCAGCCTCAAGACGACTGACAGTCTCGACACCGTGGGCTGGTTCGGCCGCACCGTCGGCGACGTGGAGTTGCTGTTTGATGTGCTCCGGGTGCGCGGATGTGATTATCCGGTGAGCGACGCGAGACTGGCCGAGCAGGCAAAGCGTGTCCGACTCGGGGATCGCTGGCGCGTGGCGCTGGTCAAAGGGCCCAAATGGGCCGACGCCGAGCCCTACGCGCGAGCCGCCCTGGAGCGGTACGCCGGCATGCTGTCGGAGATCCCCGGCGTTGCCGTTGAGGAAGCGGAGTTGCCTCCGGGATTCTACGAGGCGCACGAGGTTCACGCGGCCATCTACGACAAGGCCTTGTCCTACTACTTCAAGCACGAATTCCAGGACAACACGCTGATCAGTCCGATCATGAAAGATCTCATCGTGCACGGTCAGCAGACTACGCAGGAGCAGTACATTCGGGCCCTGGCGCGACAGACGGAATTGGCGCGCGCGCTCGATCGGTGGTTTGCGGATCGCTCGGACATCCTCTTGACGCTCTCGACCGGCGGCGAGGCGCTCAGAGGCCTTGACGCCGTCGATCGGCCCGACTCCTGCCTGATCTGGACGTTGTGCGGCGTTCCTGCACTCAGCCTGCCGGTCTTCAAGGGGCCGAACGGCCTACCCTTCGGCGTCCAGTTGGCGGCCAGGCGGTACGACGATCAGCGGCTGCTGCGGTTTGCCGCGTTCCTGTGCGGTCATGAAGCAGCGCCCGTCGAGGCGCCGCGTCCGGTATTGTCATGAGCGACGTGAAGACCGTTCCGCCGCCGGCATTTCTCGCCGGCGAGCATGTGTACCTCCGGGCCCTGACGCCGGCGGACTGCGCCGGCCCGTATCTGGAGTGGTTCAACGACGATGTGGTCTGCCGGGCGAACGGCCATCACCAGTTCCCGTATCACCATGCCGACGCCCTCACGTTCGTCGAGCGCCTCAACCGGTCGACCGACCAGATCGTGCTGGCGATCGTGCAAGCCGCCGATCACCGCCACATCGGCAACGTCTCGCTGCAGCAGATCGACTACATCTCGCGCTCGGCGGAATTCGCCATCGTCATCGGCGCGCGCGCCTGCTGGGGAAAGGGATACTCGAAGGAAGCGGCGCGCCTGCTGGTCGATCACGGCTTCCATCAGCTGAACCTCAACCGCGTGTATTGCGGAACGGCGGAGACCAACCTTCCCATGCAGCGCCTTGCGCGATTCCTCGGCATGCAGGAAGAGGGGCGCCGGCGTCAGGCGATGTTCAAGGACAACAAGTACCTCGACGTCATTGAATACGGTGTGCTCAAGGACGACTACCAGCGGCTGCCTTCTTCATCTTGAATACCTCTGACGACGTCGGACACGCCCCGCCGGGCCGTGACACGCGGCGGCCGGCCATGGCGAAGACGGTCTTCTTCGCGGCTGCCTTCTGCGCATCCACGGGAGCCATGCTGCTGACCGGGCACGTAGCCGTGGTCGCGCTGTGGATCGGGCTGTGGGCGTTTGCCTTGCGCGCTAGAACGGGAACGCGGGGTTCGGGTCTGCTGATGTTCTACGTCGGGTTTCTGCTCTTCTACCCGGCCGTCCTTTCGGTCGGTACGTCGGTCAACGAGCAAGCCGTCATCGCGGCATGCATCTTGGGCCTGGGGCTTCTCACGGAGTGGCGTGCCGCGAAGACGCGCGCGGGCGGCTGGATACGCTTCCTGCTGGTCGCATGGTTCGTGTGGGGCATCCTCGCGTACGCGCCCGTGGGGCTCAAGTGGCTCATGGTGACCGTCTTGAAGGCCAGAGGACCTGATTGGCTGGGTGACATCTTCTACGAGACGACCGCCCTCAAAACCGCCGGCCGCACAATACTCGCGGCCGCGTCGGCCCTGCTGGCGATCAGAGCCCTCAGGACTCCGGACGATTTCCGGGCGTTTCAAAGGGGGCTGTTTGTTGCGGCCTGCATACTGGTTGTGTTGTCAGCCGCGGAGTCACTGACATCCGTTCACCTCATACCCACAGGATACGAAGCCGACGCGCGACGGCTCGCGGGTTTCTCGATGCCGGACCCGAACGGCTATGGCCGGCTGCTGCTCCTGCCGACGATCTTCGTCACCACGTTCCTGCTGCATCAGAAGGCGCGCACACCGATCTGGGTCTGGGGCCTTTCGCTGGCTGCGTTTGCGAGCGTGGCGCTAACCATGTCGCGGACGACCTACGTCTCGCTGTCCGCCGGAACCCTGGTCTTGCTGATACTCAACCGCGCCCGGCTTCGCACGATCGGCGTCATGGCGGCGCTGGCCGCCGCGATGGCAGTGGTCGTTCTCAACTCGGGTCTTGCGGATGCCTTCGCGGAAGGGAGCGAACGTCGAACCCTTGGCAGTATTTATACGCGGCTAGGGATCTACAGGAGCATTGGTGAGATTCTGATCGAGCGACCATGGTTCGGGATGCACCCGGGCGGATACCTCGAGGGGCTCGCCCTGGTCGGGCACCGCATGCCCGATCAGGAGTTCGACTACGAAAAATTGCATTTCGAGACGCCGCACAACATGCTGCTCGCGGTGGCAGTCGAATACGGGATTCCGATGGCCGCGATTCTCGTGCTCACGATGGCTACGACCGTGGTGGTTGGCTTGAGAACCAAGCGGCGGATCCAGAGCGCCGGCCCGGCCCCGTGGCGCGATGACCTCGACGTGTGCGCCAACGCCGCCGTCGCACTGTCGGTGGCCTACTTTGTACATGGCTTGACGGAGAATGGGATCCTGGATGCGGTGTTCTTCACCCTGGGGCTAGCGGTTGCCTCATTCGCATTCGTTAAGCGAGCCTCGTCCCCGCCGGGATCGGCGGGCGGGCGCTTCGCATTTGGATCGAGAGGCGAGTTCTGAAATGAAAAAGGTCGCGGTTATCGGCGGGGCGGGCTACAAGGGTTCGGTCCTCGTCCCCAAGTTACTGAAGCAGGGATATCGCGTCACTGTGTACGACCTGATGCTGTTCGGATCCGAAGGCCTTCCGGTGGATCCGCGCCTTGAGGTGATCAAGGGAGACATACGGGATACGGCCTGCTACGCCTCGGCGGTTAGCGGTTCCGATGTGGTAGTCAACCTCGCTTGCATCTCGAATGATCCGAGTTTTGAATTGGACTCAGGACTCAGCCGATCGATCAACTACGGGTGTTTCGAGCCGATGGTTAAAGCCACCGTCGACGCCGGTGTGAGGAGGTACATCTATGCCTCGACCAGTTCGGTCTACGGAGTAAGTGACGCAGCCGAGGTCACCGAGGAGCATCCCCTCGTGCCAGTGAGCGAGTACAACAAGTACAAAGGGATGACTGAGCCCCTCCTGCTCAAGTACCAGTCGCCCGGTTTCACGACCGTCATCATCCGGCCTGCGACGGTCTGCGGCTACTCGCCACGCACCCGACTCGACCTGACGGTCAACATCCTGACTAATCACGCCGTGAACAAGCGCAAGATTACGGTCTTTGGAGGCAGCCAAAAACGTCCAAACGTCCACATCGAGGACATCACCGATCTGTATGTCGATCTGATCGAGATGCCTGACTCGAAGATCGCGGGCGAAATCTTCAATGCCGGCTACGAGAATTTCACTATCAGCGAACTCGCAACCCAGGTGAAGCGCGTAGTCGAACAGGAGTTTCCAGCCCTAGCTCCTATTTCAATCGAAACCCAGCCGAGCGACGATCCGCGGTCGTATCACGTGTCCTCGCGGAAGATTGCCGAAAAGCTTGGATGGCGGCCGCGCAGGTCGATCGAAGATGCCGTACGCGACCTGTGCCAGGCCTTCCGCGCCGGCAAGCTGCCGAACAGCTTCGATGACGATCGCTACTTCAACGTGCGCACGATCAAAAACGCGGCGGTGCAGTGAGCGCGGCGCCGATTGCGGTGGTCATCGGCGGGGCCGGGTTTATCGCCAGCCATATGGTGGACCTCCTGCTGTCACCGGGGTTCGCGCTTCGCGTCATCGACGACTTGAAGGGTAGACGTCTGCGCAATCTCGACCAGCACACGTCCAATCCACGCCTGGATGTCACCGTCGCCGACGTTCGCGACGTCAAGCCTGGAAGCGCCTTGTTTGCCGGCGCCCGACGCGCCCATCCTGTCGACGCGGAATCTCTGGTGGCCGGTACGCCCGCATGACGGCCGCGACAATCGCCAGGTTCGTCGACCGGCTGAGCGCCGGCACGGCGGTCCCCGCCGCGCTGCGGCAGGCGTACTCGCGGTGGCGGCACCTTCGGTACGGCTCCCTGATCGCGCGCAACGTCGCCCTGAAGGATCGATTTCGCGGCCGACGCTGCGTGATCGTCGGCACGGGCGTATCGGTCGACGAAATCGATTTCGGACAGCTGTCGAACGAATATGTGTTCGCGTGCAATCTCCTGGCGAAGCACAAGAGCTTTCATCGGTTGAAGGTCGCCTTTTACAGCGCGACGACCCCGCCGGAGGCGCTGTACTCCCCCTACTACGAGCGGATCCTGCTTTACGCGGTCTACGCTCCGGCTGACGGCGTGCCGATCCGTCACGACAACGCCGACGCGGTGATCGCCGACCTGTTCTCGCAGACGGCAGAGTTCTATTCCGGCGCCGATGAGCAGACGCGCCGACCGCACCACTTCTTCTCGTTGCTCGATCAGACGTGCCCGGATCGCTCCACTGTGTGGTTCCTGGATGCGAGCGGCCACCAGTTCTTCCGCCGCGCGCAGCTGTTCCGCGGCCGGCAGGTCTTCTACGTGCTCAAGGGATTCGACCCCGCGACCGCGCTGTTCGATCTGGCGAAGCCGATCAGCTTTGCTAACGGCGGCCTGGCGTCGAGCATCACGGTCGCGATCTACATGGGGTTCACGGAAATCTTGCTGTGCGGCTGCGGGTACACGTATCAGCCTCGCCAGGAATTCCACTTTTACGATGCGCCGGTCATCTCGCTCGAGTTCTCCGAGCGCGAGGCCCTCGACTGGAGCGCCCGTTTCGCCGCGAGCCGGGGCGTCACACTCCATCGCATGGACCGCGTGAGCGCCGGGTACCGCCCGATGTTCGTGCGGCACCAGCCGCCCGCCGACAGCGACCGCGCCATCGAGGCCTACGCGAGGTCGCGCGGCGTGCGAATTCTCAACCTCGTCCCCGAGGGCTTCGAGAGCCCGGTGTTCGAAGCTGTGCGTCCTGCCGATGTCTGGGAGCGACGTCGCGGGGAGCCGGTGATTTTAGGACGGCCCGTATGACCGGCGGTGCGCGTCCGGCTTGGCGCGCGTGATGGCCGACCGGTCCCCGTTGGTTTCCATTGTCATTCCGACGTACAACCGCGCGCGTTGCTCGCGGACACGCTGCAGTCGGTTCGAGCGCATTCCCTCCATGACTGGGAGGCCATCGTCGTTGACGACCACTCGGAGGATGAGACCGTGTCCCTCGGCCGCAGCTACCAAGCACGAGCGGATTCAGCTAGTTCAGGTCCGCAGCGACAGCATCATCGCGGCCTCGCGCAATTGTGGCATTTGGACCGCGCGCGCGACGTATCTCGCGTTCCTTCTTCATCCAGCGCATCCCACGTCGGCACCGCGTGCACGCCGGGGCGGTTTCGCGTGATCCCGGCGTGATGTGAATCGCGTCAGCTACCTCTTCACCAAGCATGGGCTGTCCGAGCAGTCGCAGGAGAGGCCGATCGTGCATGGCACGGTGTTCCAGCTCGCACGGTCGGTGGCCTTCAACGCGATGAGCGGGTACTTGATCGCGCAAGAGTTCGTCGTGCGCCGACTGGGTCTTGGCGTGCCGGTCCGATAGTCAGAGATGTTGCTCGGACTTCAACGACCTCCTCGCGATCGCCAGGCGCTGTTCGACGGCAGCGGCGCGCGATGGTGGACCTATGGCGACCTGGCGGACGAGGTGGGTCGTGCCTCAGAGGCCATCACGTCGACGAAGGCGCTCGCGTTCTGTTTCATGGCAAACGACGTCGGCTCGATCGCCGGCTACCTCGCCGTGCTCGACCGCGGACACGCCGCAGTGCTGCTCGATCCCGCGCTGCCGCCGGCGCCGGCCCTGACGCTGTTCGAACGGTACGCGCCGGAGTTCGTGATTGCCTCTGCGTCCGGCGCGCTGCCGCCGATTCCGGACGGGGAGTACGATGCGGCGTCCTGCCCGAGTCCGTCGGTTCGGATCTGGCGGCGGCGGGCCGCCGCCGCGGAGGACGTGCATCCGGATCTGGCCGTGCTGCTCTCGACGTCCGGCTCCACGGGGAGCCCGAAATTCGTCCGCCTCTCGCGCCAGAACGTGGCGAGCAACGCCGTCGCGATCGTGCAATCACTGGGCGTGGGCGCGGACGACTGCGCCGTGACCACCCTCCCGCTGCATTACGCTTATGGCCTCTCAGTGCTTAACAGTCACCTCGCGGCCGGCGCGAGACTCGCCCTGACAAGCGAAAGCGTGGTCGCTCCCCGGCTGTGGGCGCTGATGCGCGAGGCGGGCTGCACTTCGCTCGCGGGTGTCCCGTACACGTATCAGATTCTGAACCGGATTGGCCTCGACCACTTCGAGGTGCCTTCGCTGAACACGCTGACGCAGGCCGGGGGGCGGCTCGACGACGCGCTGATCCTGAAGTTCGAGCGGGCCATGCGCGCGCGGGGGGGACGGTTCGTCGTGATGTACGGCCAGACGGAGGCCACGGCCCGGATGACGTACCTCCCGCCGGAGTACCTGCCGGAGAAGGTGGGCGCGGTCGGCATCCCGATTCCCAGGGGGACGATCGGGATTGACGGTGGCGCCGGCGCGGCGGCGGCCGGGCAGCAGGGCGAAGTCGTGTACAGCGGACCGAACGTCATGCTCGGGTATGCCGACTGCCGCCGTCACCTGTCGCTCGGCGACGAGCTTGGCGGCACGCTGCGCACGGGCGACGTGGGCTACCTCGATCGCGACGGCCTGCTCCGGATCGTGGGACGCAACAGCCGCATGGCCAAGATGTTCGGGCTCCGGCTGAATCTCGATGAAGTCGAAGAGCAGCTCCGGCGGTTCGGCCCAACCGCGGTAGTCTCCGGCGACAACAAGATCTTGATCTTCTGCGAGGAGGGCGATGAGCCCGAGTTTGCCAGGCGTCGCGTGGAGTTGGCCGCGCGCTTGCGCATCCACCACAGTGCCCTCGAATTCTGCCGCGTGTCAGCGCTTCCGAGGACCGCGTCCGGGAAGACTGACTATCATCGCCTGCAGCGGGCCTGACGACCGTGCTCCAGGAGCTCTTCGACCGACCGCAGTACAGTCTGCCTGCCGACGAGAAGGCACAGCTGCTGCTGGCGGACCTGAATGCGCTGACGCGGCACCACACCTCCTACTGCCCGGGATACCGGCGGCTGCGCGAGGCGCTGTTCGGCGGCGGCGACGCGGCCACGTTGAGCGACGTCCCGTACCTGCCGGTTTCGCTCTTCAAAACGCATCGTCTGCTCAGCGTTCCGGATGCGGACGTCTTCAAGGTGCTGACCTCGAGCGGCACCACCGGCCAGCAGGTGAGCCGCATCTATCTCGATAGGGAGACCGCGAGGCGACAGACGGCGGCGCTGACGAAGATCATGACGTCCCTCCTCGGCCCGCGCCGCCTGCCGATGCTCATCCTCGACTCGCCCTCCACGGTCGCGGACCGGACGCAGTTCAGCGCGCGGAGGGCGGCCATGCTCGGCATGATGCCGTTCGGTCACAGCCACGTCCACGTGCTCGACGAGCGGATGGAGCTCGACATGGACCGCCTCAAGCAGTTCCTGGTGAAGTTCGGGGGCGAGCCGTTTCTGCTCTTTGGCTTTACGTTCGTCGTGTTGAAGTACTTCTGCCAGCGAATCCTCGACCGGGGGTTCGACTGCTCGAACGGCATTCTGGTCCACGGGGGCGGCTGGAAGAAGCTCGAACAGGAATCGGTCTCGAACGCGCAGTTCAAGGCGGCGCTGCGAGCGGCGTGCGGCCTCAGGCGTGTCCACAGCTATTACGGCCTCGTGGAGCAGATCGGCAGCATCTTCGTGGAGGGCGACGACGGCTATCTCCACGCGTCGAACTTCGCCGAGATCATCGTTCGCGATCCCGTAACCTGGGATGTCGCGCCGACGGGGTCGCCGGGCGTCGTGCAGGTGCTCAGCATGCTGCCGTGGAGCTATCCCGGGCATTCGCTGCTGACCGAGGACCTCGGGATCGTTCACGGCGTCGACGATTCGCCGACCGGCCGTCGTGGCACGTATTTTTCCGTGATTGGGCGGGTGCCGAACGCGGAGCTGCGGGGATGCAGCGATACCAGGATGCCGGCGGGCGCCACGTCGTGACGGTCCATCAGCTGGTCCCCGAGAGCGGCGAGGTCGACGTGAGGGAACTCGCCGGGAGGCTCACCTCCGCCGGCGACGCGCCGCCGCCGTTCGCGCCCGAGACACTGGCGTTCTGCGGCGAGCTCGCGTCGGCCCTCTCGCGCAGCCCCGAGGCGCGCGGCTCCGGCGAGCTGCAGGCGCTGGCGTTCTGGATCCGGCGGGCCGAGCTGCAGCGGCTTCGCGACCAGTTCGACGCGCTGCGGACCGAGCGGACGCGGCTCGTGCCGCGCGGGCTGGTGTTCCACCTGCCTCCCTCGAACGTGGACACGATGTTCGCGTACTCGTGGGTCCTGTCGCTGCTCGTCGGCAACCGGAACGTGGTGCGCCTGTCCGAGCGTCGGTCGCGCCAGTCGGCGGCGATCTGCGCCATCGTGGCGCGGCTGCTGCAGGCGCGTGAATTCGAGACCGTGAGACGGACGACCGCGATCGTCACCTACGGCCATGACACGGCCGTCACGCAGGCGCTGTCCGCCGTCGCGGACGTGCGCGTGATCTGGGGCGGCGATCGCACGGTGAACGACATCCGCGCGGTGCGGCTGCCGCCGCACGCGCGGGAGCTGACGTTCGTCGATCGGTCGTCGCTCTGCGTCATCGCCGCCGTAAGGTACCTGGCGCTCGACGACGACGGCCGCCAGGGGCTCGCGGCGCGGTTCTACAACGACGTGTACTGGTTCGACCAGGGCGCGTGCTCGTCGCCGCGGCTGGTGGTCTGGTGCGGTGGCGCCGACGCCGCCCAACGTGCCAGCCGTCTGTTCTTCAGCGAGCTCCGGCGCGTCACCGCGGAACGGAAGTACCTCGTCAAGACCGCAACCGCGCTAAACAAGTTCTCGTTTGCCTGCCGCGCGGTGCTCAACGCCGGCGTGACTCGGTACGAGCGTCTGAGCAACGCGGTCACCGTCCTCGATCTCGAGGACAGCTCGGACGTGCCGGCGGAACACTGCGGTGCCGGGCTGTTCTTCCAGATGCGGGTGGATGATCTATCGGATATAGTCAGGCTCGTCCGCCGCCGCGACCAGACGCTCACGTCCTTTGGATTCGATTTCGATGCCCTCGATCGGCTCGCGGCGGCGCTCAACGGTCGCGGCATCGATCGCCTGGTCCCGATTGGCCAGGCGCTGACGTTCAACCGTTTTTGGGACGGCGTCGATCTGCTCCAGGAACTGACCCGCCGGGTGTATGTAGAGGCCGAATGGTGACAGGCCCCTCGCCCGACGACCTCGAGGCCCGGCGCGCGTACTGGGACGACAAGTACCTGAAGTACTGGGAAGCGCGTACGGCCGATCAGCGGCCGTTGTCGGGCGACTGCGTTCCCGCCGATGTCGCGATGATCGAGCGGTACCTCGATCTGCTCGAGATTGCCCCCGGCGATGCCGTGCTCGACGTCGGGATCGGCTTCGGCCGGCTGGTGCCGGCGCTCGTCCGCCGCGGTGCGGACGTCTACGGCGTCGATATCTCCCGCGCGATGATCGCCGAAGCGCAGCGGCAGGTCGGGGCGGACGTCAAGGAACTGCGGGTCGATTCCGCCGAGACTATCTCGTTCGAGAGCGGCCGGTTCGACGCGGTGCTGTGCTGGGCGGTGTTCGACGCCTGCCACCAGGGGGATGCGCTCCGCCAGATGGCGCGCGTGCTCAGGCTCGGCGGCAGGCTGCTTGTGTCGGGCAAGAACGACGACTACTGCGACGACGACGACTTGGCGTACATTGCCGAAGTCAACGCGCGGGGCAAGGGGCACCCGAACTTCTTCACCAGCCGCGCGAAGCTGGTCGACGCCGTCCAGGCGCTTGGGCTGCGCGAGGTGGCCACGACCTATTTCGTGCGCCGCGGCGACGGAAGCACAAATACCGGTGTCACGGTCCGGCCGCCGCATTTTTACGAGTACGTGATGATCTGTGCGAAGGAGCGCCACGTGGAGGCTCACGAGCGGCTCGACGTCGCGCGTAGGGTCAGCCTGACGTGCGCGCGGCGGCAGGCCGCCCAAGAGGCGGGCCGGACATGACCGGTCGCGTCTACATTGTGCTGGCGCTCGACACCGAAGGACCCGTCTCGACCCGTCCGGACCTGTTGTCGACGTGGGACGCCGTGGACCAGTTCGTCGGGCGCCTATTCACGCCCGAGTACCGTCGACAGGTGCGTGACAGCGAAGGCGGAGGCTTGGTAATTAGCTGGTTTGTCCTGACCTGGACGGGCTTTCGTACCAATCCTGCGGGACGCGATTTCGGATACCACCGAATTCACGACCACTACACGGCGCGCTGGGGCGATGCGATGCGGCTGTGGGGCGACGGGCTGTATTGGCACTACCATCAGCCGGCGCCGAGCCGCGTGGGCACGGACTGGACGGCCGACTGGTCGGCGAGCCAGGAGTACCTTAATATCCTAAATCGCCTGTTGATCGATCGCGGCTATTTCCCGTCGGTGTTTCGTGCCGGCGGTGCGATCCAGACCAACGAGATGTCGAACTGGCTGGAACAGTGGATTCCCGTCGACTACTCGAGCCGCGCCTCTCGTGACATCGACTGGAACGCGCTCGACGAGAACGGAAGGCGCATCTGCGATCTCAACGATTGGAGCCGCGCGCCCGATGACTGGGCGCCGTACCGCCCCTCGCCGGACGACTATCAGCGGCCCGGCGCGATGCGTCGGGTCATCCTGCGGTGCCCCGACCTGAAGAACTGGATCTACTCGTTGACTGATGATGACGTCGAACGGGCGTTCGAACGGGCGGAGCAGGGGCACGACACCGTGATGGCAACGTTCGACCACGATTACCGCGAGCGCTCGGCGGTGTTCGCCAAAGCTGTGATGCAGCGTGTGGCGAGGGTTTCGGCGCGTCACCCGCGCGTGAGGTGGGAGTATGCGAACGCGCTGCGTGCGGCGCAGCGCGCGGTGGGCTGGAAATCTGGCGCGGGACCGCTGTTCGAATTGCGGACGGCGGCCGACGGCGCCGCGTGCAACGTCACCGCCGATCGCCCGCTCTTCGGACCGGCGCCCTACGTCGCCTGCCGGTTCGACGATACCGGGGACTACGCGGGCCCAGTCCTCGCGGGCGGCGGCGAGTCGTGGCGGCTTCCGATCGAGAGTCCGGCGCGCCCGCGGACCATCGGCATCGCGGGCAGCGATCGCTTCGGGAATGTCGGAGTGGCTCGGTATCACTGGAATGGCCTCCGGTTCGAGGAGAAGCCGTGGCGTTCGGGAAAGCCGGTTGATCTGCTCGATGTCGTCGCCGGGGAGGTGTGAGGATCCGCCTGCATGACCAACAAGCAAAAATACGACAGGGTGTTCATCGACACGTTTGCGATCGACGAGAGCCTCCTCGGAAGCAATCCCGCCTACAGCGCGATCACGGGCTGGGACTCGATCGGGCACATGCAGATGGTGGCGGCACTTGAAGAAGGCTTCAACATCACTATGGAGACCGACGACATCGTGAACTTCAGCTCCTACCAGAAGGGCCTGGAGATTCTGGCCAAGTACCAGATCGAGTTCTGAAAGGTTCCGTGGAGGACGATCAGAAGATGGCGCAACGGCTGCGGCTCGACGCGCAAGGGCTCATCGAGCATCAACGGAACCGCCCGCCCTACCTGTTACTGGACGTCGCTGAGGAAGTGGTCCCGGGCGTCAGCGCCCGCGGGTACAAGCAGTTCACCACTGACGACTGGTTCTTCGGCTGTCACTTTCCGGGCGACCCCAATGTGCCCGGGATGATGCAGATTGAGGCACTCGTGCAGATGTGCGCATTGGCCGTGTTGACGCTTCCTGGTAACAAGGGGAAAGTGGCGTACCTGACGTCGGCGACCAACATTCAGTTGAAGCGGAAGATCGTACCGGGTGATCGGTTCGACATCGAGACACAATTGGTGTCCTGGAAACGGGGCATCGGGTCGGGTTCGGGCTCTGGATACGTGAACGGGGAACTCGCCTGCCGGGCGGACTTCACCATCGTGCTGCCGGACGTGTTCGAGACGTTCCGGATGCGCGCGAGCCGATGACGGGAAGGGACAGGAGGTAGCGATGAGCTTGTTGGACAAGCCCCGGCTTCTCGATAAGCTGCGAGCCTTTCACGGCTACGTCCGGAAGAACAACGGCCATATCGGCACCAAGCAGCGCGGTATCGACCTGAACTTCAACAACGCGTGCAACCTCCGCTGCGAGTACTGCTTCACGAATTCGCCGAAGGGCGACCATGTGAAGGACGAACTGCCGATCGATCTCGTGGCGAGCATCGCTGATCAGGCGGACGAGCTCGGCATCTTCGAGTTCGATCTCCAGGGGGGCGAGTTGCTCCTCAGGCCCGAGAAGCTGTTCCAGGTGCTCGAAGCGATCAAGCCCGAGCGCTTCTATCTGTATCTGACGACCAACGGGTACTTCCTCGACGCCGACATGGCCAGGCGGCTGGCGGAGGCCAAGGTCTCGCGTGTGTCGGTCAGCGTCGACAGCTTTGATGAAGAGACGCACGATCGGATCCGCGGACGGAAGGAGTCGTGGAAGCGCGCGATGGCCGCACTCAAGCACGTCCAGGAAGCCGGACTCGATCCCTACCTCAATATCACGGTCGGGCATTACAACGCGCTGTCGGAAGACCTCGAGATGCTGTGCCAGTACTCCGAGGATCAGAAGTACACGACGCTGTTGAACGTCGCGGTCCCCTCGGGGATGTGGCTCAAGCTGGACAAGATGGCCGAGGTCGTTGTCGACGAGACGGACAAGGCGCGACTCATCGAGCTGCGGAAGAAGCACAAGAACATGCTGCGGAACCTCTGGAACCCGTTCGACAAGGAGTTCGAGAGGATCCTGGGGTGCAATACGGTGAACCGGCTGTACATCACGCCGCTCGGCGACGTGCTGGTGTGCCCGTACGTGCACATCAAGATCGGCAACGTCTACCAGCAGTCGCTGAAGGAGATCAGCGAGTTCGGCTTCAGCATCAAACACTTCCGCGAGCACAGTGACCTGTGCCTCGCCGGCGAGAACACGGAGTTCATCACCAAGTTCATGAGCTTTCCGGGGCAGTCGATCTTCCATCCGGCCGATGCGCGGCAGATCTTCCCGGCCGAGGACTTCGTCGGCGGCGTGCCGGCGGCGACGGAGCCGAAGAGCGGGCGCCGGCTGCGCATGCTAAACACCTAGCGTGCTGCTCACCGGCAAGACGGCTGTCGTGACCGGCGGCCACCGCGGGATCGGCCGGGCGATCGTCGAGCTCTTCGCGGCCCAGGGCGCCGACGTCTGGGTATGCCTCCGGTCGCCCGACGAGGCGTCCAGCGACTGGCTGGCGCGGCTCGCCGGCGACGCAGGCGTGACCATTACCCCGGTATACTTCGATCTCGCGGACGCCGCGCAGGTGAAGGCGGGCGCCGAGCAGATTAAGGCGGCGAAGCGGCCCGTCGACGTCCTCGTGAACAACGCCGGGATCATCGCGACGTCCTTGTTCCAGATGACCTCGATCGACAAGATGAGAGAGGTCTTCGAGATCAATTTCTTTTCGCCCCTGCTGTTCAGCCAGCACATCGTCCGGCTCATGACGCGCCAGAAGAGCGGCAGCATCGTGAACCTGTCGTCCAGCGCGGCGATTGAAGGCAACGAGGGACGGACGGCCTACGCCGGCAGCAAGGCTGCGCTGATTGCCGCTACGAAGGTGCTGGCGCGCGAGCTTGCCGCACACGGCATTCGCGTCAATGCCATCGCGCCCGGCCTGACGCAGACGGACATGATGACGGGAAGCACGCCGCCCGACGCGCTCAAGGCGACGCTGGCGCGGATCTCGATGAGGCGCGTCGGACAGCCGGAGGAAATCGCCGGGGTCGCGCTATTCCTCGCGTCGGACCTGTCGTCGTACGTGACCGGACAGGTGCTGCGCGTGGACGGGGGAATGTGACCGTGGAACGGACCGAGACGATCCGGAAGATCGAGGAGATGGCTGCGCGGATGCGGCGCACGATCCTGGAGATGTCGCTTGCGGCGGGGGCCAGCAGCTCGCATTTCGGCGGCGGGCTGTCGATCGTCGAACTCACGGCCACGCTGTACGGGGCGGTGATGAAGTACGACCCCGCGAATCCGCACTGGCCGGACCGCGACCGGTTCATCCTGAGCAAGGGACATGGGTGCCTCGGCTACTACACGGCGCTGGCCGAGGCGGGCCTGATCGCGCCCGACGATCTGCTGACGTTCGAGAAGACCGGCAGCTACCTCGTCGGGCATCCCGTGATGAACCGCGATCGCGGAATCGAGTTCTCGAACGGGAGCCTCGGTATGGGGCTGTCGCTCGGGATTGGCGTGGCGCTCGCCGGCCGGCGGAGGAAGGCGCCCTACACCGTCTACGTCCTGATGGGGGATGGCGAATGTAACGAGGGATCGGTGTGGGAGGCGGCGATGGCGGCGACGCAGTTCCGTCTCGACAACGTGGTCGCCATCCTGGATCGCAACAATTTCCAGCAGACGGGATCGTCCGTCGAGATCATGAACGTCGGCGACCTCGCCGCGAAGTGGAGCAGCTTCGGGTGGGACGTGACGGAAGTTGACGGCCACGCGCCGGGCGAGATCTACGACGCGCTGAAGCGGCCGTCCTCGGGCCGCCCGCGGGCGATCGTAGCCCACACCGTCAAGGGCAAGGGCTTCGGGTTCTCCGAGCACAACAACGAGTGGCATCACAGGGTCCTCACCAAGGCGCAGTACGACATCGCCGTGGCGGAACTCGCCGGTTGAGCCCATGAGCGTCACGAAAGCCAATCTCAAGATGTGGTCGGCCATCGGCCCGCGGGCGACGTTCGGCCTGGCCGCGCTCGAGGTCGGCAAGTCGATCGACGATCTCATGATCCTGACCGGGGACACGTCCACGTCGGCCGGCCTCGATCGGTTCAAGAAAACCTACCCGGATAAGTTCCTCGACGTGGGCATCGCCGAACAGAACATGATCGGCATCGCAGCGGGCCTCGCGAGTGAGGGCATCACGGTATATACGGCCACCTTCGCGCCGTTCCAGACGATGCGCTGCTGCGAGCAGATCAAGGTCAACCTCGGCTATATGCGGCACCGTGTCTCGATGGTCGGGCTCGCGAGCGGTGTGGTCCTGGGGGCGCTCGGCTACACGCACTGCTGCATCGAAGACGTCGCGGTCATGCGGTCGATTCCCGGGATCACCGTCATCTCGCCGGCCGATAGCGGAGCAACGTTCAAGGCGGCGCTCGCGGCCGCCCGGCATCACGAATCGGTCTATATCCGGATCACGGGCGGTGCCCCCAATCCCCAGGTGTACGAGGATGACTTCCCGTTCGAGATCGGCCGGGCGAACGTCCTTCGCGAGGGGACCGACATGACGATCATCGCCGCGGGGACGATGGTGTACGAGTCCCTCAGGGCGGCGGAGACCCTCGCCGGCCGCGGCCTGGCGGCCGGCGTCGTCGACATGCACACCATCAAGCCGATCGACACCGCGGCGATCGATCGCGCCTGTGCATCGTCGGACCTGATCGTGACTGTCGAGGAGCACAGCCTCGCCGGAGGGCTGGCCGGCGCGGTCGCGGAGTACAAGGCGTCGCTGCGGAATGCGCCGCCGCAGCTGTCGCTCGGCCATGCCGATCATCACGGCAAGTCCGGGCAGTACCGGGATCTCCTCGAGGCGCAGGGGCTGACCGCTCCTCAAATTGCCGAGCGGATCGTGCGCGCGTACGAGCCGTCGGCCGGCCGCCGCGCCTCCGCCACGTGAGCCACGCCCTAGCCCTAATGCCTTCCGGAAATTCGGGTGTTCATGACGTCAGACCACTTTGAACGTCAGCGGGCCTTCGACGGAGTGGGTTTCCATGAGCCGAGGCCATTTCGTCACGGGCTGACGCACCGCGCGAGGATTGGTGCGCGAGCGACGAGGCCCAGTGAGCGAGCGACGCATCAGCGCCTGCCCGCGCGCTACGACTTGGCGTTTCTGCTTCTCGGTCAGCAGGTCCTCGATCGGTCCCAAGTAGAACCACATCGACCGGACGATGGCGAGCACGACGCCAAACTTGATCCGCAAGGCCGGGACTTGCCCGTTGGCGGCCTGGACGCGTTCGCGGGCCAGCATCGCGGTCACCAGAATGATGGCGGCGATTTCTTGGGCGCCGGTCTCGACGGTATGGCTCTGCAACACGGCGGTCTGGCGGAGGATCCGTTTCGCGTTGCGGAAATAGAGTTCGTGCTCCCAGCGCGAGGCGTACAGTTGCGCGAGCTCGCGGGCTGGCGCTCGGCGCGGATCGAGCAGACTCGTACACAACCGCAGCTCGTGGCGCCGAAAGCCCTTGCGTCCGACCTGCACCCGAATCTCGCGAATCTCGAGGCTGCCCCGGATTGGCCAGCCCGGCTTCTGCTCCCGGACATTCAGCCGGACACGCCGGCTGCCATCGGGCAGCTTCTCGAGCACCCGTGCTTTGATGTGGCGGGGCACCCGAAACAGGAAGTGACTGCCGACGCGCCGACACGCTGCCCAGACGTCGATGATCACGGCCGGCACCCCATACAAGCGATCCGCCAGCAGGAGCGCGGCTTTCGGCAGCTGCGCGAACAATCGGCGCGCCAACGCCAGTTCGGATTCGCCGTGACGCCCGATCCCCGCGGCGAGCGGATTGTGCACGCCGATTTCGAGCAAGGTGGCCACGCTCAGTTTCGCGAACGCCGCCCGGCCCCGACGCGACACGGCTTTCGTCGTCGTGGCGCTGACTTGCGGCGTGTTCGTCACGCTGTATTGCGTGCCATCGAGCGCCAGCACCCGCCAGCCGCGCCAGAAGGCCTCCGGTACGCGGTGGCGCGTGGCGATCGGGCGCAGTGCCCGCCGCATCAGGTCCGCGAACACCTCCCACGGCAGGCGGCGGCGCCGATCGCCCCACGAGCTGTCGCTCAGGGGTTCCTCGAACAGCTCCCAAAAGTGCTCGGCCAACGTGCCTGCACCCTGCGCCACGTGAAAGGTGAGGCCTTGAAGGACTTGATCCAGCGAGACTCGCGGTTTGCGTCCACGCCGCGCCAGTGCTGGCGTCGCGCTGGGTACGAGACTCGCCCACGCGTTGAGGAATCCACCACCCGCTTCCGACGCGGCGGGCTTGGTCGAACGACGGCGACGCGGCGCGCGCTTTCGAGTCTGGGGATGAGCTGGCATCCCCAGGGTAAGTACAGGTTTCGCGAGGCCAGTACAAGAGGATTCTCCTCACCTCGACGAATTTCCGGAAGGCATTAGCCCTAGCCCAGAGCCCGCATCTGAACGCGACCATCGACGTGGGACTGCTCGCGCACGACGAGCGGCCGAAGCTGCAGGAATTCGTGCGGTCCTACTGGGGACGCGACCACGTGTTCGTGCGTGATCCGGCCGTGTTCGACTGGCAGCACAAGGGGCCGCGCGCCTATCACTGCATGGCGGCGAGGCAGGGCGCTGAGCTGGTGGGCATCCAGGGCGTCATTCCGCTGAAGCACTTCGACGGCGAGCTACCGGGCCGCGAGGTGTTCTTCGGGATGTGGCGGGCGCTCGAGGACCGGGGAATCGGCATCGGCCTCCGGCTGTACAAGGCGATCCTCAAGGAGTACCAGCCCGACTTCATCGGCTCGCTGGGTATCGAGCCGCGTGTGATCGGGCTGCACCAGTGGCAGGGTTTCACCGTCAGCGTCATGAACCATCATGTGGCGCTGTCGCCGTTCGTTCGCGAGTTCAAGATCGCCACGCTGCCCGATGGTCTCGTGCCGCCGGCGAGGCGGAAGGCCTCCTCGGCGTCGTTCCAGAAGCTCTCGTCCCGGGACCTCGATTCGCTGCCGACCGAGCGGCTGTACGCGGCGCAGTCTCCACGGAAGTCGAACGTCTACGTCAGGAATCACTTCCTCGATCACCCGGTCTACACCTACGAGGTGTACGGGATGCACGCCAACGGTGCGCTGCAGGCCATGTGCGTCGTCAGGGCCGTGGCGAAAGGGGGGGCGATCGCGCTCCGTGTGGTGGATTTCATGGGTCCCAACGAGGCGGTCTCGTGGCTCGGAGGCCTGGTGACCGAGCTGCTGGCGGCCTACGGCGCGGAGTACGCCGACCTGTATTCGTGCGGCATCCCGCCGCACCTACTCGAGGCGGCCGCGTTCATCGATCGCCGGGCGACACCCGGCCTGATCGTGCCGAACTGGTTCGAGCCGTTCACGAACCGGAACATCGACATCGTGTGCGCGCGCCGCACGTCAGGGGCCGCGGCGCCGCCGCGGCTGTTCAAGGCGGACGGTGATCAGGAACGGCCGAACAGCAGTACGCGCGCGGCGGCCGTACAGCTCACGGTTGGCTTGCCGGCATCACCCTCATCGTGGCTCATGACCTCGTGAGTACCCGGCAGGACGACGTGACGGTGGTGGTCCGCGGAACCGGGTCGGTCGGTCTTCGATACCTGCGCGTGCTGCGCGATCGCCTTGGCGTGGCGCCGGTGGGGATTCCGGTGCGGCCCGGGCGAACGGCGGAACTGGAGGCGATGAACTTCGAGGCGCTCGCCACGGTCGGCGAGCTGGTGACGCGCGAGTCGGTGCGATCGATCGTGGCCACGGACACCAGCCGCCATCTCGACGATGCGTATGACCTGCTGCAGCACGGCGACGTCCTGGTCGAGAAGCCGCTTGCCGCGTCGATCAGCGGGCTGGCCGAGTTCGCCAACGTCGCGATCGCGTCGGAGCGGAAGGTGCTCGTCGCCTTCTGCCTGCGGCACAACAAGGGACTCCAGCATGTCCGCCGGCGTCTGCCGGCGATCGGCGACGCGCATTCGGTGCGCATCGAATGCCAGTCGTACCTGCCCGACTGGCGTGCCGACCGCGATTATCGCGAGTCCTACTCGGCGCGGCGATCGGAGGGCGGAGTGCTGCGGGATCTGGCACACGAGCTCGATTACGCGGTCTGGCTCTTCGGGCGCCCGGACCGCGTCTGGTGTGTGCTGGGGAATCGAGGGCGCCTCGGCATCGAGTCGGAGGAGAGCGCCGATCTGCTCTGGCAGACAGCGGGTGGCGCCGTCGTCTCCCTGAGGCTCGATTACGTCACGCGGCAGCCTCGCCGACGAATGACCGCCGCCGGCGACCGCGCCACGCTCGAATGGGATCACGTCGCCGGCACCGTCGTGCTGACGGAGTGCAGAGGGCGGCGGGAGATCGTGCACGTCGGCTCTGACCACGACGACATGATTGCCGCGCAGGCCGCCGAGTTCCTCGAGCTCGGCGGCGCGCCGGCCGTCCCGGTGTCGTGCACGCTCGACGAAGCCGGGTATCTCGTCGCCATGACCGACGCGGCATACGGCTCCGCCGCAAGTGGGTGCTGGCAGAAAGTGGCGGACTGGGCACGCCTGTGACGGCTCGACCCCTGCTCGCGGTCGTGCCTGCGCGCGGCGGCTCGAAGGGGTTGCCCGGAAAGAACATCCGGCCCCTCGCCGGGCTTCCGCTGCTGGCGCACTCGGTGCTCTGCGCGCGCATGACGCCCGTCGTCGATCATCTCGTCGTCTCCACCGACGACCCCGGTATCGCCGGAGTGGCGTCGCAGTACGCGGCCGACGTGGTCCACAGGCCGGCGGCGCTCGCCGAGGATCACACGCCGATGTGGCCGGTCATCCAGCACGCGCTGAGGGCGGTCGAACAGACCGACGGCCGCGAGTATGCCTCCGTCCTGCTGCTGGATCCGACGAGTCCCGGGCGGCTGCCGTCGGACATCGCCGCGGCGGTCGCGCTCCTCGAGAGCGCCGACGGCTGCGACGGGGTCGTCGGGGTGTCGATTCCCGAGTTCAACCCGTTGTGGCACTGCGTGGTGGACAAGGGCGGCTTCATGCGCGTTCTGATTCCGGGCGCCGATCGGTACACGCGGCGGCAGGACGTGCCCACCGTGTACTGCATCAATGCCACGTTGTACTGCTGGCGCCGGGACTTCGTCCTGAGCGCCACGGACTGGCGGGCGGGCGACCTGAAGATGTGCGTCGTGCCGAACGAGCGCGCGGTGCACATCGACACGGAGGAGCAGTTCGCGCTGACCGACCTGCGCCTCCGTCACCACCTGCTCCAGTTTCCCTGGCTGGCGTCCGAGGCCCTGTCTCCGGAGGCGCTGCGCTCGAGATGACGCTGCCTCTGTCCAGCGTGGCCATGCTGACCCGGTACTTCGGCGTGGTGTGGCGCTTCGGCGGCGGGCCGAGAGTGCTCCTGCTGCTCGGCCTCATGATTGCCACGGCCTTTTCAGAGGCGTTCGGCATCACGCTGTTCCTGCCGTTTCTCGCGCAGATGGAGGTGGCCCGCGCGGGCGAGGACGCCATGTCGAGGCTGATCGCGCGGATGTTCGGCGCGGCCGGCGTCGAGCAATCGGCGACATCGGTGATGCTCATCATTATCGCGGTCTTTCTGGCCAAGGGTTGTCTGGCGTTCTCGGTCATGGTCTACCAGGCGTACATCAACTCCAGACTCTTTCAGAGCCTACGGATGACGCTTGCCGGCGCACTGGCCTCGACCGACTATCAGTTCGCGCTGCAGCGGAACACCGGGTACTTCACGAATGTGATGACGCTGGAGGTGGCGCGCGCCGTCACCTTCTTCAGCATCTACCTCACGGTCCTGTCGTACCTGATCAACCTCACGGTGTTCCTGGGGATCTCGTTTCTGGTCAACTCGCGGTTCACGACGATCGCGATCGTGTTCGGCGCCGTCGTCCTCTTCGGGTTCGGGTTCATCGCCGGGCAGGCGCGCCGTTATTCAAGGCGGATCTCCGCGGAGAACGCGCGCGTGCAGACGCTGGTGATCGAGACGGTGCAGGCGTTCAAGTATCTCGCCTCGACGGCCGGCTTCGGCCCGCTGCTCCGGCGGCTGGCGGTCGCGAACCAGGGCCTCGTCGGCCTCGAGTTGCGGATGAACGCCGTCTCGTCGGTGATCCACGGCTTCTCCGAATCGATCGTTATCACCGGCATGATGGCCCTCGTATACTACGAAGTGGTGTTCTCGGGCCGGGCGATGTCGTCCATTCTCGTCCCGATCATGCTATTCTACCGCAGCATGATGGCCATCACCGGCGTCCAGAAGAACTGGCAGAACCTGTCGACCTCCACAGGCAGCATCGAGACGGTGCTCGGTGCGATCACAGATCTCGAGTTGCACCGCGAGACACACGGCGTGCAGCCCTTCTCTACGCTGACCCAGGGGATTGAGCTTCGGAACGTGTCGTTCGCCTACGCGGAGCGGCCGATCCTCCGGAACCTGAACCTGCGGATTCCCTCCCACGCGATCGTGGGAATCGTCGGGGAATCGGGCGTCGGGAAGTCCACGCTCGTCGATCTGATCACGGGCACCATCAAGCCGACGAGCGGCGCGGTGCTCGTGGACGGTATGGACCTGCGCCAGATCGACCCCGCCGCCTGGCGGCGGCGGATCGGCTACGTGACACAGGACGGTGTGCTCTTCGACGACACGGTCGCCCAGAACATCAGCCTCTGGACCCTCGACGAGGAGGGCCGGGCGATGGCGGGTGTCGAACAATCCGCGCGGAACGCGCGCTGCGAGACGTTCATCGCCGCGCAGCCGGAGGGATACGGCGCGCTCATCGGCGACCGCGGCGTCCGGCTGTCGGGCGGCCAGCGCCAGCGGCTCTCGATCGCCCGTGAGCTGTACAAGCGCCCCGACCTGCTGATCCTGGACGAGGCCACCAGCGCGCTCGATACGGAGCTGGAGCGCGACATCCAGGGGAGCATCGACGCCCTGCAGGGCGTCGCCACCGTGATCATCATCGCGCACCGGCTCTCGACGGTGCGAGGCTGCGACCGGATCTTCGTCCTCGACGACGGCCGGCTCGTCGAAGAGGGTTCGTTCCGCGATCTCCTCGACCGCGAGGGGTCGATCTTCGCGCGGATGTGCGGCCTCCAGAGTGTCGGATAGCCATGGGCTGGCGGCCCAGGCGTTCGCTCGAAGACGCGGTCCGCGACCTGTACGTCGCGTTCCGGGCCGTGAAGCAACCGAACAGCTTCGACGAGGACCGCTATTTCAACGTGCGAACCGTCAAGAAGGCCGGCCCGCAGTGAAGCCCGGTGGGATGTGACGTGGATCGTCCGGCGAGCGGCTTTCGTGATGACGCGGCTGGTGCGCGAGATTCGCGTGCACGGCGCGCCGGCGGCCCGGCAGGCGGTGCTGACGCTGCTCAGTCTTCCCCTCGCGCCGTTCCTCCTGCTCGCCGCGGTGGCGCTGCGGCCCTTGGTGGTGATTCGCTTCGGCAAGCTGGTGAGCGTCAGGATCGGCCACTTCGCGGCGAATACCGAGGTGTATCTCTGCGAGAAGGACGCGGGTGTATATCCCGGGACGCTGGACCTGCTCTATCATTCGCAGGCGGTCTGCAACTATCAGCTCAAGAAGATGTGGGACCGGACGCTGCCCATCTTCGGCCTCGTGACGTTCGCCGGTTTGTTCGCGGACGCGCTCGCGCGGAGGCGCGCCGGCTGGCGCCGGCACGTGATCTCCTTCGTCAACGCCGGCGGCGATCGCGACCTGCGCGGCCTGATGTCCAGCACGCCGCCGCATCTGTCGTTCACGCCCGACGAGCACGCCCGTGGCGAGGCGGCACTCGCGCGTCTGGGTATTCCGGAGGGCGCCGAGTTCGTCTGCTTCGCCGCGCGGGACAAGGCCTACCTGGCGCAGACCGTGCTGTCGCCGCATAGCTGGGCGTACCACGACTACCGCGACTCGGACATCTGCCACTACATGCCGGCGGTCGAGCGGCTCACCGAGCGCGGGTGGTACGCGCTGAGGGTAGGAGCCGCGGTCGAACGGGCGGTGGACACTGGCAACCCGCGGATCATCGACTACGCGACGCAGTGGCGCGGCGAGTTCTTGGACATCTATCTGGCCTCGCGCTGCCGCTTCTTCCTCGGTGACACATCCGGGATCTTCCTCGTCGCTTCGATCTTCCGAAGGCCGGTCGTGATGGTGAATCTGGTGCCGTTGTACCAGGTGCCCAGCTGGGGAGCGAAGGATTTGTTCATTCCGAAGAAGTTGTGGCACCGGACTCAGCTCCGCTTCCTCACGTTCCGGGAAATCCTGGAGAGCGAAATCGGTGACTTCTGCTACACCGACCAGTACGAGCAGCACGACCTGGAACTCGTCGAGAACACCGCCGACGAGATCAGCGCGGTCGTCGACGAAATGGACCAGCGTCTCGCCGGCACCTGGGTGACGACCGCCGCGGACGAGAGACGGCAGGCGTGTTTCTGGTCACTGGTGGCGAGAGTGCGGCCGAACCAGGCGCTGCCATCCCGGATCGGCGCGGCGTTCCTCCGCGAGAACGCGAATCTGCTGGCGTGACCCCTCCGACGAGAACGTTCACCGAGCTGGCCTCGCTGAGCGGCCGGGTTGCACTGGTGACGGGCGCCAACGGACACATCGGCTCGGTGTTCTGTTCGGCGCTCGAGGAGCTCGGTGCCCGCGTCGCGGCAGCGGATCTCGCCGCTGCCGGTCACGCCGAGGAGAGCCGGGGCCGCGAGCGGTTCCCCGTCGATCTGCGCAGCGAGCAGGACACGCGCCAGCTCATCCCCAGAGTCCTGGACCGTTTCGGCCGCCTGGACGTGTTCGTCCACTGTGCGGCCTACGTCGGGACGACGAGCGTCGAAGGCTGGAGCGCTCCCTTCGGCGAGCAGTCGGTGGCCGCCTGGGACGAGGCGCTGCGGGTCAACCTGACGGCGGCGTTCGTGCTCGGGCAGGAGGCGCGTGCGGCGCTGACCCGATCGGGCCACGGGAGCATCGTGCTCGTGTCATCGATCTACGGCGTGGTGAGTTCCGATCCGCGCCTCTACGACGGGACCGAGATGCATTCGCCCGCGGGCTACAGCGCGAGCAAGGCCGGACTCATCCAACTGGCCCGGCACATGGCGGTCGAGTTCGCGCCAGGGGTTCGTGTCAATACCCTCGCCCCCGGCGGTGTCTGGCGGGCGCAGCCGAGAGCGTTCGTCGAGCGGTACGAGGCGCGAACGCCGCTGCGCCGCATGGCGAGGGAGGAGGACCTGAAGGGCGCGCTCGCGTTCCTGGCGTCGGACCTTTCGTCGTACGTCACCGGACACAATCTGGTCGTGGACGGGGGATGGACGACGTGGTGAGGGCCGAGCGGCGTGTCCTGGCCGTGCTGACGACCGGGCGGCAGGACTACGGGATTCTGAGGAGCACCCTTCTCCTCCTTCGCGACGACCCGCGCTTCAACCTCCGCCTCTACGTCGGCGGGATGCACCTCAAGGAGCGGTTCGGCCGGTCGGTCCAGATGGTCCACGATGACGGCCTGGAGATTGCGCGGACGCTGGACTTCGTCGACGAGCCGCCCGCGCCCGTCGCCGACGCCGCCCGCGCGGTCAGCCTGACCGGCGCAGCGCTTGAGCGTGACCGGCCGGAGGCCCTCGTGCTCGTCGGCGACCGCTTCGAGACGCTGGCCGCCGGGCTGGCGGCCACGCTTATGCGGGTGCCTATCGTGCATCTTCACGGTGGGGAGGAGACCGAGGGCGCGATTGACAACAGCATGCGGCACGCGCTGACCAAGCTCAGTCATCTGCACTTGGTGAGCCACGGCGATCATGCCGAGCGTGTGCTGCAGATGGGAGAAGATCCCGCGCACGTCGTCGTGGTCGGCGCCGCCGGCCTCGACAATCGATACCGCACCGATCTGCCCGACCGTCACGAGCTCGAGCGCGGCCTGGGGTTCAGCCTCGCCGGACAGGTGGCCATCGTCACGGTCCACCCGACAACGCTGGCGGTCGACTCGATAGGCGCGGTCAGCGCGATCGCGGCGGCGATGGCCTCGGTGCCGTGCCGGTACGTCGTCACGCAGCCGAACGCGGACGAGGGCGGCGCCGCGATTCGGGCGTTCTGGGACGCGTGGGCGGCCGGACGTCCCGATGTGCGGGTCGTGGAGGCACTGGGCGAGCGGCGGTACTGGGGGCTGCTGCGCTGCGCCGCCGTGGTGCTCGGCAACTCGTCGAGCGGTCTCATCGAGGCGCCCGCCTGCGGCGTGCCTGTCGTCAACGTCGGCGATCGCCAGAAGGGCCGGCTTCGTCCGCCCGCACTCGTTCGAGATGTGGGGCCGGATTCCGACGCGATTCGCCGCGCGTTGCTCGATGCGCTCGGCCCCGCCGCCGAGGAGTGGCGCGAGGCGGCCCGTGCGGCGTATCCCGAAGGGCCGGCGGCGCGGCGAATCATCGAGGCCATCGCGCGGTGGCAGCCGACGCAGCCGCCCCGCAAGGCGTTCGTGCCGCGCGACGCCGTCAGCGTGTTCCAATGAGAGCGATCTTCATGGGGCGCAAGCCCGCCTCGTGCGAGGCGCTGTGGCATCTGATCGACCGCGGCGTGGAGGTGGCGGCCGTAGTGGCCCCGGCGCCGATGAAGGACACGATTGGCGGGCTACGCCTGTCGGACGCGGCCGCCGATCTGCGATTGCCGGTCGTGTCAGCCGACCGGATCTACGACGTGCTCGCCGGACGCAGCACGAATGCGGATATCGATCTCGGCCGGATCGATCTGGTGTTGTCGTTCCTATTCTGGCGCCGGATCGAGCGTCCGTTGATCGATCTGCCGCGCATCGGCTGTTTCAACTTCCACCCGGCGCCGCTGCCGGGGTTCCGGGGGCGGCGCGGCTACAACTTCGCAATCCTCGAGGGGTGCACGGAGTACGGCGCGAGCGTCCATTACGTCGCCGACACCCTCGACACGGGTGACCTCGTCTCGGTGCGGACGTTCCCCGTGGCGCCCGACGAGACCGCGCTCTCGCTGGAGCGCAAGACGCTACGCCTGCTCGTCGGGATGTTCGGCGAGTTCGTCGACGGCGTGTGCGCCGGTGCGCCGATTCCGCGCACGCCGCAGGGTCCGGGACGTTCGGCGACGAAGGAGGAAATGCTCGCCGCAGCACGGATTCGGCCGGACGATGCCGAGCCCGTCGTCGCGCGAAAGGTCCGCGCCTACTGGTATCCGCCGTACGAGGGCGCGACCGTTGACGTGCAAGGCCGCCGGTTCACGCTCGTCGACCGAGAGATTCTCGCGGACGTTGGCCGCCTGGTGCACGGGCCTGTCGGCGTGCGACGCGAGGTGCGGATTGGCGATCGCGTGCTCGGCCGGGGTGGCTGCTTCCTCATCGCCGAAGCCGGTGTCAATCACAACGGCAACCTTGAGATGGCCAGGGCGTTAGTCGACGTCGCGGCCGCGGCCGGGGTCGACGCCGTGAAGTTCCAGAGCTTTGAGCCCGAGCTCGTCGCATCGGCGGACGCGCCGACGGCGGAGTACCAGCGGCGGAACGACGGCACCGAGTCACAGATCGCCATGCTGCGGAGGCTGGTCCTGCCCCGCGAGGCGGTGCGGTCGCTGGCACAGTACTCTGCGGAAAAGGGGCTCGTGTTCATGTCGACTCCGTTCGACGAGGTGAGCGCCGACATTCTGGACGCGCTCGGGGTCGCGGCGTTCAAGGTGCCCTCGGGCGAGATCACCAACTTCGGCCTTCTGGCGCACATCGCACGAAAGGGGAAACCCGTCCTGATGTCGACGGGCATGAGTACGCTCGACGAGGTCACGGCTGCCGTGCGCACCATCGAGGCCAACGGCAGTCCGCCGCTCGCCCTGCTGCACTGCGTGACGGACTATCCGGCGGCCGCGGCCGAGTGCAACCTGCGCGCGATGGATACGATGCGCGACGCCTTCGGCGTGCCGGTGGGCTGGAGCGATCACACGAACGGGACAGCCGTTTTCCTTGCGGCGGTTGCGCGCGGGGCGGCGGTCGCCGAAAAGCACTTCACCCTCAGCCGCCGGCTGCCCGGACCCGACCACGCCGCGTCACTCGAGCCGGACGAGCTGATCGCCCTCGTGAAGACGGTCAGGGAGATCGAGTCCGCGCTCGGCCATGGCGTGAAGGAGCCAACGCCCTCGGAACTCGTGATCCGTCCGGTGGTCCGGCGTGGACTGCACGCGCGGCACGATCTCGCGGCGGGGCGCACGTTGACCGGCGAGGATCTCGTGGCGCTGCGCCCCGTCGCCGGGATTCCCTCCGAACGGCTCCCGGCGGTGATCGGGCGGACGCTGCGGGCGGTGGTTCGCCGTGGCACGTGCCTGCAGGAAGACGACCTTGAGTAGGCCACGGGCCGATCGGCCCCGTGCGATCATGTTTCACCATTTTCATGACCGGTGGCATCCGCGCGGCCAGGGCTCGATTTCCGCGGACGATTTTGTCCGGTTGATTGACGATGTCGGGCGGGACCGGCTTCTCCCCGCGAAGGAATGGCTCGCGCGCGCGCGGGTCGACAGGCTGCGCGACGACGACGTGTGCCTGACCCTGGACGACAGCCTACGGTGCCAGTACGACGTCGCGTATCCGGTCATGAGGACGCTGGGGCTCACGGCGTTCTGGTTCGTCTATACCTCGGTGATGGAAGGCGCTGTCGAGCGGCTTGAGCTGTACCGTCACTACCGGCACGTGTGTTTCGACACGATGGACAACTTCTACCTGGCCTTTGAGCGGACGCTGCGGGACTCGGAGTACGCCTCGCGTGCTGCCGCCGCGCTCGCGGGCTACGCCCCGACGACCTACGTCGCGGAGTTTCCGTTCTATTCAGAGGGTGATCGGCGGTTCCGGTTCCTGCGTGACGAGGCGCTGCCCCGCGGAGCCTACGACGTGCTGATGGAGCGGATGATGGCGGAGTCGGCGTTCGACCGCGGCGCCGTCGCGGCAACGCTCTGGCTCGACGATCGCGCGCTGCAGACGCTGCACGCGGAGGGCCACGTCATCGGCCTGCACTCGCACTCCCACCCGACGCGCATCGCCGCTCTCCCGCCGTCCGAGCAGGAGGACGAGTATCGTCGCAATCACGACCACCTCACGCGTGCACTGGGCGAGCGTCCGACAACGATGGCGCATCCCTGCGGCTCCTACAACGCGGACACCCTGGCGATCCTCAGGCGGCTCGGCGTGATCGTCGGCTTCCGATCGACGATGCGCCCGTGCGCGAATGCGTCTGGCCTCGAGTATCCGCGCGAGGACCACGCCAATCTGCTCGCCAGGAAAGCGCGGCCCGTATGACAGCGCGCGGAGTGCGGGGGCTCGTGTTGTCGAGGGATGATCGGCTCGTCGACGCCCTCCGTGTCATCGATCGCAGCGGCTGCGCGATCGCGTTTGTCTGCGACTCGATCCGCCGAGTGGTCGGTACTCTCAGCGACGGCGATGTGCGGCGCGCGATTCTCAAGGGCACGTCGCTCGAGGACCGCTGCGTGGCGAAGATCATGAAGCGCAACTTCGCGCACGTCGCGCGCGACGCCGGCCGGGCCGAGGTGCTCGACATGATGCGGGCGCGAGGCATCGAGCAGGTGCCGGTGCTCGATGGCGACGGACGCCTTTGCGGGCTGCACCTGCTCCACGAGTTGATCGGCTCGGTCGAACGCGCGAACTGGGCCGTGATCATGGCCGGGGGCCGCGGCACGCGCCTCGCTCCGCTCACCAAGGCGGTGCCCAAGCCGATGCTGACGGTGGCGGGCCGTCCGATCCTGGAGCGTCTCGTCCTCCACCTCTACAGCTACGGCATCCGGCGGATCTTCCTGTCGGTGAACTACCTGCCGCATATCATCGAGCGCCATTTCGGGGACGGCTCCCGGTTCGGCTGCCGGATCGAGTACTTGCGCGAGCGGATGCCACGCGGCACCGGAGGCGCGCTCGCGCTCTTGCCGTCAGTGCCGGAGCACCCGCTCATCGTGGTCAACGGCGACCTGGTGACGCAGTTCGACATCGGAAAGCTGCTCCGGTTCCACCGCCAGAGCCGGTCCGTGGCCACGATGGGGGTGCGGCCGCACGTCGTGGAAATCCCGTTCGGCGTCGCCACACTGCGGGGCACCAGGCTCGTCGCCGTCCGGGAAAAGCCCACGGAGCGCCTGCTGGTCAACGCCGGCATTTACGTACTCGATCCGTGCGCCGTGCGCATGGTGCCGCGCAGGGGCGAGTTCCACATGCCGGAGCTGTTCGACGAGTGCCTGCGGCGGAAGCAGCGGGTGGGCGCTCACGTCATCGATGACGACTGGATCGACGTGGGGGAGCACCAGGAGCTGCGTCGAGCGAAAGGACACGTGTGAGCACGCCGGACGCGTATTTACTCTGGCACACGCAGTCGAGTATGGTGGTGCCGGCCAGATTGCCAGTGGAGCGAAGGAGATAACGATGAGACCGCTTCGGGTCATGCTCGGAGACCTGACCTACTTCAACAAGTACCGGGGCTGGATGCAGGTGGTGCCGATCAACATCGGCTTTATCGGCCAGTACACGAACCAGCAGTTCGGACAGAACGTCAGCGTCTCGCTCCACAAGAACCCTTTGGACTTTCTCGAAACGCTTAAGGCCGGGAAGCCCGACGTGGTCGGTCTGTCGCAGTACTACTGGAACACGGACCTCAATCGCATGGTCATCAAGCGGATCCGTGATCTCTATGGCGACGACGTCGTCATCGCGCTCGGCGGTCCCAGCACCGATACGGAGGATTCAGAGAAGCGCCACTTCCTCGGAGCCGAGTACGGTGCAGACGCGTTGATCCTCGAGGAAGGCGAGGTGCCGTTCACCGACATCGTCCGGGCGCGCATGTCGGCGGGACGCGAGGCCACGTTCGACTCGCCGATCAGCGGCGCCGTGTTCCTGCGGGACGCAGAGCTGGTTCCTGGTCCCGCCAAGTCGGTCCAGACCGACCTCGGACAGTTGTACTCGCCGTACCTCTCCGGCCTTCTAAGCAAGTTCCTCCACTCGGACTATCTGCCGCTCATTCAGATGTCGCGGTATTGCCCCTACGCCTGCGCCTTCTGCGTCTCGGGGAAGACCAGAGGCAAGTTGCGCGGCTTCCCGATCGAGATGATCAAGGAGGAGATCTCGTTCATCTCGAAGACGTTTGCCGATCGGCCGCATCTGGCGCTCCAGGTGGCGGACGAGAACTTCGGCATCCTGGCGCGGGACGTGGAGATTGCGCAGCACATCCGGGAATGCTCGGACCAGCAGGGATTTCCGCTGCAGGCGTTTTACTACAGCGACAAGCGGTTCACGGATACGGCCCGCGGCGTCATTGAGAAGCTCGGCAAGATCAACACGATGGGGCTTCAGGTCTCGCTGCAGTCGGGCAACCAGAAGACGCTCCAGATCGTCAGTCGCAAGAACCTGACGGAAGACGAAGTCGACACGGCCATCGCGTGGGCCAACGACAAGGGAATCGAGACGTTCACCGAGCTGATCTTCGGCATGCCTGCCGAAACGCTCGAGTCGTTTTGCGAGACGCTCGATCGGTGCGCCAAGCGCGGATTCGATTCGATCGTCTGCTACTCGCTGTTCCTCATGGCTGGCATCCCGCTGAACACGCAGGCGATGCGCGACGCCTATCGAATCAAGACGAAGCTCCGGCTGCTCACGTCGGCGTACGGCACGCTGGACGGCGAGTTCTCAGCGGAATACGAGGAAATCGTCGTGTCCACGAGCACGTCGAGCATGCAGGACTTCATGGACTTCAGGAAGCTGAGCTTTCTGTACTTCGCCGTGTTCCGGCTCGGGTTCAACCGCTGGTTCTTTCAGTACATCCAGAACTTCGACATCTCGCTATCGCGGTTCTTCCTGGCGTTTATGAGTCCGGATCCGGACGAGGAGTGGCCGGCGGAGTACCTCAAGTTCGTGAACGACTTCAACGAGGAGGCTGACGAAGAGTTGTTCGACACCCGCGAGGAGCTCATCGCCCGGGCGAAGCAGATCTTCTGGGAGAACGGAAACGAGGTCGGTACTCCGAGCCGCCTCAATGTGTTTTTTGGATCCCGGTTGATCTATGAGGAGAAGAGCTGGGTCCGCGAGGTATCCAGGCGGTTGCTGGCCAAGCACGTGCGGCTCGACGACGCGGGCGAGACCGCTCGGATCGTCGACCTCATCTTCGATCTGTGCGAGCGCGAACGCGTGAGCATCCGGGAGCCGAAGGCGGTCGAGCCGCTGGTGACCGACTTCGACGTCGTGGCGTGGAAGAAGGACCTGTTCAAGAACCCGCTGAGCGATTACGCCTGTGCGCCGAGGACCGTCCACTTCCACCTCAAGCCGAACGCGGAGAGCATTATGGCGAATTTCACCCGGGAGTTCGCCCATCAGTCGGACTCCGACTTCCACTACAACGCGCTGGATTTCGTGCTGCCCCGATCCAACCTGCTCTACGGTCTCAGCTACGACAATCTGGAATTCGCGGTGTCGCCGCACATGCTGGCCCAGCAGCGGAGCCGCGATATCCACTCGCTCCGGCAGGAGTGCGGAAACTGAGCGCTCGCGTCCCCGCCGCCCCCCCGTTGACGCGCCGGACCTCGGACTTCCTTCCATCGAGATCGGGTCACGAGTTGAAGACGAAAAAGAGAGGTGTGTAGCGATGAGCGCTCCGATCGCCGTCGTTACCGGCGGAGCTGGGTTCATCGGCAGCCACGCCGTGGACCTGCTGCTGTCGCGCGGATACGTCGTGCGCGTCATCGACAACCTGTCCGGCGGCCGCCTGCGGAACCTTGAGCAGCACGCGAGGAATCCGCAGCTCGAGGTGCAGGTGGCGGACGTCCGCGATCTCAAGCCGAATTCGGCGCTGTTCGCGGACGCGACGTACGTCTTTCATTTCGCCGGCATCGGTGACATCGTTCCGTCGGTCGAACGGCCGGTCGACTACGTGTCGGTGAACGCGATGGGCACGGTCGCGGTGCTCGAGGCGGCGCGCGCGGCGCGCGTCTCGAAGCTCGTGTATGCGGCCTCGTCTTCGTGCTACGGCATCACGACCGAGCTGCCGACGACCGAATGGGCGTCAATCCGGCCCGAGTACCCGTACGCCCTCAGCAAGTGGATGGGCGAGGAGTCGGTGCTCCACTGGGGCAAGGTGTACAAGCTGCCAGTCGTCTCGATCCGGATCTTCAACGCCTACGGCCCGCGGTCGCGCACAAGCGGCGCGTACGGCGCGGTGTTCGGCGTGTTCCTGGCGCAAAAGCTGAACGGCCGCCCGTTCACCGTGGTGGGAGACGGGACGCAGACGCGCGACTTCGTGTTCGTGCGCGATCTCGCGGGCGCCTTTCTCGCCGCCGCAGAATCGCCCCGCGTTCAGGAGATCTACAACGTCGGGGCCGGGAGGCCGCAGTCGGTGAACCGGCTCGTGGAGCTGCTCGGCGGCGAGGCCGTGCGCGTGCCGCTGCGCCCAGGGGAGCCACATTGCACCTGGGCGGACATCACGAAGATCCGAACCGAGCTCGGATGGGAGCCGCAGGTGTCGTTCGAGGACGGCGTCGCGGAGATGTTGCGGAACATTCAGTACTGGCGCGAGGCCCCTGTCTGGGATCCGGCGTCGATCGAGAAGGCGACGGGCGCCTGGTTCGAAGCCCTTTCAGGTGAATCACGATGATGGAACACACCGACGGCATCAACGGCAGATATCAGCGGAAGATCAAGACGCGCGAGGAGCTGAGCGATCTCATCGGTCCGCGGCCGCGGAAGCGGAAGGTCATCATGTGCCACGGCACGTTCGACCTGGTGCACCCGGGCCACCTGCGGCATCTGATGTTCGCGCGCAGCAAGGCCGACATCCTGGTCGCCAGCCTCACCGCGGACGCGCATATTTCGAAAGCGAGCTACCGCCCGTTCGTGCCACAGCAGCTCCGGGCGATGAACCTCGCGGCGCTCGAGGTCGTGGATTACGTCATCATCGACGACCAGCCGACGCCGCTCGAGAACCTCAGCTATCTTCAGCCCGACTATTTCGCCAAGGGGTACGAGTACGTGTCCGACGGCGTCCACCCGAAGACGCAGCAGGAGATCGACGTACTGAACACCTACGGCGGCGAGATCATCCTGACCCCCGGCGACGTCGTCTTCTCCTCGTCGCGGTTCATCGAGTCGACGCCTCCCAGGCTGGCAGGCGAAAAGCTGCAGGCCCTGATGGACTCAGAGGGGATCGGTTTCGACGACCTCCGCCGCACGCTGGATCGGTGCCGGGGGCTGCGCGTGCACGTGCTGGGCGACACCATCGTCGACGCGTACCTCTACTGCACGCCGATCGGCTCGAGCACCAGCAAGACGCCGACACTGAGCGTTAAGTTCGACGAGCAGGTGAACTTCGCGGGAGGCGCGGCGGTGGTGGCGCGCCACCTGCGCGCGGCCGGCGCCGAGGTGGTCTTCTCGACCGTCCTCGGGGACGACCCCGACGGCGCCTTCGTGCAGCGCGAGATGGAGAAGCACTGCGTGCGCTGCCGGCCGATCATCGATCCGACGCGGGTGACGACGAACAAGGCGGCCTACATCGCGAACAATTACCGGCTGCTCAAGGTCGATCGCGTGGACAACCGGCCGATCAGCGAGAAGATCGTCGAGCAGTTCGCCGCGGCGCTCTTGTCGGCCGAGGCCGACGCCTACGTCTTCAGCGACTTCCGGCACGGCATCTTCACCCGCGGCACGATTCCCGCACTGACCGCGGCGATGAAGCCCGGGCCGCTGCGCGTCGCCGACAGCCAGGTCGCGAGCCGGTGGGGGAACATCCTCGACTTCCACGGCTTCGACCTGATCACGCCCAACGAGAAGGAGGCGCGGTTCGCGCTGGGCGATCAGGACTCGGTGGTGCGCCCGATGGCGCTCGAGCTCTACCGGCGCTCCGGCTGCAAGACGCTGATCCTCAAGATGGGCGAGCGCGGCATGATGACGTACCGCGCCGCCTCGCACGACGTGCGGGCGTTCTTCCAGATCGACTCGTTCGCCGGCCAGGTGGTGGACGCCATGGGCGCCGGCGACGCGCTCCTCGCGTACGCGACCGTCGCCCTCGCCGCGACGGGAAAGAACGTGATCGCGTCGATTCTCGCGGCGATGGCCGCGGCCGTCGCCTGCGAGCACGATGGGAACACGCCGGTGACGCCGGACCAGGTCCTCGCGAAGGTCACCGCCATCGAGAAGCGGCTCCAGTACGCATGAAGTGCGTCGTCGTCGGACTGGGCGTCCAGGGGCGCAAGCGTCTGGCGGTCGCCGGGCCCGAGGCGATCGGGTGGGTCGATCCCGTCGTTGCCGGCGCGACGTGGCGGGCCATCGAGGAGGTGCCGCTCGACTCGTACGAGGCGGCGCTGGTCTGCACGCCCGACGGCACGAAGGACCAGCTGCTGACGTACCTGCTCGGCCACGGCAAGCACGTGCTGGTCGAGAAGCCGCTGCTGGCCGCCGACGAGGCGTCGCTGACCCGGCTCCAGCGCCTGTCGCGCACGACTGGCGCGGTCTGCTATACGGCCTATAACCACCGGTTCGAGCCGCACCTCGCGAGCGTCAAGGCGCTGCTCGACGAGGCGGCGATCGGCGAGGTGTACCAGGCGCGATTCTTCTACGGCAACGGCACGGCGCGCGAAGTCAGGAACTCGGTCTGGCGCGACCGGGGGCTGGGCGTGGTGAGTGACCTCGCCTCACACATGTTCGACATGGCGATCTTCATGTTCGGCACGCCGACGGTGCGGCCTCGGATGTGGTCGTGCGAACGATTCGAGAATCAGGCCTGCGACTACTTTGCCATGGGCTTCCCGGGCTGGCGCCCGATGGTCCGCATCGAGGGCACGCTCCTGTCGTGGCGCAACAGCTTCCATCTCGACATCGTCGGCGAGCGCGGCAGCATCCACGTGAACAGCCTCTGCAAGTGGGGCCCGAGCTCCCTGATCATCCGCGACCGGAAGCTGCCGTCGGGAAAACCGGACGAACGCGTCCACGTGCTGGAGCAGCCCGACCCGACCTGGGCGGCCGAGTACGAGTACTTCAAGGCGTTGTGCGCGACGGGCGGTACCAACATCGAGAACGACATCTGGATCAACCGGGCGCTCGGCGAGCTCGCCGCGCAGGCCGGCGTGGAGCTGGTGTCGTGATCGGATACGCCGGTCTCTCGCATCTCGGGCTCGTGTCGAGCGCCGCGGCTGCGGCGAAGGGGTTCGACATCGTTGCGTTCGACGACGACGCATCGCTGGTCGCCCGAGTCAGGTCGGGAGATCTCCCGGTGATCGAGCCAGGGCTGCCCGAGCTGATGACGGCGCACGGCAGCCGGCTCGAGTACACCGCTGACGCATCAGCGCTGGCGCGGTGCGACGTCGTCTACGTCTCCGTGGACGTGCCGACCGACGCAGACGATCGCAGCGACGCGCGGCCGGTCGAGCGGCTCCTGGGCGTCGTCGCCGCCGCCACGGCGCCCGGCACGACGATCGTGGTGCTCAGTCAGGTCCCGCCGGGGTTCTGCCGCGCGCGGCGGGCGTCGGTCGAGGCCGGCGGGCAGGAGCTCTATTACCAGGTGGAGACGCTGATCTTCGGCCGCGCGACGGAGCGGGCGCTCCATCCCGAGCGCTTCATCGTCGGCTGCAGCGATCCGGCGCGCCCGCTTCCGGCGGCGCTGGACGGCTTTCTGCGCGCCTTCGATTGTCCGGTCCTTCCGATGCGGTACGAGAGCGCCGAGCTCTCGAAGATCAGCATCAACACGTTCCTGGTGGCCTCGGTCGCCACGACCAACATGTTGGCCGAGCTCTGCGAGGCTGTCGGCGCCGAGTGGCGGGAGATCGCCCCGGCGCTCCGGCTCGACGCGCGGATCGGTCCTCACGCCTACCTGCAGCCCGGGCTGGGAATCGCCGGGGGCAATCTCCGCCGCGATCTGATGACGATCGACGGGCTCGCGCGGGAGCGCGGCGTGGATGCTGGCCTGGTCGATACCTGGTTCAGCGGCAGCCGATACCGCCGCGACTGGGCCACGCGGGTGCTGAACGTCCGGGTGCTCTCGCGCGTGGAGGATCCCGTGGTGGCGCTGTGGGGGCTGGCGTACAAGGAGAACACCGGATCGACCAAGAACTCGCCGGCGCTCGCGCTGCTCGACGCGATCCAGGGCGTGCGCGTCCGCGCGTACGACCCGGGTGTCCCGCGGGATGCGGCGCTGCCCGCCTGCGTGCACCGCGTGTCGAGTCCCCTCGACGCCTGCGCGGGCGCCGACGCACTCGTCATCATGACGGCATGGCCTGACTTCCGGACGATCGATCCGCACGCCGTCCGGGCCGCGCTTCGCGGAACGACGGTGATCGATCCCTGGGGCGTGATGGATCAGGCGTCGGCCGGGCGGGCCGGGTTCGATTACGCGCGGCTCGGGACACCCGCGCGGGAGACCGTATCGTGCTGACGCATTCCCGGCCCCCCTCTGACGACGTCGGTCTCGTCGTGCTCGGGGCCCGCGGCTTCGTCGCGCGTGCCCTGACGACGCACGCGTCGGCGCAGGGATGGCGCGTGCGCGCCCTCGGATCGGACGAGCTGGACCTCACGTCCGCCGCCAGTGTGGACGTGCTGGCCGGCCTGCTGACGCCGGCCGACGTGCTGGTCTTCGTCTCCGCGCTGACGCCGGACCGGGGAAAGGACATCGCCACGCTGATGCGCAACCTCACGATGGGACAGCACGTGTGCGCCGCGCTCGAGAACCAGACATGCGCCCACGTGGTCAACATCGGCTCCGACGCGGTGTACGACGATCGGGCGAATCCCGTGCGGGAGACGTCGCCCGAGGGGTCGGGTTCGTTTCACGGCGTCATGCACTTCACGCGCGAGCAGATGCTGATCGACACCTGCCGCCGGCGCGGCATCCCGCTGGCGAGGCTGCGGCCGTCGCTGCTCTTCGGCCCCGGCGACACCCACAACGGGTACGGGCCGAACCGGTTCGTTCGTACGGCGGCAGCCGAGCGGCGGATCGCGCTCTTCGGCGGCGGAGAGGAGCGGCGCGACCACGTGTTCATCGAGGACGTGGCGCGGCTGACGGGCGAGGTGGTGCGGCGGCGCTCGACGGGGGTGCTGAACATCGCAACAGGGGAGTCGCATTCGTTCCGGGAGGTCGCCGACCTCGTCGCGGCGCGGGTGCCCGGCGTGACGATCGAGCCGTCCGCGCGGGCGAACCCGATCACGCACCGGCATTTCGACGTGACCGCGCTGATCACGGCGTTCCCCGGCTTCCGCTTCGTCCCGCTGGCCGAGGGACTGGCCCGGATGGTCGAGTCGATCGCGTGACCGCCGTCCGGGAGGTCGCGGCGGTCGTCCTGCTCCGGTCCGACGGCGCGGCGCTGCTCCAGCATCGCGACAACAAGCCAGGTCTCCGCCACGCGGACATGTGGACGCCGCCGGGCGGGCACCGCGACCCGGGCGAGTCGCTCGAGGAGTGCGCGAGGCGCGAGTTTGCGGAGGAGACCGGGTATCACCTCGGGGCGCTGGCGTGGGTCGCCAGTGTGCTCGACGACGCAGACACGCTCGTGACGATGTTCTGGAGCCGGTACGACGATCGTCAGGACGTCGCCTGTTACGAAGGGCAGGATCTGGCGTTCATCCGACGCCAGGACGCGGACAGCCGCCGCATACCGGCCTACCTCATCGATCTCTGGGATCGGGCGCTCGCGGCCGCGGACGTCGCAGGCGCCCACCCGATGCCACAGTCACAGTAGGATGGACATGTTCACATCTCATACCGCCGATACCGGTGTTGCGCTCCTGAGGCGGCTGCACGACGAGATCCTGCGCATTCGCCTCGTCGAGGAGCGCATCGTCGCGCTCTATCCCGAGCAGCAGATGCGCTGCCCGGTCCACTTGTCGATTGGCCAGGAAGGCGTGGCCGTCGGCGTGTGCGCGGCGCTGTCGCGCGAGGACTGGGTGCTCAGCGGGCACCGATCGCACGCCCACTATCTCGCCAAGGGCGGCGCGCTCAAGCCGATGTTCGGCGAGCTGTACGGCCGGGCGACGGGATGCGCGCGCGGGCGCGGGGGATCCATGCACCTGGTGGACCTCGAGGCCGGCTTCGTGGGCGCGGTGCCGATCGTCGCGAGCACGATCCCGATCGCGGTCGGCGCCGCGTGGGGAGCGCGGATGCGCGGCGAGAACCGCGTGGTCGTCGCGTTCTTCGGGGAGGCGGCGACCGAGGAGGGCGCCTTCCACGAAGCGATCAATTTCGCGCAGTTGAAGCAGCTGCCCGTGCTGTTCGCCTGCGAGAACAACCTGTATTCGGTGTACTCGCCGATGGAGGTCCGGCAGCCCGCGAACCGCGAGGTGTTCGAGCTGGCGAAGGGGCACGGGGTCGAGAGCCGGCAGTGCGACGGCAACGACGTGCAGGAGGTCCTGGACCTGTCGCGGTGGGCCGTGGAGCGCGCCCGACGCGGCGAGGGGCCGTCGTTCGTCGAGTACAAGACCTACCGGTGGCGCGAGCACTGCGGCCCGAACTACGACAACGACATCGGGTACAGGACCGAGGCGGAGTATCTCGACTGGAAGCAGAAGGATCCCCTGGCGCACGTCGAGCGCGTCCTGCGCGAGCGGCAGGCGCTGACCGACGCCGACCTCGCCGCCGTGCAGGCGCGGATCGAGGCGGAGATCGACGAGGCGGTCGCGTTCGGGAAGAACAGTCCGTATCCGGACGCGTCCGAGCTCGGGACCTTCGTCTACGCGGAATAGGGGACAGGCACGTATGAGCAGGAATATCCGGTTCTCGCAGGCGATTCAGGAAGCCACCGACATCTGCATGGCCGCCGACCCGCGCGTGTATCTGATGGGGCTCGGCGTGCCCGATCCCAAGGGGATGTTCGGCACCACGGCCGGTCTCGCGGACAAGTACGGCGACGAGCGTGTCTGCGACATGCCCACGTCCGAGAACGGCATGACGGGTGTCGCGATCGGGACGACGATCGCCGGCATGCGGCCGATCCTGGCGCACCACCGCGTGGACTTCACGCTGCTCGCGATGGAGCAGATGGTGAACCAGGCCGCGAAGTGGCACTACATGTTCGCCGGCGCGCTGCGCATGCCGCTCGTCGTGCGGATGCTGATCGGCCGCGGCTGGGGGCAGGGCCCGCAGCACGCGCAGAGCCTCCAGGCCTGGTTCGCGCACGTGCCGGGTCTCAAGGTCGTCATGCCGACGACGCCACACGACGCCAAAGGGCTGCTGATTTCGAGCATCGAGGACGACAATCCCGTGATGTTCCTCGAGCACCGCTGGCTCCACAACATCGTCGGCGACGTGCCGGCGGGCGCCTACCGCGTGCCCATTGGCCGCGCGCGCGTGATGCGTGAAGGGACCGACGTCACGATGGTCGGCGTCTCGTACATGGCCCTCGAGGCGTCGCGCGCCGCCGACTACCTCGCGGACGTCGGCGTGAGCGCGGAGGTCATCGACCTGCGCTCGCTGCGGCCGTGGGACGAGGCGAGCGTGCTGGCCTCGGTCCGGAAGACCGGCCGGTTGATCGTGACCGACACCGGCTGGTCGGTGGCCGGCTTCGCCGCCGAGGTGCTCGCGCGCGTGCTCGAGGAAGGGGTGACCCTGAAGGCGCCGCCGCGCCGGATGTGCCTGCCGGAAAGCCCGACACCCTCGACGCCGGCGCTCGCCACGCGCTACTACCCCCGGTTCACGGATCTGGTCGCGGCGGCTGCGGCGATGGTCGGCGTCGCGGTCCCCGACCCGCCGCCGTCGTCGGTTCCGCTCGACATTCCCGATCCCGCCTTCACCGGCCCGTTCTGACATGACGATGCGAGTGCCGTATACCGCCCTGGCCGCGCAGGCGGGCACGATCAAGCGCGATCTGCTGCGCGCCGTCGAGAGCGTGATCGACAGCGGCCGCTACATCCTGGGGCCGGAGGTGCAGGCCTTCGAGCAGGAGTTCGCGCGGCTCTGCGGTGCGCCCGACGCGCTCGGCGTCGCCAGCGGGACCGATGCCCTGGTGCTGGTGCTACGCGGGCTGCGTCTCGGCGCCGGCGACGAGGTCATCACCGCGCCGAACTCGTTCCTCGCGTCGGCGTCGGCCGTCGCGCTCGCCGGCGGCCGGCCCGTGTTCGTCGACGTGCGCGCCGACATGAACATGGATCCCGATCGACTCGAAGCGGCGATCACGGCGCGCACGCGCGCGATCATTCCGGTGCACCTCACTGGCCGTCCGGCGCCGATGAAGGCGATCCTGGACATCGCCTCGCGCCGCGGCATCCCGGTCATCGAGGACGCCGCGCAGGCGGTCGGCGCCAAGCTCGACGGCCGGCCGGTCGGCTCGTGGGGACACGCCGGATGCTTTAGCCTCCACCCGCTGAAAAATCTGCACGCCTACGGCGATGCGGGAATGGTGACCACGGGGGATGCCGATCTCGCCGCCTGGCTCCGGCTCGGGCGCAACCACGGGCTGCGCACGCGAGACGCCTGCGATTTCTGGACGCTGAACTCGCGCCTCGACGAGCTGCACGCGGCCATGCTGCGCGTCCAGCTCCGGAAGCTCACCGAGTGGACGGAAGAGCGCCGCCGTCTGGCGTTCCGCTACAACGACCTGTTGCGCCCGTACGTGACCGTGCCAGACGAAGGGCCGGGCGAGTACTGCGTGTACCAGACGTACATGATCCAGACCGACCGGCGCGACGAATGCCAGCACATGCTCCGCGAGGATGGCGTGGAGGCGCTCGTCCACTACCCGACGCCGATTCATCTGCAGCCCGCGGCGCGTGATCTGGGCTATACCGACACCGACTTCCCCATGGCCAGACACGTCGTCGACCGCATCCTGAGTCTCCCGCTGTACCCCGGCCTGACCGAGGCGCAGCAGGATCTCGTCGTCGCCTCGATTCAACGCTTCCACGCCGGGACCCCGGCCGGGGCGTCGGTCACACATGCAGGTTAAGTACTCGTATCTGTACGAGCAGTTCGGGGTCACGGCGGATGCGTTTCTCGCCGACCTGAAGCCGTTGCTCGAGAGCGGCGAATTCACGCTGGGGCCGTACATGGAGCGGTTCGAGCGGCAGTTTGCCGAGTACATCGGCGTCCAGCACGCGATCGGGACGAACACGGGCACCAGCGCGCTCATCCTGTGCCTCAAGGCGCTGGGCGTCGGGCCGGGCGACGAAGTCATCACCGTCCCGAATACGTTCATCGCGACGGTGGGGGCGATCGTCGCCACGGGCGCGCGCCCCGTGTTCGTCGACTGCGACGAGCGATACCAGATCAATCCCGACCTCATCGAGGCGGCGATCACGGCGCGGACCAGAGCGCTGCTGCCGGTCTACTGGGCGGGCGCGCCGCCGGACATCACGCGAATCGTCGACATCGGCGACCGGCACGGTCTGCCGGTGGTCGAGGATGCGTGTCCGGCCGTCGGCGCGACCGTGCACGGCCGCAAGGCGGGCAGCTTCGGGCGGGTCTCCGCGTTCAGCATGCACCCGCTGAAGCCGCTGAACGTCGCGGGGGACGGCGGCGTGGTCGTCACCAACGACGACCGGATCGCCGACTGGCTCCGGCTGTACCGCAATCACGGTCTCAGCGACCGCGACCACGTGGACATGTGGGGGATCAACGAGCGCCTGCAGCCGTTTCAGGCGGTCATCGGCATGCGCGTGCTGGCGGGGATCGAGGACATCATCGAGCGGCGCAACCAGAACGCGCGGGCGCTCGACGAGCTGCTGGCTCCGCTCGCGGAGTTCATCACGACGCCCTCGCGCCCGGCGGGCTACCGCGAGGCCTACCAGCTGTACCTGGCGAGCGCGACCCGGCGCGACGAGTTGCACGCCTTCCTGGTCGCGCGCGGCATCGAGTGCAAGGTGCACTATCCGATTCCGCTGCACCTGCAGAAGTGCGCCCGCGATCTCGGCTACCGGCGCGGGGACTTTCCGGTGGCCGAGCGGCAGGCCGGCGAGGTGATGACCATCCCGTCGCACCAGCATCTCGATCGCGCGCACATGGAATACGTGGCGGCGGCGGTTCGCGAGTTCTACACGCACTGACGCGGGTTCCACCCGGGCATGGCGTACCTCGATTTCATCAGCGGCATCCACGGGGGCACGAAGCGGGACTACCTGCAGCGCGTCGTCGGCGCCGACAAGGCGACCTGCGCCCGCGTGGCGGGGAGGTTCGGCGTCGAGTACTTCGACGGCGGGCGGGAGCACGGCTACGGCGGCTATCGATACGACGGTCGCTGGCGCCAGATGGCGCAGCGGCTGACCTCCCATTACGGGCTCTCGTCCGGCGACCGGGTGCTCGACATCGGCTGCGCGAAGGGGTTCCTCCTCTACGAATTCACGCAGGTCGTCCCGGGAATCGAGATCGCGGGCATCGACGTGTCGGAGTACGCGATCGAGCACGCGAAACCGGAGGTCGCCTCGGCGCTTCAGGTCGGGAACGCGACTGCGCTGCCGTATGCGGACGGACGCTTCGACCTCGTCGTCTCGATCAACACGCTCCACAACCTGCGACTTCCGGAGCTCGAGACAGCGCTTCGGGAGATGGAGCGCGTGTCCCGCCGCGCGAAGTACCTGATCGTGGACGGGTACCGGACGGAAGAAGAGAAGGTGAACCTGATGTACTGGCAGCTCACCTGCGAGTGCTTCTTCACTCCGGACGAGTGGGAGTGGATCTTCCGGCAGACCGGGTACACCGGGGACTATGCCTGCATCTATTACGAGTGACGCGGCCGGTCCGCCCCCGCGCGTCGTCGTCCTCGGCGCGGGCGGCTTCATCGGAGGCGCTGCCGTGTCGGCGTTCGCCGCACAGGCGATCCCGGTGGTGGCCCCGCCGCGATCGGTGCTCGATCTCTCGGCGCCCGAGTCCGCCTCCGCGCTCGCCGACCTGCTGCGGCCGGACGACACGCTCTTGTTCGCGTCTGCGATCGCTCCTGACAAGGGGCGGGATGCGTCAACGTTCATGCGCAACGTTGCGATGGGGCATCACGTCGCGGCGGCCGTCCGGCGCGGGCCTTGCCGGCAGGTCGTCTACCTGTCTTCCGTCGCCGTCTACGGCGCCACGGGCGACACGCCGGCGTCCGAGCGGGCGCGCTGCGATCCCGATGACCTCTACGGCATGATGCATCTGGCGAGGGAGATGCTGCTTCGCACCGAGCTCGGCCCTGCGCGCGTCCCGGTGGCCATCCTGCGGCTCTCGAGCGTCTATGGCGCCGGAGACACGCACGACAGCTACGGGCCCAATCGGTTCGTGCGCGAGCTCGAGCAGGCAGGCCGCCTGACGCTGTTCGGGGACGGCGCAGAGCGGCGCGACCATGTCTGCCTCGACGACGTGGTCGCGGTGATCCTGGCGGTCATCCGCCGCCGGTCGGAGGACGTGCTCAACGTCGTCTCGGGCCGATCCGTCTCGTTTGCCGCCGTCGCCGAGATCCTGGATCGGATCAACGGCGCCCGCGTCCCGCGTGAGACGCGCGAACGGTCGGCGCCGCTGACGCATCGGCACTACGACGCCACAAGACTCCACGCGTCGTTTCCCGGTATCGACTGGACCCCCGTCGACGAGGGGCTCGCGCGGCTCGTCGCGGCCCGGGTGGCACTGCGAATGTGATCGAGCCGTCACCCCGTCGCCGCGCCGCGTGGCGCATCCTGCTTGCCGCCATGGTCGGCGCCTACGCGATCCTGCTGCTGCTGTCATTCTGGAACATGCTCGACAGCGACGAAGGCATCTATCTGTATCAGGCGCGGCTGACGGCCCGAGGGGCGACGCCCGCTTGTGGATTTCTGGGCGAACCAGGCGCCGAATTTCTTCAATGCGTACGCCGTGCCGCTGCGTCTTCAGGCGCACACCATCGTGGTTGCTGCCGCCCGGGGCTCGAGGAGGGATCGGGGATGACGACGCTCTTCTGCGCGACAATCCCCGAGACAGTCGCGCGGCGGTACAACTTCGCGACGAAGAACGACATCAGCCGCATGATAGCCGCGCGGCGGCATGCGGCCGTCACCCACGACATCTACATCAACGCCACGGTCAAGTCCTCTTTCCACGAATACCCGCGGCTGCTCAGCACGTACACCAAGGTCATCGCCGTGGATGACTATCTCTTCGACGTGCCGGGTGCGATGCTCGCGCCGGCCCCGGTCGATCCAGGGGCGCCGGCGGCCACGGCCTTTGCCGACGATCGGCGGATCCCGCGGTCGCGCCTCCTGGGCCGGAGCCTCTGACATGCCGTGGAACGACCGGAGAGTGCTGGTGACGGGGGCCGATGGGTTCATCGGCAGCCACCTGACCGAGGCGCTCGTGCGCGCCGGCGCCAGAGTTCGCGCGTTCTGTCTCTACAACTCGCAGGGCTCGCTCGGCTGGCTGGACCAGACGGACGCGGCGGTGTCCCGCGCGCTCGACGTTTACCTCGGGGACATCCGCGACGCGCACTTCGTCGAGAGGGGCTGCGAGGACGTCGAGGTCGTCTTTCACCTGGCGGCGCTGATCGCGATCCCCTACAGCTATCTCGCGCCGGAGTCGTTCGTCGACACCAACGTCCGAGGCACGCTCAACGTGCTCGAGGCCGTGCGGCGCGCCGGCTGCGCGCGCCTCGTGCAGACCTCGACGAGCGAAGTCTACGGCACCCCGGAGACGGTACCGATTACTGAGGCGCATCCGCTGCGGGCGCAATCGCCATACAGCGCCAGCAAGATCGCCGCCGACAAGCTCTGTGAGTCGTACTTCTGCTCCTACGGCCTGCCGGTCGTGACGCTCCGTCCGTTCAACACCTATGGTCCGCGGCAGTCGACGAGGGCCGTCATCCCGACGATCCTGGCGCAGCTGATCGCCGGGCGCCCGACGGTGTCGCTCGGCAACCTGTCGCCGCGCCGCGACCTGACGTTCATCAGCGACACGGTCAGCGGGTTCCTCGCCGCCGGTGCCGCGCCGGGCATCGAGGGAGAAGTGATTCAGCTCGGCACCGGCCGCGCCGTCTCGATCGGCGAGATCTTCAAGATGGCGTGCGCCGCGTGCGGTGTCACGGCGCGCGTCGAGGTGTCGCAGGAGCGCCTGCGCCCGAACCGGAGCGAGGTCGCGATGCTCCAGTCGGATCCCTCCCGTGCGCACGCGCGTCTCGGGTGGCGCCCGACTGTGTCTCTCGAGGAGGGCCTTCGGCAAACGGCGCGGTGGATGCGGGACAACTCAGAACGATTCGCGCCGGACGTCTATGCCGTCTAGACCGAACGAACCAGGGGTGCCGGTGCCCGGAGGCGGCGTCCCGCTGTCGGTCCCGAACATTTCCGGCAACGAATGGACCTACGTCCGGGAGTGCCTCGAGACGGGATGGGTCTCCTCCGCAGGTCCGTACGTGGACCGCTTCGAACGCGACGTGGCAGATGCGGTCGGCGTCCGGCACGCGGTCGCCGCGGCCAGCGGCACCGCGGGGCTGCACATCGCGCTCCTCGTGTCGGGCGTCGTGCCCGACGTCGAGGTCATCCTGCCGTCGCTGACGTTCATCGCGCCGGCGAACGCGGTGCGGTACCTGGGCGCGTGGCCGACGTTCGTGGACGTCGATCGCGAGTACGCGCAGATCGATCCGGACCAAGTCGAGGCCTTTCTTCGAACAGACTGCCGCCGGTCTGACGGGGCCGTCTGGAACACGCACACCGGAAGAAGAGTGGCCGCGATCCTCCCCGTCGATCTGCTGGGCCATCCCTGCGACCTCGACCGAATCCTGGACCTGGCGCGCGAGTTCGGTCTCGTTGTTGTCGAAGACGCGACCGAGTCGCTGGGTGCGCAGTACCGCGGTCGGATGGTCGGCAGCCGCGGTCCGGTCACCGCCTTCAGCTTCAATGGCAACAAGCTGTTGACGACGGGAGGAGGGGGTGTGATCGTCACCGACGACGCGACGATGGCCGAGCGCGCGAGGTACTTCACCACACAGGCCAAGGACGATCCGCTCGAGTTCGTGCACCGGAACGTCGGGTACAACTACCGCCTCCCGAACGTGGCGGCCGCCATCGGATGCGCGCAGCTCGAGCAGCTCGCGACCTTCGCGGCAGCGAAGCGCCGGATAGCGCGTCGGTACGAAGAGGCGTTGCACGCGGTGCCGGGCGTGACGGCCATGCGGAACGCTCCATGGGCCTTGTCGGTCTTCTGGATGTACACCGTCCGGATCGACGCGCGGACATGCGGCTGGACCAGCCGGGATCTGTTGCGCGTGCTCGAAGCGGACGGGATTCAGTCGCGGCCGCTCTGGCAGCCGCTCCATCACAGTCCCGCCCACGAGCGGAGCTTCTCGCGCGACTGTCCGGTCGCCGAGGATTGGTACCGGGAGGCCCTGAGCCTTCCGTGCTCGACTGGTCTGACGGACGACCAGCAGGCGCGCGTTATTGCCGCCGTCCTGGAGCACAGCAGGGTCGCCCACTGACCGTCCAACCCGGAGACGTGCACGGGCAGCGCGGTTCGTCAGCGTGGGCGCAGGTCAGGCACTTCGCGCTTCGGCGCGTCGAAGTCACCAGGACGACGTGGCGGTTCAGGGCGCTCGTCGCGGCCGTGCTGGCGGTCGTCGTCGTCGTGCCCGGCAGGATGTGGCTGACGGGCATCGCGGCCAGTCTCGTCCTCGAGGAACCGCTCAAGCGTGCTGATTTGATTCTGGCTGAGGCAGCCGTGCTTCCGGATCCCCACGTGGCGGCGCACGCCGCCCTCCTCTATCGAGAGGGATACGCGCCGCGCATCGCCATGGTCCACTACGTACGCACTCGGCGGCTCGACGATGCGGGCATCGAGCTCCCTAGGTCGCTTGAGCAGCTCCTGCAGACCTATTGGAAGGATGCGGGTCTCGACAGCGCGCGCGTCGAATCGGTTCCGGTGGAAGTCGTCGATCCAGTCACGTTGAACACCGCACGGCAGGTCGCCGAGTACTGCCGCCGCGAAGGGATCCGTCGCGTCATTCTCGTGTCCATGCGCTTCCACAGCCGCCGCTCGACGCTCAGCTATCGGCGATTCATGAGACCGCTCGGAATCGAGGTGCTGTCGCAGCCCGCGCCGACCGGATTGCAGATCGACACCTGGTGGAAGACGAAGGACGGCGTGCTGCTCGTTGGCCAGGAGTACATCAAGTGGCTGTACTATCGCCTGGCGACGCCAATCGCCTGAGGCGTGTGGATGCGTTCACGCTGCGGCCCGTGAAGGACTGCCTGTGAGCCAGCTTACGCGCAACGGCGTCGATCTGAGCCGGATTCTGCGCTGCCCGACCTGTCTTCGCGGCTCGGTTTCCTGCACGCCGTCCGCGGTCACCTGCGTCGCCTGCGGCGCCACCTTCGACGTCCGGCACGGCGTGCCGGTCATGCTGGACCCGGTCTTCTCGCGCGAGCTGCTCGACGCGCTCGCCGGGAGCCGTGCGTGGGAGGATTACGACTCGCAGCGCATCAACCCCACGGTCGCGAAGCACTCGGCACGGCGGCCGAGCCTGTGGCAGCGTCTCAGGCCGTCGGTGCGAGTCCAGGTGGGCCCAACGTTCCGGCAGTTTCTGGGGAAGTACGACATCCGCGGACTGGTTCTCGAGATTGGCGGCGGTCCGAAGTCGCTGGACGTGCCGGGCGCCGTCAACATGGACGTCAACGCCTACCAGGGAGTGGATGTCATCGGGGACGCCAGGCGGATGCCCTTTCTCGACAGCGTGTTTCAGGGCCTCATCTCTAACTCCGTGCTCGAGCACATCTGGGAGGTCCAGCTCGTGGCCGACGAGTGTCACCGCGTCACCGCCAGGGACGGATTCCTCTTTATGTGCGTCCCCCAGGTGTGCGGGCGCCATCACACGGTCGACTACTGGCGCTGGACGATTCCGGGGCTCGTGCGGCTGTTCAACCGCTTCACGGTCGTCGACTCTGGCCCTATCCTGGGACCCGCCATGTTCGTGCATCAGGCCGCCGGCAACGCCGTGGCAGCCGCCATCGCGTTCCGTCCGCTCGCCAAGCTGGCGGTGCTGGTGCTCGAGTGGCTCCTCATGCCGGTCAGGTTCCTCGATCGACTGGGCTCCGGCCGCGCCGAGCAGGTGAACTACGCCCACACGATCTACATCGTGGGTCAGAAGGGAGTGGAGTGAGCGCGGGCGACACGCCGCGGGTGCTGGTGGCGCTGCCGACGCCGCCTCCGTACTCCAGTCCGGAAATCGTGGCGGCGCTGCTGCCGGAGTCCGGGCTCGGTCCTGACGTCGAGCTGATCCACGTGCGCACCAACGCGCAGGACAGCAACGTCCGGAAGGGACATCTGGGCCCGGCTCGACGACGAGCGCAATATCCGGCGCGACGAACAGCGGCGCGACGCGCGGAATCCGCGCGAGGAGTTCGGCGCGTTGAAATCCAGGCCAGCTTCGCGAAGCCGTGTCCGGTTGCGGAAGCGTGGCACCGCGAGGCCCTGAGCCTGCCGTGCTCGACCGGCCTGACCGAGGAGCAGCAGACTTGAGTCATCGAGGCGATCAGGAACTGAGCCGCACCAGCGCTGTTGAGGTGCGCCGGAGCGACCACAGATGAGGTTGGCCGACAAAAGGGCAGTCGTCACAGGAGCAGGCCGGGGCATCGGCGAGGCCATTGCGCTGACGTTTGCAGCCGAGGGAGCGCGCCTTGTGCTGGTGTCGCGGTCGAGCGAGGGACTCGAGGAAGTGGCGCGTGCGGCGCGTGAGCTCGGCGCTCCAGCGACGACGCTCACAGCGGATGTCAGTCAGGCATCGACGGGCTCGCTCGTGGCCGACCTCGTCCGGCGGGAGTACGGCGGCGTTGACATCCTGGTGAACAACGCCGGGATTCACGGCCCCATCGGCCCGTTTGCTGCCGTCGACTTCGACGCCTGGTGGCGGGCGATCGAAGTGAATCTAGGAGGGACGGCCCGCATCACGCAAGCGCTGCTGCCGGACATGATCGCCGCGCGCAGGGGCAAGATCATCAACCTGTCCGGAGGAGGCGCCACATCGCCGTTGCCCAACCTCACGGCCTACAGCGTGTCAAAGACGGCCGTTGTCCGTATGACAGAGAACCTTTCCGAAGAGCTGAGATCCTACAACATCCAGGTCAACGCCATTGCACCCGGCACGGTGGATACGCGCCTTCAGGATCAGCTGCTGGCGGCGGGCCCGGAGGTCGGCGGCGATCTATGGGTCCGCATCAAGGCCATGCGCGAGACGGGTAAAGGGAGTGTTCCTCCAAGCCTCGCGGCCCAGCTGGCTGTTTTTTTGGCGTGTGACGATTCCAACAGAGTGACCGGGAAACTGATCAGTGCGCCGTACGATCCCTGGCGCGAATGGAAGGGCTCGGAAGAGGAACTGGCGCTGCCGATGTACACGCTGCGACGCGTTGACCCGTTCTCACTGCGCTCGGTGAAGGATCGACTCTGATTGCGTCGATGGAGATTGCGTCGATGGAGGCCTGCGGTGGGGCGGTTCTATCGGCAGTCATCTCTCGAGTCGATCACCTCTGTGGGACCTGCATCACCTGGCGGCCCATGGCCATCTATGCAATGGGCAGGTCTTCCGTTGACGAGCATTTTTTGGACGAGTGACACGATGTGGCGAAGGGTTCCCGGTTCCGAGGCGATCTGTACGGATCGGAATCGCGCGAAGAAGTCGTCTCTCGTCTCAGTCGTGATGCCGGCGTTCAACGCTAGGGAGTACGTCGATGTCGCCTTGGCTAGCGTGCTGAGTCAGACCTATCGAGAGCTGGACGTCATCGTCGTTGACGATGGATCAGACGATGGGACACCTGACTTGGTCAGGCGAATTGCAGCCGGCGACTCGCGGGTCCGTCTCGACGTGCTTCCGGTCAATAGCGGTCGACCGGCAGTTGCCCGCAATCGTGGCGTAGCTCTCGCGCACGGGGACTTCGTGGCGTTTATTGACGCCGATGACGCATGGACGCCGTTTCGGTTAGCTGATCAGATGGTTGTGATGGAACACATGCCTGATCTCGTGCTCGTCTATTCGATGTTCAAGTCTTTCGGCGTCCATAACCCCTTGGCGATCGAATTCGGGATCAAGCCGCTTCCGCATAAGGCTGCCACGACACGACACACGCTCGAGCGCGAGAACACCATCCCCTGTTCGTCGGTGCTGGCGCGGCGGGACGTCCTGATTCGCGCCGGTCTTTTTGACGAAGATCATGGCCTCGCAGCGGTTGAAGATTACGATTTGTGGCTCCGGATGAGCGAGTATGGCCATATTGGCTTCATCCCGCGACTGCACGGATTCTACCGAGTCCATTCATCGAGCATCTCACGGAGTGGCGACATTCAAGAGCGCGTCAGCTATCTGTACGGCAAGCGAGGGATTCATCGATCGCTGAGATCGCGGGCTTCTAGGAGCGCCATCTCAATGGCAACTCGGGCGCTAGGTCACCTCTCGGCGGAAGCCTGGGTGAGGGCTGAGGAAATGTGGGGACGGCGAAATGGCCGACGAGTGCATGTCAAAGTGTCCTAGCCTGTCTCTAGCCTTCCTCGCCTAGCCTTAAGTCTTAAAGAGAGAGCAGACCCGATTGACGCGGTGAGGATTCTCGTAACAGGCGGCGGCGGGTTCATCGGAAGCACGCTCGTGGACCGCTTGGTCCGTGACGAGCATGAGGTTATCGCCTACGACAACTTTTCATCTGGCCGACGCTTTTTCCTCGACGATGCTGCGCAATCGGGCCGCTTCACGTTGCTCGAGGGAGACGTGCTCGACGTCGAGCGTCTGCGACTAGCGACGCGCGGCTGCGATTTGGTGTTCCACTTTGCGGCCAATGCAGACGTGCGGTTCGGAACTGCACATCCTCGAAAAGATCTTGAACAGAATACGATCGCGACGTTCAACGTACTCGAAGCGATGCGCGCGAACCGCGTCCGGCGAATTGCCTTCGCTTCCACTGGTTCGATCTATGGCGAGCCTGAAATCTTCCCAACGCCGGAGACTGCGCCGTTTCCAGTCCAAACATCGCTGTACGGTGCCTCCAAGCTGGCCAGTGAAGGATTGATCCAGGCGTACTGCGAAGGATTTGGATTCCAGGCGTACATCTTCCGCTTTGTATCGATTCTTGGTGAGCGCTACTCGCACGGTCATGTCTTCGACTTCTACGCGAGCCTGCGCGCGAATCCGAACGAACTGCGTGTCCTCGGGAACGGGAAGCAGCGCAAGTCGTACCTGTACGTGCACGATTGCATCGATGCGATGCTTTGCGCGGTGGCGAACGCCGACGGCAAGGTGAACACATTCAACCTTGGCACCGAAGAGTACTGTGAGGTCAACGACTCGATCGGCTGGATGACCAGTCACCTCGGGATTCGGCCGGCGCTGGCTTACACGGGGGGCGAGCGCGGGTGGGTTGGCGACAGCCCGTTCATCTTCCTCGATACTGCCCGGATCCGCTCGCTTGGGTGGCGGGCCAGGGTGTCAATCAGAGAAGGCGTGATCAGGACGCTCGACTACCTGAGGGCCAACCCCTGGCTGCTGGACCGCCGATCCTGATGGTCAGAGTAATCCTGCCGCCTTACTACGACGGCAAGAAGTTCGTCCAGGAGGCGGTCGCTTCGGTTCTCGACCAGTCATATCGCGATCTCGAGCTCGTGCGGGTCAACGATGGGTCCTCGCCCGAGGAGAGTGCCTACCTGAGAGAACTGGTGCGCGAGAAAGGCGATGGAAGGATCAAGCTGCGAGAAGCCGAACGGCTGGTTGTCGGATGCCCGGAACTTTGGCATCAGCCACAGCACAGGCGACCTCATCACCTTTCTCGATCAGGATGACATTCGGCGGAAGGGCAAGCTGGCTGAACAGGTGGGGTGCTGGACAGCCGACCTGACGTCAGTTCTACTGCGGAGCAATCTCGTCGTTGCGTCGTCGGCCCTGTTTCGCCGCAAAGCCGCCGAGCTGGCGGGTCCTTCAAACAGGCAGTACGTTGCCGCGCCGGATTACGAGTACTTCCTCCGGTTTGCCTTGTGCATGGATTCCTACTTCATCGACAAGCCGCTGGTGTACTGTCGGCATCACGATGCGAACACCGTGAAACGGGAGATGCGGCTGTTCTTCGAAGGCATCAGCATCCTCATGGACGCGAGGTTGTCGGGCAGCCGGCAGGTGCTGCTGGCCTCGAGCGCTCGACTTGGCGGCGTGCGCGCAGTTGACGACCAGTCCGCTCGAGGCCGTGACGGGTGCGTCGGCGCTCATTGTCGCCACTCCGTGGCCGGACTACCTGAGCGTGAGTCCGGGCGATGTGGCTGCGCGGATGACGCGGCGGGTCGTGCTGGACGCGGGTCGCTTTCTGGGCGACACGCTCGGTCGCGTGGATGGCTTCGAGCACTTGAGTGTCGGCATACCATCTCATGCCTCCAGGACGTCGCCATGACGTCACAGGCAGCCCACGCCTGGATAGCCGCCGGGCACAGCACAACCCCGATCGGCCGCGGTCGGTTCCGGGGAAGCCGGTGATCGGCATGGCCATCATCGGCTGTGGCCTCATTGGCTCGAAGCGCGCCGCCGCTGGTGGCGATGCGCGGCTGATCACGTGTGCGGACCTCGACCTCACGCGCGCGGAGGCGCTCGCTCAGACGGTACAGGGTGCGTCGGCGACTATCGACTGGCACGCGGCAATCTCGCGAGCCGACGTCGAACTGGTTGTGGTCGCGACGACAAATGAGGCGCTTGCGGAGATCGCGACGGCTGCCGTCCGGGCCGGCAAGCACGTCATGGTCGAGAAGCCTGGGGCGCGTTCGGCTCAGGAACTCGATGCGCTGATCGCAGCGGCGCGGACGACGCGCCGGCTCGTGCGCGTCGGATTCAACCACCGGTATCACCCGGCGGTGTTGAAGGCCCGCGAGCTTGTCGATGCCGGCGCCGTCGGCGAACTGATGTTCGTGCGCGGACGTTACGGACACGGTGGCCGCTTGGGCTACGAGAAGGAGTGGCGCGCCGATCCCGCACGGTCGGGTGGAGGAGAAACGATCGATCAGGGAGTGCACCTGATCGATCTCTCGCGATGGTTTCTCGGAGACTTCACGAGAGTGAGCGGCTTCGCGCACACGTATTTCTGGCGGATGCCGGTCGACGACAACGCATTTCTCCTTCTGCGGACCGCCACGGACCGTGCGGCGTTTTTGCACGTCAGCTGCACGGAATGGAAGAACCTGTTTTCACTCGAGATTTACGGGCGCGACGGCAAACTTCACATTGAAGGTCTGGGCGGCAGCTACGGCGTCGAGCGGCTGGCCTTCTACCGGATGCGGCCCGAGATGGGGCCGCCCGACACGACCGTCTGGGAGTATCCGCAGGTAGATCAGTCCTGGTCGCTCGAACTGGCTGAGTTTCTCGAAGACATCCGCCTCGATCGGACGCCGTCGGCCAGCCTTGCCGACGCGCGGGCGGCGTTGAGCATCGTCGACGACATCCAAAGCCAGTCGGGATACCGCTTTGCGCCCGGTGACGTGAGAGTCGCCAGCGGCCGCGGCAGCGGAATGACATGAAGTACCGATCGACCTCGGCCATTCTGCTGTTCGCTGTGGCGTTCGCCGGGGCTGGGTCTGTCGCGCGCGATCCGTTTCTTCGGTCGGTCGGGCATCTGATGACGGCAGACGATGGTCTGGAGCCAGCCGACGCCGCAATCGCGACGGCCGAGGCCGGATCGGCCGGGGAACTGGAACTTGCCGACCTCGTCGACCGGCACCTGGTGGGCCGGGTCGCCGTGCTGATTCCAGACCCGTCGCCCGGCAGTCTCGAGCTGAGGCGACGGGGGATTGTGACCGAGGATCCGCGAGGCACTCTGACAGCGCTCGGCGTCCGGCCGGACACCATTGCTCTTATCCCGGCGAATGAGGGCGGCACGTCGGACGGCGCGGAGGCGCTGGTGGCGTGGTGTCAGGCCGAGAGGATCCGCCGCTTGATCGTGGTGACCAACGCGGATCACGTGCGCCGGCTTCGGCGGGTGTTAAGCCGATCGTTTGAACCCGGTGGGACGAGGGTGCGGGTCCATTCCGTCCAGTACGGTGCTTTCCGCGCATCCGACTGGTGGCAGAACCGTAGAACCCTGCGTTCGGGCATCATCGAACTGCAGAAGCTGCTGCTCGACTATGTCCGGCATCCGCTCTGACAATCTCCGATGATCATCACGCGCAGCCCGTTGAGGATCACTCTTGGCGGCGGGGGAACCGACCTGCCGTCCTATTATCGCCAGCACGGTGGTTTCCTGATTGCCGCCGCGATCGACAAGTACGTGTACGTGACGGTCATGCGGCCCTTCATCGAGGGGATCTACCTGAAGTACTCGAAACTTGAGCACGTGAAGGAGATCGATGAAGTCCAGCATCCATTCATCCGTGAGGCGCTGCGCCTGCTCGGGTTCAGGACGCCGCAGGTTGAAATCAGCACGCTCACCGACATCCCAGCCGGGACGGGCCTCGGATCGTCCGGCAGTTTCTCGACGGCGTTGCTCAAAGCGCTGTACGCGCATCGGCGGCGGCTGCTTCATCCCAATGAACTGGCCGAACTCGCCTGTGAGATCGAGATGAACCGCCTCGCCGAACCCATCGGTAAACAGGACCAGTACGCAGCGGCGTACGGCGGCGTGACCTGTTTCACGTTCAATCCAGACGAGTCCGTGAATGCGTGTCCGCTGAGGATGAATATGAACAGCCTGTTCGATCTCGAGGACAACCTCCTGCTCTTCTTCACCGGGTTCTCGCGTAGCGCCGCGTCGATTCTAAACGACCAGAAGGTGCGGACGGAGCAGAATGATGAAGCGATGCTCAGGAACCTCCATTATGTGAAGGATCTCGGCCTGCGCAGCCGTGAAGCGCTCGAAAGCGGCAACAGCACGCGCTTCGGTGAACTGCTGCATGAGCACTGGGAGCACAAGAAGCGACGCTCCGACGGCATGAGCAACGCGCGAATCGACGAGTGGTACAAGCTCGGCCGGGAGCATGGGGCCCTTGGAGGGAAACTGGTCGGCGCAGGCGGCGGCGGCTTTTTGCTGTTCTACTCGGAGGACCCCCGCCGGCTCCGTTCGGCCATGGCGAAGGCCGGTCTCGAAGAGGTACGCTTCCGGTTCGATTTCGAAGGCACGAAGGTCTTGTTCGGATGAGCCTCCGGGTCGCGATCCTAGCAGGCGGCATGGCGACGCGGCTTCATCCGATCACCGAGCGGATGCCGAAGTCGCTCGTCGAGGTGGCCGGTCGACCCTTTGCGGAGCATCAGCTCGATCTCCTCCGGAAGGGAGGCATCGACGATGTGGTCTTCCTCGTCGGTCATCTCGGCGAGATGGTTCGTGATGTTATCGGCGACGGAAGTCGGTACGGCGTTCGGGTGCGCTACGTCTTCGACGGCCCCGTTCCACTCGGCACTGGCGGCGCTCTACGCCGCGCGCTTCCAGAGCTCGGGTCGGCATTCTTCGTGCTTTACGGCGACTCCTACCTGGACTGTGACTTCCGGGCCATCGAGCGGGCGTTTTTTCTGAGTGCCAGGGACGGTCTGATGACCGTTTATCGCAATGAAGATCGTTTTGACCGTTGCAATGTGCAGTATGCTGATGGCCGGATCCGCCACTACAGCAAGCAGGAGCGGGCGCGAGACACGCGCCACATCGATTACGGGCTCAGCGTGTTTAGGGCGACGGCGTTTGACGGCTGGTCCGACGGCGAGCGGTTTGATCTGGCTGCTGTTTACCAGCGTCTGCTGGCCAGCGACAACCTTGCCGGTTACGAGGTGATGACCCGCTTTTTCGAGATTGGATCGATGGCCGGCTTGGAAGAGACACGCGCGTACCTGCTGGCAAAGGGAGCGGCCGTCCGATGAACTACGCAGCGGCATCTCGGCCTAACCACAGAGCTCCTGGGACAGGCGCGGGGGGAGCGCGTGCCCGATGGCTGTCCGCAGGAACGGCGACAGTGGCACCAAGAACGCGGACCCATGCGCCGCCGGAAGCGGGAGACTTCATCTCGCGATAGGTGCTGCCTCGCGAGCAGCCCGATCTGGAGCGGGATGAACAGCACGAGGCGTGAAGTTTACGGCGTTGGCGGAAAGCCCCCGAAGTCTCGACGCGCGCCAAATTGGTCAAAGCGGATACAAGAAACTCGGGATTACCTGTCGACGAAGAGCGAGCGCGTCCATGAACTACACACGGCAGCATCTCGATGAAGCGAGTCGCGTAATCGCGGGTCTTGACGCTGACGCTATCGAGAGAATAGTCGCGCTCCTTGTTGAGTTGCGCGCGCGCGGCGGGCGACTGTTTTTTCTCGGCGTGGGCGGGAGTGCCGCGAACTGCTCTCATGCCGTCAACGATTTTCGTAAGATCGCCGGGATTGAGGCATACACACCAGTCGACAACGTCTCCGAGCTCACCGCCCGCACAAACGACGAGGGATGGGAAAGTGTTTTCGTCCAATGGTTGAGAGGGAGTCGATTGCACTCGAGGGACATGCTCTTCGTGTTTTCGGTCGGTGGCGGTAGCCTTGAGAAGAACATCAGCCCTAACTTGGTACGAGCGCTGCAATATGCGAAAGAACTCGGCGCGCAAGTCGTGGGCGTGGTTGGTCGGGACGGCGGCTACACTGCTCGCGTGGCCGATGCGTGCGTTGTCATCCCGACCGTGAACCCTGATAGCGTGACGCCACACTCGGAAGCATTTCAGGCCGTCGTTTGGCACCTGCTGGTTTCGCATCCACGACTGAAGACCGTGCCAACGAAATGGGAATCAACCGCAGCATTCGACGTGCCGTCTTCCTCGATCGGGACGGCGTAATCAACCGGGCGATCGTCCTCGAGGGGAGGCCGTATCCGCCGGCAGATCTCGCTCAGGTGCAGTTACTGCCTGGTGTCACAACCGCGCTGCAGGAGCTTAAAGCGGCCGGCTATTTGCTGATTGTCGTGACGAATCAACCAGACGTTGCCCGTGGCACCCAGTCCCGGGCGGCCGTTGAGGCGATTCATGAGCGCCTCGCCTCAGAGTTACCAATCGACGATTTTCTGGCGTGTTATCACGACGACAGCGATTCGTGTGAGTGCCGGAAGCCGAAAGCGGGGCTTCTCTTTGAGGCAGCGCTAGAGCACGGCGTCAACTTGCAGGCGAGTGTGATGGTGGGGGACCGCTGGCGCGATATCGAGGCCGGTCGCCGTGCAGGTTGTCGTACCGTGTTTGTGGACTATGGCTACGCGGAACAGCGGCCAGAGAACCCTGACCTTGTCGTCGCATCGCTAGAAGAGGCAACGGAGTGGATTCTTTCGATCAGAGCGCCGTTCAAATGAAACCCGTCGATCAATTGCGCGTGAAGATCTTCGCCGATGGCGCCGATCTCAGTGGTATGCTTGAGATGTACGGCAAACCGTTCATCAAGGGGTTTACGACGAACCCGACGTTGATGAACAAGGCAGGCATTCGTGACTATCGTGCCTTCGCCCGAGACGTTCTAAGGGCCATTCCAGATCGGCCGATCTCCTTCGAAGTGTTTTCAGACGACTTGATCGAGATGGGACGCCAGGCCCGAGAGATAGCTGCCTGGGGTGAGAACGTCTACGTCAAGATCCCCGTCACCAATACTCAGCGAAGGCCGGCGTACGATCTCGTAAACGTACTTAGTCACGCCGGCGTGAAAGTGAACGTCACGGCGTTGATGACGCTGGCGCAGGTCCGAGAAGTGGCCGCCGCTGTAACCGGTGGATCTCCGTCCTGTATCTCGGTGTTCGCCGGACGCATTGCGGACACAGGGCGCGATCCGATGCCCCTTATGGCGGCTGCGGTCGAGCTGCTCGCTATCGCTCCTGGCGCGGAGCTGATCTGGGCGAGTCCCAGGGAACTGCTGAACGTCTTTCATGCCGAAGCCATCGGGTGCCACATCATCACAGTGACAAACGACATCCTGAAAAAGCTCTCTCTAGTGGGAAAGAGCCTTGATGACTACTCGCTGGACACTGTCAAGATGTTCTTTGAGGATGCAACACTGGCTGGGTTCTCGCTTTGATGATCCACTCGGGAGAACGCCACGCGATGGAGCGCGACCGCTAGCGCCAACGTAAGCCAGAACGCCACGCCGACCTTCGCACCAAGCGGGATGGTGTCAGTCATGCCAAAAGAAAAGTGGGCGATGAGACTGGCAATTAAACCGCGAGCCACAGTTCGATCGACCTGCACTGTCGAATCACGGTAAACGGCGACGAGCAGAGTGCTCGTCAGAAGCCAGAGCGCAGCATAGGCAATCAACCCAGGTAGGCCAAGGTCGAGTGCGGCCTGCAAGAGATGATTGTGAGCGTGCGCGACATCGATATCAGGCGGTATCAGGGATGGCGGGTATAGCACGGGCATCAACTTGCGAAACGTGTTCATGCCCATGCCCGTGAATGGGAAATCCGCTATCGCGTAGATCGCCCTCGACCAAAGTTCCAGCCTTCCGGAAACATCACCGGCCATTCCCGGCCCGGCCTGGCTCACTGCCAGATTCAGTACTCGTACTAAGCCCAAGCTCCAGGCAGCAAAGCCGGCACTCAGTACGGCGACAGCTGTGAGGGCACGTGTCTGACGGCTGTGCCAGCTGAGAAACGCGAGCAACGCCGCAAGCATCCCCAGCCAGGCCCCTCGCGACTGCGTCAGCACCAGGGTTCCCGCCGTTAGTGCGAGTAACACTGCTTGAGCGGCCATCGTCCACGTCTGACGACCCGTTATCCACCGGGATTCAAGCACACGGTTTCGGAGGCGGCCGCTCAGCAGTGCGACCTGCAAAGGCACGAACAAGACGAGACAACCCGCCACCGCGTTCGGATGGAATCCCTCCTCGGCGCCCGGCACGCCGCGTATGGCCTTCGGCAAACGATGAATTACCGCGCCGAGCATGGGGAACTTGTCAATCCAGTTCGTGCCGAGCAGTCCGACGATCGCCAGTGCGCCCCCTGCGACGAGGAAGGCAGCGATACTTATCTCTAGGCGTTGCCGGGTCGTCGTCCACCGTGTCACGGCCCAGAACATCACGACACCGAGGATCACGCCCGACACTTTGCCGAGACTGAATCGGATATCGAACGTCGCGTAGAGACTGACGGCGACCATCATCAGCAACAACCCGAGCGCTGGATTCAAAGGTGTCTGCGGAATGGCTCGCCCGCTCGTCAGCCACGCGCCGGACCACAGCACGGGCACGAGACTGAGCGCAATCAACCGCGTGGGCGTAGGGAACAGCAGAACCGGCGCAATCGCCAGCACGATTACAATTTCCAACGATGTCGCGACTCCGGCCAAACGCTTGAGCATGTGTTCGGTAACGACGCGCCCGCGTATGGTACCATACTCGTCTTAGCCACACACTGATTCTCGACTTACAACTACACTCCCATGGCGAATCACGAGCACGAGTTCGCGGATGACGAGATTCAGATCGGCAATTTCTTTGCGCCTTTACGCCACTATCGCCGGCTGATCTGGAATGCGACTGTCGCGGCCACCGCGTCAGCAATTCTCGGGGGCGGTGTGTTCTTCTTCGTCCAGCCGGTCCGCTGGAGCGCGTGGCTCGAGTTTCGACCGGTGTTCACGGGCGCCGCCGCTGGTCAGTACCCGAACAAACTTCCCTTCGCATCGACGGATATTGTCGAGGCGACCGTGCTCGATCAGGTGTACGACAAGAATCACCTGCAGAGTCCGTGCGTGCGGGACGAATTCCGGTCTGGCTTTGTGGTCGACGAAACCTCCACCGAGTTGCAGTTTCTCGATCTCGATTACCAGGCGCGACTCGCCGACACGCGCCTGTCCGCGGTTGACCGAGAGCGACTGCAGAGCGAATATCGGGCGCGCCGCCAAGCAGTGCCTGTCCAATACCGCCTGACGTGGCTCAGGTCGGACGCCTGTCGCTCGGTCCCGGCGGAAATGGCCACGAAGGCCCTCGAAGAAGTGCTCCAGACCTGGGCGCAGGATGCCGACCTGAAGCGTGGCGTCCTCAAAATGCGCGTCGCGGTGTTGACGCCGCGTGTGTTTGACCTCGGTAGTCTCGCGGAACAATCGCTTCTCGTCCGCGCCGACCTGATTCGTTCGGCATTAACGCGTGTCATCGCCAATGTTCGCGACGTTGAGCAGTTGCCTGGCGCAGAGCTCGTTCGGGCAGGAGCGGACCAGGTGTCGTTTGCCCAGGTGCGGGCTCGACTTGAGGACTTGATACAGGTTCACCTCGATCCACTGGTGTCCGTCGCGGGCCGAGGTTTGGGTGCCGATGCGACGCATTGGGTCGAAGAAGCGCTAGTGTCCCGAGTTAGAAGTTCGCTGACAAAAGGCCGCCACCTTGGCGAGGATCTCGTCGGCGGTCTTGGTCCAGACCAACGGCTTCGGCGAGTCGTTCGTGATCGTGACGTACGCGCGAATCGCGGTCTCCAGGGCGCGGACGCTCCGGTGAGCGCCCCGCTTGATTTGCTTCTGGCTGAGGAGGGCGAACCCGCGTTCGACGAGATTGAGCCACGACGCGCTGGTCGGCGTGAAGTGGACGTGGAAGCGGGGATGCCGTGCGAACCACCGGCGGACGCGCGGCGTCTTGTGGGTGCCGTAGTTATCGAGGATCAAATGCACGTCGAGGTCCGCCGGGACGTTCGTGTCGATCGTGTCGAGGAACTTGAGAAATTCCTGACTCCGATGCCGACGATGACATTCACCGATCACCCGACCGGTGGCCACATCGAGCGCGGCAAACAGTGAGGTCGTGCCGTGGCGGCGATAGTCGTGGGTGCGCCGCTCGGGCGACCCGAACGTCATCGGCAGAATCGGGGCGGTGCGGTCCAAGGCTTGAATCTGGCTCTTCTCGTCGACGCTCAGGACCAGCGCGCGATCCGGCGGGGCCAGATAGAGGCCGACCACGTCGCGCACCTTGTCGACGAAGAGCGGGTCACGCGAGAGCTTGAAGGTCTCACTGCGATGCGGCTGCAAGCCGAACGCCCGCCAAATGCGACCGACGGTGGCATGACTGAGATCGAGCTCCTTCGCCAGCGTCCGCGTACTCCAATGGGTCGCGTCTCGTGGCGTCTTTTCCAACGTGTCGGTAATCACTCGCTCCACCTGCGCATCGCTGAGGCGCCGCGGGGTGCCGGGCCTCGGCTCATCGACCAACCCGTCGAGGCGCTTCTGTACGAAACGCTGACGCCAGCGGGCGGCCGTCTGCCGCGTGATCCGCAATGCGAGGGCGATCTCCGAATTCGATCGCCCTGCCGCACACGCCAAGACGATCTGTGCGCGCTGGGCCAGGCCCTGGGCTGTGGTCCGGCGTCGCGCCCACTGCTCCAGCGTCGTTCGCTCACTGGGGCTCACCGTCACGCGTACCGTCGGTCGTCCTCGCTGCGCCATCGCTGCCTCCTTGTACCAGAGGTACGACGGGCACAGCGAATTCGTTCCACAACATCAGATCCGGGACACTAGCGGACGCGATTGTTCAACGAAAGGCCGGCGAGGAGCGCGCGAACGCGTATCAGACCGCCCTCCGGGAGTACTCCGGTATGGCTGCCGCGCCGCCAACCGCGGGGGTTCAACGACCGCAGAATTCGAGTGATGTGCAGGCGCTCACACCGCAGATCGACCGGACGTTCATCGACCGGATTGTAGAGATGTCCGCGACAAACACGACCTTCCGTCAGGAATTGACCCGTTCGATGGTGTTGGCCAAGGTCGCGGCTGTCGACACGGCGTCGCGCGTCGATCATTATCAGCAACTGTTGACCACGTTGAAGTCCGGCGGTTCTTCCTCCCTCACGACAACGGACGTCGAGCGCAGGCTGGTCGCGATTGTCGCTGATGGCAAAGATCAGGTTCGTCAGTTCGGCCTTCTGTACGATGAATTCTCTCGCGTGTCCCTCCGTTCTGGTCCGCTGATGTACCGAGTCGAACGCCCGGCTGAGGTTCACGCCATCCGGTCTTTCACGACGCTCCCTTGGGCTTCTCATTTTGGCGGCCTTCTTCAGTACGCCGTTCTTTGTGGCCATTGGATGTCTCGCACATCATGCGACACATCAGCTGGCGACACGACCGATCCGAGCCTGAGCCGTGGCCGATGATCGACTGGTTCGAAGTTGCCTTCAGCGCCCTCTGGATCTTCGGTCTCTCCATGATCCTCGCCGCGTTCAGTTATCATTATTGGCTCGCGGGCGAAACCTCCCGCCGGTTGCGTGACCTGGTCGCGCGTCCTTCCTGGACACTCCCGTTTTCGGCAGGAATGGTGTTAACGTGCGTTGGCTTCGGTTACGGCTTGGCCGACCGCTGGTGGGAGAGGACCATTTGGACAGCTCTGGCACTCTCGTACGCCTGGCGGCTGTTCGTCGCGGTTCGACAGTGGTCGCGATAGAAGGCGATAAGCAGGCGTGACGCGCCGCCCATTGTTGAACGCGCAGTCAGTCTTCCGGCTTGGCGTTGGGACGAGCCTGGGTGGACTCGCCCTCTGGCTGACTTTTCGGAATGTCGACTTGGGTCTCGTGCTGGCGTCGATCGAGCGCATGCACGTATCGTGGGTTGTCGCTGCACTGGTGATCGTCGCGGCGACCGTGACGGCGTCCGCGCGTCGTTGGCAGCTGCTCGTCTACCGAGCGGAACGACCCCGCGACCTTCCACAATTCATTGCCGCTACGGTGGTCGGCCAGATGCTCAACGTCCTGCTGCCGATTCGACTGGGCGAAGCCGCACGCGCTTACTGGATCAGTCGAACTGAGCGTCAGCCCTTGAGTCGCATCCTCGGGACGATCGTGGTCGAGCGTCTTCCTGATGTCGTGATGCTCGGCATCAGCGTCGGCCTGTTGCTTTTCAGTGTGTCATTGCCCGCGTGGGCGCGGAGTTCTGGCCGATTGACACTCGCGGCGAGTGCAGTTGTCATCATGATCGCGGTCGCCATCGGAAAGTGGGGCGGTAGCGTCCTGCGCGCTTTCGAAGTTCCTTTGCGTCTCTTCCCCGAGACGGTCCGGTCGTTCTTGCTTCGTCAGGCGAGAATCGCGCTGGCGGAACTTCGCGCGTTCAGCGATTGGCGGGCGAATGCGCGAATCTGGTTGCTGTCTGTCGCCATTCTATCGCTGGCTGTAGGGACGAATTACCTGCTCTTCTGGGCCTTCGATTTGCGCCTGCCTCTCATGACAGCGCTCTTGCTCTTTGTCGTTCTGCAAATAGGCGGAGCTCCCGTCTCGACACCAGGCAACCTCGGCATCTTTCATTATCTCGTGGTCCTCGTCCTCACCGCGACAGGGGTCGACCGGACCGCCGCAGTTGCCTACGCGATTGTGCTCCATGCCGTTGCACTTGGTCCGAAGATCGTCGCGGGCGCCTTGATACTCGCCGTGGTGCGGACGCCTGCACTCGAGAACGGGCTATGGAACTACGCCGTTTTGAAAGTCGCTCGGGGCAGCGGTGGATAACATGACCTGTTGCCGCTCGTTAGAAACTGACCAGGACGGCTCGTTGAGAATTGACCAGGGCTAAGAAGCCAGCGGGCGTGCCCGCCGGCAGTGATTCTACTCCAGTGGTCAGCGTGTGTCGGTGTGCCCCTCCTGTGGTGTCAGCCGCGCCTGCTCACGCGATTTGATGCGGGCCTTGGCCGTGTGGCTGCTGTGGCGGAAGCGATACGACTCGTTGCCGGTCTCGACAATGTGGCAGTGATGCGTGAGGCGGTCGAGCAGCGCCGTGGTCATCTTCGGATCGACGAAGACGCTGGCCCATTCGGCGAAGACGAGGTTCGTCGTGATGATCACGCTGGTGTGTTCATAGAGCTTCGACAGCAGGTGAAACAGCAGCGCGCCGCCCGCTTGGGATAACGGCAGGTAGCCCAGTTCATCGAGGATCACGAGGTCCAGATGCATCAGCTGGTGCGCGAGGCGCCCGGCCCGGCCACTGGCCTTCTCCTGTTCGAGCGTGTTGACGAGTTCGACCGTCGAGTAGCAGCGGACGCGTTTGTTGTGCCGCGTGACGGCCTCGATGCCGAGGGCCGTGGCCAGATGCGTCTTCCCCGTGCCGGTGCCCCCGATCAGCACGATATTCTCCGCGGGCTCGGTGAAGGCGGTCGTCGCAAAGCCGGTGATTTGCCGGCGGTCGACCTTCGCCTGATCGAAGTCGAAACCGGCGAGATCGCGATGCACGGGGAAGCGGGCGACGTGCATTTGATAGCGGATGGAGCGCGTCGCGCGATCCGTCGCTTCGGCCTGCACCAGCTGCGTCAGCAGCGCCGTGGCCGAGGGGAGAGCGGGCTGCCCCTGCTCGAGGGCATCGGCGTAGCAGGCGGCCATCCCGTACAGCCGCAGCCGCTTGAAGTCGGCGACCAGATCAGCCATGGCTCACCTCCTCGTCGTGGAGCTGGTCGTAGCGATGCGGGTCGGCGAGCGGCGCCATCGCGACGGTCAAGGCGGTGGCGACCGACGGGGGCGTCGGCGCGTCCGCCAGGCGAGCGAGCACGTTGAGCACATGCTCGGCACTCGGCCGCCCACTCTCGAGGACGAGGTCGACGGCCACAAGGACGGCGTCCAGTCCGTGCGCCGGGACGGCCATCAGCACCCGCGCCATGACCTTGTCCCCGCCGTCGTGCCGGAGCAGGGCGCTCCGCAGTTGCTGCAGCGAGTCGGGCAGCTCCGCAAACGGCGCGCCGTTGCGCAACGCACCAGGCTTCCGCTCGACGAGCGGCAGGTAATGCTGCCAGTCGTAGCTGACCTGGTCGCGATCCACGGCGCGCGGATGCTCGGCGATGACGTCATGATCGGCCACGACGACGACCCGCTCGGGATACAGGCGCACGCTGACCCGATGGCCGGCCCAGGCGCACGGCACCGAGTAGCGATTGCGCGCCACGCTCACCAGACTCGTACTCGACACGCGCGCGGGCACTTCCACGTAGCCATCAAACGGCGTCGGCACCGGCATCAGCTGCGGCCGCTCCTGCGTCCACGCCTCGCGGATGCTCACGCCGGCGAGCTCCGGATGCGGGGCGTCCCAGGCGGCCAGGCAGCGCGTCGCCAGCCACGCATTGAGCGCCGCAAAACTCTCGAAGCGTTCGTGCGCGGCGTCCTGCCAGATCCGCCGGCGCGCATCCTGCACGCTCTTCTCGACGCGCCCTTTCTCCCAGCCCGAGGCGACATTGCAGAAATCGGGCTCGAAGAGGTAGTGCGCCGCCATCGCCGCAAACCGGGCGTTGATGATCCGGCCGCGATCTTTACGCGGGGTGCGATCGACGGCCGTTTTCATGTTGTCGTAGATGCCGCGGCCCGCCACGCCGCCCAGCCCGGTCAAGCAGCGCGTATGCGCGTCAAACAGCATCTCGTGGCCTTGGCTGGGATAGGCCACGAGCCAGAAAGCGCGCGACGCACACAGCTTCATGTGCGCGAGCTGCACCTTCCGCCAGACGCCATCGATCACCAGCCCCTCGTCACTCCAATCACACTGGAAGGCCTCGCCCCACGCGAAACTCAGCGGCACGTAGGCCGATCGCGCCGTCACGGCGCCCTGCTCCGTGCGCCACGCCCGGATGAATTCCGTTACGCGCGCATAGCTGCCCGCGAAACCCTGCTCGCGGATCTGGGCGTAGAGCTTCCGGGCGGTGCGACGCTCGCGCCGCGGGCGCCGCGCATCAGTCGCCAGCGCCTCACGGAGCCGGGTCTCATACGGGCCGATCTTTTTCGGCGCCGCTGACCGGCGGTAGGTCATCTCGCTGCGGACCGGCCCACGCAGCCACCCCTTGATCGTGTTTCTCGCCAGGCTGGTCCGACGTGCGATCTCGCTGATCGACAGGCCGTCCCGCAACCGCATCCGGCGGACTTTCGCGTACATCGCCATGGTGTGCACCTCCTATCCCTAGCAGGCCTCCACGCCGGCCGGGATGCTCAGAACACCCTGGTCAATTTTCAGTGAGCAGAAACGCGATTCCCTGGTCAGTTTTCAACGAGCGGCAACAGCGATCTCCACCAGTTCGCGCACCGC